>Ga0196970_1000336_pt1 | contig 61275 bp, 53 predicted proteins | sample S1v_513CmetaG_FD_148672 | JGI IMG/M metagenome (GOLD analysis project Ga0196970, IMG submission 148672) | Soil microbial communities from Anza Borrego desert, Southern California, United States - S1+v_5-13C | ecosystem: Environmental > Terrestrial > Soil > Desert | place: USA: California...
GCGTCCTGCTCGAAGGCGACGAGCGACTTGCTCAGATCGTCAGGTTTGTGCATCGGGCTCTCCATCTCTCCGGGGATGTCGAGCGTCGATGGTGCCGTCTTCGCGCCGCCAGCCCCATAGCATCTCACCGGGCTGGCTGAGCGCGTGATGCGCCTGGGTGGCTTGCGCATTGGAGGTGGGCTGGTAATTCGGCGTTGCGCTGTGGAGCGGAACGTGAGTCAAAGGCGGGATGACGCTTCCGCCGCGCTATCGCCTGAGCGACGCCGAGAAGGACGCCCTGCTCCTCGAGCAAGCGGCGCTGATCGAGCGCCTGGTGGCGCGGGTGGCCGAGCTGGAGGCGTTGCTCGGCAAGCCGAAGAAGACCTCAGCGAACTCCCACATCCCGCCCTCCCAGGATGGTCCCGGACGTGAAGCCCGCAAGGCCAAGCGGCGGCGCAAGCCGCGGCCGTCACGCCCCGGCGTCGCCCGCCCGCTTGCGCCTGATCCCGATCGCACCGAGCGCCGTCTGGCTGAGAGCTGCCCGCATTGCCAAGTGGCGCTGTCGCCGTTAGGGCAGCGCTGCCGGCATCACTACGACCACATTGACCTGCCCGAGGTCCGCCCGGTGGTGACGCGGGTCGAGCTGTTCGGCGGGCGCTGTGGGCAGTGCGGGCGGCGTTACCGGGCCGAGCCGCCCGCCGCCATGCCGCCGGGTACGCCGTTCGGGCCGGGCATCCGCTCGCTGCTGGCCTACCTGCACCACAGCCATCATGTCGGCTTCAAGCGCTTGGCGCGGATGCTGAGGGAACTGTTCGGGCTGGCCATCTCCGAGGGCGCCATCGCCAACGCGTTCCGCCGCATGGGCGCGGCGTTCGACACCGCCCGCGCGGCGATCAAGGCCAAGCTGTTGGGCGCCTCGGTCATCGCTTCGGACGAGACCACGACGCGCGTCAACGGCGTGACGCACTGGCACTGGGTGTTCCATTCCGAGTACGCCGTGCTGCACACCATCGCGCCCAGCCGCGGCCGCGCGGTGGCCGCCGAGCTGCTGGGCGAGCACCAGCCGGAGGTGTGGATCTCGGACCGCTACGCCGGACAACAGGAGCTGGGGCGGGTTCACCAAGTGTGCCTGGCCCACGTTCTTCGGGACGTTCAGTACGCCATCGACTGCGGCGACACGGTGCTCGCCTCGAAGATCCGTGATCACCTACGCTGGGCCATCCGGGTTGGCAAACGAAGATCGGACCTGAAGGACAGCACGCTCGCCGCTTACGCCGCCAAGGCCGAGCGGGGCCTTGATGCTCTGCTCGGTGTCCCCGCCGCCCATCCAGCCGGTCGCGAGCAGCAGCGCCAGATCAAGGCGTGGCGCGGCAAGTTCTTCGTCTTTCTCGCCGACCGCCGCGTGCCGCCGACCAACAACGGCAGCGAGCAGGAAATCCGCCCTTCCGTGATCTTCCGCAAGGTCACCAACGGCTTCCGCTCCGAGTGGGGGCCGGACGTCCACGCCGGCTATCGCTCCGTCACCGGAACCGCGCGCCGTCAAGGCCAGTCCGCCTGGACCGCCATTCGGGACCTGATCGACGGAACCTTCGTCGTCGCTTAACGGCTCAGCTGCCGCCAACCGGGTGAGCAGATACCGCCCATCACCCGTCATGGTCGTGCACCGAGATTGCGGGAGAGCCCGAAACTGAACAGCGCGTACGGCGGAAATCGAACAGGCCGTACGGCAGCATGAACACCCTGTGCGCGCTGTCGCCCGCGGGGTGGCGCCTCACGCCGCCTTCGTCATCTGTACTTTGCGTTCTCTTTGACTCCTGGGTAAATCGTCAATAATAATGGCGGCATTCCCATTTGAGCCGTCAAATTATCTCCGCAGATCCATATATCTGCTCTGATCACGTGCGTCGGCATTCTTCGCCCTTGTCTTCGATGGCGGAGCATCGGTCCAAGGGGCACAGGCCGGTCAAGTGCGAAGCCGCCGAGCCGCGCCCGCGCGTCTCGTCCGGATTCGGTGACGATCCCTGGCTCGGTCCCGTGGATCGGCGCCTCCGGCGCCGCCGGGTGCGGGGCCCGAGGGGCGGCCGCCCCTACGCCCCGCCGGTCCCGCCGCCTACGGTGGGGCAGGGCCGCCCGTCCTCTTGGGCCGCGCAGCCCGGCCCCGCCCGCCCGCGGGCCCTCCCCCGTACCCCGGTCTCGCCGACGGGCAGCCGTGCAGCCGCAGACGCGCTGCACGGCAGCTTGGAAGGAGAGGCCACCATGACCACCGCCACACCGGACCGCACCGACGCCCACGCCCGCGTCACCCAGCGCATCCTCGCCGACCTGGAGACGGGCGTGCGCCCGTGGATGCGGCCGTGGAACGCCGGCCATGCCGCCGGCCGCATCGCCCGGCCGCTGCGTGCCGGCGGCCAGCCCTACCGCGGCATCAACACCGTCATGCTGTGGATGACCGCCGTGGAGCGCGGCTATGCCTCGCCCTACTGGTTCACCTACCGGCAGGCCCAGGCCGCGGGCGGGCAGGTGCGGCGCGGCGAGCACGGCACGCTGGTCGTCTACGCCGGCACCGTCACCCGCCCGGACACCGACGCCGACGGCGCGGAGGAGGAGCGCGAGATCCACTTCCTCAAGGGCTACACGGTGTTCAACGCCGACCAGGTGGACGGGTTGCCCGAACCGTTCCACGCGCCGGCGGCCGAGCCGATAGGTCCACCGGGGCGGGCGGCGTCAGGGCCCGTAACCGGATTCCAAGTCGGTATCGAAACCGATGTAGTCATCGTCGAACCCGACGGCGTTGTCGTCGAATCCGATGTCGTTGTTGTAGTCGATGTCATCGTCGATGATGCCGAGGTCGTCGGTGACCGCGACGGGATCCTCTCGGACCGGATCGGCCGCGGAGCTTCCGGGCGCGAGATTCGTCTCGGCGCAGGCCGAAAGGATCAGGCTGGATCCAAGCACGAGAATTGCGGGTATCTTCGTCATCGCGTTCTCCCTTGCCGGGGTTTCAGCCGAGCGTCGCGGTAAGCGACCACGGCGGTGCACGCGCTTGCCGGCGGGGGCCGAGCAGCCAGCCGGGAGTGGGGCGCCTCACGATCGGCACCGTGCCGGCGCCCCTTGCCGTCATGTCGCCTTCGCGTGGATGCGCCTCACTTTTTCTTGCCGCCGCCCTGGGGCAGATAGCTTTCCACGAAGTCCTTGGCGGTGCCCTTGAGCATGTCCCAGACCTCCGGGTCGCCCTTGGCCAGCGTCGCCATCATCGCGGCGGCGTTCTTCAGCGTGATGTGCGGCGGCAGCGGCGGCACGTTCGGGTCCGTGCAGGCCTCGACCAGCACCGGGCCGCGCGTCGCCAGCGCCTCGTCCCACACCCGGCCGAGGTCTTCCGGCTTGTCGACGAACAGGCCCTTGAAGCCGAGCAACTCCGCATAGCGGGCATAGGGGAAATCCGGCACCTGCTGCGATGCCTCGAACTTCGGGTCGCCGGCCTGGGCGCGCATCTCCCAGGTCACCTGGTTGAGGTCGCGGTTGTTCAGAACCAGCACGACGAAGCGCGGGTCGGCCCACTGCTTCCAGTACTTGGCGACGGTGATCAGGCCGTTCATGCCGTTCATCTGCATGGCGCCGTCGCCGACGATCGCCAGGATGGGGCGGTCGGGGTGGGCGAACTTGGCGGCGATGGCGTAGGGCATGCCCGGCCCCATGGTCGCCAGGCCGCCGCACAGCGTGGCCTTCATGCCGCGGCGGATCTTGATGTCGCGGGCGTACCAGTTGGTGCCCGAACCGGTGTCGCAGGCGATGACCACGTCGTCCGGCAGGCGTGGCGACAGTTCCCAGAACACGCGCTGCGGGTTGAGCGGGGTGGCGTCGTTCATGGCGCGCGCCTCCAGCACCTTCCACCACTCGGCCACGCCTGTCTCGATCTGCTGGCGCCAGGAGCGGTCCTTCTTGCGCTTGAGCAGCGGGATGAGGTCGCGCAGCGTGCCGGCGCTGTCGCCCACGAGGTTCACCTCCATGGGGTAGCGGATGCTGAGCATCTTGGGGTCGATGTCGATCTGCACGCCGCGCGCCTGCCCTTCCTTGGGCAGGAACTCCGAATAGGGGAAACCGGAGCCGATCATCAGCAGCGTGTCGCAGCCCGTCATCATTTCGTAGCTGGGCCGGGTGCCGAGCAAGCCGATGGAGCCGGTGACGAAGGGCAGGTCGTCGGGCAGCGCCGCCTTGCCGAGCAGCGCCTTGGCCACCCCGGCGCCGAGGATGTCGGCCGCTTCGATGACTTCGTCGGTGGCGTGCAGCGCCCCGGCGCCGACCAGGATGGCCACCTTGGAACCGGCGTTCAGCACGTCGGCCGCCCGGCGCAGCTCCGCTTCGGCGGGCCGGACCACGGGCGCGGCGTAGCCGGCGCCGGAGTGGATGGTGCCGTGGGCGCGCGGCGGTGTCTCCATCGCGTCCATCTCCTGGAGGTCGTTGGGCATGATGATGCAGGTGACCGTGCGCTCCGCCCTGGCGATGCGCACCGCCCGGTCGACCAGATGGCGCACCTGGGCGGGGGTCGAGGCCATGTGGACGTACTCGCCGGCCACGTCCTTGAACAGCGAGATGAGGTCCACCTCCTGCTGGTAGTGGCCGCCCAGCGCGCTCAGCGCCTGCTGGCCGACGATGGCGAGCACCGGCTGGTGGTCGAGCTTGGCGTCGTACAGGCCGTTCAGCAGATGGATGGCGCCCGGGCCGGACGTGGCGAGGCACACGCCCAGCTCGCCCGTGTACTTGGCGTGCGCGGTCGCCATGAAGGCGGCCATCTCCTCATGGCGCACCTGGACGAAGTCGAAGCGGTCCTGCGTGCGGGCGAGCGCGCCGATCAGCCCGTTGATACCGTCGCCCGGATAGCCGAAGACGCGCCGCACGCCCCATTCGGAAAGCCGCTGCCAGAAGAAGTCGCTGACGTTCGCCGCCATGGTCGTCCCCATTGATGCTTGTCTGCGCTCTTTCCTGCAACTGCCGGGAACGGCTTCGGTTCGCCTCTCGGCGCGAATTTTGCGGACCCCTTTTCCGGAACCAGGGCGCGGGAGGGGAGTTGGCTGGGCATCTGCTGCCATCGTGCGAGCACGCCATGCGACCGGAAGCGCGCATAGACCGCATCGGTGTCGAAGCCTTTGTCATTCCGACCGACCGGCCCGAGGCGGACGGCACCCTGGATTGGGACCACACCACGCTGGTCGTGGTCACCGCCGGGGCGGGCGGGCGCGAGGGGCTGGGCTACGGCTACGCCGACACCGCCACGGCGCGCCTGATCGCCGGCCTGCTGGCCGGGCGGGTGCGCGGCATCGACGCCATGGACACCAACCGCGCCTGGACCGTCATGACCGAGGCGGTGCGCAACCTCGGCCGGCCGGGCATCGCCGCCATGGCGGTCTCGGCCGTGGACGTGGCGTTGTGGGACCTTAAGGGCAAGCTGCTGGACCGCCCGGTCGCCGATCTGCTGGGCCGCGCCCGCGACGGCACGCCGGCCTACGGCAGCGGCGGCTTCACCTCCTATTCCGACAGCGAGCTGGCCGCGCAGCTTGCCGGCTGGGCGCGGGACGGGCTGCCGGCCGTCAAGATGAAGGTGGGCCGCGACGCCGCGCGCGACAGCGAGCGCGTGAGTCTGGCGCGCACCGCCATCGGCCCCGGCACCGATCTCTACGTGGACGCCAATGGCGCCTACGACCGCAAGCTGGCGCTGGCACAGGCGGAACGCTTCGCGGGCCACGGCGTGGCGTGGTTCGAGGAGCCCGTGTCGTCCGACGACCTGGAGGGCCTGCGGCTGCTGCGCGACCGTGGCCCCGGTGGCATGATGGTCGCGGCGGGCGAGTACGGCTACACCCCCGTCTACTTCCGCCGCATGCTGGCGGCCGGGGCGGTGGACGTGCTCCAGGCCGACGCGACGCGTTGCGGCGGCATCACCGGCTTCCTGGCCGCGGCGGCGCTGGCCGAGGCCTTCACCGTGCCGCTGTCGGCGCACACGGCGCCGACGCTGCACGCGCAGGCCGGCTGCGCCTGCCGCACCCTGAAGAACGTCGAGTACTTCCACGACCATGCCCGCATCGAGGCGATGCTGTTCGACGGGGCCATCACGCCGGTGAACGGCACGCTGGTGCCGGACCGGACGCGCCCCGGCCTGGGCATCGATCTCAGGAAGGCCGACGCCGAACGGTTCCGCGCATGAGCCACATCGACATGCGCGCGCCTCATGCCGCGGCCTACGCCGCCGGCGTGCTCGGCGCCAGGAGGGCGAGGCCGGTGGCCGCGTCCTTGCGGCGGACGAGGTGGGGCGGGCTCTCGATCAGCATGACCTCCAGCGTCGGGTGCACCTCGGCCTCCAGCAGGTGGCCGGCGACCGCCTGCCCGTCGTGCCGGCCGAGCACCGCGTGCAGGTGCAGGCCCGGCCCGTCCGGCGCCTCGGTGATGTTGCCGATCAGCGAGACGACCTCGCACTGCCCCTCGACCGGGATGCGGTGGTAATCCTTGCGGTCGAATTCGAAGAAGCCCAGCACCGCGCGCCGGAACGCGCCGATCGCCGTGAGGCTGCTGCCGCGCAGCCCTTCGTCGCGCGCGACCGCCTTCAATCCCGCCATGGGATCGTCGCCGGTCTGGAAGACGACGGCGTAGATCCGTTCGGGCCCGTCCTTGATCCGTCTCACCTGCATGTCCGTATCTCCTGTCTTCGCTGGTTTCGGGGTCCCCGCCGTGTTGCCGCGTTCGGCTTGGCCACGGCCATTCGCCAGGGGGGCGAGGGGCAGGGGTTCGAGGGGCACCGAGATATCAACAGACCGAGATATCAACAGACATGGATGGATCCGGTTCAGGGAATGCGGCTTGCCGGCCCGACAGGGGAGCAGGCTGCGCGTCGCCAAAGGCAGGGCGTGGCCGACGCCTCGGGAACCGGAGGTTCGGCGCCGGGTTGGATCTGGAGAGGGCAGGTGGGACGAAGCGACACCGCAGCGTGCTTCTCGATGCGGACACCTTGCCTCAGCACAGCTTCCGGAGATTGGAAATGCGGACAATCCTCATGGCAACCACCGCAGTTGCACTGCTGGCATCGGGCGGCCCGTCGCTCGCCCAGCAGTCCCCGAACTCGCCGCAGCAGCAGACGCAGCAGAAGCCGTCGCTGTCCGAGCAGGACCGACAGTTCGTGCAGCAGGCCGGAATCGGCAACCAGTTCGAAATCCAGGCCGGCGAGATCGCCAAGAGCAAGGCCGGAGACAACCAGCAGCTCCAGCAGTTCTCCGAGCGGATGATCGACGACCATCGCAAGGCGGGCGACCAGTTGGCGAAGATCGTCAAGCCGCTGAATGTGCAGGTGCCCCAGCAACTCGACAACGAGCATCGCCAGAAGATCGAGGCGCTGCGGGGGCTGTCGGGCGAAAAGTTCGCGTCGACCTACGTCCAGGGCCAGATCGACGCCCACAAGCAGACCATCAGCCTGTTCGAGAAGCAGTCGAACAGCGGGCAGAACCAGGACCTGAAGACGTTCGCGACCGACACGCTGCCGACGTTGCGCGAACATCTGACGTTCGCCCAGGACCTGTCGAAGCGGATCCCGATGGCCGCCGCCGGAAGCTCCGGCCAGCAGCAGGCAAGCAATCAGCAGGGCACCGACATCCAGGTCCGCCAGCCCGCCGCGGATGTGGCCGTTCAGCAGCCCGCCCCGCAGGTGAGCGTCCAGCAACCCGCCCCGCAGGTAAGCGTCCAGCAGCCACAGCCGCAGGTCACCATTCAGCAGCCCAAACCGGAAGTGACGGTCCAGCAGGCGAAGCCGGACGTGACCGTCGAGCAGGCGAAGCCGCAGGTGACGGTGGAGCAAGGCAAGCCGGAGATCACCATCCGGCAGCCCGATCAGGCGCAGGTCACCGTGAACCAGCCGGAACAGCGCCCGGGCGATGCGCAGCAGGCCGCGCGGCCCGATGCCGCGCGCCAGCAGCAGGCGCAGGCCACCACGCAGCCGCCGAGCGGCGGGAACCTGATCCGGGCCGAAGAGTTCATCGGCAAGACGGTGATCGGCGCCAACGGCGAGGAACTCGGCGAGATCGAGGATGTCCTCATCGATCCGCAGAGCCGCCGCGCCGAAAAGGTCATCTTCGCCAGGGGCGGGTTCCTTGGCATCGGCGAGAAGCAGATCGCCATCGATGCGTCGAAGCTCCAGCCCCAGCCGGGTTCGGACCGCTTCCAGCTCTCGGGGATCACGCTCGACGAGGTCAAGGCGATGCCCGAGTTCCGGTACGACGACAGCATGACGTCGTTGAACCGCCGCTGATATCGCGGCCGACGGGCACCGGCGGTCCTGGCGCCGCCGGTGCCCCAGCCGCTCCAATAGGGGCCACTCCAATAGGGGCTGTTCCGCAGCGTCCGGGTCATGCGGCTCGTCGGCATGACAGCGGGCGGCCCGACTATTCAGGCATCACACCTGCGGTGGCACCGGTGTTCCGGGCGGACGGTCGGCGAGATACGCATCGATGGCCTCCCCAAGGGCGGCAAGCCCCGCGCGGTCCTGCGTCGCCGCCGGAAATCCGCTCAGGGAACCGAACAGGTTGAGCACGGCCAGGCACAGCTTGGCCTTGGGCGGCAGGCGGCCGGCCCGGATTCCGGGCGATCCCGTCCACTGGTCGTACGTCCGCACCAGCCCGCCGAACTCTTCCGCCAGCAGCGTTGCGAGCGCGCGGATACCCAGGCCGTTGCCTTCGACGCGGACCTCGGTGCGGGCGCCGTCGTAGACCCTCGACGGCACGCCGTCGGCCATGGCCTCGACCGAGATCTCGTAGCAGGGATCCGCCAGCGACCTCTGGTAGATGACCGTTTCGGCTTCGCTCGGCGTTGGCCGCACACGGACCGTTCCGTCATGCCCAAGCGTGGACTTCAGGAATTCCGCGATGTCACGCCCGGAGAGTTCGCCAAAGAGGATCGCGTGCGTCATGGTGCTCCTCGTGCGATGGCCGCCGTGCTCCCCAGGTGATGCTCCCGTCGGTGGCGATCAAGACCACGACCGTCTGGTCGCCGTGGCGCGGCGGCATGGTGCGCTGCTGCGCTGCTGCGCATCGGCGTCCGGGCGGGCGCCTTCATGTGCCGGGACAGGAACGTACCGGCCCCCCTTCACGGCCCGATCGCCGCACAGGCCCGTATCCTGCGTATCCTGCCCCATATCCTGCGCCGCGCGGCGTGGCGCGCTCACACCCTCGCCGACGGCGGGGTTCCGCGCATCGTGGCGCGCAACATCGCCGAGGAAGACCTGGGCGGCGACCATGACCGTCAGCCCGGCACACGTTGATAAGAGCGTTCTGGTGATCATCGTCGCCCCCCGGGGGTGCATCCGCGCCATGGTGCATCGGCGCGCCATGAACATCGAGACGGCGGTGGACGCAATGGACCCGGAACGCTAACGGCCCGCTGGGGGGCCGGCAATTTGACTTTGGTTTACGGCCGGCGCCCCGTGCGCGAGGCCCGCATTCTCGCGCGCCGGACACGGAACCGACCGGCGGGGAGGATGTTGGCCATGCATCAGTCCAGCGCCGGCGGCATACAGGCTCCCTTCCCGAGGGCATGCCGGCGTGTGCAGACATGGAGGAAAACGATGAGAAACCTTCTCTTTGCGACCACCGCCGTGGCGCTCCTGTCCCTGCCGGGTACGGTGGGCGCGCAGCAGCCGAACCAGGGCGGCCAGCCGGGGCAGCAGGCCCAGCCGAGTCAGACCCAAAAGAATCAGGCGAAGCCCGGCGAAGGCGCGGACATCAAGGTGCAACAGAAGCCCGCGCAGATCACGGTCCAGCAGCCGCCGCCGCAGGTGATCGTCACGCAGCCACCGCCGCAGGTGAACATCGACCAGCAGAAGCCGCAGGTCACCGTGCAGCAGCCGAAGCCGGACGTGAACGTGCAGCAGGCCAAGCCGGAGGTAACCGTCACCCAGCCCGGTAAGCCGGACGTGAACGTGGTCCAGGAGAGGGTCAGGCAGGAAACCCAGGCGACCAGCGCGACCATGCCGGCGGGTCAGGCCGAGCAGTTGATCGGCAACGACGTCCTCTCGTCGGGCGGCCAGGAGATGGGCGAGGTCGAGAACCTCATCATCGACGCTCAGGGCCAGATCAAGGGCCTGGTGGTGCAGTGGGGTGGCTTCCTCGGCATCGGGGACAAGGAGCGGGTCGTTCCCTGGAACCAGGTGCAGTACGACCATGCCAACGACCGTGTGGTCATCGATATGACCAAGGAGCAGATCCAGGCGCTTCCGCAATACGACGGTCCGCAGTCGGTGGCGGACATGGGGGTGGACGCCCGGCCGCTGCGCTGATCGACACGATGTTTCCGGATGCCCCCGCGCACCCGCGCGGGGGCATTCGTTTGAGTTGCATTCGTTTGAGTCGATGAGCCGCAGCACCTGGACGAGGGCGGTTCCCGGCGAGGGAACCAGGAAGCCCGGCACGAGTTTGACCCTGTATGAGTTTGGCCCGGTATGCGTTTGGCTGGGCACGAGTTTGACGGGGCATGCCGAGCGGGCGCGAGGGGGCCATGGCCGAGGGCACGGGACAGGTCGACGCCGAGATCTCCGCGGCCCTGGCCTCCATCGACGGGATCGTCGACTGGACGCTGGCGTTCCTGCCGAAGTTCGCCATCGGCCTTGTGGTGTTCCTGCTGTTCTGGGTGATCGGCTGGGGGATGCGCGCCGGTGTCCGGCGTGCCGTTGCCCGTCACCCGGCCCGCAACGTCGGCCTCGTGCTCGGCCGGCTGGCGCAATGGGGGCTGCGGTTCCTCGGCCTTCTGGTGGCCGTCACGGTGATGTTCCCCTCGGTCAAGCCGGTCGATCTCCTCGGCCTGCTGGGCATCGGCAGCGTCGCCATCGGTTTCGCCTTCAAGGATATCCTGCAGAATTTCCTCGCCGGCATCCTGATCCTGCTGCGCCAGCCCTTCCGCATCGGCGACCAGATCGTCTTCAAGAGCTTCGAGGGAACGGTCGAGGGGATCGAGACGCGCACCACGGTGATCAGGACCTACGACGGACGGCGCGTGTTCGTTCCCAATGGCGAGATCTTCACGAACGCCGTCACCGTCAACACCGCCTACGGCATCCGCCGCAGCGAGCACGACGTCGGCATCGGCTATGGCGACGACGCGCGCCGCGCCGCGGCGGTGATCGTCGAGGCGTTGCGTGGTGTGGACGGCGTGCTCGCCGACCCGCCGCCCGAGGCGCTGGCCATGGAACTGGCCGGTTCCAGCGTGAACGTCCGCGCCCGCTGGTGGACGGATGCGCACCAGCACGAGGTGCTGCGGGTCCGCCACGAGGCGATCGCCACCATCAAGGAGCGCCTGGGCGAGGCTGCCATCGACCTGCCGTTCCCGACCCGCGTCGTCCTGTTCCATGACCAGACCGAGGCGACGGACGGCGACCGCGCCCGCCAGCGCGAAGGCTGGCCGGCCGGCGACCATCCGCCGCGGTCCCGGACCATCGCCGGCATCCTGGACAGGTACTCGCACGACGACGAAGGGGGCCGTTCGGGGCGCCGCCGGGACGGCAACGGTGCCACGTCGGCCGGGCACGGGGCCGGACACGGGGCCGAACACGGCGATTGAGCGGCGGAGGCGCCGGGTCCGGCGTCCGGGCGTCACGCGCCATCGCGCCTTCGCGTGGCCGTCTCGACCCGCATTAGGAGGTTGGCGATGAGCCTCGGGTTCGCAGCAAAGCCGATCAGCGCGAGGGGAGAGAGGAGGGCGACAATGGCGAGCGCCACGCCGCTGGCGACGCAGGCCCTGCCGGTGAGGCCGAGAGCGCGGAGGGGGAGCCGGAGAGGCTCGGGCGAATCTGCGCTGCGTTCGGGCGTCCATCGCACGCCAACCGGGGGATCTCGCCGATGATCGTGGGATGGGCGATTCTGGCCTATTCGCTGGCCTATGTCGGCATCCTCTTCACCATCGCTTGGTGGGGCGACCGCGCGGCCCGCCGGCGGGGGCGGCCGGTGGCGCGGCCGATGATCTACGCGCTGTCGCTCGCCGTCTACTGCACGTCGTGGTCGTTCTACGGCAGCGTCGGTCTGGCGTCCTCCTCCGGGTACGGCTTCCTGCCGATCTACGTCGGGCCGATCCTTCTGTTCACGCTGGGGTGGCCGCTGCTCTACAAGATCGTGCGCGTCGCCAAGGCTCAGAACATCACCTCCATCGCCGATTTCATCGCCGCCCGCTACGGCAAGAGCCAGCCGGTTGCGGCCGCCGTATCGCTGATGGCCTTGATCGGTTCGCTGCCCTACATCGCGCTCCAGCTCAAGGCGGTGTCCGGCAGCTTCCGGGTGCTGCTCCAGTACCCGGAGGTGGTTATGCTGACCGCGGCGCCGGAGGGTTCGCCGTGGCGCGACACCGCGCTGGGGGCGGCGCTGATCTTCGCCCTGTTCGCCATCCTGTTCGGGACGCGCCACGTGGACGCCACCGAGCACAACGACGGCATCGTCCTGGCCATCGCCGCGGAAGCGGTGATGAAGCTGGTGGCGTTCCTGGCCGTCGGCGTCTTCGTCACCTGGGGGCTGTTCGGCGGGCCCGGCGAACTCGTCGACCACGCGCTGAACGAACCCGGCCTGCGTCAGCTCTTCAGCAGCGGGATCGATGGCGGCACCTGGATAACCACGACCATACTGGCCATGCTGTCCGTGCTTTGCCTGCCGCGGATGTTCCACATCGCGGTCGTGGAGAACCGGGACGAGACGCACATCCGGTTGGCGACCTGGGTCTTTCCGCTCTACCTGGTCGCCATCTCGCTGTTCGTTGTGCCCATCGCCGCCGCCGGGCTGCTGCTGTTCCCGGAAGGCACGGTGAAGCCCGACATATTCGTGCTGGCCCTGCCCATGACCGGCCGGCAGGAGCTGTTGACGGTGGTGGCCTTCATCGGCGGCCTGTCGGCGGCGACGGGGATGGTGATCGTCTCGTCGGTGGCGGTCAGCAACATGGTCAGCAACGACCTGATGATGCCGCTCCTGCTGCGCCGCCGCGGCGCCCGCCTGCGCGACGACACGGACATGCGCACCCCGATCCTGCGCATCCGCCGGGCGACGATCCTCGTGCTGATGCTGCTGGCGTACCTGTACCACAGGGCCATCGGCGATACCTTTCCGCTGGCGTCCATCGGCCTCCTTAGCCTGGCCGCCGTCGCGCAGTTCGCTCCGTCGCTGATCGGCGGGCTGGTCTGGCGCGGAGCAACCGCCGCCGGCGCGTTCTGGGGGCTGGTGGCCGGGTTCCTGGTGTGGGTCTACACGCTGTTGCTGCCCTCCTTCGCCCATGCCGGCTGGATCTCCGCCGGCCTGATGGAAACCGGCCTGTTCGGGTCCGGCATCCTGATGCCGCAGCGGCTGTTCGGGATCCGCCTCGATCCGTTTGTCCACGGGGCCTTCTGGAGCCTGCTGGTCAACGTCGTGGCCTTCGTGGCCGTGTCCCTGCGCACGGTGCCCAGGCCGATCGAGCGGCTGCAGGCGAGCGCCTTCGTGGATCCGGACCCCCGTCCGGGGCAACTCACTCCGGGCCTGCGCACCGGTTCGGTGACCATGGAAGAGCTGCAGGCGGTCGTCGGCCGCTATCTTGGCCCCGAGCGGGCGCAGCGCTCGTTCGCGGACTTCGACCCGCCGCCCGGCGAGGGCGTCGACCTCCACCTGATCCGCCACACGGAACGGCTGCTGGCGAGCGCCATCGGCGCCGGCTCGGCCCGTCTCGTCATGGCCTCGGTCCTTGAGCGGCGCAGCCTCGGCAAGGTGAACGCCCTGCAACTGCTCGACGACGCCACGGCCGCCATCCAGTACAACCGCGACCTCCTCCAGACGACGATCGACAACGTCGTGCAGGGGATCGCCGTCTTCGACAAGAACCTGCGGCTGGTCTGCTGGAACCGCCGCCTGCGCAAGCTGCTCGACCTGCCGCCCAAGCTCGGCAGGGTCGGGGCCCCGCTGGCCGAGATCCTGCGCGCGGGGGCCGCGCGCGGCGACTTCGGGCCGGGGGTCATCGACGACATCGTCGCCCGCGAGATGGAGCGCTTCGCCGTCAGCGCCGCCGTTCCGGTCGAGTACCGCCGCCGCAACGGCAGCGTGCTGGAGATGCGGACAAGCCGGATGCCCGGCGGCGGCACCGTTGCCACCTACTCCGACATCACCGAGCGGGTGCGCAGCGCCGAGGCGCTCGCCCAGGCCAACGAGAACCTGGAGCGGCGCGTCCGCCGGCGCACCGCCGAACTGGCCCGCGCCAAGGCCGTCGCGGACGCGGCGAATCGCGACAAGACGCGGTTCCTGGCCGCCGCCAGCCACGACCTCCTGCAGCCGCTGAACGCCGCCCGGCTCTATGCGTCCAGCCTGGTGGAGCGCCGCCTGAGGGAGGGGGACGCGGACCTTGTCCGCAAGCTGGACGGCGCGCTGGCCTCCGTGGAGGACCTGCTCGGCGCGCTGCTGGACATCTCCAGGCTGGACGCCGGCGCCGTTTCGCCGGAGCGGCGCAACTTCCGTCTCGACGCGTTGTTCGCGGCGCTGTCCGTCGAGTTCGCGCCGATGGCCGAGCGGCGCGGGCTGCGCTTGCGCATCGTTCCGTGCGGACTGGCCGTGGACAGCGATTGGCGCTTGCTTCACCGGGTGCTGCAGAACCTGCTCGCCAACGCGATCCGCTATACCCCGCGCGGTCGCGTGCTGATGGGCGCGCGCCGGTCGGCCGGGGTGGTGGAGATCCAGGTGTGGGACACCGGTGTCGGCATCCCGCCCGAACGGCAGACGCTCGTCTTCCGGGAGTTCCAGCGCTTCGCCGACACGCCGGACGTGGCGAACGGCCTCGGGCTCGGCCTGTCCATCGTGGAGCGCATCAGCCGCATCCTCGACCACCCGGTGAGCTTGCGGTCGACGCCGGGCAAAGGAACGGTCTTCGGGGTGCGCGTGCCGCGCGCCCAGGCGCCGCCGGGCACGGGCCGGAGCGAGCAGGCGGAAACGCCGGCCGGCCCGGCCGCGCCGAAGGCCAGCGTGCTGTGCATCGACAACGACGCCGACATCCTCGACGGCATGCGCACCCTGCTCGGCGGCTGGGGGTGCCGGGTTCGCACCGCGGCCGATCTCGGTCAGGCGCGGACGGCGGCCGATGCCGAACCGCCGGACCTTCTCCTGGTGGACCTGCACCTGGGTGGCGAAGCGGATGGCTTCGCGTGCGTGGATGACCTGCGCCGGCGCCTGCACGCCGATGTTCCGGCCGTCCTGATCACCGCCGACCGGTCCGAAGCGGTAAAGGCCCAGGCGGCGGCGGCGGGCCTGCCGCTGCTGAACAAGCCGTTGCGGCCGGCGGCGCTGCGCACGCTCATGCGCCGCCTGCTTGCCGCCCGGCGGGTGGCGGTGTGAATCGCGGCTACTGCGCCAGGGGGTAGAGAACGGCGAGTCCGGCGGCGTAGAGCACCAGCGCCGCAAGGGAGTCGTAGCCCATGCGCAGCACCGTACGATCGCGGCGCTCCAGCAGGCCGAGGACGAAGACGCCCGTGAGGAGCAGGGCCAGCAGTCCCGCCACGGCCTCGAAGGCCCCCGCTTCCGACAGCACCGGTCCGCCGCCGTACGACAGGTCGGCGATGAACAGCAGGGCGATGTTGAAGAGGTTGGTGCCGAAGATGTCGCCCACCGCCATTTCGTAGCGGTGCAGGCGCAGCGCCGAGACGATCGAGCTGATCTCGGGCAGGGACGTGGCGAAGGCCATGAGCACAAGCCCCACCAGTCCCGCCCCCAGCCCGCTCTGTTTGGCGATGGCGTCACCCGTCTGCGCCAGGAAGAAGCCGGCGACGAGAATGACGGCGGCCGCGGCGGCGGTCTTCAGCGCCAGGGTGCGCAGGGGCTGTTCGGGCGTCTCCGGCTCATCCTTGTCGACGCCGTCCCGCGTCGCGGCGGTCCAGACGTGGCGGCTCTCATAGTCGGAGGACAGCCACAGCGCGCCGATGCAGGCGGCGAGCAGCGCCGCCGACCACGCCCCCACCCCGAACACAAGGATGTCGCCGGCGACCACCGCCGCGGCGACCATGCCCAGCAGCATCATGCCCAGCGTGCCCTGGAGCAGGGTGGACGGCTTGGCGACCACGGAGGTCAGCGCGTCGTGCCCCAGCACGGCGTCGGCGACGGCGAGCAGCAGCACGTTGGCGGCGGCGCTGCCCAGCAGGTTGTTCACGGCGAGGCTGGCGCTGCCGGTCCAGGACGCCGAGGTGACGGTGGCGATCTCCGGCAGCGAGGTGATGCCGCCGAGCAGCAGCATGCCGATGAACGCCTGCCCGGTGCCGGTCGCGGTGGCGATCCCGTCGACGTAGACCGCCAGCCGTGTCCCGGCCAACCACACGAACGCCGCGGCGACGGCGAAAATCGCGGCGTTGGCGGCCAGGGGGAACTGCTCGAACGGCACGGGACGATCCGGATTGTGGCGTGTGCGGTGACAGAATCTCGTCCACCAACACGCGGGAGGCGTTTTCGGTTCACGCGTCCGGGTTGCCCGCCATTCCTCGCCCGTTATTCCTCGGAGGCCGCGCGGCGGATGAGTTCCTGGGGGGCGTCGGCCTCCGCGGCGAGGCGCCGGGCCAGGATCACCGCCTGGGTGCGGCTGATCACGCCCAGCTTCTGGAGGATCGCCGAGACGTGCGCCTTCACGGTGCCTTCCGACACGCCCAGCTCGTAGGCGATCTGTTTGTTGACCAAGCCGTCGTTCAGCATCATGAACACGCGCACCTGCTGCGGTGTCAGGCTCGCCAGACGGGCGGTGAGCGCGGTGTCCTCGTCCGGCTCGCCGGCATCGGGATCGACGCCGGGCGGCACCCAGACCTCCCCCTCCGTCAGGGCGCGCAGCGCCGCACGCATGTCCTCCGTTCGGGCCGACTTGGGAATGTAGCCGGACGCCCCGGCGCCGAGCGCGCGGCGCATCACCCGCGGCTCCTCGTTGGCGGAGACCACGGCTATGGGCAGTTCGGGGTGCTGGGCACACAGGTAGACCAGCCCGGCGAACCCCTGCATGCCCGGCATGTTGAGGTCGAGCAGCACGAGGTCGGCCGCAGGCCCGCCTTCGAGCGCCACAAGGACGCCGCCGAGCGTATCGGCCTCGACGATCTCCGCGTCGGGCAGCGCGCGGCCGATGGCGAGGCGCAGGGCGTCACGGACCATCGGGTGGTCGTCGGCGATGACGATGCGCTGGCCCATCGTGTGATCCTCCGCCGCTAAGCTCCAGGCCGCTGAACCCCGGGCCGCTAAACCAAAGTCAAATTGCCGGTTCCCGTCCCCGGCTCTAGCCTTGTGGGAGTACAGACAACACCGACGGCCACCGAAACCGCATCGCTCCGAAGAGCTATTGCGAACGGGCAGGGTATTGCCCGGCGGGGGGACAGAGGAATCCGTATGGAACGGCGCAATTTCCTGAGGGCCGCGGGCCTCGGGCTAAGCGGGGCCGTGGCTGCGGCGCCGGCCGTCGCGCGGAGCCGGCCGGACGTCCGCTGGCGCATGGAGACGGGCTTCCCGAGCAGCCTCGATACGCTGAACGGCGGCGCCGTGTTCCTGGCACGCCGTGTCGAGGCGCTGACCGGCGGCGCTTTCCGCATCCATGTCCACGCAACCGACGACGCTTCACGCCTGGAGGTTCTCGACACCGTGTCGTCGGGGAGTATTCCCATCGCCTTCACGGCCGGCAGCCACTACGCAAGCCGGGATCCGGCGCTGGTCTTCGACACGGCCTTGCCCTTCGGCCTGAACACCCGCCAGCGGAACGCCTGGATGTACCATGGCGGTGGACGGGAGCTGATGCGCAGGATCTTCGCGGACCATGGCGTGGTTCCCCTGCCGGCCGGCAACACCGGCGCGCAGATGGGCGGCTGGTTTCGCCGTGAGATCAACGCGCTCCGCGACCTCAACGGGCTGAAGTTCCGCGTCGGCGGCATGGCCGGCGACATCCTGGGCAAGCTCGGCGCGGTGCCGCGTCCGACCGCCGACGCCGATCTTCGCTCCGCACTCCAGAGCGGCGCCATCGATGCGGCCGAGTGGGGTGGCCCGCACGACGACCTGCGCCTCGGCCTGCACAAGGCCGCCCCGTATTACTATTATCCGGGCTTCTGGGAGGCGTCCGCGCAGGTTTCCTGCTTCGTCAACCATCGCCGGTGGGAGCGACTGCCGGAGGAATTCCGCGCGGCGCTCGAGTCCGCCTGTGCGGAAACCAGCCTGTGGGTCACCGCCAAGTACGACACCGACAATTCCGCCGCGCTCAAGCGGCTGGTCGCCGAGGGTGCGCTGCTGCGCCCCTATCCACTCGACATCCTCAAGGCGGCTTACCGGGCGACCCAGGAGCATCTGGCGACGCTGGCGGCGCGGGATCCCCGGTTCGGCATGGTCCACGCGTCCTGGGCGCGCTTCCGCGACGACCAGCGCCTGTGGTTCCGGGTCGCCGAGCACAGTTTCGACCGCTTCATCTCCCTCGTCTCGACCGAAGGGAACCGGACGTAGGGAACAACAGGGGAAAGCCATGTCCTTCGACTTCGAACGCGACCTGGTGCGGAGCCTGCCCGAACTGCAACGGTTCGCCCGCCGGCTGGCGCGGGGTCCGGCGCACGCCGACGACCTTGTCCAGGATTGCGTGGAGCGCGCGCTGCGCAACCGCGACAAGTTCGCGCCGGGGACGAACCTGGAGGCGTGGCTGGTCACCATCATGAAGAACCTGCACTACACGCAGCACCAGCGCGAACGGCGCGTCTGCCAGACCGAGCTGACGGAGGACGCGGCGTGCACGGCGCCGGCCCAGGTGTGGCCGGTCATGCTGCGCGAAACGGGCGAGGCCATGGACCGGCTGTCGCCCAACCATCGCGAGCTGATCCGCATCGTCGTGCTCGACGGCCTCAGCTACGAGGAGGCCGCGAAGGCGCTGGGCGTGTCCATCGGCACCGTCCGTTCGCGCCTGTCCCGCGCCCGCACCGAACTGCGGAACCACGAGGCGCGCCCGCGGACGCCTGTTCGGCGCGTGGACGGCGGCCAGCCGCCGGAACCGCGGTCGCGCCTCTCCCCGCCCGAACCCGCCATGGCCCCTGAGGCTCCCGTCGCTCCCGAGCCGGCCATGGCCCCCGAACCCACCACCGCTCCCGCCGCTGCGTCTCGGGTCGTCGCAGCGGTCCCCCCGCCCTCCGGCGCGCTGGCGGTGTGGCGTCTATCCTCCCGCCCGGTGGCGCCGCGCGCCGACCGGCTGGCCGGGACGCGCGTGGTGGGTCTGCGGCGTTCGGCGTATCGGCAATCCCCCGGGCCGAACGCCGGGCGCCGCACCCCTCTCTTCACAGAGCGCTCCACAGGGCGGCCGTGCCGGATCGGCGCGGGATCCCGCATGGCCGGGCTGCCGTGGAGCCGGGACGGTCCGAGGCCGCGCGCCGCGCCGTGACGGTGGCAGCGCGGCGGCGGATGGTGCGGCGGCAAAGCGCTTTTGCCCTGCCGCTGTCCCGGCCGGCCGGGGCGGCCCTTGACCGGGGTACGGCGGGCGAACAGGCGCGCGGAACGCCCCGGAAGCGCGCTCGTGTGTCGGACGGTGGTCCGGGTCGGGCGGTGGTCCGGCGAAAAAGGGAGGGGCGATGTTCTTCGACGCGTGGAGCGGTGTCGCCAGGGTGCTGATCGTCGGCACGCTCGCCTATGCCGCGCTCATCCTGCTGTTGCGGGTGTCCGGGAAGCGGACGCTCACCAAGCTGAACGCGTTCGATCTGGTGGTCACGGTGGCCCTCGGTTCGACCCTGGCGACCGTACTGCTCAGCAAGTCGGTGCCGCTGGCGGAGGGCGTCACGGCCCTGGCTCTGCTCGTGGCGCTCCAGTACGTCATCACGTGGCTGTCGGTGCGTTCGCCGCGCTTCCAGGCGATGATCAAGGACGAGCCGACCCTGATCGTGCGTCACGGGCGGTTTCTGGAGAGCGCCTTGAAGGCCCAGCGAATGACACGAGAGGAGGTTCTGGCCGCCATGCGCGCCAGCGGTGTCCCCGATATCGAGACGGTCGCCGCCGTCGTGCTCGAAACCGATGGATCGGTCAGCATCCTCACCGATGCCGGTGGCGGACGGGCGGAGGCGCTCAGCAACGTCGCACGCTGGGCCGCACGCCGGGACGAGGGCGCTCCCTGATGCCGAGCGCGGCGGAGGCTGTGCCGGTCATCGAGGGGCTCGGGTGACGCCGCGGCGCTTGCTCCACCGCCGACGCCGTCCGGCGCGCGATGAGGGGCGGCGTGGCTTGGTCCCGATACCCGTTCTCAGCGTGCCACCGCCTCGCGCCGGTCTTCGGACGGCGGGAGCAGGGCATAGTACAGAGATACCGCGCGGATCTGCTCGTCGGTCAGGTTGTGGGCGGCCGCGGCCATGATCCTGCCCAGCGAGGTGCCGGTGCGCAAGCCGCGCTGCCACAGGTGAAGCTGACCGGCGAGATAGCCCGCGTACTGGCCGGCGAGCAAGGGGTAGCGGGGATCCCGCGGCCCCGGACCGTGGCAACTGGCGCAGGGTGCCACCCGACGGTCCGGGTCGCCGACCGAGGCGATGGCGCTGCCCAGTTGGCGCAGCCGCGGGTCGGGGTCCTCGGGGCGGGGCGGGGGCGGGGCGTCCCGGGTCGCGTAGTACTCGGCCAGCGCGCGCATCTCGGTTTCGCTCAGCGCCGCCGCCGGGGGCTGCATGATGCCGCTCGGCCGGGCACCGCTGGCGTAGGCCCTGAGCGATTCATAGAGATATGCGGCGCTTTGGCCGGCAAGGCGCGGGAAGGCGCCGGTGCCCCGCCCGGCGCCGTCGTAGCCGTGGCAGCGGGCGCAGGTCTCAAGGATGGCCTGGTCCAGCCACTCCAACTCGTTCATTGCCGATTGGCCGTCGGCGGGCACCTCCCCGAACGCCAGACGCCGGTACTCCTGCGCGTCCATGCCGTCGAGGCGGCGCAGGAAGGCGACCAGCGCCCACGGCTCGTCCTTGCGCTCCTGGGCCGGCCACGCGGGCATGCCGGCCATCTTGATGCCGTTGAGCGTGATCCAGTACAGCTCCTTCGGCTCCCAATGGCTGGCGTGCTCCGTCAGGTCGGGCGGGGCGGGGAGCATGTGGCGGGAGATCGGATTGCGGGGCTCCGCGGGGGCGCCGTGGCACGGGGCGCATCCGTTCTCGTAGTGCCCGGCGCCGCGCTGCACGAGGGCGATGTCGTCCAGGTCCGGCGGGGTGTCGACGAACGCGGCGTGCGTCTCGATGGAGTTGCGCATGGCGAACTCCAGGAACCAATAGGTGATGGCCCAGTGCCCCTGGCTGGCGCCGACGTTGTAGAGCCCGGACCAGGCGAAGAGGAAGGCGCCCACGCCCAGGACGGCGAGCAGCATCGCAAAGGTCTTCAAGGTTCCACGCATCGCGCCTCTCCCGGGTTCACCAACTCCTCAACTCGGCCGGCGGGACGGCATTCCGGATGTCTGGAAGCTCCGGGCCATGGAACACGCACCGGTGCGGCGGGTTGAACGCTGCGGCGGTACGGAGGCTGAGCCGTTTCGCGCGAGGCACCTCCAGGAGAAATGGCGGGCAGGAGAGATGGCGGGGAGCACGGGCATGGCCCTCGATCCAGGCCGGCGCCGTACGGGGCGCCTTGTGGCGGCGCCGGCCGCCGCGTTCCTGCTGGCGCTGCCCGCCTGTTCGGAGCGCCAGTCGGCGCTCGATCCCGGAGCGGACCACGCCGCGGCGATCTTCAACCTTTCTCTGGTCCTGATCGTGGGCGCGGCGGTCATCTTCGCCGGTGTGATGGCGCTGGCGCTGTACGCCGTGTTCGTGCGGCCGGAGCGGTTTCCCGGTGCGCGCGGCTGGGTGATCGGTGGCGGCATCCTGTTTCCCGTCGTCGCGCTCAGCGCGTTGCAGGTCCACGAGTTCGGCATCGCCCGCCGTCTCTCGGCGGCGACCGGACCCGACACGCTGCGCGTCGAGGTGACCGGGTACATGTGGTGGTGGGACGTGCGCTATCCCGGCGCCGGGCCGGCGGGGGGCATCCGCACCGCCAACCAGATCCACATCCCGGTGGGGCGTCCCGTGGAGTTCGTGGTGCGGTCGGCCGATGTCATCCACAGCTTCTGGGTTCCCAGCCTCGCCGGCAAGATCGACATGATCCCCGGTCACGTGAACCGGCTGACGCTGACGGCCGGCCGGCCGGGCATCTACCGCGGCCAGTGCGCCGAGTACTGCGGCGCCCAGCACGCGCTCATGGCCCTGCATGTGATCGCGGAGCCGGCCGAGCGCTTCGATGCCTGGCTGGCCGCACAGGCGCAACCGGCACCCGAGCCCGCAGGCCCGGTGCTGGCGGCCGGACACGACGCCTTCCTGAGGTTCGGCTGCGGCGCCTGCCACAGGATCGCCGGCACGCGCGCGCTGGGCGTGCTCGGCCCCGACCTGACGCACGTGGGCGATCGCCTGTCCCTGGCCGCCGGAACGCTCCCCAACACGGCCGAGGCGTTCGCCGTGTGGATCGGCAACACCCAGCACGTCAAGCCGGAGGCCCGCATGCCGTCCTTCGACGTGATGGACGGCGAGACGCTGCGATCCCTCGCCGCTTGGCTGGAGAGCCTGAAATGACGGCACCTCTCGACGCCGACCGCCCCCTGCCCAGCGTGCTGCCGCGCCCCCCGGAGGAGCTGCGCACTCTGGAGCGCGTCTGGCAGGCGCCGAAGGGCCTGAGCTACATCACGGCGGTGAACAACAACATCATCGGCGCGATGTACATCGGCACGGCGCTGCTGTTCTTCGTCATCGCCGGGCTGCTGGCGCTGGCCATGCGCGCGCAGCTCGCGGTGCCGGAAAACGACCTGCTGGACCACGGCACCTACAACCAGTTCTTCACCGTGCACGGCACCGGCATGATGTTCCTGTTCGCCGTGCCGGTCGTGGAGGCCATCGGCGTCTACCTGATCCCGGCCATGCTGGCGGCGCGCGACCTGCCGTTCCCGCGCCTGTCGGCCTTCGCCTTCTGGGCCTACTTCTTCGGCGGCTGCGCCTTCTTCGCATCGCTGATCTTCGACGCGGCGCCCAACGGCGGCTGGTTCATGTACCCGCCTCTGACCAGCTTCACCTTCTCCCCCGGCATCAATTCCGACTTCTGGCTTCTGGGCATCGGCTTCATCGAAATCTCCGCCATCGCCGGCGCCATCGAGATCGTGGTCGGCATCCTGCGCACCCGTCCGCCCGGCATGTCGTTGGACAAGCTGCCGATCTACTGCTGGGCCATGCTGGTGATGGCGGGCATGATCATCTTCGGCTTTCCCGCCGTCATCCTGGCCACCGCGCTTCTGGAGATCGAGCGCGCCTTCCACTGGCCCTTCTTCATCGCCGACCTGGGCGGGGATCCGCTGTTGTGGCAGCACCTGTTCTGGTTCTTCGGCCACCCGGAGGTCTACATCATCTTCCTGCCCGCCGCCGGCATGGTGTCGATGATGGTGCCGGCCATCGCGCAGCACCGGCTGGTCGGGCACGACTGGGTGGTGCTGGCGCTGGTGGGCACGGGGTTCTTCAGCTTCGGGCTGTGGGTGCACCACATGTTCACCACCGGCATCCCGCAACTCAGCTTGAGCTTCTTCTCGGCCGCCAGCATGGCCGTGTCGGTGCCGGCCGGCATCCAGGTCTTCGCCTGGATCGCCACCCTTGGCAAGGGGCGGGTGCGGTGGACGGCGGCGACGTACTTCGTGCTGGGCTTCCTGTTCATCTTCGTGCTGGGCGGGCTGACCGGCGTGATGGTGGCGGTCATCCCCTTCGACTGGCAGGTGCACGACAGTTATTTCGTGGTGGCGCACCTGCACTACGTGCTGATCGGCGGCATGGTGTTCCCGATGTTCGCCGGGCTGTACTACTGGTGGCCGACGCTGAACAGCACGCTGCTGTCGGAGCGGCTGGGCCGCTGGGCCTTCTGGCTGATGTTCATCGGCTTCAACACGGCCTTCTTTCCGATGCACGTCAGCGGCCTGCTGGGCATGCCGCGGCGCGTATACACCTATCCGGCCGACCTCGGCTGGGACACGCTGAACCTGGTGTCCACCGTGGGCGCCTTCCTGCTGGCGGCGGGGGTGCTGGTGGTGCTGGTGGACATGGCGCGCAACGCGATGGGCCATGGCGCCCCGGCTTCCGACAATCCCTGGCGCGCCGGGACGCTGGAATGGGTGCCCAACGGCAACTACGCCACGCGGTCCATCCCGCGCATCACGAGCCTGTATCCGCTGTGGGACGACCCCGATCTGTCGCGCGAGATCCAGGCCGGCGGCCACTTCCTGCCCGGCGCCCCGACCAACCGGCGCGAGACCATCGTCACCAGCCCCATCGACGCCACGCCACAGTACCTGATGCCCATGCCGGGTCCGCACTGGGGGCACGTGCTGGCCGGGTTCTTCACGGCGGCGCACTTCCTGATGCTGACGGTGCAACTGTACTGGCTGTCCATCGTGCCGGGTGTGCTCGCCATCGCCAGCGTGGTGTGGTGGGTGTGGGGCCTGGACAAGGGGGAGGACCACCCGCCGCAGGATATCGGCGGCGGCGTGACCGTGCCGGTCTACGTGCAGGGGCCGCGCAACCACTCCTGGTGGGCGGTGGTGGTTCTGCTGCTGGTGGACGGCACCGCCTTCGTCTGCCTGCTGTTCAGCTACCTGTTCCTGTGGACGGTCAGTCCGGACGTCTGGCCGAGGGATGCCGCGGCGCTGCCGTCGCCGACGTGGTTGGCCGGCGGGCTGGCGCTGTGGGGCCTTGCGGCGGGTGCCATGGCGTGGGCCAGCCGGGCGCTGGCGCGGGACCGGTCCTGGCCGATGCGCCTCGCCCTGCTGGGCGGGCTGGGGCTGCTCATCGCCGGCGTGGTGACCGATGCGACGGCGCAGATTCTCACCGGCCTCAAGGGGGCGGAGAGCGCCTACGGCGCGGTGGTCTACATGCTGGTCGCCTACCAGGGCTTCCACGTGGCGGTGCTGCTGGTGATGACGCTGTACACGCTGGCGCGCTCGGCCTTCGGGCTTCTGGGCGCGGCGCGGCGGGTGACCTTCGACAACACCATGCTGATGTGGCACTACACCTGCGCGCAGGGGGTGGTGGCGCTGCTGCTGGTGCACCTGTTCCCGAGGCTGGTCGCATGAGGACGCGCCGCTTCCCCGCCGCCTTCGCCGGCATGATGGCCGCTTTCCTGGTGTGGGCGGCGCACTTCACCGTGGTGTACGGGGTGAACGGCCTCGCCTGCGCGCGCGGGCTGGACCGGCTGGCGGTGCTGGGCTTCCCCTTCGTACCGTTCGCGGTGGCGGCGGCCACGGCGGTGGCGCTGCTGCTGGCCGCGGGGGTGCTGGTGCGCGCCTTGCTGGGTGGTGGCCCGGCGCCGCACGCCCAGGGCGACGCGCGCCGCTTCCTGCGCTGGTTCACCGCCGCCGCCGCCGGGGCGGCGCTGATCGCCATCCTGTGGAACGGTCTGCCGGCCCTGCAGGTGCCGGCGTGCGGCTGACTTGCCGCGGCACTGGATTCCACCTAAAGCTCGGGAATGAGCAAACTCGCCCCGAGCCTTCTGATCGGCGCACGCCGCGTACTGCGCAACGACCAATTGCTTGTGATCGGGCTGGCACTCGTCGCCGGCGGGGCGGCCGCGCTCGGGGCCGTGCTGTTCCGGCAGGGCATCGGCGTGGTCCAGTCCCTGGCGTTCGGCTTCTCCTCCGAGCGCGTGCACAGTCTGGCGGCGGCGCTGCCGTGGTGGCGCGTGCTGTTGGCTCCCGCCCTGGGCGGTTTGGTGGTCGGGCTGATGGTGCACGTCCTTCTGCCGGAACGCAGACCCCAGGGGGTGCCCCAGGTCATCGTCGCCAACGCCCGTCACGGCGGCCGCCTGCCGCTGGGCAGCGGGCTGGCGGCGGCGCTGGTCAGCATGGTTTCCCTCGGTTGCGGCGGCTCGGCCGGACGGGAGGGGCCGGTGGTTCACCTCGGCGCCACATTGGCGTCGTGGTTGGCCGGCATCATCCGGCTGCCGTCGGCGTTGCGGCGGACGCTGCTCGGCTGCGGGGTCGCCGCGGCGGTCGCGGCCTCGTTCAACGCTCCCATCGCCGGCGTCTTCTTCGCACTGGAGGTGGTGGTCGGCCAGTACACGCTGTCGACCCTGGCGCCGGTCATGCTGGCGTCGGTCGTCGGGACGGGGGTGGGCAGGGCGGTGTACGGCGACTTCCCGGCCTTCGTGCTTCCGCACTACGCGACGGGGGCGCTGGCCGAGTTGCCGGCGTTCGCGCTGCTGGGGCTGGCCGCCGGGATGGTGGCCATGCTGTTCATGAGGGTGACGTTCGCCCTGGAGGACCGCACCGGGCGCCTGCCGCTGCCGCGCTGGCTGCTGCCGGCACTGGGCGGCGTGCTGGTCGGCGCCATCGCTCTGCGTTACCCGCACGTCCTGGGCGTCGGGTACGAGGCCACTGACGACGTTCTCCAGGGCCGCCTCGCGGCCGGCCTGATGGCCGAGCTGCTGGTGGCCAAGCTGGCGGCGACGGCCGTGACGCTGGCCTTCGGGTTCGGCGGCGGTCTTTTCAGCCCGGCGCTGGTGCTCGGCGCCATGACCGGCGGGCTGGCCGCCACGGCGGCGGCAAGCCTGATTCCGGGGACGGCGTCGGCGCATCCGGTCTACGTGCTGGCCGGCATGGGGGCCGTCGCCGCGCCGGTGCTGGGGGCGCCGATCTCCACCATCCTCATCGTGTTCGAAATGAGCGGGGACTACGCGGTGACCCTGGCGGTCATGGTGGCGGTGATCGCCTCCTCCGGGCTGGTCCACGGGTTGGTGGCGCATTCGTTCTTCACCTGGCAACTGGCGCGGCGCGGGATCGAACTGCGTCCCCCGCAGGCCGTCGGGCGCCTCGCCAGCGCGACGGTTGCGGACATCATGGTCGAGGAGCCGGCGGACGCCCTCGCGGGACCATTCCTGGACCCCGATACGTCCCTGTCCGAGGCGTTGCGCCGGTTCGAGGAGGCGGGCCTCGACCGCCTGCCGGTCCGCGCCTCGGACGGCCGGCTGCTCGGCGTGGTGCACGAACGCGCCCTTCTGCGCGCCAGCGTGCATGCGCTGACGCACGACGGCCGCTGAGCGGTCACAGGGAAACCATCCTCGAAACGTCCTGCCATCGGCTGAACCTTTTCCCGCGGACCGGGTTGGACAGGCTGAAACCTGCGACCCGTTGGGAGGAGGTGCATTCCATGGAACGGTATCGAACCATCGTTTCACGAAGGATGCTGGCGGTGCTGGCGCCGTTCGCGCTGGCCGCCTGTGCCGGGGATCCCGTGCCGAGAGCGGAACTGGGCGCGGCTGAGCAAGCCATTCAGAACGCCGAACAGGCGGGAGCCCCGCAGTTCGCCCCGGTCGAACTGGAACTCGCCCGCAGCAAGATGACCGCCGCCCGCCAGGCGGCCGGAGACGACCGGGAGACTCAGGCCCGCCTGCTGGCACAGGAGGCCAGGGCGGACGCGAACTATGCCGCGGCGAAGGCGCGGGCCGGTGCCGCCGAGCGGGCGGCCGCGGTGGCCAGCCGCGACTGGAACGCCCTGAGCGGCGGCGCGCGGAGTGGTTCCTCCGGGGCCGCCGCGCGGCAGGGCGCCGGCGCGGATTCATCCGGCGCAACGTCATGGGGTGGCGCGAACCCGCAGCCGCCTTCCGGTACGATGGGAGGGTTGCGATGAAGGCGCACACGATGACGGCCACAGCCGCGCTTGCCCTTCTGCTGGCCGGCTGCGCCAGTCCGGGGCCGAATGCCCAGCTCGTCGAAGCGCGCAACGTGTACGCGGCGGCCAGCACCAACCCGCAGGTCGCCGCGAACGCCCCGCTCGAGCTGCAACAGGCGCGCGAAGCGCTGCAACGCGCCGAAGCCGCGGAGAGAAGCGACGCCGGGCGTGACGAGGTGGCGAGCCTCGCCTACGTCGCCACCCGCGAAAGCCAGGCGGCCATGGAGGTCGCGTCGGCCAAGCAGGCGCAGCAGACCCTGGCCACGGGCGACATCCGCCGCAGCAACGCGCAACTGCAGCGCGCCAACGCCGAACTCCAGCGTGAGCTTGACGCGCTCGAGGCACGCCGCACGGCGCGCGGGTACGTCATGACGCTCGGCGACGTCCTGTTCGCCACCGATCAGGCGAACCTGACCTCCGGAGCCGAGGAGCGCCTGAGCCGGCTGGCCTCCTTCCTGCGCCAGCATCCCGAGCGGACGGTGCGCGTCGAGGGCTACACCGACAACACCGGCGCGCCCGGCTACAATCTCCAGCTCTCGGAACGGCGCGCCGATGCGGTGCGCAACGAACTGCTCGCGCACGGCGTCAGCCCGGACCGCGTCGTCACCGTTGGCCGGGGCGAGGCCCAACCCGTCGCCAGCAACGCCACCCAGTCCGGCCGTCAGGCCAACCGCCGGGTCGAGATCGTCATTTCGGATCCGGGCGGCGGTGCGGTGGCCGAAACGCGCTGACCATCCCGCCGCAATCCGCCTTGGCCGGGCAGAACCCGAACACCCCGGCACGCGCCCCCGCCACGTGCCGGGGTGTTCACGTTTGCCAGCGTCGCGTTTGCCGGCGCCGCACTCCTGACTCCCGGGTTGCTCCAAAAGTGGCAATCTGATAGGGAGAGGCATGCTGCATCGCAATACGCCGCCCTGACCGATCCGCTTCGTGCCCTCTGACCCCCACCGGGTCGCCCAGGGACGATCGTCACGTTGGCGGGCGCAGCTCCTCCACGCCCTGCTGCCTTGTTGCCGGCCGGCTCCTGTCGGCGCCGCCGCGGCCTTCCCGTTTTTCAGAAGAGATTCATGACCTTCGATTTGCAGCGACTCCGCATGGAGTGGTTCGGCACCGTGCGCGGTGACATGCTCGCCGGCCTCGTCGTCGCCTTGGCCCTGATCCCCGAGGCCATCGCCTTTTCCATCATCGCCGGCGTCGACCCCAGGGTCGGCCTCTACGCCTCGTTCTCCATCGCGGTGATCATCGCGATCGTCGGCGGCCGGCCGGGCATGATCTCCGCGGCCACGGCGGCGACCGCCGTCCTGATGGCGTCGCTGGTGAGGGAGCACGGGCTCCAGTACCTGCTGGCCGCCACGGTGCTGGCCGGGGTGCTGCAGGTTGCCGCCGGGCTGCTGCGGCTGGGGTCCGTCATGCGCTTCGTGTCGAAATCGGTGCTGACCGGCTTCGTGAACGCGCTGGCCATCCTGATCTTCCTGGCCCAGGTACCGGAACTGATCGGCGTTCCCTGGCTCACCTACGTCATGGTGGCCGGCGGGTTGGCGATCATCTACCTGCTGCCGCGCGTGACCCGGGCCGTACCGTCGCCGCTGGTCTGCATCATCGTTCTGACCGCGCTCTCGATCGGACTCGGCCTCGACCTGCGGACGGTGGGCGACATGGGCGAACTGCCCTCCACGTTGCCGGTGTTCCTGCTGCCCGAGGTGCCGCTGACCGTCGAAACGCTGCGCATCATCCTGCCGTATTCGCTGGGGATCGCCGTGGTCGGCCTGCTCGAGTCCCTGATGACGGCCTCCATCGTCGACGAGCTGACCGACACCACCAGCGACAAGAACCGCGAATGCGTCGGCCAGGGCATCGCCAATTTCGCCACCGGCTTCATCGGCGGCATGGCGGGCTGCGCGATGATCGGCCAGTCGGTCATCAACGTGAAATCCGGCGGACGCGGGCGGCTGTCCACCTTCTGCGCCGGCGTGTTCCTGTTGTTCCTGATCGTCGTGCTGGGCGACTGGGTGAAGCGGATCCCCATGGCGGCACTGGTGGCGATCATGGTCATGGTGTCGATCGGCACCTTCAGTTGGGGCTCGCTGAAGAACATGAGGACACACCCGCGCAGTTCCAGCATCGTCATGCTGGCGACCGTGGCCGGCGTGGTGACGACCCACAATCTCGCCATCGGCGTGCTGATCGGCGTGCTGCTGTCGGGCCTGTTCTTCGCGTGGAAGGTGGCGCAGCTCTTCCGCGTGACCTCGACCGCGTCGGAGGACGGCTCCGCCCGCACCTACGTCGTCGAGGGCCAGCTGTTCTTCGCGTCGGCCGACGACTTCACCGCCGCCTTCGACTTCAAGGAGGCGCCGGACAGGGTGACGATCGACGTCAGCCGCGCGCACATCTGGGACATCTCCAGCGTCGCCGCGCTGGACACGGTCGTGCTGAAATTCCGGCGCGAAGGGGCCGAGGTCGAGATCATCGGCCTGAACGAGGCGAGCGAGACCATCGTCGACAGGCTCGCGATCCACGACAAGCCGGGCGCGCTCGAACGCCTGACGGCCCATTGAGGACGGAGGGGCACCGATGGCACGCATTCTCACCCTGGTCGACGGCTCCGCCTACGCGCAGAGCGTTTCCGACCACGCCGCATGGGCGGCCACGCGAATCCCGGCGGCAGTCGAACTGGTGCACGTGCTGGACCGCCGCGACGTGTCGAGCGCCCCGGCCGACTTCACCGGCAGCCTCGACGCCGATGCCCAGGGCAGCCTGCTGGCCGAACTGGCCGAATTCGATGCGCAAAAGGCGAAGCTGGCCCACCGCCGCGGCCGCCTGATCCTGGATGCCGCCAAGGCCAGGCTGCTGGCGGCCGGTGTCACCGACGTGTCGCCGCGCCTGCGCAACGGCGACGTGGTGGAGACCGTCGCCGATCTGGAGGCGGGCGCCGACCTCGTCGTCATCGGCAAGCGCGGGGAAGCGGCGGACGTCGCCACGCCGCATCTCGGCTCCAACCTGGAGCGCGTCGTCCGTGCGTCGCACCGTCCGGTTCTGGTCGCGTCCCGCGCATTCCAGCCGATCGACCGCTTCCTGATCGCCTTCGACGGCGGTCCCAGCGTGACCAGGGCGATCGACGACATCGCCCAGGGTCCGCTCCTGCGCGGGTTGGGGTGCCGGATGCTGATGGTCGGCGCGGCCACGCCCGAAGCGCGCGAGCGGCTGGACCGGGCCGCGGAGCGGCTGCGGGGTGCCGGATTCGCGGTGGACGCCGGCATTGAAGCCGGGCAGCCGGACGACGTGATCGCGCGGGCGGTCGAACGGGACGGGATCGGCCTGCTGGTGATGGGCGCCTACGGCCATTCCCGCATCCGCAGCCTGATCATCGGCAGCACGACCACCGCAATGATCCGTTCCAGCACGGCACCAATCCTGTTGTTCCGCTGAAGGAGAGCGATCCGCGGCCGGAGGGGTAGGTCTCATCCCAATGCGCGGCGGCCGGCGGGAAACCGGCCCCGGCGGGGCGAGTTGGCCCAGACGCAGGGAAGACCTGCCCGACGCCGACACGGCGATCCCACGCAACAACAACGAGGAAACCTGCCATGCGCACCATCGTCGCCACCGCCCTCGGCATCGCCCTGATGGCCGCCGCCCCGGCCTACGCCCAGTCGGGCCAGCAAGGCCAGCAGAACCAGGGCGGCAAGGGTGCCTCCAGCCAATCCGGCACGCCGCACGCGATGACGCAGGACACCCTTCGCAAGCAGCTTCAGCAGGCCGGCTTCAAGGATATCCAGATCATCGACTCCGCCTACCTGGTGCAGGCGAAGACATCCGACGGCAACACGGTCTTCATGACGATCAACCCGCCGATGATGTCCGGGGCCAGCGCGTCGGCGAGTTCCGGCTCCGGTTCGGGCTCCGGCTCCGGCTCCGGCTCGGGCCAGGGTTCGTCCGGCTCGGCCAAGCAGTAACCGCGGCATGTGACCGCGGGCGGCAGGCGGGGGGCTCCTCCCGCCCGCCGCTCCGCCTGCCATCATGATGCTGGAGGGTACCATGCCAGACGCCATCAAGCCGGCGGTGGGCGCCGCGCGCCAGCGCACCGGTGCGGCCTTCGCCGTGTGCGCCTGCCTGCTGGTCGTTCCCGTCCCCGCGGCTGCTCAAGGCGCCGCCGGTCCGGGTGTCGGGACCCAGAGTGCACAGGAAAGCCGCGCCGCGCCGCCCACGTTCGCCGATCTCGCCGCCGCCAAGCTGCCGGCGGTCGTCGCCATCACCGCATCCGCCGGGTCCCGTACGCCGCAGCGGGCGGCGGGCGATCCCGGCGAGGGGCGGGAAGGGGATCCCTTCTCGGTGCTGCCGGACTCACCGCTGCGCGATTTCCTGGAGGATCTCCTGCGCCGGCAGGTGCCGGGCGACAGCATGCCCGAGCCGCGCCGCCGGCCGGCGCGGGCGCTTGGGTCCGGCTTCATCATCGACCCGTCCGGCGTCATCGTCACCAACAACCACGTGGTGGAAAAGGCCGACAAGGTCGAGGTCACGCTGCCCGACAAGAGCACGCTGGAGGCCAAGATCCTCGGCACCGATCCCAAGACCGATCTGGCGGTGCTGAAGATTGCCGCCGAACGGCCGCTGCCCGCCGTGCACTGGGGCGACAGCGACGCGATGAAGGTGGGTGACTGGGTGCTGGCGATCGGCAACCCGTTCGGCCTGGGCGGCACGGTGACCGCCGGCATCGTCTCCGCCCGCGCGCGCGACATCGGCGCCGGTCCGTACGACGACTTCATCCAGACCGACGCCGCCATCAACCAGGGCAACTCCGGCGGACCCATGTTCAACCTGAAGGGCGAGGTGATCGGGGTGAACACGGCGATCTTCAGCCAGTCGGGCGGCAACGTCGGCATCGGCTTCGCCATCCCCTCGGCGCTCGCCGGGCCGATCGTCGCCGAACTGCGCGAAACCGGCCGCGTGACCCGCGGCTGGCTCGGTGTCGCCATCCAGCCGATCGGGCCGGACATCGCCGACGCCCTCGGCCTCGATGAGCGCAAGGGCGCGCTGGTCGCCAATGTCGTCAAGCAGGGTCCGGCCGCGAAGGCCGGCATCGAAACCGGCGACATCATCACCGAATACGCCGGCAAGCCTGTGGAGTCGCCGCACGACCTCACCCGCATGGTGGCGCGGACCAAGCCCGGCGACACCGCGCGGATCACGGTGCGGCGCGACGGCAATACGGTGCCGCTGGAGGTCCGCATCGCCGAGCTTCAACCGCCGGCCCAGCAGGCCAAAGCCCACCAGCAGCAGCCGGCGGACGGCCAGCTCGGCCTGACGCTGGCGCCGATGACGCCGGAGCTGCGCAGGGAGTTCGGGCTCGACGACACCGCCAAGGGCGCCGTCGTGGTCGAGGTGGCACCGGATAGCCCGGCCGCCAAGTCGGGCTTCAGGCCGGGCGACGTCATCAGCCGGGCCGGCAACCAGCCGGTCGATGACCCGTCCGACGTCGCCGCGGCGGTCGACCAGGCGCGCAAGGCCAAGAAGGACAGCGTGCTGCTGCTTCGTCAGCGCGAGGACAGTGCCCTGTTCGTGCCGCTGCCGATGGGGTGAGGTGAGGGCGACCGGCTGCGCAGGGTTCTCCGGACCACGCACCACGATTGGTGTTTCGAAGCTGGCCCCGGAGAACGCGACGGGTCGCCCGGCGTCAAGGCGGACGACGCGACCGTCGCCTACGCCGAGCCGCGCGGTCGAGGCGGGCGCAGGCGCTGATAGAGCGCCTCCACGTCGGTGCGGCGGCACAGTTGCGTGCCCGGCGTCATCGCCGTCGCCGTTCCAGCGGCGACCGCCAGCGCCAGCGCGTCGTCCGGGGAGCGCCCTTGGACGAGCGCCAGCGTCATGGCGCCTACGAAGCTGTCGCCGGCGCCCACGGCGCTCTTCACCGCAACCTCCGGCGCGCGCAGGCGGGCGGTGCCGGACGCGGTGGCGAGCAGCGCGCCCTCGTGGCCGAGAGAAACGGCCAGGATCTCCGCGCCGCCGGACGCCACGAGGTCGCGGGCGGCAGCCTCCAGCGCCTGGGACTCGCGCAGCGGGCGGCCGACGACCTGCTCCAGCTCGCCGATGCTGGGCTTGGCGAGATACACGCCGTGGTCCAGCACCGCCCGCAGGGCGTCGCCGGACGTGTCCACGACGAGCCGGGCACCCTTGCCGGCGACGATGCGCGCAACCCTGGCGTAGACGTCCGTCGGCACACCGCGCGGCAGGCTGCCGCTGGCGACGAGGCAATCGAAGTCGAGAAGCTCCAGGTCGTCCAGGCAGGACCGCCACTCGCCTTCGCCGACCGGCGGCCCTTCCGCCGTGAAACGAAATTCCTCCCGGCTGGCGCGTTCGAAGACCACCTGGTTGATCCGCGTGGCGCCCGCGACGGGAACGCGCCAATGGCGCACGCCCGCGGCGCGCACCAGATCGTCCAGCACGCCGCCGGTCGGCCCGCCGGACAGGTAGACGGCCAGCGACCGGCCGCCCAGTTCGTTGATCACGCGCGCCACGTTGATGCCGCCGCCGCCGGGGTCGAAGCGCTCCTCCATGGTGCGAACCTTGCGGACCGGGCGGACCGTTTCCGCCTGGCAGGACACGTCGATGCTGGGGTTCAGCGTCAGCGTCACGACTGGTTTCATGGTGCGTTCTCCGGCAGCGCCGAGGATCGTTGGTCATGGGTAACAACGCATTGACCATTTGATGCGTCTTGCGGACGGATTCGAAATCGACAGGGCGGTGAACGAAGCCCGCCGCGCCGCCCGCGCGCGTGTTGAAGACGGGACGGGCATTCCCTGACCGGTCTCGGCCGCAGCGTGTTTTTACGACGTTTGGCGTACGCCATTCGGGTGTACTCCGGCGGTCGCCGCGCTGCAATCAGCCGCGCGTCCGCCGTTGTCCGTAGCAAGACATGATCTGATGAATTGCCCGGCTCGTTTGTGAGGCGGTCAGTGTATCCCCTATGGTGACGATCTTTGATTAATAACGGATCTGGATGGTGTGGCCGCGCGTGGATCGAAATCTTCCCGGTCGCGCCCGGCCGTAAGCTATATGGACAGGGCGGGCATTTGGCTTTAAGGGGTATGGGGTGTCTTCGGTCGGGGGACTGGCGCTGTACTGTCGCTGGTCCGGAGCCGATCCTGCGGCCGGCTTTACGAACTGCCGGCGCACGCTGCGACGAAGGATCACCACGATGAACATGCTCGTTCGCTTCGCGCTGCCGCTGCTGGTCGTGCTCGGCATCATGGGCTTCGCGCTCTCGCCGGTGGTGGGCCACCTTGTCGGCCGCTGGTTTCAGCACGATGTCGAACTGCGCCTGAACCTTATCTTCAACGCCGTCCAGGATTCCCTGAACGCGATGGTGCGGGCCGGCGCGGAGCGGGAGATCGACACGCTGTTCCAGCGCATCGCCGCTGACGAGCGCGTGCTGGCGCTCGGCCTGTGCGCGCCGAATGGAACGTTGTCGCGGGCGTCGGCGGGCTGGCCGATCCAGGTCGGCTGCCCGGCGGTACCGGCCGGTGCGGCGGCACCGCGCAAACCGGCGTTCCGTGTCGACCCGCTGGCCGGCGGCGCCCTGCTGGTGGCCACCTTTCCCCTTGCGGCCCCGGCCCCGGCGGGGCAGCGCGACGAACTGGGCAGCCTCATCATCCTGCACGACGTCAGCTTCATCGAGCGCCGCAGCGCCGACACGCAGCTCTACCTCGCGGCCGCCCTGGCGCTGCTCGGCATCGTCTCAGCCGGGGTGACCGTGCTGGTCGCCCGCCTGACGCTGCGGCGCTGGCTGCGGTCCGTCCGCCAGTCGCTCAACCCGGCGCTGACGGCCGGCGCCCGTTCGGACACGGTGCCGGAGATGCGCCCGGTGGTGGCGGAGATCCGGCAGATGCTGCGCGACCTCGACCTGTCCCGGCACACCGCGGCGGGGATCCGCGTCGACTGGACGCCCGACACCCTGCGCCGCGTCCTCGACAACGAGCTGCCGGGGGCCGAGGTGATCGTGGTGTCCAACCGCGAACCGTACATCCACAATCATGACGGGCATGGCGGGGTGGTGGTGCAGCGCCCCGCCAGCGGTCTGGTGACGGCGCTGGAGCCGATCACACGGGCGTGCGGCGGCACCTGGATCGCGCATGGCAGCGGCTCCGCCGACCGCGCCGTGGTGGACCGCCGGGACCACATCGCCGTGCCGCCGGAGAACCCTTCCTACACGCTGCGCCGCATCTGGCTGAGCGAGGAAGAGGAGGAAGGCTATTATTACGGCCTCGCCAACGAGGGGCTCTGGCCGCTGTGCCACATCTCCTTCACCCGGCCGGTGCTGCGCGAGGCGGACTGGGAACACTACGTGGCGGTGAACCGCCGATTCGCCGACGCCGTCGTGCAGGAGGCGCGCACCGACAACCCCATCGTGCTGGTGCACGACTACCACTTCGCCCTGCTGCCGCGCATGGTGCGCGAACGCCTGCCCAACGCCGTGATCATCACGTTCTGGCACATCCCCTGGCCGAACGCCGAGGTGTTCAGCATCTTTCCCTGGCGCGAGGCGGTGCTCGACGGGCTGCTCGGCAGTTCGATCATCGGCTTCCACACGCGCTTCCACTGCAACAACTTCATCGACACCGTCGACCGCTTCCTCGAATGCCACATCGACCGGGAGCACGCGACCGTGTCGGCCGGCGGGCACGGCGCCCTGGTGCGCCCCTATCCCATTTCCATCGAATGGCCGCCGGCCCCGCTCCAGGGCCAGGCCCCGGTGCCGGAGTGCCGGACGGCCGTCCGCGCCCGCCATGGCCTGCCGGCCGACACGCTGCTGGGGGTGGGCGTGGAACGCTTCGACTTCACCAAGGGGATTCCCGACCGCTTCCGCGCGGTCGAGATGCTGCTGGAGAACCACCCGGAACTGATCGGCCGCTTCGTCTACCTTCAGGTTGCGGCGCCGACGCGCAGCAAGCTGCCGGCCTACCGCGAGCTGCAGGCGGAGGCGACGGCGCTGGCCGAGGCGATCAACGCCCGCTTCGGCCGCGACGGCTACCGGCCCATTCTGCTGGTCGCGCGCCACCATGAACCGAGCGACGTGTACGAGTTGTTCCGGGCCGCCGACGTCTGCGTCGTCAGCAGCCTGCACGACGGCATGAACCTCGTGGCCAAGGAGTTCGTCGCCTCGCGCGACGACGAGCAGGGGGTGCTCATCCTTAGCACGTTCGCCGGCGCCTCGCGGGAGCTGCTGGAAGCGCTCATCGTCAATCCGTACGACACCCGCAGCATGGCCGACGCCATCCGCCAGGCGCTGAGCATGCCGGCCGACCAGCAGCAGGAGCGCATGCGGCTGATGCGCGATCTGGTGCGCGAGAACAACGTCTATCACTGGGCCGGGCGCATGCTCCTGGACGGCGCCCGCATCCGCAAGCGCAGCCGGATCCAGGCCCGCATCGACGCCATCGGGGCCGCCTGACGGACGTTTCCAGCCGCCGCGGGCGGAACCCGGCGGATCGCATGGAGTTGGTACGGGTGCACCAGAATGGCGTTCACACCAACCATGCTCATGGAGGCCCCATGCTCAAGTTCATCGGCGGCACGGTCGGCATCATCTTCCTGATCGGCCTGCTGGTCGTCATCGGCGTGCTCTCCTTGATCTTCTGATTGATCTCCGACGGCGCAAATGCGGCCAAGGACCAGCATGTCACTGCGCCGACCTCGGCTGCGGCCACGGCCCGCGCCACGCGATGCCGCTCAGGGGCGTCTCCGGTGACATCGAATTCTTCCGACTTCACGCCCGTTCCACCGACGCCGCGAAGGGCTTCGTGGCATCCCCCGGCGCGCGGGGCAGCCCCGCGTGCAGGGGGGCGGAAAGAAAGCTGGTGCGCTGGCGCATAAGCGCCTATATCTGGTTCACTTTCGTCGGAGGCCATCACGTCGTCCGAGCGAGGTTCGACAGCTCGGTCGGCAGCCTCAGAGGCTTGCCCGGAACACGACGCACCCGCGCCTCCCTCTACCTCCGGTACGTTTGACACACGACGATCCGCGGCTGTACGACGAGCCGCGGTGCCGTCGCTTGCTTGGGAACCGTACTTTGAGTTTTGCCGATCTTTCGCTGCATTCCGGCCTGATCCGCGCCCTTGAGGCCGCCGGCCACACCGCTCCCACCCCGATTCAGGCCTCAGCCATCCCGGTCGCGCTGGAAGGGCGCGACGTGCTGGCCACGGCCGACACCGGCACCGGCAAGACCGGCGCCTTCCTGCTGCCGTCGCTGCACCGGCTGATGGCGGCCGACGATGCCGCCGCGGCCGCCGCGGTCACCGCCGGCGAACCGCGCCGGGCCCGTCCGTTCGGCCCGCGCGTCCTGGTGCTGGCGCCGACGCGCGAACTGGCGCGGCAGGTCACCATGTCGGCCCGCACCTACGTCAAGTTCCGCCGGCTGTTCATCGTCGACGTGCTGGGCGGCGCGCCGTTCGGGCCGCAGGTCCGCGACCTGTCGCGCTCGGTCGACGTGCTGGTCGCCACGCCGGGCCGCCTGCTCGATCACATGCGCCGCCGCACCGTGCGCCTCGACGAGGTCGAGGTGCTGATCCTGGACGAGGCGGACCGCATGCTCGACCTCGGCTTCGCCGAGGACATCGAGGCGATCGGCAATGCCTGCCCGGCGAGCCGGCAGACGCTGCTGTTCACCGCCACGCTGGACCAGCGCATGGAGCGGGTCGCCCGCGGCCTGCTGCGCGACCCCGCCCGCGTCGCCGTGGAGAGCACCCCGCAGAGCGCCCCGAAGATCGAGCAGCGCGTCCTGCACGCCGACGACCTGCACCACAAGCGCCGCCTGCTGCGCCACTTCGCGGCGTCGGACGAGGTGCGCAAGGCGATCATCTTCGCCGCCACCAAGCGCGACGCCGACGAGCTGGCCGAGCAGTTGAGCGCCGACGGCCACGCCGCCGCCGCGCTCCACGGCGACATGCGCCAGGAAGCCCGCACCCGCACGCTGGGCAAGCTGCGCGACGGCCGCGTGCGCCTGCTGGTCGCCACCGACGTGGCGGCGCGCGGCATCGACGTGCGCGACATCACGCACGTCATCAACTTCGACCTGCCGCGCAGCCCGGAGGACTACGTCCACCGCATCGGCCGCACCGGCCGCGCCGGGGCGGAGGGGATCGCCATCTCCTTCGCCACCCGCGCCGACCGCGTGTCGCTGCTGAACATCGAGCGGCTGATCGGCGCCCAGGTGCCGGTGCACCGCGTGCCGGGCATGGAGCCGACGCAGCGCTTCGACGCGCCGCGCGGCGGCGCCGGCCCCAAGCGCAACGGCCACCGGCCGGGCGGTGCCGGCGGTCCGGGGCGGTCGTGGCACGCGGACCGGCAGGGCGAGCGGCAGGGCCGTCCGGCCCCGCGTCATCCGCAGGCCAAGGCCAACCACGGCCATTCCGGTCACGGACACTCCGGCCATGGCCATTCCGGCAACGCCCACTCGGGCAGCGCCAACGCGGGCAACGGGGGCCAGGCTCCCCTGACTCGCGGACGGCGCTGATGACCGGGCGGCGGTCGATGGGGTAACCTATGCAGCGGCGGCCGACGGGCACCGTAGACGAATGGGCCGCGAAGGCCCATTTGCAACGGATGATCCGCACGACCGCCGTCCACATCCCGAAGCCGCCGCCGCTCTGGCCGGACGTCGTCGCGCAGTGCCGCACCCTCATGCGGGACCTGCGCGCGCCGGCCGTCCTGATCGAAGGGCAATTGATCGACACGCCCTTCGGTCCGCGCATCGCCGCGACCCTGAGCCTGCCGCCGGAAATGGGTCCGGTTCCGCTGACCGAGCACCCGGCCTATCGCCGCGCCATGCGCGACGCCGCCGGCATGGTGACCTTCATGCGCATGGCGGCGTTGAACGCCAGCGGGATCGACCCCGTGACCGCCAGCCGCGAGCCGGAGACGGTGGTGTGGCAGGTGGTGGTCGTGCCCGCCGGCGTTGCCCTGATCGCCCGCACGGATTCGGCCGATTTCGGCCCTTTTCTCCTGTCCGAAGACGATCCGGACGAGGAGCGCACCGCGCTCGTCGACCGCCAGTTGGAATTTGCCGGCATCACGGTCGGGGATCCCCGGCCGCCGGCTCCGGACGGCTGGAGCCGGGCCTGAACTTTCGTACGAAGCACAACCCAGCCACCGCACAACCCAGGAGGCGTCTCGTGAGCAAGTTCGAAGACCGTGCCTACCGCGTCGGCAAGTCCAAGCCGAACGTCGCCGAGATGAAGAGCCTGCTCGCCCGGCTCAAGCACGACCTGGAGCAGTTCATGGCCCGCAAGCCGGGCGGTGCTGTCGTTGATCCATTGCGTGCCCGCATCCGCGAGCTGCAGGCGGAGATCAACGAGGCCGAGGCCGAGGTCGAGCGCAAGCGCGAACGGCAGCCGGCCGGTGACGATGGCGACGAGTCGGATCGGGGTGCGGGTGGCGGCGCCTTCGTCCGCTCGACGTCCGGCCGCTTCCCGCCCCGTGGGCGTCCGGGCCGCTGATCCGGTTGGACGCAGAGCAATTTCTGAGCAAAGGCAAAGCCCTTCTCCCGATCGGAGAGGGGCTTTTCGTTTGCTGACGCGCGTGTGTTCCGGCAGCGGAAAGAATCGTACGGGCGAGATGATGGTTAATTTCGCATTAACCATATCGTGCGAGCATTCGAGCGTCCGAAGAATACAAGGCTTTTTGAAAAATGCCGGATAACCGAAGGAATGAGGGTGTGGTGGTGGCCATCGATGCCGGACGCCCCGGCCGCGATGGTGTCGCGGATCCCATCGCCGATCCGCGGCGCGAGCCCGACGTGCAACTCGCCGCCATGGTCCCGCTCAGCGTGAAGCGGGCGGTGCGCCGCCGCGCCGAGGAGGAGGGCACGACCGTGCGCAGCATCCTGCTGCGGGCACTCAAGGCCACCGGTGTCGCCGAGGTTGACGAGGCCGAGATCGCCGACCGCCGCGCCGCCGCCGGCGCGCTGCGCTCTGACTTGTGGCGGTCCGGCCGCGTCGGCTGAGCCGGCATGCCCGGTCCGGGCAACCGAGGGGCGCCGGGGCGCCCGCCGCGCGCGGTCGAGGGCGCCGCGCCGGCCGTCATGGAACCGGCCATCATGGAACGCTCATGAGCCTCCTACACCGCCTGATGTTGCTGGTCTTCCTGGCACTCGTGCCGGCCGCGGCCATCGAGATCGACAACGAGCTGAAGCTGCGTGCTGCCCGCGAGGTGGAGGTGCATCAGGTCGCCATGCGGCTGGTCAGCCTGATCGACGCGGAACAGAGCCGCATCGTCGAGGGTGTGCGCCAGGTGCTGGTCACCGTGGCGCAGACCGATGCGGTGCGCAGCGGCGACGGGCAGCGTTGCCAGAACCTGCTGGAGCGGCTGCGGCCCGGCTATCCCGAGCACCTGCGGGTGCACGTCACGGATGGCAACGGCGTGATTCGCTGCGCCACCGATCCGGCGGCGGTGGGCATGTCGGTCGCCGACCGGGCGCACCTGCGCATCGCCGCGGTGACGGGCCGGTTCGCGGTCGGCGAGCACATCCGCCAGCGCACCACGGGTGCACCGGCGTTGCCGTTCGCGCTGCCCTACACGGACCGTGAGGGCATGGCGGCCGGCATGGTGACGGCGCTGGTCGACCTCGGCTGGCTGGAGGCGTACCTCAAGGCGAAGCCGATGCCGTACAACGCGTCGGTGCTCGTCACCGACCGCAACGGCGTGGTCCTGGCCCGTGTGCCGGAGCTTGCCGGCGTGAACGGCACGCAGGTGCCCGAGCGGTATCGCCGCCTGCTCACGGCACGGGAGAGCGGCACGGTGGAAATGCCCGGCCTCGACGCCGTGGAGCGCATCCTGGCCTACAGCCCGGTGGACGTGGGTGCCCAGGGACTGCTGCTTGCCGTCGGCATCGACAAGGCGCAGGCCATGGCGCCCGTAGACGAGGCCATGCGGCGGGCGCTGGTGGTGATCGCGGTGGTTGCGGCCGCCACGCTGTTCGGTGCCTGGTGGATCGGCGGCCGGCTGGTGCGGCGGCCGGTCGCCGCCATGGTGAACGCCACCCGCCGATGGCGGGCGGGCGACCTGACGGCACGCAGCGGCCTTGCCGGGACGAACACCGAGTTCGGGCAGATTGGCGACGCCTTCGACGCCATGGCCGAGGACCTGGAACAGCAGGCCAAGGTGCGGGAGGAGGCGAACGCCGCCGCCCACAAGATGGCCGCCGTGTTGTCGAGCACCACGGACGGCGTCTTCGAGGTGGACCGGTCCTTCACCATCCTGTACCTCAACCACCGTGCCCGCGCCCTGATCGGCAATGGGCGCGACTTGGTCGGACGGCGTCTGTGGGACGCCTTTCCGGACGTCGTGGGCACCGTGTTCCACGAACAGTACGCCCATGCCCTGCGCGAGCAGGAGCCGGTGGAGTTCGAAGGCTACTTCGCGCCGCTGGAAGCATGGTTCGCGGTGCGCGCCTTCCCGTCGCGCGACGGGCTTGCCGTGTTCTTCCAGGACGTCACCGCGCGCAAACGGAACGAGACGGCGCTGGCCGAGGCGAACCGCGAGAACGGCGCGCTGCTGGCGCTGCTCAACTCGCTGCTCGAACACGCGCCGGTGGGCTTCGCCTTCTTCGACCGGGAGCACCGCTACCTGCGCATCAACAAGACGCTGGCCGACATCCACGGCGTGCCGGCGGAGGCATACCTGGGCCGTCCGGTGGCGGAGGTGCTGCCGGTCAACGCGTCCCAGGTCGACCGCATCATCGGGCGGGTCCTCGCCACCGGCGAGGCGGTGCGCAGCCACGAGCTGGTGGGCGAGGCGCCGGACCGGCCCGGCGTGTCCCGGCACTGGCTGACCAGTTTCTATCCCGTCAAGGCGGACGGCAAGGTGGTGGCCGCCGGCATGGTCGTCATGGAGGTCTCCGATCTCCGCGAGGCCGAGGCGGCGCGCAGCCGCAGCGAGGAGCGTTTCCGGTCGGTGTTCGAGCAGGCCTCCGTCGGCATCGAGCGGGTGGCGCTGGACGGCCGCCTGCTGGATGTGAACGGCAAGCTGTGCGCCATTCTCGGCACCGGGCGCGAGGATTTGCTGGGCCGCAGCTTCCGCGACGTCACCGATCCGGCCGACCTGCCGGCGGAGGAGGTGCTGCTCGACCGGCTGCTGGCCGGCGACATCCCGAGCTACGCCATCGAGAAGCGCTACCGCCGCGCCGACGGGACCACGGTGTGGGTGCGGGTCACCTCCTCGCTGGCCCGCATCACCGGGACGGAGGAGGCCTACCGCCTGTCCATCGTCGAGGACATCACCGAGCGCAAGGCGATGGAGGAGGACCTGAAGCGCGCCATGAACGAGGCGGAGCGGGCCAATCTCGCCAAGACCAAGTTCCTGGCTGCCGCCAGCCACGACCTGCGCCAGCCGTTGCAGTCGCTGTTCTTCTTCGCCGCGGCGCTGTCCAGCCACGTCTCCCCCGGCCGGGGCGGCGAGGTGCTGGGACACCTGGAGCGCGGGCTGGAGGCGCTGAAAGGGCTGTTGGACAGCCTGCTGGACGTCTCCCGGCTCGATGCCGGGCTGGTCACGCCGGCGGTGGAGGACTTCCCGATCACCGACGTGCTGGACCTCGTGTCCGCGGCCTACGCGCCGCTAGCGCACGAAAAGCGGCTGGCGTGGCGAGTGGACGGATGCGCGGCCACGGTGCGCAGCGACCGCACGCTGCTGGCGCGCATGCTGAGGAACCTCGTCGAGAACGCGTTGCGCTACACTGCGGCCGGCGAGGTCGCCATCGAGTGCCGTGCGTCGGCGAGCGCACTGCTGATCTGCGTGCGCGACACCGGCATGGGCATCCCATCCGACCACCTGGAGCGCATCTTCGAGGAGTTCCATCAGGTCGGCAACCCGGAGCGCGACCGCACGCAGGGACTGGGCCTGGGGCTGGCGATCGTGCGGCGGCTGTCGCGCCTGCTGCGCCATCCGGTGGCGGTGCGTTCCATCCTTGGCGGTGATTCCGGGGGTGGTTCGGAGTTCTGCATCACCGTGCCGCTCGGCCACGCCGCGGGGGCCGAGCTGGCCCTGCCGACGCCGCCGGCGGCGGCGAGCGGCCGTGGACGGCTGGCTGTGCTGGTGGACGACGACGCCATCGTGCTGATGGGGCTGAAGATGATCCTCGCCGACTGGGGCTACGAGGTGCTGACCGCCGGTTCCGCCGATCAGGCCATGGAGCGCCTGGAGGACGAGGGGCGCCGGCCGGATATCGTGGTCGCCGACTACCGTCTGCGCGAGGGGCGCGTGGGCACCGAGGCGATCCTGCGGGTGCGCGAGCGCTACGGCGCCGCCATCCCCGGCGTCATCCTCACCGGCGAGACGGGGCCGGAGTGCCTGCACGACGCCGCCGCGCACGGCCTGCGCGTGGTGCACAAACCGATCACTCCGCGCCAGCTTGGCACGACGCTGGATGAACAGCTTCAGGCGGCGGAGTAACGTCCTCCCCTTGAAGCGGCGGTTCGGCGGCGACGGCGCGGCCGGATTCGGTCAGGCGGCAGACCAGCCAGTCGGGCTTAAGGGGGTTGTCGAACCAGCGTTCGGCCCAGCCGGCCTTGATGCAGCTTTCCACCGTCTGGTGGTTGACGCGCTGGCCGCGCGCGTCGAACAGCGGCAGTTTGCCGCCGGGCTCGTCCAGGCCGCGGCGCAGCCAGGAGAGCTGCGGTTCGGTCGGCGCCCGCCGCGTTCCCTTGGAGCCTGGAGCGTTGGAGCGCAGCGCGGACATGATCGCCTCGGCCCTGTTGTGGCAAAGTTGGGACATTCTATGCCGGAACGGCGAACGGCGCATCACGGGAAACAGCCATGGACCTGGTGTTCGTCTACATGACGGCCGCATCGCGCGAGGAGGCCGCGCGCATCGGCCGCGCCCTGGTGGAGGAGCGGCTGGCCGCCTGCGTCAACATCCTGGGCGGCATGACGTCGATCTACCGCTGGGAGGGGGCGGTCGAGACGGCCGAGGAGACGGTCTTCATCGCCAAGACGCGTCGCGACCTGTTCGAACCCCTGGCGGCGCGGGTGCGCGAGCTGCACAGCTACTCCGTGCCCTGCATCGTGGAACTGCCGGTGGAGCGTGGCAACCCGGCCTACCTTGACTGGCTGCGCGCCGAGACGGCGTGAGCGCGCGGGCCGGGTGCCCCGCATGGCGGTCATGCGCGGGGCGCGGTGGACGCGCGCGGGGGCGCATGCCAGCTTCTCGGACGACTCATCCTGTGTCGGAGACGTTTCATGGGTGACTTGTCCGCCCGCCTGTCGGTCGGCTTCGCGTGGGTCGGCCACACGCTGATGCACATCGTCGCGGCGCTGTACCTGACGGTGGTGCTGGCGCTGGAGCGGGAATGGCAGCTCCCCTATGACGAGCTGATCCGGCTGTGGACCCTGGGGGCGCTGCTGATCGGGCTGGGCGCGCCGCTGGCCGGCTGGCTGGGCGACCGCTGGAGCGACAGCCGGATGATGGCGGTGTTCTTCCTGATGACCGGCGGCGGCGCGGTCTGGGCGGGGCTGGCCGACGGGCCGGACGCGCTGTGGATCGGGCTGGCGGTGCTGGGGCTGGGGGCGTCGATCTACCACCCCGTCGGCATGTCGTGGATGGTCAAGAACGCCACCAACCGTGGCAAGTCGCTGGGCTACCTGGGCTTGTTCGGCAGCATCGGCGTGGCGCTGGCGGCAGTGGTGGCGGGTGGCCTGACGGAGCTGTGGGGCTGGCGAAGCGCCTTCCTCATTCCGGGCGGGATCTGCGTGGCGCTGGGGCTGGCGCTGTGGGGCTGCATCGCCGCCGGGCTGATCCAGGACCGCAAGGGCGATCTGAAGCCGCAGCCCAAGCCGTCGCGCGGGGACGTGGTGCGCGCCTTCTTCGTGCTGTCGGTCACCATGGTCTGCGCCGGGCTGATGTTCAACGCCATGCAGATCGTGCTGCCCAAGCTGTTCGAGGAGCGGCTGTCCGATCTGGTGGGCGGCGGCACCTTCGGCATTGGCGGGCTGGTCACGCTGGTGTGGCTGACCGCGTCGATCCCGCAGCTGATCGGCGGGCATCTGGCCGACCGCTATCCGCTGAAGCGCATCTACGCCATCTGCTTGCTGGCGCAGACGCCGCTGATGGCGCTGCTGGCGGTGCTGGGCGGCTTCCCGCTGGTGGGTGCGGCGGCGATGGTGGTGATCGCGTCCCAGGTGCAGATCCCGGCGGAGAACCTGCTGCTCGCCCGCTACACGCCCGACAAGCACCGCGGGCTGGCGTTCGGCGCCAAGTTCATCCTGTCGTTCGGCGCCGGGCCGGTGGCCGTGCAGATGGCCGCCTTCTTCTACGAGCGCTTCCACGACTTCCGCGAGCTGTACTGGACGCTGACCGCGCTGGCGCTGGTCGCCTTCCTGGCCGCCCTGCTGCTGCCCGGCGAGCGCAAGGAGGCGGCCACCGCACCCACCGCACCACAACCGGTGCCGGCGGCGGAGTAGAGGGCTTCACAGCCGGTACAGCCAGCCGATGTAGGGCGGTTCATTGGGGGGCAAGGCGGCAACGGCGGATTCGACCGACAGGTTGCCGCTCCACGGCAGAAGCCACGCGTCGCCGATGCCGGCGGCGCGTGCCCTGGACAGTTCAGCCAGCGCCTCGGCACGGCCGGTGGGGCGGAGCGCCACGCGGTAGTGGCGCCTGCCGAAGACGGTGGCCTCCACCACCGTGGTGTCGGCCGTAGTGTCGGCGCGGGCGAGGGCGGCTTGGTACGCCGCCGCCTGGGAGCGCTTGGTGTAGCTGCCCAGCACCACCAGGAACGAGCCGGTGCCGGAGCGCACGGCGGCCTGCGCCACCGGGCCGGCGGGCATCGCCGCCGGCTCTTCCGGCTTGCGCGGCGGCAGCGGGGCGGCGCCGGACCCGGCGACGGTGTCGCTGAGCGTGGCCGTCGGGGCCGCGGCGACCTGGATGGGAGGCGGCGGTGCCTCGGCCGTGCGTGTCTCGTCCGGTGGGACGTTCTGCACCTCGCGCATGATGGCGACGATCAGCGGCTGCGGTGGCGCGTCCTCGCACAGGCGGCCGTTTTCCAGGATGTTCATGAAGGAGCAGTCGCGCTCGGCCACCGCCGAGATCACGTGGTCCTTCGCGGTCTTGTTGGTGCGCAGGAACAGCACCGTGTCGACGTAGAGCGACGCTGCGGTGATCGCCACCGGCACTCCCGCGCATCCGGCGAGCCCCAAGCCGGCTGCGGCGGCAAATCCCACCTTCGCAAATCCCACCTTCAGGGTCACACGCATGTCCGCTCCTGCCGTGGATGGTCCAAGGATCGCGCCGGGTGCCCGAGCGGATCAAGGCTGCGCCCGATTTGCTACGAATTGGTGGATATCGCGCCGGTCATGATAGATCTTTCCGCCAAGGCAGCGTCGGGGATGGCGGATGCGGTATCGGATTGGGTTGGGCGGATTCATCGGTGTCGGGCTGGCACTCTTCTGGGGGGCGGCTGCCCAGGCGGCGCCGTCCTTCGACTGCAAGGCGGCGGGCACGGTGGTGGAAAAGGCGATCTGCGCCGATCCGACGCTCGCCGATGCCGACCAGGAACTGGCGGACACCTACAAGCGCCTGCTCGCCTTGTCCGACGCCGAGGGGCGGGAGCGGTTGCGGGCCGAGCAGCGGGCATGGCTGGGCCAGCGCAACCAATGCGGCACGGCGGCCAATCCCGGACGCTGTCTTGCCGATACGCTGCGGGGGCGCGTGCAGGCGCTGAGCGCGGCGATGCCGGCGGCGGTCGCCGGAGTCGCCCGCACGGTGGCGAGCATCCCGGCCGACGCGCAAGGCGCCGCGCACCGTCTGGCCGACATCCGCGAGCCGCTGGGCAAGGGCTGGACCGCCTACCTGCTGCGCTACGGCCCGGCGACGGACCGGGCCAAGGCATCGGCCACCATGCGCGAGGCCATCGCCGGGATTGACGACGAGTACCCGCGCGGGATCGCCGAGCAAAGCGACCTCGCCACCGACGAGGGATTCCTGACGGCTTTGCGGATCGTCACCGACCACTACGAGATGGCGTGGCCGTGCTTCGTGATGGAGCGGCATGGCCGGCCCGCCTGGACCGCGCAGGGGCCGCTGTACGGCAGCTCGCGCGATGGCGCGGGACCGCTGCCGGACTGTCCCGATGCTGGCGCGCTGCTGGCGACACCGGCCTGGAAGGCGGTGGATGAGATGCTGGAACCGATGCTCGGCGTGGCGTACGCGCGCACCGGCACCATCCGCAGCACCTTCGGCCGGCAGATGGCGATCGAGCACATGATGTCGGCGGTCGATCCGCGGCTTCTGGTCGAGGGGACGCCACCGTTGGCCAAACAGGTGGAGGGCATCGCCGCGTGGTCGAACCCGCGCTGGGTCGGCGTCGACTGGGGCAACCGCTTCCGCGCCGCCGTGAAGGCCGCCGTGGACGGCTGGGCGCCGGGGCTGGCGGCGCGCTACCGGATCGGTCAGCCCGAGGCGCGGCGGGTGGCGGAGGCCGTGGCGTCCGCGTCGCTCGGCACGAGCGTCGGCTTCCTGACGGAGTACGTCACCCTCGACGCCGACACGCGCATCCCCGACTGGCTGCGCGGCGCCTGGGCGTGGACCGGCGGCGCGGAGGGGACGCCGTTCGCCGCGCCCTCCGGCCGGGCGACCATCGACGAGGGCCGGATCTGCGCCGGCACGGAGTGCCAGGGCTTCGACGTGTCCGAGAGCGGCAATGCGGTGGAGATGGACGCCGCCGACCTGAAGGCGGCGGGCGCCAAGCCGGCGCCGGATTGGCAGCGTCGCGCCGTGGAACTGGCGTCGACCGAATCCGGCACGGTGTTCAAGGCCGTTCCGCTGGCCGACGGCGGCGTCCTGGTTCCCGGCTTTGAGAAGCCGGTGGTCCTGCGGCGGCCCGCGAAGTAGGGGGTGGGCGTCGGGCTTTCGCCGCGCTCAACCCAACCTACGAGGGTTCCGTAGGCTGGGTTGAGGCCCTGGCCGAAAACCCAACGTCGCGGATCAGCCCGCGGCGACCGTCAGTGCCTGATCGAGGTCGGCGATGATGTCGTCCGCACTCTCGATGCCGACCGACAGGCGCACCACGTCCGGGCCGGCGCCGGCCGCGACCAGGCCTTCCTCGGAGAGCTGGCGGTGCGTGGTGGACGCCGGGTGGATGATCAGCGAGCGGCTGTCGCCCAAGTTGGCGAGGTGACTGAACAGTTGCACGTTCTCCACCACCTTGACGCCCGCGTCGTAGCCGCCCTTGACGCCGAAGGTGAACACGGCCCCCGCGCCGCGCGGCAGGTATTTCTGCGCCAGATCGTAGTACTTGGAGGACTTCAGGCCCGCGTAGCTGACCCAGGCGACGGCCGGGTGTCCTTCGAGGAACTGCGCCACCTTCAGCGCGTTGGCAGAGTGGCGCTCCATGCGCAGCGGCAGCGTCTCGATGCCGTTCAGCGTCAGGAAGGCGTTCATCGGCGACTGGCTGGGCCCCAGGTCGCGCAGGCCCACGGCGTGGCCGTGGATGGTGTAGGCGAGGTGGCCGAAGGTCTCGTGGAACTTCAGGCCGTGGTAGCCGGGCTCCGGCTCCGTCAGGGCCGGGTACTTGCCGGCCTTGGTCCAGTCGAACGTGCCGCTGTCGATGATCACGCCGCCCAGCGAGGTGCCGTTGCCGGACAGGAACTTGGTGGTGGAGTGCACGACCAGCGTCGCCCCATGCTCGATCGGGCGGCACAGGTACGGGGTGGCCAGCGTGTTGTCGACGACCAGCGGGATCTGTGCCTCGTCGGCGATCTTCGCCAAGCCCTCCAGGTCGGTCACCACGCCGCCGGGGTTGGCGAGGCTTTCGACGAAGATGGCCTTGGTCTTCGGGGTGACGGCGGCGCGCACGGATTCCAGGTCGTCGGTGTCGACGAACACGGCCTTCCAGCCGAAGGCGCGCGGGAAACTGTTGGAGAACTGGTTGAGCGAACCGCCGTAGAGCTTCTTGGCGGCGATGAACTCGTCGCCGGGCGACATCAGCGGGAACAGCGCCATCATCTGGGCCGAGTGGCCGGACGAGGTGCAGGTGGCGCCGACGCCGCCTTCCAGGTTGGCGAGCCGCTCCTCCAGCACCGAGACCGTCGGGTTGGTCAGGCGCGAATAGATGAAGCCGACTTTCTGCAGGTTGAACAGCGAGGCCGCGTCGTCGATGTCGTCGAAGACGAAGGCGGTCGTCTGGTAGATCGGCGTCTGGCGGGCACCCGTGGCCGGGTCCGGCGCGGCACCGGCGTGGACGGCGCGGGTCTCGAAGCCGAAGGTCTTCGGTTCGCTCATGGTGTCGTGTCCCCTTACATCAATTTCTTGAAGGATTTGGCGGGCGCCATCTTCTTGGTGGAGATGATGTTCGAATTGATCCCGCCGCGGCTGATCTCGCCGCACAGGCGCTGGTATTCGATCTTCGGGCAGCGGTTCATGACCACCGTCAATCCGGCCGCCTCCGCGCGCTCCGCCGCCGCGTCATTGCGCACGCCGAGCTGCATCCACACGACCTTGGCCCCCTTGGCGATGGCCTCGTCGGTGACGCCGTCGGCGGCCTGGGCGTTGCGGAAGATGTCGACCATGTCGACGGCGTCGGGCACGTCGGCGAGCCTGGCGTAGACCGTTTCGCCCAGCAGCGTCTGCCCGGCCAGGCCGGGGTTGACCGGGATGACGCGGAAGCCCTTGCTCTGCATGTACTTCATGACGAAGTAGCTGGCCTTGATCGGGCTGGCGGAGGCGCCGACGAGGGCGATCACCTTGGTGCCCTGGAGCACGCCGCGCAGGAACGCGTCGGTGTAGCTGTCGTGACCGGTCATTGTCCGCACCACGTCGGCTGCCGCTTCTGGAGGAAGGCGTCGATCCCCTCGGCCGCGTCGCGGGCCAGCATGTTCTTCGTCATCACTTCGCTGGCGTAGGCGTAGGCCGATGCGAGGTCCTGCTCGATCTGGCGGTAGAACGCCTCCTTGCCGATGGCGAGCGTCAGCGGCGACTTGGACGCGATCTTGGCGGCGACGCCGTGCACCACGTCGTCCAAGGTCGAGGACGGCACCGCGCGGTTGATCAGGCCGTGCGCCTCGGCCTCCGCGGCGGAAATGAAGTCGCCGAGCAGCAGCATCTCCATGGCGGCCTTGCGGCTCACGGCTCGGCTCAGCGCCACCATGGGGGTGGAGCAGAACAGGCCGATGTTGACGCCCGGCGTGGCGAAGCGCGCGTCTTCCGCGGCGTAGGCGAGGTCGCAGGTGGCGACGAGCTGGCAGCCGGCCGCCGTGGCGATGCCGTGCACGCGCGCGATCACCGGCTGGCGCAGCGTGGTGACCCGCTGCATCAGCGTGGAGCACTGGGCGAACACGGCGGCGACGGCATCGCGGCCGGGGTTGGCGCGCATCTCCTTCAGGTCGTGGCCGGAGCAGAAGGCCGGGCCGGCACCGGCCAGCACCACCACCTTGACCGACGGATCCTCGTGGATGGCGTCCAGCGTGCCCTGAAGCGCCGCCATCAGGCCCATCGACAAGGCGTTGCGCGCCTGCGGCCGGTTGAGGGTCAGCGTCGTCACGCCGTCGCGATCGTGGCGCAGGACCAGCGGTTCGGTGGCTGTCTCTGTGTTGGGGGTGTTTGCGGCGGGTGCGCCCATCCTCGTTCCCTCCGTGCCGGATGTTCGTGGTTTTGGAGCCGGACTGTACTCCGCGGCCAACCTCACGGGAACCGGCGCGTTGCGGACCGGACGCATGAGAGGACATGGTGTCGTGCATTTCAACAGAAATTTTTGTGTAACGCCATTAACAACAAAAGCGCATCGTTGTTATTTGATTGCGGGCCAGACAATCCTGGGTGGCGGGAATCCCTTGTCGGGCTCTGGGGCTTTCAGCCATGATGACGGCGGCGATCAGTGGCGGATATCAAAGAAGGGGAGGCGCGGACGTGGCGCCGGAAAATGCCGGGGCTGCCACCATCGACTGGCGGTCCGTGTTCGCGCACAGCCCGGCCGCGACGTGCGTGGTCGGAGCGGACGGCCGCGTGGCCGATGCCAACATGGCCATGGCGGCGCTGGCCGGCCGCACCGTCACCGAACTCGTCGGCCGCCCGTTCGACCTGCTGGCGCCGCTCACCGGAGGCACTTCCACCCCCGGAAAGGCCTGGGTGCCGACGATGGCGCGGGGGTCGGCCCTGCTGCGCCGCGCCGATGGGGTGGAGCGCGGGGTCAGCTACGCCGTGACGGACCTCGATGGCGGGCTGCGTCTCGTCACGCTGGCCGACGTTACGGATGAGCAATGCTTCGTCTGCGCCGTGTTCTCCAGCCGCGAGAAGTTCCGCACCGCCATCGACGACCAGTCGGAGCTGATCTGCCGCTTCACGCCGGATCTCAACGTGACGCTGGTGAACCGGCAGTTCGCCGCGGCCTGCGGGATGACGCCGCGGCGGTTCGTCGGCCTCAACCTGCGCGCCATCCTGGCACCGGAGACGCTGGCCGCCGTCGAACGCTTCGTGCGCGAGGCGACGCCGACCGCCCCCCTGGCCGCCAGCGAGGAGCGCTGGCCGACGGGTGACGGCTCCACCGGCGACGGCCCCACCAGCGAAGGCCCGGTGCGTTGGATCACGTGGCGGCGGCTGGCCGTGTTCGACGCCGAGGGGCGGCTGACCGCCATCCAGTCGGTCGGCCGCGACACCACGCAGCGGCGCCTTGCGGAGGAGGAGCGCATCCGCCTCGCCGCCATGATCGAGCGCAGCCCGGTCGTCGGCCTCGTCTGGCGGATGGAGGGCAACCTGCCCATCGAGTACGCCACCAACAACGTCGGCCGGCTGGGGCTGGACCGGAGTGCGCTGCTGTCGGGCAAGGCCGGGCTGCTCGACCTGCTGGAGCCGGAGGACGCGGTCGCCTTTTCGGTCTGGGTCGAATCCCGGCGGGAGGAAACCGGGTCACGGCATATTTGCGTGCGTCTGGCGGACCGTGGGAAGGGTTCGCGCTGGGTGTCGGTCACGGCGTGGCGGGTGTGCGACGGGCGCATGGAGGCGGCCCTCCTCGACGTGACCGAGCAGCGGCACGCGAACCTCGCCCTGCGCGACCGCGAGCGGCGCTTCCGCGCCATCCTCGACCATACCATCCAGTTCATTGGTCTGCTGACGCCCGGCGGGCGAATCATCGAGGTGAACCAGACGGCGCTGCGCTTCATCGGCGCGCTGGAGTCGGACATCCGCGGGCGCCTGTTCTGGGACACGCCCTGGTGGACCGACCCGGCTGGGGGGGAGCGGCTGCGCGCGGGCATCGTCGCCGCCCTGCACGGCGAGGCGGTGCGGTTCCAGACGACGCACACCTCGCCCCAGGGCGTCACGCTGCACATCGACTTCTCGCTCACGCCGATCCGCGACGATGCCGGCGAGGTCGTCTTCCTGGTCGCCGAGGGCCACGACATCACCGGTATGAAGGAGGCGCAGGCGGCCCTGCTGGCCGCCACGCGCGAGGCGGAGGAGGCGAACCGCTCCAAGACGCAGTTCCTGGCGGTGATGAGCCACGAACTGCGCACGCCGCTGAACGCCATCCTCGGCTATTCGGAGGTGATGCAGAACGCGCTGTTCGGCCCCGTCGGCAACCCGCGCTACAACGGCTATGCCGAGGCGATCCACAACTCCGGCCGGCACCTGCTGGGTATCATCGACGACATCCTGGAGGTCTCCCGTATCGAGCTGGGCGTCCTGGAACTGAGCGAAGACGACGCGGGCATCGCCGAACTCGTCGATCGCGCGGCGCAGATCCTCACCAACCGCGGGCGCGAGGCCGGCGTGTGGCTGGAGACCGACGTGCCGGACGGGCTCCCGCCGTTGCGCTGCGATTCGCGCCGCGTCGTCCAGATGCTGGTCAACCTCGGCCACAACGGCATCAAGTTCAGCCGGCGCGGCGGCCGAGTGCGCATCGCCGCGCGCTCTGCGCCGGATGGCGGGCTGGACCTCAGCGTCGCCGACACCGGCGTGGGCATCGCGCCGCAGGACTTCGGCCGCGTCTGGGAGCCCTTCGGCCAGGCCGCCGCCGCGCACGTCCGCCAGGCCGGCGGCGTGGGGCTGGGCCTGACCATCACCAAGGCGCTGATCGAGGCGCACGGCGGGGAGGTGCATCTGGACAGCGCGCCGGGGCAGGGGACGACCGTGACCCTGTCCTTCCCGGCGGAACGCTGCGGGGCGGGGGTGGGCGCGGAGGAGCCCCTATCCGCGTGAGGGGGTGACAATACGTGGGCGTATGGCAAGATGCGTGGGTGCCCCCGCAATCGTGAGCGCCCGCATGACCGCCGCACCCGCCATATCCATCCCCGACCTGGAGGCCCTGATCCGCGAGGGCGTGCCGCTCGTCGGCAACTTCGGCATCGCGATCGACGATCTCGGCCCCGGCCGCGTGCGCATGCGCATGCCCTACAAGGACGACTTCGTCCGCCCCGGCGGCACCGTCACCGGGCCGGCGATGTTCGGGCTGGCCGACGTGGCGCTGTACGCCGCCGTGCTCAGCCTGATCGGCCGCGTGGAACTGGCCGTCACCACCTCCATGACCATCAACTTCCTGCGCCGGCCCGCACCCGTCGGCATCGTGTGCGAGGGGCGGGTGCTGAAACTGGGCAAGCGGCTGGCCTACGGCGAGGTGCTGCTGTTCTCCGAAGACAGCCTGGACGAGCCCGTCGCGCACGCCACCGGCACCTACTCCATCCCGCCGCACGCGCCGGTCAGCGTTGCGGTATCGGGTTACCGCGATGCCGAGGCGGACTGAAAAACACAATGGGATCAATGGCTTTCGGATCGAGGTATCATGGTACCATTTCTGGAAGTGGCTGATTTCATTTAGGAATTTTTGGCGTTGACAACGTGCCGGAAATCCCTCACAAAGCCGGCCGCTTCGGCGCCGCGGTTGGAATTTCCGGATCTGGCGGCCTGCCGATCCACGATTCACTCAACGAGTGTGGCGATGAAGACCTTCAATCTGAAGCCGTCCGAGATCGAGAAGAAGTGGTACGTCGTCGACGCCGACGGCCTCGTTCTCGGTCGGCTTGCCAGCATCCTGGCGAATATGCTCCGCGGCAAGAACAAGCCGGCCTACACCCCGCACATGGATTGCGGCGATCACATCGTCGTCATCAATGCCGAGAAGGTCAAGCTGACCGGCAACAAGCGGAAGGACGACATCTTCTACTGGCACACCGGCTATCCGGGCGGCATCAAGGGCCGTTCGAAGGGCCAGATCCTCGACGGCAAGTACCCGGAGCGCGTCATCGAGAAGGCCGTGGAGCGCATGATCCCGCGTGGTCCGCTCGGCCGTCGCCAGATGACCCACCTCAAGGTCTACAAGGGCGCCGCCCACCCGCACGAGGCGCAGCAGCCGACCGTGCTCGACGTCGGTTCGATGAACCCGAAGAATAAGCGGAGCGCGTAATCCAATGGCTCAGGTCACCACCACCCTTTCCAGCCTGAAGGATCTGGCGGGCGGCACGCAGACGGCCGTTGCCTCCGCCGAGACGAACGAGCCGAAGCTCGACCAGTTCGGCCGCGCCTACGCCACCGGCAAGCGCAAGGACGCCGTTGCCCGCGTGTGGATCAAGCCGGGCACCGGCAAGATCACCGTGAACGGTCGCGACGTCGAGGTGTACTTCGCCCGCCCCGTGCTGCGCATGATGATCAACCAGCCGTTCGGCATCGCCGGCCGCGATGGCCAGTTCGACGTGCTGTGCACCGTCACCGGCGGCGGCCTGTCGGGCCAGGCCGGTGCCGTCCGTCACGGCATCTCGAAGGCGCTGACCTACTACGAGCCGGGCCTGCGCCCGCCGCTGAAGGCCGCTGGCTTCCTGACCCGCGACGCCCGCGTCGTCGAGCGTAAGAAGTACGGCCGCGCCAAGGCGCGCCGCAGCTTCCAGTTCTCGAAGCGCTAAGCCCGCACGCGGTCTCTGCAAAGTTCTGGTACGAGCAGGGGGCGTCCCACGCGGGGCGCCCCTTTTGCTATGCTCACCCCTTCACGCGAACAGGGAAGATCCTTTCCATGGCCAACACGACCACCCCGATCCGCGTCGGCATCCTCGGCGCCAGCGGCTACACCGGCGCGGAACTGGTGCGCATGCTGCTGCGCCACCCGAACGTCGAGATCCGCGCGCTGACCGCCGAGCGTCAGGCCGGCAAGCCGATGGCGGAGGTCTTCCCGCACCTCGGCCGCTACGGCCTGCCCGACCTCGTGAAGATCGAGGAGGTGCAGTGGGACAAGCTGGATGTGGTGTTCTGCGCCCTGCCGCACGGCACCACGCAGGAGGTGGTCTCCGGCATCCCGCACGCGCTGAAGGTGGTCGACCTCTCCGCCGATTTCCGCCTGACCGACCCGGCCGAGTACGCCGCGTGGTACGGCCACGAGCATCGCGCCGTGGACCTGCAGAAGGAGGTCGCCTACGGCCTGACAGAGCTGAACCGGCAGGGCGTGCGCAAGGCCCGCGTGGTCGCCAACCCTGGCTGCTACCCGACCAGCGCGCTGCTGCCGCTGATGCCGCTGCTGCTGGGTGAGCTGATCGAGCCGGGCGGCATCGTCATCGACGCCAAGTCGGGCGTGTCCGGCGCCGGCCGCGACGCCAAGCAGGCCAACCTCTTCTCCGAGGTGTCGGAGGGCTTCAACGCCTACGGCGTCGGCCACCACCGTCACATGCCGGAGATCGAGCAGGAACTGCGGCTGGCCGCCGGCCGGCCGGTCACCGTGTCGTTCACCCCGCACCTCGTGCCGATGAACCGTGGCATGATGTCCACGATCTACGTGCGCATGGCCGACGGAGCCAACGCGGACGACCTGCGCGACGCGCTGATGCAGAAGTACGAGGGCGAGCCGTTCGTCGGCGTCGTGCCGGCCGGCGTCGCCCCGGCGACGCGGCACGTGCGCGGCTCCAACCACTGCCTGATGGGCGTGTTCCCCGACCGCACCCAGCGCGGCGCCATCATCGTGTCGGTCATCGACAACCTGGTGAAGGGTGCGTCGGGCCAGGCGATCCAGAACATGAACGTCATGCTGGGCCTGGGCGAGACCACCGGTATCGATCAGGCGCCGATGTTCCCGTAAGCTTTTTGCCCCCCCCTAACCCCCCTCCGCTCCGCTCTCGCCGGATCTCTGATCCGGCTGCCGCGACAGGCGGGTCCTTCGGACCCGCTGAGAGCAGGGGAGGGAACGCCGCCGCTGATCCCAGAACCCTCCCCTGCGAAAGCGGGGAGGGTGGCTGAGCGCAAGCGAAGCCGGGTGGGGGCGAATCAGGAGATTCCCATGTCCGGCCTCATCCTGCCCTTCAAGGGCATCACCCCGACTATCGACTCGACGGTGTTCGTCGCGCCCACCGCCAGCGTGATCGGCGACGTCGTCATCGGAGCGGAAAGCAGCATCTGGTTCGGCTGCACCGTGCGCGGCGACGTCAACGAGATCCGAATCGGGGCGCGCACCAACATCCAGGACGCCACCGTCATCCACGTGGCGGCGGCCGGGCAGGGGACGTACATCGGCGACGACATCACCGTCGGTCACATGGCGCTGCTGCACGCCTGCACGCTCGAATCGGGCTGCTTCATCGGCATGAAGGCCTGCGTGATGGACGGCGCGTATGTCGAGTCGGGGGCCATGGTGGCCGCAGGCGCCCTGGTGACGCCCGGAAAACGGGTCAAGGCGGGGCAACTCTGGGCCGGTGCACCGGCCCGTCCCATCCGCGAACTCAGCGAAAAGGACCTTGCCTACTTCCCAGTATCTGCGCGTCAATACGCGGCACTGGCGCAGACCTATCGGGAAGCGTAGACTACGCCGGTGTCCGTAGCGTCCGCGTGACGGGAAAGCCGCAGGGCCTTGCGGTTTGCCCGGCTGCGTCGGGCGTGCGGGCTTTAGGCGGGAACATCGCGAGCGACTGCTTGTTTCGGGAATTGCTGTCCACCCGTGCGGCGAAGGGGCGCGTTTGCGCGGTCCGCTTCTCCTACAGCACGAAACGTCCACTGAAAGCGATATTGGAGGAAGTGGAGCTATGAACATGGGTATTCGTAAGACGTGGGCCGTGCTGCCGGCCGTGCTCGTGGCCGGCGGCCTGATGGCCGGCACCGCGCAGGCGCAGACCGCCGCGACCACCGACGTGTGGTGCAACCCGGTCATCGGCTGGGGCAACACCGCGCTGCGTACCGCCAGCGGCGGTTACGTCATCCACAACGGCAGCTATCCGTGCCCGGCGCAGACCACGGCCGCCCCCGCCCCGGCGGCGCCCGGCCTGCAGAACGAGTATCTGGTGTTCTTCGACTGGGATAAGTCGAACATCACCCCGGCTGCCGACCGCATCATCGGCGACGTCGTGTCGGCGCTCGGCGCCAACCGCAGCACCGCCCGCGTGCAGGTCATCGGCCACACCGACACCTCGGGGGCCCCGAACTACAACCAGCGCCTGTCCATGCGCCGCGCCACCGCGGTGAAGCAGGCCCTGGTCGCCAAGGGCGTGCCGGCCAACAACGTCACCACCGAGGGCCGCGGCGAGACGCAGCTCCTGGTCCGTACCGGCGACAACGTGCGCGAGCCGTCGAACCGCCGTGCGCAGATCCTGCCGCGCGTCGGCACCGGCCCGACCTCGTAAGGCGCTCAGCGATCCCGCCGAAAGAAAAGGCCCCGGGGAGCGATCCCCGGGGCCCTTTTTCTTGTCCGCGTGCCGGATGTTGGGTTTTCGCTGGCGCTCAACCCAACCTACGACGGAACCGTAGGTTGGGTTGAGGCAACGCCGAAAACCCAACGGCAATCAGACGATGCGTTCCTTGACGTAGGAACCCGGCGCTTCGTCCAGCGGCTTCAGCTTGCCCTTGGCCGGGTCGCGGGCCGGCACGGTGCCGTTGGCGAAGTCGGCCACCCAGCGCTGCCACTCCGGCCACCAGGAGCCGGGGGTCTGCGTGGCGCCCTTGAACCAGTCGTCCGGGGCCTTCGGCAGCTTGGCGTTGGTCCAGTAGCAGTACTTCTCCGCGGCCGGCGGGTTGACCACGCCCGCGATGTGGCCGGAGGCCGACAGCACGAACTTGATCGGGCCGGAGAACAGCTGCGTTCCCTGGTAGGTGCTCTTCCACGGCGCGATGTGATCTTCGCGGGTGGACAGGAAGAAGGTCGGCAGCTTCACCGTGCGCAGGTCGATCGGCACGCCGCCCAGCGTGATGCCGCCCGGCTGGCGCAGCAGGTTCTTCTGGTACATGTTGCGCAGATAGAAGCTGTGCATCGCCGCCGGCATGCGGGTGGAGTCGCTGTTCCAGTACAGCAGGTCGAACGGGAACGGGTCCTTGCCCAGCAGGTAGTTGTTCACCACGAACGACCAGATCAGGTCGTTGGCACGCATCATGTTGAACGTGGTGGCCATCTTCGCGCCGTCGAGATAGCCCTTCTCGTTCATCTGGCCTTCGATGTAGTTGAGCTGCTCCTCGTCGATGAAGACGGAAAGCTCGCCCGCCTCGGCGAAGTCCAGCATGGTGGTGAAGTAGGTGGCCGACTTGATGCGGTCGTCACCCTTGGCCGCCATGTACGACAGCGTGGAGCCGAGCAGCGTGCCGCCCAGGCAGTAGCCGATGGCGTTGACGTCCGGCTCGCCGGTCTGCTTCACGATGGCGTCGAGCGCGGCCAGCACGCCCTCGAACATGTAGTCTTCGAAGCTCTTCTGCGCCAGACGCTCGTCCGGGTTGACCCACGACAGCACGAACACCGTGTGCCCCTGGTCCACCGCCCACTTGACGAAGCTGTTCTTCTCGCGCAGGTCGAGGATGTAGTACTTGTTGATCCACGGCGGCACGATCATCAGCGGCCGCTTGGCGACGTCCTTGGTCGTCGGCGTGTACTGGATGAGCTGCATCAGGTCGGTCTGGAAGACCACCTTGCCCGGCGTCACCGCGATGTTCTTGCCGACCTGGAAGGCGTCGTAGTCGGTCATGGAGATGCGCAGCTCGCCCTTGCCGCGCTCCAGGTCCTTCAGCAGGTGCTCCAGGCCCTTGACCAGGTTCTCGCCGCCGCTCTCGATCGTGGTGCGCAGCACCTCCGGGTTCGTCATGACGAAGTTGGAGGGCGCCATCGCGTCGACGAACTGGCGGGTGTAGAAATCGACCTTGCGCGAGGTGTGGTCGTCCAGCCCCTCGACCTCGTTGACGGTCGACTGCATCCACCGGGCCGACAGCAGGTAGGACTGCTTGATGAAGTCGAACAGCGTGTTCTCGTCCCAGGCCGAGTCCTTGAACCGGCGGTCGTCCTTGGCGGGGCTGATGACCGGCTCGGCCTCCTGGCCCAGAAGGCGCTGGGTGGTGCGCTGCCACAGCGTCAGGTAGTCCTGCCACAGGGTCATCTGCGCCTTCATGAGCTTGGCCGGGTCGGCCATCATGCGCGCGGTCATTTCCAGGAAGGCGTGGCCCACACCCATGGGGTCCGGATTCGTCGGCGCGGCGCCGTCGGCGGCCTGGCGCGACAGGAAATCGGTGACGAGGCGTTGGCTCTGCTCGGCAATGCGGGTCATCGCACGCGACAGTTCGACCGGATCGGGCAGCTTCACGTCGGGGGCCTGTTGGTCGGCCATGGGTTCCGTCCTTTGTCGTTTGTGCTTCTAGGTGGGGCGCAGTCAGGTTTATACAAAGCCTGCCGGATTTTGAAATGGTCACGTGTGGGAGAATGCCGGCTTTGCACGGGCTGCGACACTCCGTACACGCAAAATGTGAACGTTTGATGGACCGTTTCGTCTCATTGTTTGAGCGTCCGGGGTGCAACGAAGGGATTGGCGCGATGGCGAAGGGCTGGGGCGAGGCGGTTTCGGTGGCGATTTCGGCTGTTGCGATGGCCTGCGGGCTGTTGGTGCTGGCCGGGTGCAGCGATCGCACGCTGGACACCGGCCTGATCGGCGCCGTGACGGGCGACAACCCGCCGCCCAGCGCGCCGAGCCCGATCCGCGCCATGAGCGGCGAGAAGGCCGAGTACCCGAACCTCGCCACCGTGCCGCCGCGCCCGACCGACCTCAGCACCGAGGCGCAGCGCGAGGCCCGGATGAAGAGCCTGGAGCAGGACCGCACCCGCTCGCTGGCCCGCAAGAAGGCGCTGGAGGACCAGTACAAGCCCCTCTCCGCCCCGCCCAAGCCGAAGATCACGCCGGGCAAGCAGGGGTAACTCCCCGCCCACGCCGGGCGGGTGCATGAGACATCCACCTAACGCAACCTGCGCACCTCTCCCCCGCGAAATTTGCCTCGCTTATCCTCGGGCGTGGCGGTAGAAAAGGGTCCCGGTCCGCCCTGTGTTTGGTTGGTCCCGCGGCCGGTGAGGTCCCGGAGCGTCCATGAGCGATTCTGAATTCCACCGCATCAAGCGTCTGCCGCCCTACGTGTTCGCCGAGGTCAACGCCATGAAGGCGCGAGCCCGCGCCGCCGGCGAGGACATCATCGATCTCGGCATGGGCAACCCGGACCAGCCGACGCCCCAGCACATCGTCGACAAGCTGGTCGAGGCTGTGCGGAACCCGAAGACGCACGGCTATTCCAACTCGCGCGGCATCCCCGGCCTGCGCCGTGCCCACGCCGCCTATTACAAGCGGCGCTTCAACGTCGAGATCGACCCCGAGACGGAGTGCATCGTCACCATCGGGTCGAAGGAAGGCCTCGCCAACCTCGCCAACGCGATCACCAGCCCGGGCGACACCAT
>Ga0196970_1000337_pt1 | contig 61132 bp, 47 predicted proteins | sample S1v_513CmetaG_FD_148672 | JGI IMG/M metagenome (GOLD analysis project Ga0196970, IMG submission 148672) | Soil microbial communities from Anza Borrego desert, Southern California, United States - S1+v_5-13C | ecosystem: Environmental > Terrestrial > Soil > Desert | place: USA: California...
CGATGATAGACAGGGGAAGGCTAAAGGGAGTGGCTTATCTTTCTGCATCCATAAAGAACAAGGAATTTGATGCGGGCACCTACAACTATGTGAAGACTTTGTCCGACATTATGACTGCGGCATTAAGAATTATAAAATAACAAGCACTATGTGCCCTATAAGGGAGCTTGTTTCTAGTAGCAGGGCACAACATCAATGAAGTGCGTTATTAACATTTTGATTGAATATAAAGCTGTGATGTTAATAAGCATTAAAGCATGTATGATGATATGAAATTGTACATGCTATTTTTTTGTACTCACATGTGATAAAATAGTGTAGATACACTTTTTATACAGCAATTTGCACTAGCATATCCGCCATATATAAATTACACAGTCTTCCTGTGTTTGGGGGAATTAAAATTGCAGTTCATAAACACTCAATACAAGGTCATAGCGGTCAGCAATGAGGATCGCTACGGAAGCACCGTAGTTGTTGAAGATGCCCATCGGGGTCATATGGTCAAAAACCTTAGGATAATTAATCATCAGAAGGAAACTCAGGACTTTATCGAATACATGAAGTGCAACATGTTCGATTATAGGAACCTGAATCATCCAAACCTGATAGATTTTCATTTCTTCAACAAAATATCGGAAATAGATACAAGGTCAGTAGTTGCAAACAAGTATTATTATGCCTATGAGCATTTTAGCGGAGTAGGTCTTTTTGACTTTGTTAAAAGCCAAAGCTTTGATATATTATTAGATATCGCCGTACAATTGTGTTCTTTGGTAAAGTATTTGCATATGAGAGGGTTTCTGCTTTGCAGTGTCAATATTAATGAACTCTTTGTGGCATATGAAAAAGAGAATGCTATTTTAAAGGTCTCTACGCTGCCTTATATACAGGGTACTGAAAGATCCATAATGTTTGATAGGGATAATAATTACTTTAAATCCCCTGAAGCCTTCCAGTTCGGAAACTATTCAAGGGAGTCTGATATTTACCTTATTGGCGCCCTGATGTTTTATATTTTTAGTAAAATTAGTGTGGAAGGCTCTAACTTCAAGGATGAGCTTGAAAAGTTCGGAGCTGCAGAGGATAAGAGGAAGGTACAGATTACAGAAATAATAAAGAAATGTACAGCTTTAAAGCCAGGAGACAGATACGAATCAGTAGAAAACATAGTAAAGGATATAAACAGGAGATTGAACAGAGCCTATAATATTATAGATAAGAAGCATCTTCAAAAGCTCCCACGCTATATGACCAGCCTCGTATCAAGGGAGCACCATTTTAAGAGGATAATACAATCTGTAAAGGGATATCTTTATGAGAACAAGCTGCAGCCTAAGGCAACAATAATAAAAGGCGGAATGGGCACTGGCAAATCAATTTTCATTAAGGCGGCTGCTTGTAGACTTGAGCAGGAAGGCAATACGGTGCTGGTTGATGCCTTGACGGAAGATGTATCCTGCAGCTTTTACTATATAATAATGTTGATTAAGGATGTAATGAGGACTACTGATAAGGAGATCATTGACAGGTATATAACAGATATATCCTATATAATACCTGAAATAGCAGGCGTGCCTACTACTTCAGTGTGCAACAGTGTAATCAGGCAAGAAGATAAGGTGAGACTTATATACAGACTTGGGAACTTTCTTTTGGAAGCATCTGCGAAGTATTCCTATATCATGGCTGTAAATGGGTTTGACTACATTGATGAAGATTCTCTCTCTGTTTTGAATTATATTATGAGAAGTGAAGGCAAGGGGAAAATATACTTCCTTATAGGAGCGGGTATACAGAGTATAGAAGAGAATCCCAAGTTGAAGGACTTTTGCAGCTCTTTGACCGAGATTGGATATGCAGACACTATTGAGCTTAATAATCTTAATATAAATGAAACAGCAGAATATATAAGGCTTTTGTTGGGTATGGACAGGCCATGTCTGGATTTTGCTGCCAAGGTTTATAAACAGACAGAGGGCAATCCGAAATTCATCTATGAGATTATTTACTTTCTCTATATAAATAACCATATTTACGTTAACGATAAAGGGGAATGGGTTCTAAATGAAATTGATTTTGACAAATTAAACCTTTCCTTCAATATAGATGATTTAGTGCTGAACAAAATAAGCAAGCTGAGTTCTACTCAGAATGAGATTATTAAGACGGTATCTATATTCAATACAGCAGTATCCTCTGATATATTGGAAGAAATGCTGAATATTAGTGAGGATGAGCTAGGCAAGCAGCTTTCACAGCTGGATACTATCAATATATTGTCCAGGAAAGTTGACGACTGGGGAATATCCTTCGATTTCAGCTCTATAAACTTAAAGAAATCAATCTACGAAAGAATGACCCCAGAGACAAAGCTTAAATATCATGAAATGGCTTCATATATACTTGAGGATAAATTCACCAGAGAAAACAGAGAAAATAAGGACGAGTTGATTTTTCACATGGCTAAGGCTATGCGATACAAGGAAGCAATCGAATATCTTATGAATGCTGCCGAGAAGATGATAGCCAGCAATTTGGTGAGCCAGGCTATTCAGTTTCTTGAACAGTCCTATAACATGTTTTGCAAGGACGAGGTAAGCACCGAAAAGATGGTTGTTTGCAGCAAGCTGGGCGAGTTGTACGAGCAAATTGGGGAGTACAACAAATCCATGCATTTTTATGGTGAGGTGGAAAGCTCTGCAAGCCAGGTCAATGATTTGAAAATGTTGATAGATATATATATCAAGAGGTTTTCACTTTCATATAAAATAGATGAAAAGAAGATTGCAATTGGATATGCAGTTAAGGCAAAGAGGCTGCTAAGAAATGTCGAATATTCGGAGGGTTTGTACGAGTTAGTTATTAATCTTAATGATATAATGTCAAACAAACGAAAGTACAATTCATATATAAAAATTCTGGAGAGGGTAATGAATACTATCGACGCCAATAGATTCGAATGTTTCTATGCAAGGATATTGGTGAATTATGGAAGATTTATATGCAATAAGAACAGATATGAAGAAGGTCTTGCAATACTGATAAAGGGCATGGCCATACTTGAAAGGCTCTCTGCATATAAATATGTACCCTATACGTTGAATTCCATGGGATACGTATATTCAGAGTATTACAATGATATTCAGAAATCCAGGGAATATTATGAAAAGTGCTCAAGCGTGAGCCAGAAACTAAACAATCTAAGCTCAATGGAAAAAAGCTATAACAACCTTGCTGAGCTTTATAGGATAGAGGACCGCTACAGCGAAACTATTGAGTACTATAATAAAGCCTTGGAGGTTGTGCGTATATCCCAGAATATGATGATAAAGACGCTGCTCAATATCAACCTTATAATTGCCAGTACTGAGATGGAGGATTATAAGGAAGCGGCCATGTACATCAATACCTCGGAAGAGCTTCTTAATAATCAAAAGGATTCAGGCAACATTTTGCAGTTTTACTACCATCATAGAGCAGAATTTTTCTATGCCATGGGGGAAAACGAAAAAGCTGAGGAGTATGCACAGAAAGCTGTGGATATGTGCATAAGTTGGGGAATAGCAGAGAACTATGAAGCACATTTTGTGAAGCTGCTTTCAGAGATACAACTGAGTGGAAGGCTGGATTATGAAAGAGACGGGATGTTCCTGGACATGGTGTTCGGGGAAAACCTGTACAAGCTGGGGCGTACGGCTTGTGTCAAGCTTGCGGAAATATACATCTCAAAGGGAATACGGGACCGGGCAAAAGAACTTCTTCAGAGAGGCCTAAGCTATGTATCCAATATAGATACAGATATGCTCAGACTTAGATATGAATACGTTGGAGCCCTTGTAAAAGAAGGTGCGGAAAGACTTGAAGGACTCACAAGGCTTGCAGGGCTCATAGAAGCCGTGGAGAACAATGAAATAAAGTGGAAGATATACAAAGCAATAGCCGCAGAGCTTGTGGAGCAGAAAAGCTATAGAGAGGCGCTGAAATACCTCATTACATCACTGAACTATCTTAGAAAGCTTGTATATAATGTACCTGACGAATACAAGGTGAGATTCATAAATTCTCATGAGAGAAACTCAGTAAAAGAAAGCCTGTCACAGGTAGCGGAGCTATTGACCTCGAACAAGGCAGGAGTAGCGAATATAAAAACCCATATAATAGGGAAAAGGTTTTTAAGCAAGCAGAGGGCTAGTCTCAGTCTGAATGAAATAGACAAATACTTTGACTATACAGAGTACAGAGATATATACAGACATAAGGAAACGGACGAAGCAGATTCAAACAAGGGAATGGATACAAGCGCCCATGCGAAGTTTATGGGAAAGATGCAGGAGCTTGTGGGAAGGTTCAGCGAAGATGAGACAATCAACCTGAAGCACATGATAGATCTCTTTGCAGAAATAACCCAGTCAAAGAATGCATTCATAGCGACACTGCAGGAGGATGACAGCCTGAACGTGATAGCCTCCTACAACAGGTACTCCGAAGTACCCTTCTACAAATATGTAATAGAACAGGTAAAGCAGAAAAAGGACAGCATAATAGTAAATGACACCTTCGAGTACAATGCGAAAAAGGGAGACATACTAATACCCAAGGATATAACAGCAGTATTCTGCATACCGGTAATAATACCGAAAGAAAATGACAGCACAGAGCTGATGGAAGAAAGAAGAAGGTATAGGGAGCAAGGCAGCAACACAATAATAGGCTACATATACCTGGACACCGACAGCATAATAAACAACTTCACCCAGGAAAGCAGCCGATTCTGCATGCTGGCAGCAAAGATAGCCTATGTATTAGTAGACAACTACAACCTGAAGATAGTGTCTACCGTAGATAAGCTTACAAAGCTATACACAAGGAAGTACTTTGAATCAGCACTGGCAAACGAGCTTATGTATGTAGAAAAAGAAGGCGGACAGTTCTCGATAATAATGGCAGACATAGATAAGTTCAAGAATGTGAACGACCGTTTCGGGCATCAAAAGGGAGACGAAGCACTGCAAAGCATAAGCGGAATAATAATGAGCGGAGTAAGGAAAGGCGACATATGCGGAAGATACGGAGGAGAAGAGATAATAATACTGCTGCCCGGAACAGATGGTGCAGGGGCATACAACCTAGCTGAAAAGATAAGGAAGAAGGTAGAAAACTCAAAGCTGCTAGGACTTAATACACCACTTACGATAAGCATGGGAGTATCCTCATATCCGGAACACGGCACATGGGCAAAGGATCTCATAGACAAAGCGGACCAGGCACTGTACCATGTAAAAGAGTCTGGAAGGAACGGAAGCAGAATATATGAGCCCAACATGTCAAAGAACATAAAGAGGATAGACAGGCTGGCGGGGATAATATCGGGAGACCTGGTGGAGGACCAGAGGAAGATAGAAACAATGCTGGAGATACTGGAGCTTCAGAGGGAGAGCGAAAAGACACTGGAAGAGAAGATGTTCAGCTTCTTAGGCAGGATAATAGAGGTATCAGAAGCACAGACAGGAGGAATATTCTACATAGATGAGACGGAAGAAGGAGAGTGCAGCATAAGCCGGAAGCTGCTCAGGAAGAAGCTGGTTGATAGAGAAGTAGATGAAGCGTACTACAACGATGGCATAGTGCTGAAGTGCATGAATAGCAAGACGGGAGAATACCAGATAGACTGGAGTGGGTATCCTGGAATAGATCCATTGACAGGAATGCCGGACTGGCAGTCGGTAATAGCAGTACCGATGATAGACAGGGGAAGGCTAAAGGGAGTGGCTTATCTTTCTGCATCCATAAAGAACAAGGAATTTGATGCGGGCACCTACAACTATGTGAAGACTTTGTCCGACATCATGACTGCGGCATTATAGTGCAGGTCATGTGCCTGCACTTTTGCTTTGAAACAGTTTGTATATTTTGGTTGTGAATTGTATAATTTAATTATATGCAAATAAGGGGAGGGGTCACTATGAAAGGATTTGGCAGTTTAAAAACTAAGGGCATTACGATATTGCTGGCAATATTTGTTCTGGTAATAGCGTTCTTTAGTAATATAGCGGTATATCTGATTGACTATCAATGGTTCTCAGAGCTTGGATACAAAGAGGTATTCTTTAAAAAGCTTTTTACTCAATTGCAATTTTTTGTTCCTTCACTTATAGTACTTTTTGTTTTATTTTATGTGTATCTTAATTCCATAAGTGCTCATTCTATAAAGCACAGCGGTGTCGTACTTTCCAATGTTGAAAAAAAGGTTAGGAGGAAGGTATTCCTTCTGTCTTCCTTGGGTCTGTCCTTTATTCTCTCATTGATATTCGTAGTTGATTTATGGTATGATTTTCTGATTTTTATGAACAAAACCGCTTTTGGGATAGCAGATCCAATATTTTCAAGAGACATCGGTTACTTTATATTTTCACTTCCGTTCCTTAATAAACTATATAACTTCTTGTTGGTGCTTGTATTTGCATTTGCGGTATTGACTCTGCTTTTCAATATGTTCAATTTCTTTAATACAAAGGTGACCAATGAACATTTTGATATAAATGTACGGCCAATTAACAATCCCAAGGATATATACAGGAACATTCTTGGTGCTGCCTCAAAACAGCTGATGTTTTTAGGAGGAGTATTCTTCCTGCTAATGGCCTTTGGTTTCTATCTGAGAACCTTTGACCTGCTTTATTCTCCAAGGGGAGTTGCATATGGCGCCGGTTATACTGATGTTAACGTAGCCCTTCCATCATATTATATTTACATGGGTATCTGTGTACTGACCGCTGTGTTGTTAATACTTTCAAGAAATAAGAAAAGCATCAAACTGGCTGCCTTTGGCCCACTGCTCCTCATAGTAGCAATGGTTGTTTCAGGAGTCGTTTCAGGATCAGTCCAGAGCATAATTGTAGCTCCAAACGAGTTGGCAAAGGAAGAGAAATACCTGCAGAACAATATTAATTACACAAATTATGCATATGGTCTTGATAAGGTACAGGAAAAAGAGTTTCCCGTAGACCAGGATCTTACCAGAAAGGATATCGAAAACAACAGGGTAACGATAAACAACATACCTATAAATGATTACAGACCAGCAAAAGACATATACAACCAAATACAAGGGTTGAAGAGTTACTATCAGTTTAATGACATTGATATAGATAGATATATGATAAACGGTGTTTATCGGCATGTCTTTGTATCCGCAAGGGAGCTTCAAACTGCCAATATACCAAAGCAGACAGAGGCCCAAGCAGCTTCATGGATAAACAAATACCTCAAATTTACCCATGGATATGGTGTTGCAATGTCACCAGTCAACGAAGTTACTACTTCGGGTCAGCCAAGACTGTTTATTAGAGATATGCCTGTAGTATCAGATATTGATATTAAAATAGATACTCCACAGATATATTTTGGAGAGCTTACTAAGGATTTTGTCATAGTTAACACAAGGGAAAAGGAGTTTGATTATCCCGCCACTAATGCAAATGTCGAGACAGAGTATAATGGAACAGGTGGAATTAAGCTCAACCTATTGAATAGGATGCTTTTTGCAGTAAAGGAAGGAAAGCTCAACTTCTTGCTGTCCCAGGATTTAAGCTCAAAGAGTAAAATACTGATAAATAGGGAAATAACCAAAAGGGTTAGTAAACTTGCCCCATTCCTTAGCTATGATGAGGATCCATATGTAGTTGTAAGCAACGGAAAGCTATACTGGATACTAGATGCGTATACAACCAGCAACAGATATCCTTATTCAGAGCCCATCAACAGCCAGACAACAACAAATTATATAAGAAATTCTGTTAAAGTTGTAGTAGATGCTTATAACGGAACCACTGAATTTTATATTGCAGATGCAAATGACCCATTGATACAGACATACTCTAAAATATTCACTACGTTATTCAAGCCGTTGGCCGAAATGCCGGAAGGCTTAAAAACACATGTTAGATATCCCCAGACGCAGTTCGATATACAGGCAGATATATATAAGAAATATCATATGAAGAGTGCGCGTGAGCTTTATAACAAGAGTGATGTCTGGGATGTATCCACACAAATTTATGGAGCAAGTACTGCCCAGGCAAATGCTGAAACAGTAGAGTCTTCATATCTTATAATGAGACTTCCGGGCAGCGAGAAGGAAGAGTTCCTGCTGATGGTTCCGTATACTCCACAAGGAAAAAACAATATGATATCCTGGCTGGCAGTAAAGAACGATATTGAAGATTATGGGCAGATAGTGCTTTACAATTTTCCATCGGGGAAGATTGTAGAGGGTCCTATGCAGGTGGAAGGAATAGTCAGTCAGGATACTATAATTGGCCCGCAGCTAAATCTGCTTGCAACAGGCGGAAATTCGCAGGTCATACGAGGAAACATGCTTACCATACCTATTGAGGATTCAATACTGTATGTAGAGCCCATATATATAAAGGCATTAAATGCAAATGCACTTCCAGAGCAAAAGAAGGTAATTGTATATTTCAGAAATAATGTTGTTATGGAAGATTCTTTGGAAAAAGCCCTTGCAAGAATATTTCCGATAGAAGGAAAGGTAGAGGAGCAGCCAACTCCAACTCCTGCACCTACTGAAAACCAGGATGCTACAGTAGAGGAGCTCATAAGAAGGGCAAATGATACATTTGCTGCTGCACAAAATGCACAGAAGGCTGGAAACTGGGCAGAATATGGAGGAAAGATTACAGAGCTGGAAGACATACTAAGAAGACTTAATTCACTGACTGGTGGAGCCCCAAATCCCGAAACACCGCCGGCACAGAATAATCAATAGACAAATGAAAATAGCCCCGGGGGGAGGGCTATTTTTATTTAGAACTTTTTCTTCTACTATTATTATTTCTTCTTTAGAGAAAGTTATTCAGTATAATTTGGAGAGTATAAATTAATTATTTAAATATAGGTTAAATTGATATAATATATATGTAAAATTAGGAAATTCACATATGTAGAGCAATAAATGATGCAATGGAGTGATGTGCTTGTACAAGGCAAAGGATAAATATGATTATTATGAATACCTCAAGGATGCATTTGAGAAATACGGGACTGAAGTAAGTTCATATGGTGAAATAAACTATGGACTGCAGTTCAATATCGTTCTCAATGAAAGAAAGTGCTTAATAAGGATTTATGAAAGTAAAAAAAATGGAGTAAGATGTGACCTATCACAGATAAAGGATGAAGAGAGTCTGAAGCTTATTGAGGGCGTCACTCGAACGGGGAGCTTAATAAAATCAGAACATAAAGAAGCCAAGGCAGCCAGTAATGCTGAAGATTCGGAAATGGAGCTTATAGGCACTGATGAATCAGGCAAGGGAGACTATTTTGGACCTCTTGTAATTGCAGGAGTATATGCAAATGCTGATATGAAGAAAAGGCTAAAGGAAATAGGGGTTGCTGACAGCAAAACTCTTTCTGACACGAAAATTCAAAAGCTGGCTGTAGAGATAACTAAAACCTGCCAGTACTCAGTAGTCTCCATAGATAATAAGAGATATAACGAAATGTACAATGAAATCAAGAACTTAAATAGGCTTCTTGCCTGGGGCCATGCGCAGGTTATTGAGAACGTGCTGGAATTAGTGGATTGCAGCAATGTACTGTCTGACCAGTTCGGAAATCCGGAGCTTATTAAAAATGCATTGATGGAGAAGGGAAGAAAGGTTAACTTGGAGCAAAGACCAAGAGCGGAAGAAAATGTGGTGGTAGCAGCTGCAAGCATCCTTGCAAGGAATGAGTATGTAAAGGCGATGAATAAACTGTCCGAGGAATATGGGATGGAGCTCCCCAAGGGTGGCTCATCAATGGTGGTCGAGGCAGCACGAGAATTTGTACAATCTAATGGAAAAGAAAAACTTTCGAATGTCGCAAAGCTGCACTTTGTTATAACGGAAAAGATATAATAACGGTTGCGAGGTCACGGGGAGTAGGGGCGATTCATGAATCGCCCGTACAGGCTATGAAAAGTATTGAAAGGAGAAGCAGGTATGAAAAGAGTAAATGTTTATTTGGCAGAGGGCTTTGAGGAAATTGAGGCCATTACTGTTGTTGATGTCTTAAGGAGAGCGGATATCGATGCAAGAATGATATCCATAACGGGTAAGAAGGAAGTAAAAGGAGCTCATAGTATTACAGTAACAGCCGATGAGTTGTTTGAGAATGCGGACAACTTAGGAGCGGATATGATGGTGCTTCCCGGCGGAATGCCAGGGACCAGGTATCTTGGAGAGCATAAAGGTCTCAAGGAGGTTATCCTTGGTTTTGCAGATAGGAGCAAGCCCATTGCAGCAATTTGTGCAGCTCCAAGTATCCTGGGCAAATTAGGACTCCTTGACGGCAAGAGAGCAGTTTGCTTTCCAGGCTTTGAAGAAACACTCAAGGGAGCGGTTATTGGCGAGGATATTATTTCACAGGAAGGAAACTACATAACATCAAAAGGCCCCGGAACTGCCATATACTTCGCATTGAGACTGGTTGAGGTACTGACAGATAAGGAAGCGGCAGAGGAGCTAAGAGAAGGAATGATTGTGCAGGGATAGCAATGTATAGCTACATAAGCTGCATTAGCTTTGTATATCGACTCACACAATATAAGCTTTGGACAGAATTAGAGCTTGATACTTGTAAAACTCTAACGCACATAAACCCAACGTCCTGTTGGTATGTGCTAGATTTACATCACGTAAATCTTACGGGTTTTCCTACGTATCAAGCTCTATTCTGTTACCCAAAGGCTTATAAGTGTTCGCTGATATACAAAGCTAATGCTTCCCTATATCGATACATAGCTTTCCTCTACTGAGTAGCTAATTGGTAGAACAGCCAAATCAATAGCCTAAATGTGCTTATACAGAAATTGTCAATGGCACTTAGGAGCGGAGCCTTAGAAAAGTCGTATGCGAGGCAGGACGCCGAAGCAAGCCTTACACGTCCAGGTCTGGATATTGGAAGGCGTTAGACTTTTCTTAGGTGTAGTGAGTTAGTGCCATCAATTTTTGTATACTCATATGTGGCTATGATATGGCTGTTCTTATTTTGGGTGGTTTCCTATTAACCTCGGGGAGATTAACTCTCCTTATACTGCAGTAGATACAGATCATAATACATGCCTTTCTTGTCCAGTAACTCCTGATGAGTGCCCATTTCTCTGACCTTTCCTTTATGCAGCACTATTATATTGCTCGCATGCTGTATGGTTGAAAGTCTATGGGCTATGACTATAGTGGTCCTATCCTTGATAACCTTGTTTATTGCATCTTGAATGAGCATTTCAGTTTCTGTATCGATATTGGAGGTTGCTTCGTCCAGCACCAGTACCGCCGGATCAAAAGCCAAAGCCCTTGCAAAGGCCAGAAGCTGTCTCTGGCCGGAAGAAAAGGTCGTTCCTCTTTCGTTAACCTCTTCATCGTAGCCTTTAGGCAGTTTTTCTATGAATTTATCTGCATTTACAAAGCTTGAAGCTCGTTTTATAGCCTCATTATCAATGCTTGCTTCGTTTAGTCTGATGTTGGATTTTATATCTCCTGAGAAGAGAAATACATCCTGAAGTACTGTTCCAATCTGTGACCTCAATTCATATTTATCTACATTTTTAATATTCTTTCCATCTATAAGTATTTCACCTTTTTGTATATCATAGAGCCTGCTGATCAGACTTATTATAGAGGTTTTACCGGCTCCGGTAGCTCCTACAAAGGCTGCAGTTTCTCCTGAGTTGATTTTAAAGCTGACATCTCTTAAGACCCAGTTTTCTCCCTCATAAGCAAACCATACATTCTTAAATTCAATATCACCATTGATTCTTCCAAGTGCATCTGGAACATTAGGATTGTTAATTGTCTCCTTCTCATCAAGCAGAAGAAAGATTCTTTCTGAGGAAGCCATAGCTGACTGAAGGATATTGAACTTTTCTGTCAGGTCATTGATTGGCTGGAAAAACTGTTCAATATAGTTTATAAATGCAAACAGTACTCCAAAGGGGAGGGTTCCTGACAGCATCCTTGCGCCGCCATACCAAATCAGCAGGGATAGTGCCAAAGAATATATGAGGTCCATGGATGGTCTGAATACAGCGAAAACGAAAAGCTCTCGCATACTTGCCTCGCGATACTCCTTGTTGATATTTTCAAATTCTTTGTAGTTATAGTGCTCTCTATTGAAAAGCTGTATAGTACGCATTCCGGATATATTTTCACTTAATGTGGCATTTATTTTGGCGAGTTTGACCCTGGTCTGCCTATAAGCGTTTCTTGCTTTAATCCTAAAAATTGAGGCAGATAATATTATCAAAGGAATTATTATAAAGCTTACCAGAGCCACTTGCGCATTCATCTTAAGCATTATTATAACTATCCCGCAGAGCATAAGCACATCCTTGAACAGGTTCACAAGCACAGCGGTATACATCTCGTTAAGATTTTCCATGTCACTTGTTACTCTGGTTACCAGCCTTCCTACAGGGTTCCGATCAAAGAAGGAGAGGGACAGCTTCTGAAGATGCGTAAAAAGCTCCTGACGCATGTTGTAGATTATTTTCTGCCCGGTATAGTTCAAAATGTAAACCTGAATGTAATTTAGAATAAAGCTTCCCAGAATAATAAGCAAGAATATTATGGAAATCCTCTTTATACCTGTTTTATCCTGCTCCCGGAAAGCTTTATACTCATCTTTTGATAAGAGCTCTCCATAGAAATTACCTTCCTTCACTGCTGTCAAGTCCGACGCGGAGTTTTTATCAAAAGCTCCATTTATAAGGTAGTAGTCTTTTCCCACCTTCACTAGCTGATATCTTTCTTCTGTCTTATGTTCTTTTGCAAGCAGGCTTTCCCTTACATAATATTTATCTTTATATTTAACACTGGGGTATTCTGGTTCTTTGTTGAATGCGGCCATTGGTGCGTCATAGGCTGATATATGATTATCAATTGCCATCTTTATGAGATAAGGCCTGGCAAGGTCTGCGGCTGTAATAAGTGTAAGCATAAAAATGCAAATGAGCAGCATCCACCAATAAGGCTTGGTGTATTTAAGCAGTCGTTTCATAAGCTTCATATCAAAGGCTTTTCCGAGGGCTTCTTCTTCCTTGAGATTATTATTCATTTCAACACCCCTATGTATTTGTTTCGCGAAAAACATTTTACATTGGCCATTCAAATTTCGCGTAAACATTTCATTGTTTTTGTTGAATTCGCACCACACTCAATAGAATCGTATGTGCATTCAACATTGTTGCTCAATTTTTTCTTCGAGCAGCTGCTTTTCATATATATTGTTATAGAGTCCCTTAACTTGCACCAGCTCTTCATGGGTACCTTGCTCAATAATTCTGCCTTCATCAAGGACTATTATTTCATCAGCATCCTTTATGGTTGATATCCTATGGGCAATTACAATAGCAGTTTTGTTCCTCATTACCCGCTTGAGACCACCAAGTATGAGCTCTTCAGTCTTTGTATCCACTGCAGACAAGGAATCGTCAAGTATTATGATTTTTGGATCCTTCGCTATAGCTCTTGCTATAGAAACTCTTTGCTTCTGACCTCCAGATAAGGTCACACCTCTTTCACCCAATATGGTATCGAACTTCCCGGGAAACTCCATTATATTGTCATAGACCTGAGCTGTTCTTGCTGCAGCTTCAACTCTTTCCATATCCATGGAGGTATCGGAAAAGGCAATATTATCTCTTATTGATGCAGAGAAAAGAAAATTGTCCTGAGGGACATACCCAATATTTTTTCTCAGTTCCCTAAGAGGTATATCATAAATATCAATTCCATCTATAAGAAGCTCTCCGGGTTCCGTATTATAAAGTCTCATGATCAGGTTGACCAGAGTGGTTTTGCCGCTGCCTGTCTTGCCAACTATAGCAAGGGTTTTACCCTCTTCAATTCTTAGATTGATTCCTGATAAAGCAGGAATAGAAGCACCAGGATAGGTAAAACTCAGATTGCTAAACTGAAGAGAGGGTTTATAATCGTGGATTTCCAGGATGTCTTCCTTATCGAATATTTCAGGAGAGATATTGAGTATTTCGTTGATTCTCTTCATAGAGGCAGTTCCCCTCTGAAGTATGTTTATAACCCAGCCAAGGGCCATCATAGGCCAGGTTAGAAGACCAAGGTATGAAATGAAGGATACGAATTGGCCAAGTGACAGCTCATCATCAATGACCTGAAGGCCGCCATAATAAAGGGCCATTAAGAAGCTAAGGGCTCCGATGAAGGCTACTGCAGGGAACATAAACCCCCAAACCTTTATAAGGCTCATATTCTTGTTCATATAATTATCATTGAAGGCAGAGAACTTTTTTATTTCGCTGTCTTCCTGGACAAAGGATTTTACAACTCGAATTCCGGATATGCTCTCCTGAACTCGGTCCGTAAGCTCTGAAAAGGCTTCCTGTACACCTTTGAACTTGCTTTGAACAATTCGTCCAAAGAAAATCATGAGAGCTGCTATGATCGGAAGCGGTAGAAGGGCAGCCGCAGTAAGCCGCAGGTCTATGGTCGTGACCATAATGATTACTGTAGCCGAAGTAAGAAAAATTGCATCGGTTATCATGACAATTCCAGGGCCGAAGGCCATTCTTACGGCATTTATATCGTTGGTTGCATGGGCCATTAGATCACCTGTTTTGTGGTTGTTGAAAAAGTTGGGTGCCATCAGCTCCAGATGTGCAAAAAGCTTGTTTCGGAGCCAGTATTCCAAGTTTCTTGCAGACCCCATTACCAGCATTCTCCAAATATATCTGCATACTGCAATAAGCACCGCCAGCGAGATAATAACAGCTATATAGTAAAATATATCCCTCATAGCAAGGGAGCCGGCCCCTAATTCATCTGTAATCCTTCCAAGGATTTTGGGTGTTATAAGCTGAAGGGCATCTACCAATACCAGCACAGCAACACCCCATATGTACTTCCATTTATGCTGCAGAAAGAACTCCTTCAAATAAACAAATGTATGCATATAACCCTCCCATACATATCCAAAAAAAATAAAAAAACCCACATATAAAGATTTTATATCTAATAAGTGAAGTTTACAAGTATACAATGGGTATTTATGTTTACAGTTGTTTTAAGCGCACTTTTGATGCCAGTCAGGAACTTCTTCCCAGGCGGAAAGCTGATTTTTGGTATACTGGCTGTAATTTTGTTTGTATACAAAACAGGTTAAACAGTGTATAAATAAAGGAAATATGGTAATTGCTGTCGAATAAAATGCTATAGAATATAATTAAGGAGGCCGGCAAATGTTCAATCTGAAGCTTACGAAAAAAAATAAATCTGAAGATGAACCACGCATACATCATGCTGTAAAGGATAATCTGGCTTTAGAGAAAGAAAATAATGATAAAATAGCACTATGTAAGAATAATCAGAAATGCATAGTAGACAGAATTGATAATAAAATAGGGGAGGCCGGTCTTGTAGTTGACAGCTTGATAGATGTTACCGGAAACATATCAAAGTTTGTAGAAATACAGATTGATTCAGTTCAGAAGCTAGTAGACGAAATCAGCAATTATTCCGCACTTGCAGAAGAGGTATTTGCAAACACTGAAAATGCAAAGCAGATATCAGAACAGACAATGAGTGTTGCCAGGCAGGGAAGCAGTGCGGTTGATGATTCCATAAAAGCTATGAATGTTATTGAAACATCAGTGCAGCAATCAAAAGAGGTTGTAAATATGCTGAGCAGCAAGGCTGCCAACATTAATGAGATGCTTGATGTTATAAAGGATATCGCAGATAGCACAAATTTGCTCTCACTCAATGCTGCTATTGAAGCTGCAAGAGCAGGTGAGTCCGGCAGAGGATTTGCTGTTGTTGCACAGGAAGTGAAGAAACTGGCGCAGAGAAGTGTTGATTCTATAAAATTTATAAATGATATAATAAATGAAATAAATGATAGTGTCGCAACAGCCCTGGATTCGATGGATACAACCATCGATAAGGTTAAGGAAGGTACGGATATATCAAAGAATACCATGGAGGTATTCAATACTATCATCAAAGCGGTTGACAACAATAGCAGTGTATCTGACGAGATAAACACCGCTATAATAAAGCAGACATCTAATCTTGAAGCTGTGGTTAATTCCACTCATGAAATGAGCAGAACCTTTGAAAGACTAATCTCAACTGTAGAGCAGGCTTCTCTATATACACAGTTTACAAAGACATCTCTGGAATCCCTGCAAAATACTTCATCAGATTTGAAAGGCTCTACGGATAAGCTGATTCATGAAATAGCTGGTCCGAGCACCTATGACTCCGTAGTGACAACTTGTATTCCAAGCTCTTTGCAGACTTATGATCCACATATGTCTTTTGAGTATATTGGAAGCCATATTATGTCCAATATCAACAGCGGACTTCTTACTGTAAGCTCTTCCGGTCAAATAATGCCGGGTATTGCAAAGAACTGGTATCTTGAGGAAGATGGCCTGACTTGGGTATTCCAGCTGAGAAAGGGAGCAAAGTTCCATAATGGAAGAGTGATTAATGCAGAGGATGTAAAGTATTCCTTTGAAAGAGTTCTGAGTCCAGAGCTCAATTCTCCGAACAGCTGGGCACTTATGTGCGTGGATGGAGCAGAAGAGTACAATCGTGGGAGGGAGAAGGGAGTCAGGGGTATAAAAGTGCTTGACAAGCATCGTATATCCGTGAGCCTTACATTGCCATACTCTGGTTTTCTTCTAAATTTGGGACAGTTTTGTACAGCCATACTACCGGTGGAGGAGATTCAAAAGTGCAGTTTTTCGGGCTGCGGTCCCTATCAGCTTGTAGATATCCAACCTTCTGGAGCTACTCTTGAAGCTTTTAAGGACTTTTACAATGGTGAGCCTTATATTAAGAAGATAATAGTAAAGTTTGATGATGTAAATGCAGCAGAAGAGCTTATAGGGGGCAGGTACGACTATATAATAGCTGATAAGAAGGACACCATTAATTCAATAAGGGGAGTAGAGGGCATTACATTAAAAACCAGAAGCATCATAGGTACTTACTATGTGGGCTTCAACCTATTGTCAGACTCTCCCTATGTTCAGAACAAGGAAGTAAGAAAAGCACTGAATATGGTAATCAACAAAAAAATAATTATTGATGAGCTTTTAGGTGGAATGGGTATAGAAGCAAAGGGGCCGTTCCCTCCAAGCATGATAGACAACACAAATGATGTAGGATATGGCTACAACCCAAGGCTTGCAAAAGAGATATTGCAAAAAAATGGGCTGAGCAAAACCGGACAGAAGCTGAAGATATTAGCAAGAGAAGAAAGCGACACTTCAATCTATAACCCTCTGACAGACTTTATTGTTAAGGATCTTATGGAAATAGGGATAGAATGTGAGTTTATTAGAGTTCAGCCGTCTCAGTACTTGAATTTAGAGTGCATACATAAGTGTGATATTTATATAAGCCGGTGGATTGGTGATACCGGAGATCTGGATAATTTCCTGCAGCCTCTCTTTAACTCTGAGAGCAAGACGAATTTTTCAAGTTACAAAAAAGAAATAGTTACAGAGAATATGAACAAAGCAAAGGAGATTATCAATCCTGAGAAGCGGATAGAAATGTACAAGAAGATTCAGCAGACGATAGTTGATGATGCTCCGTGGATTTTCTTATATCACCCCCAAGCAGGGATTGCCTATAAGAACAGTATTGCAGGAATCAGGCTGAGCCAGCTTGGATTGCTTAAATATGAAGATATAATACTGGAAGATATATAGAAAGATATAAAAAAATCCGGAGGTCTTGGCCTCCGGATTTTATCATCCACCTGCTAAAAGATGAATAGCTTTAACATCGTCTCCGTCATGTATTACTGTAGTCTCAAATTGTTCGTTGGGTATTACCACATCATTTATTTTTACTACTATCTTATGGTAGGTATAGGTCTTTCGTTTAAGCATCTCGGTGACTGTCATGCCTTCCTCCCACTGCAACTCCTTGCCATTCACATGTATCATGCTGCACCGCCTTGTACTTTAGATATGTCTCTTTACAACTTCAACTACCTCAGGAAGATCCATTCCAAGCTCCTTGAGCTTTTCCAGGGTTGGAATTCCGTCCATTGTCCAGCCCCTTCTCTTGTAAACAGCATCTGTCAGCTTCTCATACTGGTCTTCCCTATATTCCCTCATTACTTTTATCTTTGCTTCTGTGCTCTTTCCTGTTGGGTCGAAGCCAAGCAGTTCCTTAAGCTGACCATCATATCTTTCCTGCCGTGATTCATATTCCTCCACAGTAACAGGACCCATAGCTCTATAAGGTATTCTGTCATTTATTCTCTTACCTTTACCCATTCTAATGTTGAATATTCTCTGGAAATTATATACTCTTTCTGATTGGGTAATAAGCTGGTTCTTGTCGATGCTGTTTCCCGTAACTGCGTTAAATATATCTACGTAATTCTGCACATGCTCAGGAATCTTTGCGGGCTCATCTGTATATTTATTGTCTGCTGGCGTTACATCATTCCAAGGAAGCTTGCAAAGGCCATTTAAGCCAAACCATGTCCTGAACATAGGAAAGTAATGCAGTGCTTCAGCCTTATTCTCAAAGGTAGGAATCTGATTGTTAACCATATCCATGAATATCAACCATGCTTCATCATGTTGTGGTCCTTTGTTGGTAAGTCCATAGCCTCCCTGCTGTGCAAGGGATTCTTTCGGCATATACTCAGAAAACTCGAGCCCTTTTTGTTCCATACCTATGTCATTTATAAAGCTCGGGTCTGTATTGAATTCCTTTATGAAAAATTCTTTCAGCTTCTTAGTGCCTAGTCCGGCTATCTTGCCAAAGCCGACCCCCCTTGACATCTGGTGTATAAGCTCCAGGGCTGCATCTGCATTGCCAAACTTCAGCTCAAGGCCTCCGGTCCTTTCTTTGTTGAGTATGCCGTTTTCATAGCACTCCATGATGAAGGCAGTCATTGTACCGAAGGAAATGGTATCAATGGCATAAGTATCACAGTAGAAGTTAAGCTCAAGTATTGCGTCAGGATCGAATATTCCACAGTTGGAACCGAGTCCTGCAGCGTTCTCATATTCAGGACCATCAACTATGACTTTCTGTCCTTTGTATGGACCGGTTTTGAGCACGAAATTGTCTACTGCCTTGGCACAGGCCATGCTGCAGCCGTACCAGCAGCCGTCAGCCATACCCTGGGTTATTTTCTCCTTAAAAACCTTTGAAGAAATTTTTCCGGTATTCTTATGGGAGCCGAATTTATAATTGTGAGTTGGAAGTAAATCATACTGATCCATTACCTCAATTATATTGGCGGTTCCAACCTGTCGCATCCTGTTTTGCTTATCGTCAAGGTCATGCATTTCCTTGTGAAATTTAATGCCCGTTCTGTTTAATGTGCCTTGATCAGCAGGGTGATTGAGATTGCCCTTAACGCCTTCGAAACGAACCACAAGGGCCTTTATCCTCTTATCCCTGAATACTGTCCCGATTCCGCCTCTTCCGGCTTGTTTCAGTCTTGTCGCTTTTCTCCTCACATCATAGAAGGTGAAGTTCAACAAGCCTAAATGTGTATGCTCCGCTGCGGTACCTGCAGATACTACAGATATATTTCTCTTGTCTGCTTCATTTTCAGCGTACATTTCAGTGAGCTGCTCGCCGAGTACATGACTGTCAATGGCCTCAAGAGGAGCTTCTTCTATTCTTACCACACCATTATTGCCGTCTATGAATATAATGACATCCTTGTCAGACTTGCCTTGCAGCTCAAGAGCATCAAAGCCCGAGAACTTAAGAAGGGGACCAAAATATCCTCCAACATTACTGTCAATAGGCATGTCAGTAAGTGGTGAAAGACTTACAACAAGGGACTTTCCGGAACCTGGATATTGTGTAATTCCACCTAATGGACCGGTAGCTATTACTATCTCATTTTCTGGATCGTTCCATTTTGTTTTCTCTGATACTGCATTCCAGAGGTACCATAATCCAAAGCCCTTGCCTCCAATGAACTTATCCTTCATCATTTGCGTCACAGGCTTTTCTTTGACCTCTTTATCACTGAGGTTCACATATAATGTTCTATTGGTGTAGCCTTTTTCTATTTTCTTCAGCTCGTATTTGTACTCGCAAAGCAGCTTGTGAGCTGATTTCAAATTTTCAATATTCATTGAACCTTCCTCCTTAAGCTTATTCCTGAACTATAACGAGTAGGGGCATATATTCCACATTAATTTGTCATGCCCCGTAAACGAGTTTCATGAGAAGCTTCCCTTTCGTTAATATTTCAAATAAAAGCTTCTCATATAAATATGGCATTGGTTGGACAATTTTTGACACATTGGCCGCACGCCACACATTTGAAAGGCTCTATATATTCTTCTTGCATAAACATTGCCAATTCGGGACAGTAGCCCACGCACATGAAGCAGCCGACACATATGCTTTTGTTTATCCTGACAATACCGTTCTTATCCCTTGTTATAGCTTCAACAGGGCAGATATCTATGCATTCCCCGCATTGGGTGCAGGAGGTGATTGCAGCGTCCCCGTTTTCATTCTCTCCAATTCTTATACAGGACTTAAGAGAATTATCTTCCTTGAACCATGTATTGGAGCATGTGCTTTCACAAGCATGACACTGTATACAGAGCTCGGGTTTTTTACCCAAAACCTTCATAACCACATAACCTCCCAAAACAATAAGATTATTTATACCATTTATAATATTATATCAAATAAAAGGCTATATTGATAAGCCTAATAATCAGTCAATTTGTAAAAATGCTATACTACCGATGGCTCTAGCAGAAGTTCTCCACGCATGAATCTGTCCTTATCAAGCATGTGAATCGGTATAGTAGGGGTCTCTCCAAGTATGGACTCGGATATTACCACTCCTGTAACAGGGCCAAACATGAAGCCGTGACCACTGAAACCGGTAGCTAAATAGAAGCCTTCTACTTCCTTCACTGGTCCGTATATCGGCTGTCGGTCGGGGGACATACAGTACAGACCTGCCCATTGGCGTACAACATTCAGTTTTCCAAGAAGCGGCAGCAGCTCTGTGGTGGATTTGGCCATTTCCTCAAGAAAATGCCAGCTGGAATTTATCCTGCCATCCCTAGGTTCATTGGCATCGCCTCTTCCCATGATGAAGCTCCCCTCAGGGGATTGCTGAATATAGATATTCAGTGAAAAACCCATATACATAGGTCCCTGCAAAGGTGCAACAGGTTCCGTAACAAGTATCTGATGCCTTTCTGAATAAATCGGGATATCGACTCCGGCCAGTTCGCCTATTCCCTTTGAGTACCCACCGGCTGCATTTACTACAATAGGAGTGGATATGAAGCCATTATCAGTTTCAACTCCAACAACCTTTCCATTCTCTACCTTAATACCGGTAACTGTAGTATATTTCATTATTTCCACACCAAGACGCACCGCAGCATTGGCAAAGGCCTGAGTGGTATGGAAAGGATTCAAATGACCATCCTTAGGGCAGAAGGTTGCGCTTATTATCTTTGTTTCATCCATATAAGGAATAATTTCTTTTGCCTCTTTTGGAGTAAGATATTTTGTAGGGATACCAAGCCTGTTTTGAAGCTCAACATTCTTTTTGAACTGCTCATCTTCCTTTTCTGTTGCAGCTACTATAAGATAGCCGCCTTGCTTAAATCCTATATCATACTCGTATTCAAGCATTTCATTAGCTTTTTCATAATATTCGGTACTGAACTTAGCAAGACGACAGTTCATTTCAGTTCCCCACTGCATTCGGATTCCTGCTCCGCATCTGCCGGTAGAACCGCTGCACAAGAAAGATTTCTCCAGGACAACTATATCCTTTACACCTTTCTTTGCCAGATTATAAGCTATAGCGCAGCCGGATATGCCGCCACCTATTATGACAACACTTGCAGTTTTATTCATTATCTTCACCTCCAGCCAAAGCTCCTAATTTAATTGGTTTTGTTGGTGGCCTAAAGGTAGACATTTTGAGCTCAGACATTTTCTTGCCTGTTGCTGAAGCAAGCTCCTGCATTATAAGCTGTCTGCAGGTTCTGCCCTGGCATGGACCCATTCCTGCTCTGGATATTCTCTTAATTTCATCCACGCTCTGATAGCCTTTTCTTATATATTCTCTTATTTCCCCGAGAGTTATTTCTTCACATCTGCATATCATGGTGTTATCGCTGTAATAATCTTCTATGCTGAAGCATCTTACGGTCATGGAGAATTCCTTTGGTACGACCAGCGATACTACTGGTGTTCTGTCCTGAACCTTTGTATTCTGAACCTTTCCCACCTTTGCCCTGCATACAGGCTTTCCTTCCCTGTCTACTCCTGTAACAAAACTTCCTTCCTCAGGAAGCGGCAGGAATTCATAAGGAATCTTTACCAGTGCTTCCTTTTCAGAATAAGTCTCATCAATTACGAAAATAGAAAGTCCTGGGCAATTGCTTACACACATTGTGCAGCCATTGCATTTTTCGTGGTCTATATCAGGCCTATTATTAATATCTTCAAATTCCTTTATTGCTCCCCTTTTACATGCAGTTTGGCATGGATTACAGGGTATTTTCTGGAAGCATTCTATCACCGCAACTGGTCCTTTAGCCATTCTTTCCGCTGAAGGAGTAACATCAGCTAAATTCGCAGGAGTTGCTATACCGGTTATTTCCAACATATCACTTACCTCCTTATACTACCAATTGGTTAAGACCCTTGCGTGTTTTTTCACCTACAGGGCCTGATCTTAGAGAATTCAGCTGTTCTATATAATCCTTCTTTAAGGTTTCGAATTCCTTTGCAGCGTGTCCAAGATTCTTTGCTGCACAGAGACCTGCAAGCCGCCCTTCAACCATAGCGCTGCTTGCTTCCTCGACACCTGCAACGTCTCCTGCTACATATACGCCTTTAATGCTTGTCTCCAACTCTTCATTTCTGTAGGGAACATGTCCGCCAAGCTCGGGTATGAATTTCATATCACAGCCTATTTGCCATAGAAGCTCTCCTAATGGTGATAAACCTACGGAGATGCACATTACATCTGCTTCTATGTCTGTTTCTGAGCCTGGTATCGGCTGCCATTTTTCATCCAGCTTCCAGACTGTGACCTTTTCAAGTTTATCTTTTCCGTGAGCATATTTCACAGAGCAGGAAGTCATTATTGGCACACCCATTCTTCTTATTTTTGATGCATGTACCAGATATCCACCTATTCGAGGAGCTGCATCTATTATGGCTTTCACCTTAATTCCAGCCTGCATAAGCTGATAACTTACTATAAGTCCTATATTGCCTGCACCTACCATAATAACGCTGTTTCCAGGTGCAACACCATGTACATTCATCAATGTCTGAACTGCCCCTGCTCCATAGATTCCCGGCAGGTCGTTATTTGGGAAAGTGAGAAACTTTTCTGAAGCTCCTGTTGTTACAATTATTGATTCTGGTTTTATCTTAAAGTATTTTCCGTCTTTTTCAACTGAAAGTACTCCATCATCATAAAGTCCTATCACTGTAGCATCCTTCATGATTTCTACCTTGTCCTGATATTTTAAAAGCTCATTGGTTAAGATGGCTGCAATATCTATACCTCTTACAGAGGCATATTGTTTCTGAGAGCCGAAGAACATATGGGTTTGCTTTACCAACTGCCCGCCAAGCTCGCTGCTCCTGTCAATAACCATAACCTTAGCACCAGAGGCTGCTGCATTTATGGCTGCAGACAGTCCGGCAGGACCTCCGCCAACTACAACTATTTCTGTATGCTTCACTTTAGATCCCCCTTTCCTATCTGGGTTTCCACGATCATTCCTTCTTTAAGCTTCTCCACGCAGATCCTTACATTTGGCTCACCATCTACTACCATAAGGCAGGAAGAGCAGTTTCCTATAGCACAATAAAAACCTCTGGGTCTTCCCAGTTTGTGACTGTGCCCTAAAACTCTGATTCCCGCAGCATGTAAAGCAGCTGCAATGGGCTCATTTTCATAGCCCTCATACTCTTTTCCGTCAAATGAGAACTTCACTTTCTTACCTTTGTTAAATGAAATAATAGGGTGCTGGTCAATCCTCACAGGAGTTCCCCCTTTCAATAATTACAATAATATATTTATATAGCAATTTGCGTGCCAAAGGCTTAAGAACATCAAATTAAGCCAAAAACAGGCATTATAAAGCGATTTGCAATTTTGGGTGTCTATATATTGACACTTATACTAATTTTCAATACAAAAAACGTCAATATATTGACACTGATGTCGAAATATTGACGTTTCAATAATGACTTTTTCATTTTTCCAGATTATACTTGTTAAGTTTGAAATAGAATGTACTTCTGGGAATATTCAATAGCTTCGCTGCATGGGATTTATTGTTTTTTGCAATTCTCATTACAGTGATTATTGCTTCCCTTTCTGCATTGTCCAATATGGTATTCAGATCATATAAACTCTCCTGCTTAGGGACGGAGCGTAATTTTTTATTCTTGCTCAGATTCTGAGGAAGAAATGAGATATCAATAACTTCGGTGTCTTTGTTTCTTGCCAGTACCACGATTCGCTCTATGACATTTTTCAGCTCTCTTATATTTCCTTCCCAATTATGGTTGATGAATATATCCATAACCTCAGGGGTGATCCCAAGAATATTAATTCCGTATTCCATGCAGTAATCCTCAACAAATCGGTTTACCAGCAAAGGGATGTCATCCTTCCTTTCTCTTAAAGGCGGAAGGTTAAGAACAACGGAGTTCAGTCTGTAATAAAGGTCCTTCCTGAACAAGCCGGCTTCTACCATTTCCGACAAATCCTTGTTAGTAGCAGCAATTACTCTTATATTAGCCTTTATGGTTTTTTCGCTGCCTATCCTGGTCATCTCTCCATTTTCCAGTACTCTCAGTATCTTGGGCTGCATGCTTAAAGGCATATCTCCAATTTCATCGAGAAAAAGCGTACCATTATGTGCCAGTTCTATTTTTCCTATCTTGCCGCTTTTCAAAGCCCCGGTGAACGCTCCTGCTGAATAGCCGAAAAGCTCACTTTCAATCAACTCATTAGGTATAGCACTGCAGTTAATAGGTACAAAATAACCATTCCGCCCGCTTTCCATGTGTATAGCACGGGCGAAAAGCTCCTTGCCTGTACCGCTCTCACTGGTTATAAGCACATTTATATTCGATTTCGATATATCTCTGGCTAGTCTGATGCTATCTCTGAAGGTTTTGTTGTTGCCTAATATCTGAGAAAAGGAGTATAGGTTTTTATTGATTATTGATATTTCATGCTCAAGTACGTTAAGGTTAGACTGAGCCTTTACAAGCAGCTCAGAGGTTTTTATGAATTCTGTAGCATCGCGGTCTAAGCTTATTCCACCCACAAGGCGGCCGTTTATATATAGCGGCGAAGCGCTAATGACATTGTAGCAGCCTTCTTTGGGACTGTTGTAGATATTGTCATAAGCCTTCCTTTCTCTTATGATTCTAGGAAGCAATGAGTTTGGGAAGAACTCCTTTATATGCTTGCCCATTATTTTATCACTATCAATCTGGTAAAGCTTTTCTGCTGCCAGATTCCAGTAACGGGTTATGCAGTTTTCGTCTACTACACAGATGGCATCGTTTATGCTGTCAAGGATTACCTTTAAGAGTTCTCCATTTTCCTCACCGAACATATCAATGCCTTTTGTTTCATTGTAACCTGACACGCGAACACTTCCTTGCGAAGAAATTTAACCTTCAATATATACTTATAAATTCGATATTATTCGCGAGTATCCTTCTTATTTTGCTTAATTGGTTGACAAAACGCTAACTTTTAGTTGTTAAATATGAAGAAATTTTCCAAAGCCCGCCAAGGTATATTGACACTCATATGGGTATAATATATAATGATTTTAACTTAAGACCGCAAGGTGATGAAGAGGAATAGTAGATAAGAAGATGCTGAAAGAGAGGAAAGCTCAGCGGCTGGAAGGCTTTCCGGGCTCATTTTTATTGAACCCGACCTCAGAGCTATGGATGAACTCCGATCGTATACCTGCGTTAAAGGTTTAAGAGGAATGTACGTATTGATTACGTGCGTTCAAATAGGGTGGTACCGCGAGTATACCTTCGTCCCTTACAAGACGAAGGTTTTTTTATTTTTAGGAAAGTACTACGATTCAATAATATATTCAGATAAGGAGAGATTAATATGGCTGATAAGAAGCAGCAGGAATTTGTAAAAGAGATAACCCCTATGGAAGTGGATTTTTCCCAGTGGTACACCGATGTCATTCTAAAGACTGATATGGTTGATTATGCTCCGGTCAAGGGCTGCATGGTAATAAAGCCTTATGGCTATGGTGTATGGGAAGGGATTCAAAGAGTGTCCGACAAAAGATTTAAGGCTACGGGGCATAAGAATGCATATTTCCCGCTTTTGATACCTGAAAGCTATTTGAAGAAGGAAGCAGATCATTTTGAAGGTTTTGCCCCAGAGGTGCTGTGGGTAACTCACGGGGGAAACGAGGAGCTTGCTGAAAGACTATTCATAAGGCCGACTTCAGAGACAATAATCTGCGATATGTATTCCAAGTGGGTGCAGTCCTACAGAGATCTTCCACTCCTGATAAACCAGTGGTGCAACGTAGTACGTTGGGAAAAGACAACGAGACCGTTCCTTAGGACGGCTGAGTTCTTGTGGCAGGAAGGGCATACCGTTCATGTAGATTATGAGGATGCTCAGAAGGAAACAATGCAGATGCTTGAAATATACAGGCAGGTTGCTGAAGATGAGCTGGCAATGCCGGTGATACTCGGACAGAAGAGTGAGAAGGAAAAATTCGCGGGAGCGTTAGATACTTATACAATGGAAGCGATGATGCACGACGGAAAGGCTTTGCAGGCGGGTACATCACACAACCTGGGACAGCATTTCTCCAAGATGTTTGACATAAAATTCCTGGACAGGGATGGAGTACAAAAACATGCTTGGACCACTTCCTGGGGAACTTCCACAAGGCTTATCGGCGGAATAATAATGGTGCATGGAGACAACAGAGGACTTGTAATGCCTCCAAGAGTGGCTCCGGTTCAGGTTGTTATTATCCCTATTGCCTTCCACAAGGAGGGAGTTCTTGACAAGGCCAGAGCAGTAAAAGAGGAGCTGGATAAGAGCTTCAGAATTGAAATGGATGACAGAGACACTTACAGCCCAGGTTGGAAGTTCAACGAATGGGAGATGAAGGGCGTTCCGATAAGAATGGAAATCGGACCAAAGGATATTGAAAATAACCAGGTTACAATAGCCAGAAGGGATACCCTTGAGAAGTTTGCTGTACCGATGGATAATCTTACAGAGACTATCACCAAGCTTCTGGATGATATTCATACTACATTGTTCAACAAAGCCCTCAAGAATAGGGAGGAAAAGACCTATACCACTACGGATTACGAGGAGTTCAAAAAGATAATGCAGGAGACACCGGGTTTTGTGAAGACAATGTGGTGCGGCAGCAGAGATTGTGAGGATAAGCTAAAGGCAGATACTAATGCAACAATCAGGTGCATGCCTTTCCATCAGGAGCATGTAGGGGATAAATGCCTCGTTTGCGGTGGCAAGGCCGAAAAAATGGTTTATGTAGCAAAAGCATATTAAATAATAAAGCTGACTATACTTGCGCAAGTATAGTCAGCTTTATTATTAAGGGATTAGTTCTTATTCCAACTTAAGCCTAAACTTCTGCCAGGGTTCTATATGGTCAAGCAAGTATATTTCCTTCTCGGATATCCTGCCTACAACGTTTGTTCTTCCGCTGTTCTCCATATCCTTAAGAGCAATCTGCAATTCCCCGGCGTATCTTTCGTACAGGCTGCTGTCTATCATAATATCTCCGCGCCTTATGGCTGGAGCATTAAAGAGCTTAAAGCTATGCATGCTATATTTTACACGGCTTTGAGTAGATCTGATCATATATTCAGATACATCTCCCCTGTTAAAGTGAAGCTCATCGAGGACTATTTTTTTCTCGATTTCAGGTAGGCCTTCAATCAATTGTACGTCCAGGGTCAGAAGTTCTTTATCGAGGTGGTGTAAGGCGATAAGCTCACTTTCTGACGCGAAGGCGTTTGCAATGATAACATCATCAATAAGATCGGTATTGAAGAGGTCCTTTGCCTGTACTGCAACAGGCAGGTTTCTGTGCTCCTCCAACGTGCAAAGTCCCTCACTCACCGGCCATGGTCCAAAACCGGCTTCCTTTGAGGAGATAAAAGCAGCCGTCCTAATCCCGTTTTGTTTAAACTGTTTGGAACACTTTTCGAAATGCTTCCTGGAGAGCCCTGTATATTTGTGAGGATAAAAGTTATGGCAGCCTATAAGATTTTCCACATTTGGTTTATGAGAAAAAATATTATCTAAATATCTGGTTCCACTGCTCATATTGATTTCAACCTTGAGCCCATAAGGATTAAAGGTCATGATGCTTTCCTCAAGCCCGCTGAAGCCCAGATCAAGTCTGATTCCGGACAGCCCCAGTTCAAAGAAAAACCTCAAATCCTGGTAGCTTATGCCAAAGATATCAAATATAGAGGGACTGACATCAGCAATAACTTGCATTCCTAATCCCTTAGCGTGACTGGTAATATCACTGAATTTTGATTTAACCATGTCAATATCATCATCAGAAGATATAAGACAGGTAAATATCCTTGTAAAGCCATATTGAGAAGCAAGTGAAATGTATGCTTTGTTTTCTTCCTGGCTAGCTCTGTCAGGGTAGATTGAAATTCCTAATTGTTTCATTCCGGTTCCCCCAATATACTTAAGAATATTACTGCAGGGCTAACCCCTATTTGCATTCATTATTTTATACAGTTCAATGAATTCTCCTGCCAGATCCCTTACAGTCATTGCACCCATAAGATGATCCTGAGCATGTACAAGCAGCAGGGACACCTTTGTTTCCTGGCCTTGTGCTTCTGCTTGAATGAGCTTTGTCTGCTCTGAATGTACCAACAGCAATTTCTTATTGGCTTCATCCAGACATGCATTGGCTTTATCAAACTCTCCATTTCTTGCATGTCCGATCGCTTCCATACTTGAGCTTCTTGCATCGCCACTGTGTGCAATGATTGTAAATACCATAGTTTCCAAATCCATAAAAAACACTCCTTGTCGTATTACTGTTGGATAGTGATAAAGTATATTTTGGATAAATGTGACGAGGTAAGGAAATACACGCCCTTACCTCCCACATATTAAATCATGCTCAGTGCCAGAAGCACTTGAATATCAAGCGCTCTGATTTATTGACTTATTACTTTTCTCGTTGTGGCTTGTATTAGGTTCGCTTGCCATATTGTCAGCCAGCTTTACAAAAGGCAGGTATATGAGTACTGCAATTGCAAAGTTTACTACTGACAGCAAGCCTCCCCTGATACTGCCACCTGTAGCCAGGAACCCGCTTATTCCAACCGGGGTAATCCATGGTATCTGCACAAATGTCTTTGGCACCAGTCCCCAATCGGTTGCGATATAAGCAATGAAGGTCAGTACGCCCGGTATAAGTATAAACGGTATCAGAAGCATAGGGTTGAGAATGAGTGGCAAGCCAAACATCATGGGTTCGTTGATATTAAATATCCCTGCAGGTCCTGACAGCTTGGCAACCTGTTTGTACTCATCCCTTTTCTTGGTGGCTATATATATGGCAACAATAAGGGCTAAAGTTGCACCACAGCCTCCAATGTGAACAAAGGAATCATAGAATGACTTTGTTACGATGTTAGTAGCGGCGACACCCTGCTGTACAGCACTTGCGTTTGCTTCAAGAGCGGGCAGGTATAGTGAGTTCACTATTGGATCGAAAATGTTGCCGCCATGCAGCCCAAAGAACCAGAATACATTCATAAGTATTGCAAGAGTAATGGCTGAGCCTAATCCTTGGCTAAAACCCTGAAGAGGCTCCTGAATGAGTTTATAGATGATATCATAAAGGCTGTTTGCCCCAACGGTTGTGATTATATGCCCAACTATTGCGAAAAGGTATAATGCCACCATACCTGGTATAACTGCGGCAAAGGCTCTGCCAACCGCTGGCGGTACATTTTCAGGCATGTTGATTGTAAGTTTCCTTTTCATGAGTTTAACAAATATCTCAGTTGCTATGAGTGCAACTATAATACCTGTAAATAAGCCCGAAGCGTTCAAGTATCCCCAGTGAATATATCCCCAGCCTGCATTACCGTGGGCTTGAGGTGTAACAGTGATGAAAGAGGCAACGGAGATCAAACCGGCAGCCAAAGCATCTACACCATAGCTCTTAGCTAGGTTATAACCTATCGAGAATACTACTACCAAGGTCATAATGGCAAAGGTACCCCACCATACATTGCCGTTAATACCTGTCAAAATACCTAGTGCAGGCACCCATTTGAACAGTGTGTTGTTCAACAATACGGCCACTGAACCTGCAAGTATCAGCGGCATGATGCTTACAAAGCCGTCACGTACAGCTACAAGGTGTCTTTGTGAACCGATCCTCCCAGCTACTGGAACAAAATACTTTTCCATGAATTCCAGAAACTTTTTCATATTAATCCCCCTTTTTATTATTTGTAAGACTATACTGCTACTTAGTGGCAGCAGTAAGCTCCAACGCCTGTTTAACTACAGCGTCTCCCTTCATCAGCCCATAGTTCATACCGTCAATGACTGCTAAAGGAATTCCCTTGGGTTCAAGCTCCTGCTTCATTTTGTTAAATAGAAATCTTACCTGTGGAGCCAGAAGTACTACATCAGCATGATCGATACTTTCCTTTACCTCAACCTCCGGTACTGCAAAAATCTCAATGTCAATACCATCTTTTGCTGCAGCGTTTTTCATCTTGGTCACCAACAGGCTGGTAGACATGCCTGCGGAACATACCAGCATAACCCTCAACACAATCTTCACCCTCCTCTACTAATTCCTTGTACCACTAACTATTACTGCGCACTGGATGTTTACCTATTTGCCAAGATATTTTTGTCAGGCATTTGCTAAACGGAAGTCAAACAAATCCTTTATAGTATTGAATGCATCGGTTTCATCAGGACCTTCGATGACAATCTCTAACTCGTCTCCATTTGAGGCGCCTATGCTTAATATGCTCATGATGCTTTTGCAATTTGCTGTCCTATCATTTTTCTTAATAAGAATATCTGAAGAAAAGTTCATTGCAGTACTTACCAGCATACTTGCTGGCCTTGCATGCAGTCCGCATTCGCTATTTACAATAACAGTTGATTTTTTCATGACCGCTTGATGCACCTCCCTTTACTTCTTGTCATTTTTATATATTTGCAAATTTGCTGCCAAACCACGCGAAAGATTAAGAAAATTTGCATATTATTTTATGCCTGCAAATATGCTGCAATTCCAGCCTTTTATAAAAGTGTGATTTTTGAAAATTCGGATTTTTTAGATAAAAAAAGTGTGTAAAACAAGTTACACACTTTTTACACACTTTCTCGGTTTACACACTTATTGCTTCAAGTTCATTATTTGATAAAAACATTTTACATATATAGGCCGATTCATTTTCACCTACCTTAATGCCGAAGTGCTTATCCAGAGGTATCAGGCAGCGGCTGACTTTCATAAGCTCAAGGCCATATAGTTCTTTGAAGCTGTCCAAGTCATTGAATATAGTCTCCCGCCCGCCCTGCTTAAGCTTGTCCAAGAGGAAGCTCATATGAAGGATAATTCCTATCTTCACTTCACTTTTTACCCGCACTTTCAGGCTTTGTTCAATGTTGTCAATAATGTACCTTGCATTATCTACCGCGGCTTCACAGTCTACGGCTGATAAATGCTCCTTCAGGGATTTCTTTACTCCAAGGTAGGTGTTCTCCTCCCTGACTATACTGTCAAGCCGCCCTATTCCTTCATAGGTAAGAATCTCTATTGCAGGAATCACAGGAATATCCTCCAGGGTTACATCAACTGTACTTACAACTGCCAGAACCTTGTACCTTTCTCTATAGCGCTCTATCTTGCTTAAGAACTCATTTTTATTAATAATCTCTAAAGGGATCACTTCAGTTTCATACCGCTGTTCCAGCTTATGCTCAATAATTTCCTTAAGCTTCAGGGATGCACCTTCTCCTGTAAAGCAAGCTGTGATTATTATACTTTTTTTCACAGAGCCGCCCTTTGCATTTTCCAATGCATTCAATTGATAAGCTTCTTTAATACTGTCATAAATATAGTAAAGGTCTCTACCTAGTACAGCCTTTCTGCAGGCATCCATGACAAGGGGTGTGCTTACCATATCAATCGTCTTCACCAATGAACCGGTTTCTTCGCTTATCATATCACCGAAATTTACAAGAGAACCCATATCAACCATCAGAAGTACGCCTTTTCCATTATCCAGTTCCAGCACAGTATTTTTTGCGGTGATATACATTGTCTGGGGGCTCATGGCAAGGGGCATGTCCAAGGCTGCAGTATGAGTTGTCCCGACCAGAGAATTGCATACCTCAACCATACTGCTTGCAGTTGAATTACCATGCATGATTACCAGTATTCCTACTTTGTCCTTTTCTTCTGAGATTGATTCTAAAGGGTTTGAAGCTAAGAACATTGTCAAGTATCCTATTTCATCAAGGGGCGTATGTATTCCCAATCTATTATCCATAAGCTTTGCAGCTTCCATGGCAACTAAAAACTCATCAGGATATTCTACACGAATCGAATTGAGCTTTGGATGATATATACTGATTCCTTTTCTTGCCCTTTCTATAAAGCTGTTAACATGTAAAAGCAAGCCGAAATGAATTTTTTCATCATATTCCCGCATGAGTTTTTCCCGTGCCAGTTCGATTATTTCCATAACTAAATCCATTACTTCAGCGGCCACAATTTTAGAAATCTCATTTCTTCTCAACTTTTCAGGGAGTTCTCCTATATATTTTTTAAAATGACTTTCAATGTCCATATTTACAATATGATTGATTTCTTCTTCCTTCATTCCTGATTCCTTAAGAAGCTGAAGTTTTTTCTCGATAATATCGTAAAAATCCTCACTGTCCTGATGAGGGTATTCTGGACTCTGTTCTTGTTCCTCTTTATAGCTGTATCTCAGGATATCCCCTTTGCTCTTAAGGAGGTAATCAACCTCGTTTCTATTGTTCTGGAGGTTCAGCATACCCTTTTTAACGTGCTGCGGAAGATCTGCTTGCGCAACCAGCATATAGTCTTCATTCTTTGATTTGTAATTAACAAATGCTCTGGCACAAGCCAACTGTATGTCACTTTTCAATTGACCGATATTGTTTGGACAATCGTATAGTAAAAAGGATGTTATGGAGCTTTTGTCAATATATATGCCTTTACCGATTCTCTTTGATTCCTGTCTTAGAAAGCTTTCAACAAGATAGAAACGTTCATTGAGCCCTCTGTCTTTTAGGGACGGTAGATTTATAATCATAGGAATTCTTCTTGCAAAGGTATTTAATAGGAAGGACTGAGGTTCTTCTGTAGTGGCGGCAATTATCTGCACATCTGCATATACTTTTTTCTCCGTCTCTCCCAAAGGTTCGAAGAAGCCCTTATCAATAAAGGTAAAAAGCATTTCCTGCCCCTGGGGTGATAGTCTGTGCACTTCATCCAGCAGGAACATTCCTCCGTCCGCCTTTTTCAAGAGTCCTTCCCGATCTTTATCGGCGCCGGTATAGGCGCCTTTTTTAACTCCAAAGATTTGAGATATAAGAAGCTGAGGGTTATCTGCATAATCCGCACAGTTAAAACGAATGAAAGGTGCATTGGAAGCTATTACCCCTGATTCTACAGCAAATTGGTACATAAGCTCGGCAAACATGGATTTTCCTACACCGGTTCCTCCCAGAATCAAGGTGTGCAGTCCATTAGGAGGATACAAAATAGCTGCTTTTGCCTGCTGTACTGGCACCTGAAGACTCTGATGGATTCCTGCGATCTTATCCAGGCTATTTTCACCAACTCGCATGTTTGGGGTTATATCAGCTGTTTTACACTTTACTGAGCAATACAGAACAGGTCTGCCGTTAATTCTCAAAATCTTCTTTTCACTATAAAGCTGGTTCAAATATCGACTGATATTTGTCCTGTCGATATTCATCCTTTTACTTATCTCAGAGGCAGAAACCCCTTTTTCTGTTTTAACCTCCAGTTCATGCAAAGCTTGAAGTACTTCTTCGATTTTCTTCACACTGATCACCCCCAAAGCAAAATAGGTCATTGTGTTGATTATAATTTACCATATTTTAGTCAAAAACAGCAATAGATTCGGTATTAGCTAATACCGAATCTATTGCTTCTTTTTATCTCTGCCAGAGTTTGATCCTCCAAGAATTGTGCTTTTACAGCGACTTCATGCCTTTCCAAAACGCCTTTTTCTATAAGCAGCTCAATCATACTGGTTATTGCCAGTGTGTTCTTGTAGTCTATCTCTTTCAAATCTGCAAGCTGACTTATAATATCAAGCTTATTCATATGATGCTCTCCTTTCCCTTCTTCCATTTATTAACATGCATATCTGAATTATTGCCCTGCAGTTAGACAAATATACGCAAAAATTGATATAATAAAGTATATATAATGAAGGGGGATAAGGTGTGAAGAAGGATTTAATTGCAAAGCATGCGCTAGAGGTATTTGCAAGAGATGGCTATCATAATGCCAAGGTCAAGACAATTGCAGAAGAGGCAGGCATTGCAGTAGGCACAATTATATATTTCAAAAGCAAAAAAGAGATAGTTGACTATATATTTTACTTGGAGTTTGAAAAGGACAATTGTTATCTGGACAAAAAGTATGCTGCCGGTGCAAATATATTGGCAAGGCAGCATAATTATTTCATAAAACAGTTGCATATGTGCATAATAAGTAGTAAACTATTAAAAAATATATACAATATATGTTAGAAATGCTTTGAAGGGAAAAACAATAAGTGTGTCGTTAAGAGAGCAGGCGGTGGGTGCAAGCCGGCAGACAGCTTATATGTGTCCATCCTGGAGCAGTCTGCGAGGAGCAGTACCGGCACAGCCGTTATATGTTTGAGAGAGTGGTAATTAATAATTACTGCTAATTAGGGTGGCAACGCGGAAGGCCTCCGTCCCTTGTATTTGAGACGGAAGGCTTTTTTATTTTTCCAATTTTTCAAAAGGAGGTATATAATATGCTGGATATCAGAGCAATCAGATCAAACCCTGAGGAGATAAAGAGAAAGCTCTCAAGAAGGGGACAGGATTTCAGAATTGATGACATCATGAAGCTTGATGAAAAAAGAAGACAGGTAATCTACGAGGTAGAGGAGCTTAAGAGCAAGAAAAACAAAGTATCTGAAGAGGTTGCCAAGCTTAAGAAAGCGAAGCTGGATGCTGAACAAATGGTTCTGGAAATGAGGGAGGCATCTGAAAAGATAAAGGAATTGGATGAAAAGGTAAGAGAACTGGATGAAGAAATAACAGGCATACTACTGACAATCCCCAATACCCCGTATGATGGCATACCTGACGGCAGTTCTGACGCAGACAATTTGGAAATCAGGAAGAACGGAGAGCCAACAAAATTTGAGTACGAGCCAAAAGCCCATTGGGACATCGGTGTAGATCTCAACATACTGGATTTTGAAACTGCAGCAAAGGTTACAGGAGCAAGATTTACCTTTTACAGGGGACTTGGAGCAAGGCTGGAGAGATCTCTAATAAACTTGATGCTGGATACTCATACTGCAAACGGCTATACAGAAATATTCCCTCCATTTATGGTTCATAGAAGAAGCATGATGGGTACAGGACAGCTGCCAAAATTCGAAGAGGATGCCTTTAAGGTTCAGAACACTGAATACTTCCTTGTACCGACTGCCGAGGTGCCTGTTACGAATATGTACAGAGAACAGATACTTGATGGCAAAATACTTCCCATAAAGCATACAGCCTATACTGCTTGCTTCAGGGCTGAAGCAGGCTCGGCCGGAAGGGATACAAGAGGACTCATAAGGCAGCATCAGTTCAACAAGGTTGAACTTGTAAAATTTGCAGACCCTGAGAACTCCTATGAGGAATTAGAGAAGCTGACTGCAGATGCAGAAGGCATATTGAAGCTCTTAAAGCTCCCTTACCGGGTGATGTGCCTGTGTGCAGGCGACATAGGCTTCTCGTCCGCAAAGACCTATGATTTGGAGGTATGGATGCCAAGCTACGGAAGGTATGTTGAAATTTCTTCCTGCAGCAATTTTGAAGACTTCCAAGCCAGGAGAGCAGATATAAAATTCAGACCGGATCCCAAGGAAAAGCCAAGATTCATTCACACTCTTAATGGCTCAGGTTTAGCTATAGGAAGGACAGTAGCAGCCATATTGGAGAACTTCCAACAAGGAGATGGCAGTGTAATGATACCTGAAGTACTTAGACCTTATATGGGTGGAATAGATAGAATAAAAAAATAACAGTGAAATCCTATGCACGTCAAGTGTTGGCTTGGCGTGCATAACAACCTTGAAAGCTGCATATAAATAAAGCTGTCATATAAATGAATCACTGACACTAATTTGCCATATAACATAACATTTGTTTATTGACACTTAAAAATAATCTTGTTATAATGGATATTGTTCACTCGAGGAGAGATGTTCGAGCGGTTTATGGAGCTGGTCTTGAAAACCAGAGGCGTGTTAAAGCGTCCGAGGGTTCGAATCCCTCTCTCTCCTCCAGAATAATTTCATATAATTTTAATGAAGTAGTCCAAGGAGAAGTACTCAAGTTTGGTCGAAGAGGCGCCCCTGCTAAGGGCGTAGGTCGGGAAACTGGCGCGAGGGTTCGAATCCCTCCTTCTCCGCCATTAAAGAATTCATGATCAGTGTATTAAATAAGACACTGATTTTTTTATATCACGGATTCGAACCCGGTAGGCAGTTTAGCTTCTACCTTTGTTTTCTTCTTCATCACCCTGCTCCGCTTTCTCCATAATACTGGAGACAAGACGGGCTTTTTTTATGTCCGCTTCCTGAGTTGCAATGCTGTTTTCAAAGGTACCTTTGTGTTTTTCTTGGTTTTCCATATTTCCCTACCTTTCAAATTTAAAAATTTGTTCTGCAATTAGTTTTTCCCGATATATATAAATTATTATTTCATAAAGAGGATGAAAATGACAAAAAATAGTAGAATATACTTTTATAAATGCTATAATGATGTTTAATGAGGTGAAAGCATGAAAAAACTGAAGTTCATATATAATCCCTACTCTGGAGATGGAACTCTCAAGAATAAGCTGGACTATCTGATTGAAAGATTCCAGAAATCCGGATTTATGATGGTTCCCTTTAGAAGCAGCGACATCAATACTCTTGAAAAAGCATTCTTTGATATTCATGAAGATTATGACGCTGTTTGCATTTCCGGTGGTGATGGTACGTTGAGCAGTGTCATAAACATTATGGCATCCAGAAGGCTTGACCTGCCGGTTGGAATATTTCCTTTCGGAACAGCCAATGATTTTGCCGCACATATTAATATACCCAGAGACATTGAAGCTTGCTGCGATATTATAGAAAATGGAAAAATTAAAAAGGTTGATATCGGAAGAGTTAACGACAGCTACTTTTTAAATGTATGCAGTGCAGGTCTGCTGACGGACGTAGCTTATAAAACCGATACAAACCTTAAAAATGCTCTTGGCAAATTGGCGTACTATATGAAGGGTATAGAGGAAATACCGAAGTTTACTCCATTTAAAATGAGACTGCAGTATGGAAGTAATGTAATTGAAGACAGCTTCCTGTTGTTTCTGATATTAAACGGCAGCTCTGCAGGGGGCTTCAACAAACTTGCACCCCATGCAAAAATCGATGACGGACTTATGGATGTCATCGCGATAAAGAATACCAATATCACAAATATGTTTTCTATATTTTTGAAAATATTAAGGGGAGAGCATATTGGAGACCCAAATCTGTATCACTTTCATACAGATAAGCTTATGATTGCCTGCGATGGAAGCTGTGAGACTGATATTGACGGGGAGCGGGGGCCGAATCTCCCCTTGGATATAGAAGTTAAGAAACGCTTTCTAAAGGTATTCGTGCCGTAGAAAATAAGGAACCTTCCTAACTAGGAAGGTTCCTTATTTTCATTTGGTTCAAAGCTGCTATCATAGGGCACTATAAAGCTTATATTCATATTCCCGTACTCTGATTCGATTCTGCAGCTCCAAGCGGTCGAATCTATAAACCGTATCACTGCATCAGGAAGCCTTATGGCTATAGGCGGCTCGATAACTATAAGATCTTCAAGCCCTGGGAATTTCTTTATGGAGTTTCCAACTATAATATTTGAGGTCTCAGCAATTACATCCTCGATATAAATATCAATTTCTTCCTTGGACAATTCGTCTATCACAATATTCTCCAAGAGATTCTCTGCAAGCCTTCTATCCATTGTAAAGACAAATCTGCCAAATACTATTCCCTTTATTCCGATAGAACAAGTGAAGTCCTTGAGTAAAATGCTTTCAAGCTTGCTGAAACTGTTTTTATATGACCTAATGTTCTCACATTTCAACTCATTGATCATGAAATCCTTCGCTGTTTCGACCAAGGGATCCATTATTGCGGCAGCAGACAAATTTGGCACTTCAATTGCTGCTTCATAAGGGAGCTGGAATAAGAAGCGTGTACCATTCCCGCTGTGAGCATCTATTCTGAAGGTTCCTCCCAGTTTTTCCGTTTCTTCCTTTACTGCCGATAAACCCAATCCTCTACCTGAGGTGTATGTTATATCATCCTTGGTTGAGATATGGTTATCTATCATCAGTCTGACAGTTTCACTATCCGCAAGGCTGCACGCTATTTCTTCCGCTAGAATTCCCCGATCAATAATCTTTTGTCTGATTTTCTTAAAGTCGAAGCCTCTTCCATCATCAGATATTATTAAGCTGATATTATTATCAACAAGCTTTATCTCACAATGTATATTGCAGTATTCTGGTTTGCCCAGCTCCAGTCTTTCATCCGGCGTTTCCAGTCCGTGGTCAATAATATTTCTGAAAACATGGATTAGAACTTTTGAAAAACCTTGATATCTATCCATGTCAACAAGTATACTATCTGAATCAATCTCAACAGGATTCATCATCTTATCCAGTCTGTCAGCTAGCTTTTGAGCATAGTCGGACATCCCGCTGAGAACCTCTTTGAAAGGTTTTTGCCTGAGCTTCCTGATATCGGGTAGGAGCAGCCTGCATTCAGCCGAGGGGAGCATTAGGAGCATCTTCTCCTCTATTGACAACAGTCTGCTCTTCTCAATAACAATTGTATCTTCCTTATTTAAGAATTGGTCGCCCAATATATTTTTTAGTATATTAATATCATTTTCAAGCCAGCTTTCAGTATCTTGCTCTGAAACATACTCCTTCAGCCTATCCATGCTGGATGGAGCCTTATTGTCCTTGAGATTCGATATTTCCGTTTCAAAGCCATGAAGCTTTACAATGATATTTGACATATCAAACAAACTAAAAGTACCTTTAAAGGTATGGATTGTACGGCAAATTTCGTAAACAACCTCATCAAAAGGCTGCTTGCAGTCCAAGAGATAGGGAAGCGTGGATCTGCAGAACTCCTTATAATCCTTGATGGTTTCCAGGAAATCGTTATAGCTGGTAACTACCTTTACCACCATCTTTAGAACATTGCGCTCCTGCTCCACCTTATCCTCCAGCATGCGCTTATATGTGATATCGGTCAGGATGACCATGAACATCTCGGAGATGTCTAAGTCCTTATCTGTTATTATTTTATAGCTTATTTGGATGCATTTACTGCCAAAGGATACTTCCTCGGGTAGGAGAGTAATATATATACTCCTCTGAGCATCATCCTCTTTTTCAAGTATTTTCCCGATAAGAGCTTTTAGAAAGTCCCTTTCTTCAGCATTATCAGGGTATATTAGCTCGGGAAAGGTCATGCCATTGATATTGCAGCCGAAAATATTATAGCATTCTGAGCTGAACTCCGCTCCTACCGCAAGGTCTGCTCCAAAAGTCAGGAAGCCTTGACCTGCATGATCCAGAAGGTTTCTTACCGAAGCGGTTCTCTTTTGAATAGTCTGCTCCAGACCTCTATTCCATTCCGACAGCTTATCCTTTGACTCATTAACTTCCTCATATGCATGATGAAGTGCTTCGTTTTTGGCTTTGATATCCTCGGAGTACACCTTCAGCTTGTCATATACCTCTGTGAACCTCCGGCCTAGTATATATATCATGGAAAGCAGGAATATGAACATTCCATAGGGTATAATGTACTGAGACCAAGGCACGATTCTAAAGTACATTCCTAATATGTCATAAAAACCAAACAGCAAAAACAGTGTGAAACCCCATAGGAAAACCTTTGTCTCATAGCTGTTGGCCTTTGCAGCCTTAGCAATGGTAACAAAAATAGTTATGGCGCTTAGAAAAAGTACTATATAAAAAGCCTGAAGCGTGAATATGAAAGGAACCATCCTGGTTACATCCAGTAAAAGAGTGACTGCAGCAAAGAATGTATTGAGCCTCCACATCATCTTCATATAAATATTGCCGGGGGAAAACACTCTTTCCACAAATATCATAAAACCTACCGGCATAAGATAGAAGGACAGAAAGGCTACGTAAAGCCAAAATCTGGGGGCGTCCAGGAACAACTGTTTGAAGTTGGTCTCTGCAAGCAGCCAGACACCAATACTTATGGAGAACAAGCCCAGTGCAGGGAACTCGTAGTTGACACTTCTCCTCAGCATATATATGAATACCAGGCTGAAGCCAAGGAAGGTGAAAAGTGTTGTCAGCAGCAAATTATCAATTTCATTAGCTACAAGATAAGAGTAATGCTCGTTTTCCGACCCAATTTCAAACCTTCTTACAAGCCCAAGGTTTCTATTAAAGGGGGTATGCATCCTTAAGAATATTGTTTTGCCATGATAGTCTTCAGGAAGTTTTATTATATGCCAGGGAGATCCGGGAGCAATCCGGTCATCATGCTGCTCTATGTTCCCAAACTTATAAATCAGCTTGTCCTCCAAATAGACCTCGAAGAGCTGGTCATTGGTTGTGAACATTATGCGTGGAATTTCCCAATCCTTGGCAGGAAGCTGAGTGCGAAGCCATACATCACCTGTGTCAGGTTTGACTGGTGGCTGGCCGGGGTAAGAAAAGGACTTCCAGCTCGGATCCTCATTTTTGTCGTAAACCCATAGAGGAATACCTTGAGCATTTTTCTCGGAATCTCCATAACGGTACTGCCAGACTTCGGAAACCGCAGTGGGGTGAGGTGGCTGGACCATTATAAAAAGCGGCAGAATGAATGCAGATGAAATCAAAGCCAAAAGTAAAATGGCTTTAAATGACTTATCGAAAAAAGAATGAATCATAGGAAGTCCTCATTTCTTTTATTTAACATAATTATATAAATATGTTATCATATTTCGCTGATTTTTCACATATTTTGCATACAAAAAAGCACATACATTTGTATGCGCTTCATAGGTGCTATGCCCTGTTGCTTGAATATATAAAATAGAGATAATCACAAGACCAGGATGCCATTGTGCCAAATCCAGCAGCTTTTAACAACTCAATCAGCTCCGAGTCCTCTGGCATGACTGAGGTCAGAGGCGGAGAGGGGCATTTGTCCTTAAACATCAGTAATGAGTAATCCATAAAAGCATTTATGCCCTCAATGCTCTCATCAAATACTATGAAGTGAGGCTCGCCTTTCAATTTGAGCATTCCCCTATAACCGTTTACTGATATGAAGCATTTATCCGCAACCAGCTCTTTATATAGTTCGGGAGTGGGCATCTGGAAGTAAAAAGCAAAGGGCAGTATGCCATTTCTTCTTTTAATATAAGGAAGCTCTTTAAATTCCTCATAAGTAGGTTCCCAGCTTTCTATGGAGAAGTCCTTGCTGCTCGGAGTATCCTTCACATCCTCATAGTTCTTCTGTACAAATATGTATTCCTGCTCAAGCTTGAAGCCCAGCTTTTTCATCATGCTGATGCTCTCAACAGAGGAAATGTGGGTAGCAAAGGCAATTTTATTTATCTTGTCCCCGCCAAGGTCATCCAAAGCCTCTTTGAACACTCTCAAGGCAAGCTCTTTTCCTATTCCCTTTCCACGGTAATCCTTATGGGTTCTCAAACCTTCAAGCCAGCCTGTGCCGTCGTAAAGCACCGAATATTTGTCCGTTCCGATGACCTTATTAGTATCAGTGTCTACAGCTCCTAAAAACAAGCCTTTATCATCAACCCATGCATGGAAAAGCTCAGGCAGATAATCGGTACCTTCCCAAATATCCCTGCAAATATCAACTATATCATTATAATCCTCATGTGTCAGCTTTCTATAAGCAATCATTTTAGCATCTCCTCTCGGATGTACGATATAAGTAATTATATTACACCGGAGGCTGATTGTACATAAAATGGAAGTTAAATTGATATTGCGTATACATTTTTGAGAAAATAATGATAAAATGATATTATATTCCGTTAGTAGAAAATTGCAAATTTACGTATATATAATCATACGGAGGAGGAGTGCTTATGGAAACTGAAAAATATAAAGCTGTGGAAACCAAGCTGGAGGAAGTTGAAATTTCCAAGCTTACGGTTGAGCAGAGGCAAAGGCTGGAAGAAATAATGAAGACCATTAATTTGGAGGATTCCCAGTTCATACTTCAGTACGGGGTGGGAGCCCAAAGCCAGATTGCAGGCTTTGCTGATAATGTTGTAAGCGAGGTAAGATCAAAGGATGGCGGCTATGTAGGCGACATACTCACTGACCTTATGCTGAAGGTAAAGGAGCTGGATGTTGACGGAGTGAGCTCTGGGAAAAGCTTCATGTCAAAATTCCCGTTTATCGGGTCCCTTGTGAACAGCACTCAGAAGTTTGCAGCAAGATATCAGAAGCTAAGCACCGAGATAGAGAAGATTGTTGATGAGCTTGACAAGTCAAAGATGCAGCTTCTGAAGGATATTACACTGCTGGACTACCTTTTTGAGAAAAACCTTGAATACCTCGGCAATCTCAACTATTACATAATGGCAGGAACCTTGAAGCTTAAGGAAATAAGCGAAAAGATAATCCCCGAAATGCAGGCGAAGGTGAAGGAAACCAACGACCCTGTAGATGCTCAGAAGCTGAACGACCTTATACAGATGGCAAACAGGTTTGAGAAGAAGATACATGATCTGAAGCTCAGCAGGATGGTATCCCTGCAGACAGCTCCGCAGATAAGGCTTATTCAGAACAACAACCAGGTGCTGGTGGAAAAGATACAGAGCTCTATATTAAATACCATACCCCTGTGGAAAAACCAGATTGTTATTGCAATAAGCCTTCTTAAGCAGAAGAATGCTTTGGCAGTGCAGAAGGAAGTGACTGATACTACCAATACCCTGTTGTTAAAGAATGCAGAGATGCTGAAGACTGGCTCAATTGACCTGGCGAGGGAAACAGAACGCGGAGTGGTGGATATAGAAACTCTGAAGAAGGTAAATGTGGATCTTATTGCTACAATTGATGAGACTCTTAACATCCAGAAGGAAGGCAGACTCAAGAGACAGCAGGCTGAAGCTGAGCTTGTCACAATAGAAAAGGAGCTCAAGCAGAAGCTTATTGGTAATGCATAATACATAAAAAGAAATGAGTGGAGGTTACCCGATGAATCAGAGATGGAGTTTGGATGAACTATACAAATCCTTTGAGTCCGAAAAGTTTAAAAAAGACTATGAGAAGTGTGTGAAAGAAATCGAAAGTATAAAGGAGTGGGCAGAAAGCAATCTTAAGGATTCTACAAATGCAGTCCATAAGATGAAGAAGTATGTTAAGACTCTTAATGAGTTCTATCTGCTTTATACCCGTCTTTACAGCTTTGCACAGCTCACTATGAGTGTTGAAGCTAAGAATGAGAAGGCTTTGAAAGTAGTTGAAAATTTGGAGGAAAGAGCTACAGAGCTTACAAAACCCCAGGTAAACTTTGAAAAGTGGCTTGGAAGCATAAGTAATATAGATGAGCTTATCAAGTCTGACAGCTACCTGAGCGAGTTCCAGTTCTATTTCCGTGAAAGCCTGAAAAAAAGCAAATACCTTTTAAGCGACAAGGAAGAAGTGCTGATTTCAAAAATGCAGACAACTGGCTCTGCTGCATGGGAAAAGCTCCAGGAGCTTTTAACTTCAACACTTCTTGTGGATATAACAATTGACGGGGAGGCAAAGCAGCTTCCACTGCCAGTAGTCAGGAATATGGCATATAATAAGGATGCCAAGCTCAGAAAGACAGCTTATGAAGCAGAGCTTAAGACTTATCTCAAGGTCGACGAGTCAGTAGCGGCGTGTCTTAATGGAATAAAAGGCGAAGTAATTACTGTATCCAAAATGAAGGGCTACAAGTCTCCTCTGGAAAAGACAGTTTTGGATGCAAGGATGGATATGGAAACGCTGGAAGCAATGCTTACCGCAATGCGTGAAAGTCTGCCGGACTTCCACAGATACTTCAGGAAGAAAGCGGAGCTTATGGGCTATAAGAAGGGACTGCCTTTCTACGATATGTTTGCGCCCATGGGGGATGTGGATATGCAGTTCAGCTATAAGGAAGCCAGAGACTATATAGTTGCCAACTTCAGGACCTTCAGCGACTCTCTGGCGGACTTTGCGGCCAATGCTTTTGATAAAAGGTGGATTGACGCGGAGCCAAGAGAGGGTAAGCGTGGAGGGGCTTTCTGCGAAAATCTTCATGCAATAGGGGAGAGCAGGATACTCTCAAACTTTGATGGAAGCTTCAGCAATGTGACCACCTTAGCCCATGAGCTAGGCCACGGATACCATGGAGCATGTCTGATGAAGGAGGCATTTCTTAATTCAGATTATCCAATGCCTATAGCAGAGACAGCCTCGATATTCTGTGAGACTATTGTAAAGGAAGCGGCATTAAAAACAGCAAATGAGGAAGAGACTTTCTCTATACTGGAAAATGATATATCAGATTCAGCGCAGGTCATTGTGGATATTTTGAGCAGATACATTTTTGAAAGTGAAGTATTCAAGAGAAGGGAATCAGGCTCGCTTTCAGTGAACCAATTGAAGGAAATCATGCTGAACGCACAGAAAGAAGCATACGGCAATGGACTCGATCATGATTGGCTGCACCCGTATATGTGGCTTTGCAAGCCTCATTATTACAATGCGGACTTCAACTTCTACAACTTCCCCTATGCCTTCGGACTGCTCTTCTCAAAGGGCTTGTATGCCGAGTACCTGAAACGCGGCAAGGAATTTGTGAAAGATTACGATAAGATGCTGTCTGTGACTGGCAAGATGAATATTGTCGATGTGGCAAAGGTCATGAATATCGATGTAAGAAAGGTGGACTTCTGGAGAAGCTCACTAGAGCTTATAAGAAAAGACATTGAGAAGTTTATAAAACTTAGATAGGTAAAAAATAGATTACGGGTACCACGGAACACACGGATGTTCCACGGAATTTCACGGTATGATTTATATTTCCTGCCGTGTATTCAGTGGATTTCAGTGTCTTCAGTGGTACCCGTAGCCTTGTTTTGAAGTCTCGTTAGCAGCAGCCCTTGCCTTTTCTGCCAGATTCGCAGGTAGGACTGCTTTTCCTGAAAAGTCCGTTCAATATAGCTATTGCACAGCCTACACCGCATTCCACTGATATGGCTGAAGCGGGGCAATTTTTCGCACAGGCACCGCATTCCATGCACATATCAATGTCTATGGCGGCTGCCTTGCCATTATTCATGACAAGCAGCTGGTGCGGGCATACATCTACACACACGCCGCAGCCTATGCATTTTTCACTATCAAGCTTTAGAGTGGAAACATTTTTGATATATTTATGCTCCATAACAATACCTCATCAATACAGCAGCCGTATTATGCTGTCTGTGGCTAAAAATATCAGTCCTAATGCCACAGCTGCAATATAAGGCTTAAGTGCATAGTTCATTTCCCTTTTTACCCCCGATAAGGAGGTATAGGTGGTTGAGCCTGTAAAACTTAAGCTCAGGAAGGAAGCAACCACCGGTATAATAAGCATGTAAGCGGTTCTGATAAGCCAGCTGGCGCTATAATATCCGAAGACCTCAGGATAAAGCAGTGCATAAACTGCCGGTAGCAATCCCACCAATAGACCTTTCAACGCAAAGGAACGGAAGGGTATCCAGGGAAGCAGCACCGGCACGACAACACAGCCAATTAGGAAAGCTGCTAGGTATGGTATGAAATTCAGGAACGCCGTATAAGCTGCTGTGGATATGGATGGATGTTTTCCAACTATGAGATTGAGTGCAAGCAATGCAAGAAATATCAACAGCATGGGTTTTATGCTATGCACCAGTTCTATCGGAGTGAGTATAACTCTCTCCTTAAGCCCAAAGCTTACCTTTCTCATTTCTACAGTTGCTTTCATTCCATTACTTAGAAACTCTTTTATGTCACTTGCTCTTACAGGACCGTATACAACTCTGAAGCCGCATAACCTGAACACGACCTGAGCGGCTACTCCGGGTGCGGCAAGCTGCGGAAGTATCAGCACATTGTGTGTTACAAGCCTCCCCAATCTCAAGGCGCTTATCCTGCCCGACAGCTCTGTGGTGCCAAAAGTACCTTTTCCTGCTGCACACCACACGTTTATACCTTTGGTGTCAACGACTGCAATCCAGGCATTTAGACCGGTCAGCTCACATCTCAGACTGTCAAAGGTAAGCTTGTAGTTGGCTGTAACCAGTATGGGAGAGGTATTGTCAGGCTTGCCGACGGCATATATACCGGGCGGTACTTTATAGTTATCCCTGCCGATACCAAGCCTTATTTTTATCGTGCCTGCCTTGTCAGTCGAACTAAGTGCTGTGCTTATTATCGGAATCTTAGCAATAGGAGTCTCTATGTACCCAACTATCCAATCAGGTGCGGGCTCCAAGACCTTTAAATAATCGTATGCATTTTCCATGGTTGCTGAGCAGTTGGACCCAACTGCTTGCTGTGAAGTATCTCAGCAGTTTTGCTTTTTTACTTCTGTCATAGCACATACCTCCCAACAGCTGATTTTAACTACCTTCGTGCTTTACCGGTAATATTTTCTATTTCTATTTTAAACAACCTGGTATCACCGGAAGACTTCTTTATATACTCCAAGCCCTCTTTTGTGAAAGCTGCAGAGTACTTTGCAACTATAGCTTCCAGAGCTGCCTGCTTTTCGCTTTCAAATATCTCAACGGCCTTGCCGAATATTATTACGCTTTCGTAATTCACACTGAAGCTTTGGGGTAGAGGAGTTGTCTCTCCTACTACGCAGAAGGATACCTTGTTGCTGTGCTTTATATTCTCCAGCTTTTGCCCTTCCACGGCACAGTGGAAGTATATGCTGTCATTACTATATGTATAACTAATGGGTATACCGTATGCATAGCCATCACTGCCTGTGGTAGAGAGTATGCCGTATTGACCGGCCTCTAGTACACGTATCGCTTCTGAATTATCTATCTTTCTATCCTGTCTTCTCATTTCTTTAAACATCAAATCATCTCCTCTTTACTATGATATCAAAAAGAGAAAATTTAAAATAGAATATTTCCATTATTATTCAAAAATATCTATATATCTGTTAAAATGACATTGTGACACTAATATACCACATTATGTTAGGAGAATACTATGAAACTGATTGATTTGCACTGTGATACCATTTTAAGATGCATAGATTCAAATGGTGAGATTAAATTACAGAAGAACGATCTCTGCATAGATGTACAAAAGCTTAAGAAAGCGGGTTCCCTTGCACAGTTTTTTGCAATGTATGTAGACTTGGACAAGGATTTCGAGCCTATGGACAGGTGCCTGGACATGATAGACAATTTCTATAATGAAATAGAGGAAAACAGTGCTGATATCGCATTTGCAGGAAACATCGCAGATATGGAAAAGAACAGGTCGGAGGGAAGGATATCGGCTTTTCTAACTGTTGAAGAGGGCGGAGCAATAGAAGGAAAGCTTCAGAACCTCAGGAACCTTCATAGGCTAGGGGTAAGGCTTATTACACTTACATGGAATTATCCCAACTGCATAGGTTATCCGAACTTCGAATGGAAGCATAAGGATAAAGGGCTTACTCCCTTTGGAGAAGAGGTAGTGGCCGAGATGAACAGGCTGGGTATGATTATAGATGTAGCTCATCTTTCGGACAAGGGCTTTTACGATGTTGCAAAGCTGTCCAGTAAACCCTTTGTTGCCTCTCATTCAAACGCCAGAGCTGTAGAAGGCCACTCCAGGAATCTGGCAGACGACATGCTGAGAGTTCTGGCTGAAAAAGGCGGGGTAACAGGTATAAATTTGGAGCCTATTTTCCTTGGGAATGAGGGCACCGTGGAAGCTATGACAAATCAAATAAGTCATATGAGAAATGTGGCAGGCATAGACGTAATAGCTATAGGTACTGATTTTGATGGCACCAGCCCACTGACGGCAATAAAAGATATTGGCTGTATGGGCAAACTATTTGACGAACTGAAAAAAGCGGGCTTTACTGCAGGGGAAATAGACAAAATATCATATAAGAACGCTGAAAGAGTAATCAGAGAAGTATTAATATAACAATCCTTCAGTAACTAAGTGATTGACAATTATTGCATGCAATAATAAAATGATTATGTAAAGAATGCTATCGGAAAGGTGGTGCAAAGATTGAATATATACTACTTGGTTGACAGGAAAGAAAGACTTTTGAATTCCTTTGTAGTAACTGGAAGAGCATATGTAAACCAGTTTAACGGGATAAGTCTGCCCATTTTTAATAGAATAAGTCAACTAAGCAAGTACGAGTCTTTGCATGGAACATACTAATTTCAACGGATTATGAAGAGCCATGAGCAGATTTTATTTGTTCATGGCTTTATTTTTTCGCAATATGTAAGATTAAGGAGAGATATAAGATGATAGCATTATCAATGAAGGAAATAGAAAAATATTATGCTGCCAACAAGGTGTTGCACAGCGTCACATTTGAGATAAACGAAGGAGAAAAGGCTGCAATTGTAGGAAGAAACGGCTGTGGTAAAACCACATTATTCAGGCTCATAGCAGGTACCGAGAAATATGAGAAGGGTATGCTGGCATTAAAGAAGGGCATTAAGATCGGTTACTTGGAGCAGGTTCCCGGTGGGTTTGAAGGAAGCAGCGTATACGACGTGCTTCAGGGCGGTGTGGAGGAAGTGATGGAGCTCAGAGCTCAGATGACCGAACTGGAAAAGAGGATGTCTTTTGAGAAGGACGATAGTTTGCTTGAGGAATTGGTAGCCAGATATGGAAAGCTGACTGCTCAATATGAAGGCATGGATGGCTATAGTATTGAGAGCCGTGTGGACATGGTGACAACTGGACTTCAGATACCGAGGGGCATGTACAGCATGCATTTTGAGGACTTAAGCGGAGGAGAAAAGACCAGGATATTATTTGCCCGTATATTGATATCCCAGCCTGAGCTGCTGCTTCTGGATGAGCCAACCAACCATCTTGATACAGATTCGATCGAGTGGCTGGAAGGCTTTATCAGGGATTATAAAGGCACTGTGCTGATAATATCCCATGACAGGTATTTCCTCGACAGGGCAGTAGGCAGAATAATTGAGGTGGAAGACGGGGAGTGCGAAAGCTACGAAGGGAATTATACGTATTATGTCAAAGAAAAGGAGAGAAGACTCCTTGTAGAATTCGACAACTATCAAGACCAGCAGAAGAGAATAAAAAAGATGGAGGACACGATAAAGCGCCTGAGGGATTGGGGGAACAGGGGAGACAATGAAAAATTCTTCCGGAAGGCAGCGTGCATCCAAAAAGCCCTTGACAGGATGAATAAAATCAACAAGCCTATATTGGATAGGAAAGGTGTATTCTTAAACTTTGAAGCAGCCGGCAGAAGCGGTAAGGATGCTGTGGTCTGCGAAGAAATTACAAAGGCTTATGATTCCAAGCTGCTGCTTAGGAAAGCAGGTATGCTTGTAAGATTTGGGGAGCGTGTAGGTTTAATTGGACCTAATGGTTCTGGTAAAAGTACACTGATAAAGATGATAATGGGACATGAGAACCCAGAGGGCGGAAGTGTTCGAACCGGCTCCAATGTAAAAATAGGCTACCTGGAGCAGAGCATAGGCTTTGCGGATGAGAGCAGGACAATACTGGAGGAGTTCAAGGAAAGCCTTAATCTGACCGAAGGTGAAGCAAGAGGCAGACTGGCAAGGTTTCTCTTTTTTAAGGATTCAGTGTTTAAAAGGCTGTCTGGCCTGAGCGGCGGCGAGAAGACAAGGCTCAAGCTTGCAGAGCTGATGTACAGTGATATTAACCTGCTGATACTTGATGAGCCTACCAACCATCTGGATATTGACACCAGGGAAGCCCTTGAAGCAGCATTGGAGGATTATGAGGGTACAATAGTATTCATATCCCATGACAGATATTTTATCAACAGGCTGGCCGACAGACTGTACAGCATTGAGAATCATGCCCTCATAGAGTACTGCGGGAATTATGACTATTTCAAGGATAAGCGACCCAAGGAAATCAAACATGAAGAAAAGAAAAAGGATATCAAACCGGCAGCTTCAGAAAAGAAGCCACGGCAGAAGGCAGATAGTGACAGGAATAAGCTTGAACAGGTTGAGGGCGTCATAGCGTCTTTAGAAGAAGAGATCAAGAGCATAAAAGAAGCCATGGGAGATGTTGAAAAGGCTGCAGATTATGTGTTCCTGCAGGAGATGGGTGCAAAGCTTGCAGATAAGGAATCGGCTTTGGAGGACACATATGAAATATGGCAGGAGCTTGCGCAAAGGGTATGATTATGACAAATTGTGGAGAAATGTAAAAAATATACTCAGATTTAGAGGAAATTTCTTGTCAATATAGAAATATATTAAGTAATGTTTAATAAACCATAAGGGGCGATGATTATGAAAAGGGTAGAGACGTTGTCAATAAGAATCGAAGAGCTTCGTAAGGATCTGAAAGTAGTCATTGAAGAGGAAAAAGACCTCGTTGACCCTAAGGTTGTTAAAGCAAGTCAATCCCTGGACAAGGTTCTGATCCAATATTACAGGGTGCTGAGCATGAGAGGATACGGAATATTAAAGGAAGGGATGGAATAGAACCCATACAAGCATTATTTTATATAATGTAATAGACGTTTTAATAGTGTCGTATCATATACAATGGCGGTGAGTCAGGATTATGAAAGTGGGAGACATTGTAAAGGTGAACGATGCCACTGATTGGCACGGCATGTACGGCATAATCGATAAAATGTATGGGGACACTGCCTTCGTATTTTGCATCAAAAGGCCTGGAAAGCTTCATCCTGTAGCTTTAAAGCAGTTGCTAAGGGTAAGCTTTAAAAGCAAAAGAGAATTCTGAAAGATAGGTTTTAAAAAACCTATCTTTTGTTGTATATGATGCTGAGAGTAAGGAGACTGTCAAGTTTTTAACATAGCAGAAGTATTGACAGTTTAAATGGGGGATAGTATAATAAACCTAATTTATCAATAAATTAAAAATTCAAAAATTTGAATAAGTGTTCGACAAAAAATGCAAATTGTCATAAATTCTAAACAAGCTAATAACGAATCAAATTGAATATAAACAGCCTTTTAAGCTATCGGTATCTCCCCCATAGCTTTTTTTTTGTCTTTTTTGAAAACTTCTACTAATACTACCGTATATATTTTTGAAAGGATAGCTTCCTACTTCCAAATTTCAACGTAGATGTAAAAATATATATGGAGTAAACCCTAAAAAATGGAACAATATCTTAAAATATACGTCTAATATGCAATAAAACGAACTTTAGGAGGGTGATGGATTAATGAAGAATAGTGGGAAAGTCTTAAGAAGCTGCTTTATCGGCTTGCTTATAATCTGCATTGCTTTGCCTGTTGTTGCTTTTGCTAGAGAGGATGCCTATATCGAGCTGCCCGAGCGGGTAGGGGCTTCCCCCGGGATTGCGATAGAAATCCCCTTTGACTCTGCCCTGATGGGTGCGACAGTCAGCAGGAGCAATGTTTATGTAGTAAATGAGCGGGGAGACAGGATGCCTGTAGCACGTGAGCTGGGAATCGGCGGCAAGTCCATAATAGTATCACCTCTCAGGCAGTATGAGCCTGGGAAAACCTATACATTATACATAAGAAAATCTGTAAAATACGTCACAGGAAGCGAAATAAAAAACGGTCTCAAATTAAAGTTTACTGTTGCTAAAGCTGCAAAGGAGCCATTGCCAAAAGTCGGCAATGGAGAGAACCTGAGAAAGCTTCTGTCTGAAGCAGCCGAGCAGAATGATTATTTAACATATGGAACGAACGAAATGAGAGATGGAACAATACTTTTTACTTTTAACGAGGCAGCGTTAGCTTCTGCAGCAGCTGCTAGCGAGAGTGCAGACAGCTCCAAGCAGGATGGTAATACAGTCTCAGGGGATTATTCTACCACAAATGTACAGGTGAACGGGGTAGATGAAGCGGATATAGTGAAAACAGACGGGAAATACCTTTATCAGGTGAACAACAACAGGATAGTGGTAGCAGAGGTATATCCCTCTGACAAAATGAAGATAAAAAAGGTCATAGGCTTGGATGGGGAAGACATGCATCCAACTGAGCTTTACTTGGATGATAAGAGGCTGGTTGTAATAGGAACATCAAATGCCAGCATTCCTATGTACGGCTCAAATTCCAAGCGCGCAATGCCTTCCAAGCGCGATTACTATAGCAACAATACAGTAAAAATGCTGATATATGACATAGCCAATAAGGATGATATAAAGAAGATAAGGGAAATAGAGCTGGAGGGAAGCTACCTATCTTCAAGGAAGATAGACTCCAAGCTGTATCTTGTATCAAACAAAAACTTGAATTACTATGACATATTGGAAAACGCCGAAGTTAATGATACACCCTCCTACAGGGATACTGCAGTACAAGAAGATTTCATAAATATTGACTATGGAAAAATCGGATATTTCCCGGGTTCCGTAGAACCCAACTATATGATTGCTGCGGGCATTGACCTTGACCGCCCGTCAGAAGGCGTCAATGTATCCACTTATCTGGGTTCAGGAGAGAGCATTTATGCCTCGGCAGAGAACCTCTATGTAGCGGTTACAAGATATAATATTATGACCCAGGATGCACCGGGTCCGATAATAAATGACTCAGCAGCTCCTAAGAAGCCTGCAATAAAAGTCAGTGACAGGGAAACAGTCATATACAGGTTCGCACTTGACAACGGGAAACTTGATTACACCGGCAAAGGCAAGGTACCCGGCTCAATACTCAATCAGTTCTCAATGGATGAGAGCAAGGGATTTTTCAGGATAGCAACTACAAAGGGAGATGTTTGGGGAGAAGGCGGGAACATTTCTAAAAACAATCTATATGTCTTGAATTCAGATTTGGATATATGCGGAAGCCTTGAGGATGTAGCTCCAGGGGAGAAGATATACTCAACCAGGTTCATGGGAGACAGGGCTTATATGGTTACCTTCAAGAAGGTTGATCCTCTGTTTGTAATTGACCTTAAGGATGTCAAGAATCCAAAGATACTGGGAGCATTGAAAATACCCGGCTACAGCGACTACCTGCACCCTTATGATGAAAACCATATTATAGGCTTCGGGAAGGACACTATAGAGCTTTCCAATGAGGGCTCCCGGGGTAAGAGCGGAAGTACTACGGCATACTATCAGGGCATGAAGATAGCTTTGTTTGACGTGACTGATGTCAACAACCCCAAGGAAAAGTTCAAGGAAATAATTGGCGACCGAGGCACTAACTCTGAACTCCTAAGGGACCACAAAGCTCTGCTGTTTTCTAAAGAAAAGGAACTCATGGCCTTCCCCGTAACTGTGATGGAAATAAAGAACAAAGAGAATATAGCTGCTGGGAACATGCCTGCATACGGAAGCTTTGCCTTCCAAGGAGCTTATGTTTACAACATCGACCTTGTTGAGGGCTTCAAGCTTAAGGCCAGGATTTCGCATATCAGCGAGGAAGAATACAGTAAGTCGGGGGATCGCTGGTATGACAGCAATAAGAATGTAGAAAGAATAATATATATCGGCGATGATATTTATACCATTTCCAAAGGCATGATTAAGGCCAATAGTATTAAGGATATGAAAGAAAAAGGAACGCTTCTAATACCTTAGAAGTTCTGAGCCGGGGATAAAACCCCGGTTTTTCTTTCCTTATAAACAGGATATTGGATGGAAAATAGCGAATTATAAATATGAGGTGATGCAGATGCCTTTAGATATTGAAAGCAATATTGATACGGCTAACGTAAGCGTTTCATTTTCAAGAACGATAGAGCTTGTTTGCGCCTTGAAGTATATGGCTTCAAAGCAAAGCTTGGAGCTTGTGGATCAGGACACAGAAATTCTTTATAACTCACTTACCCAAAAGAGCAGAGAGACAGTGGGGATTGTTGCCCACATGAGGCTCAAGGGACTTGAGATGCAAGAATTTGTACTTAGAGAGAAAATGTTCGATGATGTGGAACTGCTTATTAAAAGAATTAAAGGATATGATAAGGTAAATTTCATATATACTTTTATAGGTGAAGAACTATCCATTGAAAATATACAGACATTATGCGGAGACACCGAAGCATTGCGTAAGCTTTTAAGTGGGACGGAAAACAAAATAAGCAACGACCTAGAGGTGCTGAAATACTTGTTTCATGAAACGGAGAAGTTTAGGAATTCTATGTTGGAGCTTCTCCATGAGCTTAACAATAAGCATTTTGACAGCTTGATCAGGAATCAATCTACTTACTACAGCAGTCTGACAGACCAAGTAGAGGAGAAAATGGAGGGCAAGAGTCCGCTGGACTTCTCTCAGGAGTTTTATGGGAAAAAGTTCAAGAGAATATATGACTTTAAGGATTATTTATTTATTCCTTCATACTTTTTAAGGCCAAACAAAATAAGATTCTTCAATTTCAATACTCAGATTATAATATTCAGCATGGATAATGATAATCTAAAAAGGCTTGAGGCAGGAGACAGAATATCAAATGTGTTGAAGGTCGTCTCAGACAGGACACGCCTTGAGATACTGAGAGAGCTGACCTCCGGGCCAGACTATGGCAAGACGCTGGCAGAAAAGCTGAGGCTTACTACATCTACTATTTCCCACCATCTGGACCAGCTTAAGGAAGTGGGGCTTGTGACGGAGGAAAGGATAAAGAATATCAAATATTTCAATGTCAATAAGAAGGAAGTCGAAAAAGTACTGAAGGAATTCAAGGAATACCTGACAGGCAAGTAATTTCCCAGCGGAATTTGTAGATTGAACGCACGTAAGTATTCCTATCGGGTAAAGTGCGAATTCAATAACATCAAGGAAGCATTTACGCGAAACTTGAATGAAGCATTTAAGATGTTTTTGGCGAAATGCATTGTTATTTCCCGGGAAATAAAACATATTGTAGAAGGATGGGTAATGATTAAGCGGATGTGTGAGCCGACACATACTATTTTATGAACAGCTGGGAGGTTTAATGAGTGGAGCTTGTAAGAAGGCTAAGAGAAGAGGAGATAAAAGAATTTGCAGATATAGTAATCAATGCATATCCTGGATGGGGTTTCAGCACATCGGAGGAAAGGCAGAAGCTGGAGGAAAAGCTTATAAAAACCCAGCGAGAGGATGACAGCATAAATTTCTATGGGTTTTTCAAAGAAAGCGAGCTATTAGGCGGAATGAGGCTCAATGATTTTAAGATGAGGTTAGGCACCCAGAAGGTGGATGCTGGTGGATTAGGTCTGGTAGCAGTTCACCTGATGCATAAAAAGGAGAAGGTTGCAAAGGAAATAGTAACATATTTCCTGAGACACTATAGAGAACGAAGAACTCCTATCGCTATGCTTTATCCTTTCAGCCCCGAATTTTATAAGAAGATGGGCTTCGGTTTTGGAACAAAGATGAACCAGTACAGCATAAAACCTAAGAATCTGCCTAGTGGTGGATCAAAAAGTCATATCAGGCACTTTCAAGAGGGAGACAAGCAGCTGCTCCTGGACTGCTATGCAAGGATAGCCGAGAAGACCAACGGAATGATTGACAGGTCAGAAGCCGAGCTCAACAATATTTTGATAGTATCTCAGAACAAGATTGCAGTATACAAAAGGGACGGCAAGGTAGAGGGTTATATTGTTTTCATGTTCAAGAAGGCCAGCCAGGATAATGGATTGAAAAATGACATATTTATTAAGGAATTCCTCTATGAGAACACAGAAGCTTTGATGGAGCTTTTGACCTTCCTCAACACTCAGGAGGATCAGATAAATAGGGTTATATTCAATACCTTGGATGAGAACTTTCATCATCTTCTCTTGGATCCCAGAGACAGCTCCGATAATCTCATGACCTCGGTATATCATGAGAGCAACCTGCAGGGGGTTGGGCTGATGTACAGGGTTACAGACACAAGAGTATTGTTTGATGTCCTTAAGGGGCATAACTTCAACAACCAGAATTGCAAGCTCAGAATAAACATTAGGGATAACTTCATAAAAGAGAATAACGGTAGTATTATAATACACTTCATATATGGAAGGGCAGTAATTTCAGAGGGCAGTGAATATGAAGCGGCAGTTGATTTGGACATTTCTGATTTTTCTTCACTCATAGTAGGAGCAGTAGGTTTCAAAGCCCTTCTTAAGTATGGCATTGCCCATATTTCAGAATCTAAATATGCGGATACAGTTGACAGAATATTTGATATGCACGAAAAGCCAATTTGTCTTACAATGTTCTAGTGTTTTTTAACACAACAAATTTATAGTTATTCATCCGACCCACGGTTATATAATATAGTTTGGGGGGAAGCTTTGATGTATCAAAATGAAGCTATAGGCCAGAATGCTCTCTATGTAAATGACACACTGGTCAGGATATTCAAGTTTGTACTGGTAGCCCTTGCGGCAGCAGCCATTATCAAGGCCGCAGGTTATATAGCGCTGCCATGGCTGCATTTTATTGGGATAGCCGGTATCGGTGGCTTCGCATGTATGATTCCTATTGCATGCAGACATTTCAGGATGGGTGGAAATATACTTAAGTATGTTAACATCTACTGCGCTGCAGTGCTTTGTATCTTAGGATATATCTACCTGCACATGGACATGATAATGCTGCTTGTGATACCTATTGGTTTTGCCTGTCTATATTTTGATGTAAAACTTATCAGTCACTCGGCGGCACTGTCGATATTCGGACTTGCAATTGGGGAGGCATTAAGGGTTTGGGCAAACTGGGGTATTACTCCAGGTGCACAATTGGGCTATCTTAGGCTGGCAATGTACATCCTTCAGTTTGGTATTGCGGCATTGCTGCTGACAGCCATCTCGAAAAGAGCGCTCAAAATGCTTTCCAATACCCATAGCTTCTATGAAAACATCAACAGTATATTCTCAAATACAAGTGCGTCCACACAGAGCCTGGAAACGGCTGAAGAAATACTCTTGCAGGGAGTAAGCTCCTTGAGCGGCAATAATGATAAAAATGATGAATTGCTGCTGGCAGGAGAAGAGGATAACTTGCCTTCCAGCACAAAGGTAAGGGCGATAATATCCAATATAAATAAATCCATGGAGAATGCCAAGGAAATAATGAAGTATACCCAGACAATGCTCAAGAGCAAGGGCAAGGATTTAAAGGCAGGGGATGAAGTTTTAAAGATTGAGGAATATACCAGGAACTCCAAGGAGTTGATCTCAAAGCTTGCTAAACACACAGATAAGATAAAGGATGATCTTGGTCTTATATCAATAATGGTGGATGAAAGCAAGCTGCTTTCAATAAATGCCGCAGCAGAAGCAGAGAATGCCAGTTCAGGAGGCAGGGGCTCCGCAATAGTTGCCATGAAGGTGGAGAAGCTGGCTGACGAGTCGGTGGAATCGGCTTCTCATATACAGGAGCTTCTAAGCACCGTGGTGAATGATGCAGAGAATACTCTAAAATCAGTAGCGGAAACCTATGAAGAGGTTTTCAAGAGCTTGGAGCTTATAAATAGAACTGTAGAGACCCTGATAAAATGGCTGATGTACAAAAATATGAAATAAAAAATTGAAGCGTAGACCTATTGGCCTACGCTTTTTCTTTCCTCCATCCACCGGAGCAAGAACATCTTTATTATTGCCGCTGTCGGAACTGCTATGAGCATTCCCCACAACCCAAAGTATGCACCGCCAATAAATATGGAAAGCATCACAAAAACCGGATGCAGTCCCACACTATTCCCCACAACTTTAGGTGCAATCAGAGCACCGTCAATCTGCTGCACAACAACAAGTACAACAACTGCAAGCAGTGCCTTTATAGGGCTTCCGCTCAGGAGTCCCACAATTATTGCTGGCACTGAGCCTATTACAGGTCCAAAGTAAGGGATGATATTTGCTATACCCGCCGTCATGCCTATTAGTACTGCAAAGTCCAGGTTTATGATAGACAGCCCTATGGAGCTTAGGATACCAACGATTAAGGCATCCAGGAGCTGACCTCTGATGAATTTGGATATAATCAAGTTTATATCAGTCAGCAGACTTCGCAGCTTTTGATTTTTCCGTTCTTTCATAAATGCCTTCGTGATATCTCTATACAGCTGTTTGAAGTATTCCAAATCCTTTAGAATATAAAATGCTATAATGAGTCCCAGCACTATATTCACTACATTACTTCCCAACCTCTTGAGCTGTCCGAAGGATTTGGATACAGCAGAGCCCAGTATTTCGTTGGCATTTTCCGCGGTATTGATAAATTGCTGTTTCAGATTGTCCGACAAGCCGCTGTTTTCAAGCTGAACCTTCAATTGATCGTATATCTGGTTATATCGTTCCGAATAGCTGGAAATCGAATCAATAATAGCATTAAAATCAACCTGTCTGCTGATTTGTCCGCCTATCATGGCATAAGTGCTGTACAGCAGTATAACAAGTATTCCAATAACCAGCAGATATGTAAGCAAGACGCTTATAGTTCGTTTGAGCTGTTGGTTTTTACCATAGCTTTCGTTTTTTAATTTTGAAAATCTTTTGCTGTTCATTATATTGCATTCTATCCAGCAAACTATAGGATGAAGCAAGTATGCGACTACAAGTGCAATTATAAAGGGTGCCAGGATTGCAAGAAACCCTGACAAAGTGCTCATAATAGTGCTTAGTATAAGCTCAAGCTTGGAAACTAATCTATAAATCACATACAGAATAGTAGCAAGCACAACGATATAAATGCTGTATTTCACAAGAGTTCTATCAACTGTAAACTTCATATATTCTTTCCTCTCAAATCCTTTGTATTATAAAGATCGATGATTCACATAATATTCAAGTGATATTATAACTACTTTAACATATAAAAGTCTTTTATTGAAACATTTTTACGATTAAGGTAGACTTTTATGAAACTCGTTTTACGGAGCATGACAAATTAATGTGGAATATATGCTCCTACTCGTTATAAAAATTGCCAATATCAAAGCAAACCATTCAGTTTAGCGAATAAATAATGTAAAACTGCAAACAAAATACCTGTTGATATTTAACGGCGTATTTAGTATAATACTTAAGTACGAGCAACAGCACCATAAATGGAGAGATGGCTGAGCTGGTTGAAGGCGCACGACTGGAAATCGTGTTAACTGTAACAGGTTACGAGGGTTCGAACCCCTCTCTCTCCGCCATATAACGCAAGTAACTCTGAGGATTTTGTCCCCAGAGTTTTTTATTTTTTGTGATACAATTGTGACATTTACCAACCGCTTGACGACCTTACGACGACAGCATGGCGGCAGAATAGGTGAAAATAGTTGCAATTACTAAGAAGTATATGAAGCGACCTGTCGTCGCCTATTTGGATGATACTTTTTGAAAATTCCTATAAATATTATTGTAGTATTATTATACACATCACCTATTTCATAAAATTACTTTTAGTGTTAAAGATAAGCGTCTATAACTGAATCTATCTATAAGAAAATCTATAACATAGATATTGACATAGAAGGAGCATAGTGATAAGATTAGTTTAATGAATAATATATTGAGGTGGTTTTATGGAACTGGATAAAAGAATAGAGGAGATACTCTTAAAGTATCAAAACAAGTTTGCTATGCTATTGGATGATTTACGATGTGACCTGTTAGAGTTATCTGGATTAGAAGAAGTAGCTGTAGAAGAGGTTGCTTTAGGAGAAGCACGGAAGCGGGCTATACTAAAGGAATGCATGCAAATTGATGGTTTGATGAGACAAAATCTAAGCCAAATTGCCAAAAAGTATGGAAGGCAGGCAGGGACCCTAGGTGTATACTTCAGACCTGACGTGAACCTGTTAAAGGCTACCGGAGCACATGGAAGAGCGGTGACGGAAAAGGGGCAGAGGATAGTCCAGGAATACAATAAACGGTTCGGGCTGCATTGGGAAGAGCAAATAATGAACATTTTGAGTGATTTTGCGGTTAGTGATTCAACTAAGGTAAAGCTAAAACTGAATAATATACATAAGTAGAAAGCTGTAGTAAAGCATAAATTTCTCTACACATTGAATCATATTTTAAGAGGAGGAGTTGTATGGAAAAAATATCAATAAGTGCAGGAAGGATTTGGTCTCCAGACGACATAGCTGCAGTAATTGGGGTAGTTGCTAAAATGGCAGAGAATTCAAGCACTGGGCATAACAGCTTAGATGGGTTTACCGACATAAGCATTAATGCAGAAGGGTTAACGATGGGAATACAACAAGGAAAGAACAAGCAAGATGTTAATTCTCTCCGTGGAAGTATTAAGGGTGGAATCACTAAGAGTACAAAGAAGAAAAACTTATGGTAACTTGCTGAAGACAAATTAAGAGATCTAGATTCCAACAAAAAACCTCTAAGGAATTTGTGAACTGATACCCGTTAATCGGACACAAATAAAAAGCCCTATCGCAGAATTTCATAAAATTAAGCAGACTGACACCGTTTTTCGTATGGTGTCAGTTTAGTTTTTAATTGGATACGCTCATAGTTGT
>Ga0196970_1000338_pt1 | contig 61036 bp, 52 predicted proteins | sample S1v_513CmetaG_FD_148672 | JGI IMG/M metagenome (GOLD analysis project Ga0196970, IMG submission 148672) | Soil microbial communities from Anza Borrego desert, Southern California, United States - S1+v_5-13C | ecosystem: Environmental > Terrestrial > Soil > Desert | place: USA: California...
TCTTGATGACCACGATCTCGATGGCGCCCGGGGCGGCGAGCTGGGGATGCGCCGCCATCAGACGGTCGCGGGTCTCGTGGGCCTGCGCCAGCGCCAGGGGGCTGCCGCGCGTGCCGATGCGGAGCTGAGTCGTCATGGGTCCGATTTCTATGCCGTTGTCTGCACTTTGCAAACCCCCGGCGTGGACGCCTTGACCGAAATCAGTTGAGTACCGCCGAAGTCTCCGCGGAGGTCCCCCTCCCCAGCCCTCCCCCACTTCGCGGGGGAGGGGGCTCATTCCTCCCCCCGCGACGTGGGGGAGGGTCAGGGTGGGGGACCAAGGCCGGCGCTTATCCGCCGCCCCGTCACCACCATCCGCCGGCTCTCCGGCGTCCACGGCGCGTCCTCGAAGTCCCCCGCCAGCGTCTCCACCGCGAACCCCGCCACGGCCAGCATCGCCTCCAACTCGTCGCGGACGATCATCCGCCAGCGGAAGGCGAAGTCGGTGCCGCGCACCGTGCCGTCGGGCAGCAGCTCGTCGTACCAGCCGCAGACGCGCTGGCGCCGCTGCGCGTCCAGGCCGCTGTTCATCGCCATGCGGACGTAGCGGTTGCCGGTGTCCGGCGCGGTGCGCGGCTCGGAGGGGGCGGGGGTGCGCTCGGGCTCCAGAGGCAGGGTCAGGGGGTTCATCACGTCCAGCGCCAGCACCGCCCCCGGCGCCGTGTGGGCGGCGATGGCGGCCAGGGTGGCGCGCTCGTCCTCCGGGTCGGGGATCAGCATCAGCGTGTTGAAGGGCAGCAGCGCCAGCGGGAAATCCCGCACCGGCAGGTCCAGGGTTGCGGCGTCCTGCTGCACCACGTGCACCCGCGCCCGCACGGTGGCGTCCTCGCGCTCCAGCTTGGCGCGCAGCCGGGCGAGCATGCCGGCCGAGACGTCCACCGCCCACACCTCCAGCCCCATCCGGGCGAGCGGGATGGTCAGCCGGCCGGTGCCGGCGCCGATCTCCAGCACCGGGCCGCCCACCCGCGCCGCCACCTCCTTGTACCAGGCGACGTCGCCCAGGATGCCGATGCGCTCCAACTGCACCACATGCTCGGGGCGCGGGGCGCCGATCTCCAGCGACGGGTAGTCGCCGTCGTAGTAGCGAATCGTTCCGTCGTCGTCGGCCACATCCCTGTTCATGAGGCAAGACCCTATACCCGGAAAGCCCGAGCGGCTAGGTTGGCGGCCATGATCGTCCTTGGAATCGAAACGAGCTGCGACGAGACGGCGGCGGCCATCGTGACCGACGCGCGCGAGATCCGCGCGGATGTCGTGCTCTCCCAGATCGCCGACCACACGCCCTACGGCGGCGTGGTGCCGGAGGTGGCGGCGCGCGCCCACCTGGAACACCTCGACGGGCTGATCCGCCGCGCGCTGGACGAGGCGGGGCTCACCCTGGACGGCATCGACGCGGTGGCGGCGACCGGCGGACCGGGGCTGATCGGCGGCGTCATCGTCGGCGTGATGACCGCCAAGGCCATCGCCGCGGCGCGCAAGCTGCCCTTCGTCGCCGTCAACCACCTGGAGGGCCACGCGCTGACGGCGCGGCTGACCGACGACGTGGCGTTTCCTTACCTGCTGCTGCTGGTTTCCGGCGGTCATTGCCAGCTGCTGGTGGTGGAGGGGCCGGGGGCGTACCGGCGGCTCGGTACCACCATCGACGACGCGGTGGGCGAGGCGTTCGACAAGACGGCCAAGCTGATCGGCCTGGGCTATCCCGGCGGCCCGCAGGTGGAGACGGCGGCGGCCGAGGCGACGGACCCCGGCCGGTTCGCGCTGCCGCGCCCGATGCTGGGCCGGCCGGGCTGCGACTTCTCGTTCTCCGGCCTCAAGGCGGCGGTGCGCCGGGCGGTGGAGGAGTTGCCGAAGCCGCTCTCCACCCAGGATCGCGCCGACCTTGCCGCGGCGTTCCAGCAGGCGGTGGCCGACGTGATGGCCGACCGCTGCAAGCGCGCCATCCGCGCGTTCAAGGCCGCGCACCCGCAGGGCGGGGCGCTGGTGGTGGCCGGCGGCGTGGCGGCGAACAAGGCGCTGCGGGCGCGGCTGGCGGCCCTGGCCGAGAAGGAGGGCATGCCCTTCGTGGCGCCGCCGCTGCGGCTGTGCACCGACAACGCGGCGATGATCGCCTGGGCGGGGATCGAGCGGCTGCGCCTTGGCCAGACCGATTCGCTGGACTTCGCGCCGCGCCCGCGCTGGCCGCTCGACCCCACCGCCAAGCCGGCCATCGGCCGGCCGGACGTCGGCGCAGGGGTGAAGGCGTGAGCGCCCCCAGCTTCCGCACCGCCACCCGCGAGGATGTGGAGGCGGTGGTCCGCCTGCTCGCGGCCGACGGCATCTCGACCGGCCGCGACGCGTGGACGGACGAGCTGGCGGACGGCTACCACGCTGCCTTCGACCGCATGACGGCGCAGGGCGGCAACCGCGTGCTGGTGGCGGAGCTGGACGGGCGGATCGTCGGGTGCCTGCAACTCACCCTCATCCAGGGCCTGTCGCGCCGCGGCGTGCCGCGCGCCCAGGTGGAGATGGTGCGGGTGGACGAGTCGCTGCGCGGCCGGGGCATCGGCTCCGCGCTGCTGCGCCACGCCATGGACGAGGCGCGCGCCGACGGCGCCGGCATCATGCAGCTGACCACCCAGGTGGTGCGCGCCGACGCGCAACGCTTCTACAAACGGCTCGGCTTCACCGCAACCCACGTTGGCATGAAGGTGGCCCTGGACGCGCCGGACGACGCGTCCTAAACAGCCGGCAGAATCGCATCGGGAGCAGGGGAATGGCAGCGGAGGCCAGGTCTTTCACGCGCATCGGCGTCGTCGGCGGCGGCGCCTGGGGCACCGCACTGGCGCTGGCGACGCTGCGCGCCGGGCGGGACACGCTGCTGTGGGCGCGCGAGCCGGCGGTGGTCGAGGCCATCCGCCGCGACCGCGAGAACCGCGACTACCTGCCGGGCGTCCCGCTGCCGGCCGAGCTGGAGGCCACGTCCGACCTTGCCGACCTCGCGGGCTGCGACGCGCTGCTGCTGGTCACCCCGGCGCAGCACCTGCGCTCGGCCTGCGCCGCGCTGGCGCCGCACCTCAAGCCCGGCGCGCCGGCGGTGATCTGCGCCAAGGGCATCGAGATCGAGACCCAGGCGTTGATGTGCGAGGCGGTGGAGGCGGCCCTGCCCCCCGGCACGCCGCTCGCCATCCTGTCCGGCCCGACCTTTGCCGCCGAGGTGGCGCGCGGCTTGCCCACCGCGGTGACGCTGGCCTGCCGCGACGCCGGCGTCGGCACCGCGCTGGTCGAGGCGCTGGGCAGCCGCACCTTCCGCCCCTACCTGACCGACGACGTGGTCGGCGCGCAGATCGGCGGCGCCGTCAAGAACGTGCTGGCCATCGCCTGCGGCGTGGTCGAGGGGCGCGCCTTCGGCGACAACGCGCGCGCCGCGCTGATCACCCGCGGGCTGGCGGAGATCACCCGGCTGGCCCTGCGCCTCGGCGCCCGGCCGGAGACGCTGATGGGGCTGTCGGGACTGGGCGACCTGACGCTGACCTGCTCCAGCCTGCAGTCGCGCAACATGTCCCTGGGCGCCGCCCTTGGCCAGGGCCGCACGCTGGACGAGGTGCTGGGCGAGCGCCGCTCGGTGGCGGAGGGCGTGTGGACCGCCCGCGCGGTGGTTGCGCTGGCCGCCCGGCTGGGCGTCGAGATGCCGATCTGCGCGGCGGTGGACGCCATCCTGAACAAGGGCGCCAGCGTCGATGACACCATCCAGGGCCTGCTGGCCCGGCCGTTCCGCGAGGAGGCGGTGTGAGGATCCTCCCGGCGGCGCTGCTTCTGGCGCTGCTGGCGCAGCCCGTCCTGGCGCAGTCGCGCACCGAGCTTCCCGGCCTCGGCGCGGTCGACCGGCGGGTGCCCGTCGCGGTGACCGAGGAGCCGTGGCGCTCTCTGGCCAAGGTGCAGAGCAGCACCGGGCCGCGCTGCACCGGCGCGCTGATCGCTCCGCGGCTGGTGGTCACCGCGGCGCACTGCCTGTACAGCAGGCACACCCAACGCATGGTGCCGGCGCAGGCGCTGCACGTGCTGTTCGGCTACCAGGGCGGCGCGTTCCGCACCCACGTCACGGTCGAGCGCACCACGCTGGACGACGCCTACGACCGCACCCGCACCGACACGGTGGGCGCCGACTGGGCGCTGCTGACGCTGTCGGCCGCGCCGCCGGTGCCGGTTTTGCCGCTGGCGCTCCAGCCGCCGCCGCCCGGGCTGCCGGTGGCGCTCGGCGGGTTCAACCAGGACAAGGCGCAGCGCCTGATGGCCGACACCGCCTGCCGGGTCACCGGCCGCGCCGCCGCGGGCGGGGCGCCGCTGGTGCTGCACGACTGCTCGGGCACCCGCGGCACCAGCGGCGGGCCGCTGCTGACCAAGCGCGACGGCCGCTGGGAGGTGCTGGGCATCGCCGTGGCGGTGGGGGCGGAGGCCAACCTCGCGGTGCCGGCGGCGACCTTCGCCCGCCATCTGCCCTGATCGGGGCCTTTCGGGCGGGCGCCGGTTGCGCTACCGTCCGGGCGGTCAAGAAACGGGAGGGTTCCCCAGCATGCTGTTCATGTTCCACTGCACCGACAAGGCCGGTGCGTCCGAGGTGCGCGCGTCGAATCGCAACGCCCACCTCGACTACCTGGAAGCCCACAAGGACCGCATCTTCGCCGCCGGCCCGCTGCTGGGCGACGACGGCACCTCGATGATCGGCAGCCTGCTGGTGGTCGAGTTCGAGGACAAGGCCGCCGCCCAGGCCTTCGCCGACAACGACCCGTACGCCAAGGCCGGCCTGTTCGAGACGGTCGAGATCCGCCCCTGGCGGCGCGTGTTCCCGAAGGCCTGACGGGGAGACGGCGCGCATGGCCCGCTGGCTTCTGAAGTCCGAACCCTTCAAGTACTCCTGGGACCGCATGGTCGCGGACGGCCGCACCCACTGGGACGGCGTGCGCAACCACCAGGCCTTCAACAACCTCAAGGCCATGCGGGTCGGCGACCGCGCCTTCTTCTACCATTCCAACGACGGGATGGAGGTGGTCGGCGTGGTGGAGATCGTGCGGGAATGCTACCCGGACCCGTCGGACGAGTCCGGCCGCTTCGGCATGGTCGACGTGGCGCCGGTGATGCCGGTGAAGACGCCGGTCACGCTGAAGCAGATCAAGGCCGACCCGGACCTCGCCGGCATGGCGCTGGTGCGCCAGTCGCGCCTGTCGGTCTGCCCGGTGACCGACGCCGAATGGGCGCGGGTCTGCGAACTGGCGGGGATCGCGCCGTAGGGAAGAGCGGAGAGCGGTGCCCGGCCTACTCGGCCGGGGCCGGCTCGACGGTCGCCTGGAAGTCTTGCGCGGCCTGCATCATGCGGCGCGACAGCGCGCGGATCTCCGCCGCCGCGTCGGCGTAGCCCTGCTCGTCCTTCGGCAGGGCGCCGAGCGTGGCGTCGATCACCATCAGGCTGGTGCGGTTGCTCATCTGACTGAGCCGGCCGACGATGTCGGACCCACCCTTGCCGTCCGCGCTGGTGGTCCTGGTCATGGAGAGCCCCGTCCGACTGCTGATCCTTCGATGGTCGGGGAGGCTAATCGAGCCCGGTTAAGGGCGGGTTAAGCGCTGCCGCACGTGCACGAACCGTTTGGCGGTGCGACAAACGGTCGCGCCACATTCGAACTATGCGTGCGCCATTTCGGATAGGAAATTGCGCTGCAATGCACAAAGTCCGCCTCGCTCATTAGGCGGGGGTCCGAAAGTCCAGGGCCGTGCGACTTGTCGAGCCCTCTCCTTGTGTGGATAATGCCGGCCAAACGGGTGGCGGTCATACGCCGTCCCATAACGCCTTCGGGCCCAACCAGAAGTCAGCGGGGGAATCGCAAGCTAATGTCGGACAACACCTACTTTCCCGTAAAGCCGGAGATCGCCAAGGCCGCCTGGGTCGACGAAGCGAAGTACAACGCCATGTACGAGCAGTCGATGAAGGACCCGGAGGGCTTCTGGGCTGAGCACGGCAAGCGGATCGACTGGATCAAGCCGTACACCAAGGTGAAGGACGTCAGCTTCACCGGCGACGTCCAGATCAAGTGGTTCCACGACGGCACGCTGAACGTTTCGGCGAACTGCATCGACCGCCACCTGGCCAAGCGCGGCGACCAGACCGCCATCATCTTCGAGGGCGACGACCCCGGCGTCTCCAAGCACATCACGTACAAGGAGCTGCACGAGAACGTCTGCCGCCTCGCCAACGTGCTGAAGAAGAACGGCGTCAAGAAGGGCGACCGCGTTACCATCTACCTGCCGATGATCCCCGAGGCCGCGTACGCCATGCTGGCCTGCGCGCGCGTCGGCGCCATCCACTCCATCGTGTTCGGCGGCTTCTCGCCGGACAGCCTGAAGGACCGCATCGTCGACTGCGACAGCCACTTCGTCATCACCTCGGACGAAGGCCTGCGCGGCGGCAAGCGCGTGCCGCTGAAGGCGAACGCCGACAAGGCCGTCGCCGGCGCGCCGATGGTCAAGCACGTGCTGGTGGTCAAGCACACCGGCGGCGACGTGGCGTGGACCGCCGGGCGCGACCTCTGGTACCACGAGGAGGTCGCCTCGGTCTCCGCCGACTGCCCGCCGGAGGAGATGAACGCCGAGGATCCGCTGTTCATCCTCTACACCTCGGGCTCGACCGGCAAGCCGAAGGGCGTGCTGCACACCACCGGCGGCTATCTGGTCTACGCGTCGATGACGCACCAGTACGTCTTCGACTACCACGACGGCGACATCTACTGGTGCACGGCGGATGTGGGCTGGGTCACCGGCCACAGCTACATCGTCTACGGCCCGCTGGCCAACGGCGCCACCACGCTGATGTTCGAGGGCGTGCCGACCTATCCGGACGTCTCGCGCTTCTGGCAGGTGGTCGACAAGCACAAGGTCAACATCTTCTACACCGCACCGACCGCCATCCGCTCGCTGATGCGCGAGGGCGAAGGCCCGGTGAAGAAGACGTCGCGTGCGTCCTTGCGCGTGCTGGGTTCGGTCGGCGAGCCGATCAACCCCGAGGCGTGGCTGTGGTACTACAACGTGGTCGGCGACGGCCGCTGCCCGATCGTCGACACGTGGTGGCAGACCGAGACCGGCGGCATTCTGATCACCCCGCTGATCGGCGCCATCGGCCAGAAGCCGGGTTCGGCCACCAAGCCGTTCTTCGGCGTCAAGCCGGTGGTCGTGGACAACGAGGGCCAGATCCTGGACGGCGCCACCGAGGGCAACCTGTGCATCGCCGACAGCTGGCCGGGCCAGATGCGCACGGTGTACGGCGACCACGAGCGCTTCGTGCAGACCTACTTCTCGACGTTCAGCGGCTACTACTTCACCGGTGACGGCTGCCGCCGCGACGAGGACGGCTACTACTGGATCACCGGCCGCGTGGACGACGTGATCAACGTGTCCGGCCACCGCATGGGCACGGCCGAGGTGGAGAGCGCGCTGGTGGCGCACCCGAAGGTCGCCGAGGCGGCCGTGGTGGGCTACCCGCACGACCTCAAGGGCCAGGGCATCTACGCGTACGTCACGCTCAACGCCGGCGAGACGCCGTCGGAGGAGCTGCGCAAAGAGCTGGTGAACTGGGTCCGCAAGGAGATCGGCCCGATCGCCTCGCCCGACCTGATCCAGTGGGCGCCGGGCCTGCCGAAGACCCGCTCGGGCAAGATCATGCGCCGCATCCTGCGCAAGATCGCCGCGAACGAGTACGAGGCGCTCGGCGACACCTCGACCCTCGCCGATCCGGGCGTGGTGACCGAGCTGGTCGAGAACCGCATGAACCGCGCCTGATCCTCATTGATCGGACGCGTGACCTACGGACCAGGGGCCTTCGGGCCCCTGGTTTCGTTTCAGGGGTCAGTCCGGCCGGAGCCAGCCGTCCGGCCAGTCGTCGAAGTCGCCGATCTCCCGGCCGTCGATGAGCAGCGTGTAGAAGGCCTCCGCCGGGAAGTCGTTGACGCGGACCAGCCACGCGCCGCCGTCCACGGTGGCCGCGTAGGGGAACTCCGCCCGGCCGGTGAAGCGCCAGGACACGGCCCGGCGCAGGCTGTCGTCGAGGGTCATGGGGAGGCGCTCGCCGGTTTCACGCCGTACCTCGCGTTGTAGCCGGGGTCCGTCCGGTCGGCGCTGCCGACGATGGCCTCGTACACGGCGTCGCCCTGCAGGCCCTTCCCGCGGTTCTGGGCGACCAGTTGGTCGAAGGTCGGGCCGTCCGGGTTGCCGTACTTCTCCCGGTCGCGCGCCCGCAGAACCGCGACCTCCTGCTTGTTCCGCATGTACGCCCGCGCCTGGATCCGCGCCTCGTGGCGGATCTCATAGGCCCGGCGCGCCCGCTCCTCGGCGCCGAGGCCCTGCCGCTGCCACTGGCTGTCCAGCAGCGGGATGACCGCGACGCGGTCGTTGTACCATTGCCGGATCTCCGCGTTGGTCCGCGGCTGCTGGACGGTGTCGGCGGCCGTGGGCTGGGCGATGTCGCCCGCCCGCACCGGCACCGGCCCGGACCACACCAGAAGCAGGGCGGCCAGGGCGAGCAGCAATCGTCGAAAAGCGTGCATGGTGTGCGCTCACGTCTGTGGGGTTGCGCCGGCCGGAACGGCTGCGCGCAGCCCTACAGTACGTCGCGCCCGAGCCAATCTCCAGTTCGGCCCAGGGTCCGGATCACTTCGCCGAACCGCCCCCCGAGCCACCTGATGATCCGGAGCCGGTGGCCTCGCCCTTCAGCCCGGTTTCGCCCTTCGCCGCGTCCGGGACCCGGCCGATCGGCCCCTGGTCCTTGGTTTCGATGGCGTTCTTCTGCTTGTCGGTGCGGCGCTCGCCCATCCGGTTGTTGTCCTGGTCGCCGGTGCCGAACCAGGACTCGCCCTGGATTGCCGGGGGCGCGCCGAGGTCGCTGCCCTTCTCGGGGCTCTTGCCGTCTTGCGCCGCCAGCGCCGCCGAGCCCAGCATCATCGCCGCGGCCGCGGCCAAGCCGGTCCAAACCGTCCGCATCGCGTTCTCCTCCATGGTTGGCTTGGGAGGGGAACGCGCAGCGCGGGCTTGGCGTTCCGCCCGCTTGACCTTCGTCAGGTCCGCCCGCGGGCCGGGCCGTTAGGATGGCGCCGCTTCGTTCCAGGGAGACCAATGATGCTGCGCCGCCTGTCCTTCCTCGCGATCCTGCTGACCGCCAGCCTGCCCGCCGGGGCCGAGACGCTGTCGTGCCCCGACATGAGCACGGCCGTCCAGGCCGGCTCCTGCCCGACCAAGGCCGAGCTTGAGTACGGCTTCACCGGGTTCTGCAGCGACAACGCCCGGATGATGGACAAGGACACCATCTGCAACGATTTCGAGAAGTACCGCGCGCTGAAGGACACGTCGCTGTGGGAGGCCGGAGCGTTCCAGGGCTACCTGTCCTGCTCGCTCACACCGGAGCGGATCCGCGCCGCCAAGCCGGTTTCCGTCGCCGTCGGCCGCGCCGGCACCATCCAGCGCGTCGCCTGCACCTACGACAACGAGGCGGTGATGGCAATTCGCACCCGCGCCGCCTGCACGCCGAACGGCCCCGCCAGCGTCGAGTGCCCGGCGAACTGACGCCGCCTCAGCCTTCCGTCCCGGCGCACCAGGGCCGGCGCCGCTCGCCGCGGTAGGGGCGGACCAGCCCGGCGTCGATCAGCGACTGCGACAGGTCGGCACCGCTTGAGGTGAGGACGCGGGCGCGCACCCGGCCGCCGTACTTGTCGGCCTGCACCTCCAGCAGCCGTGCGCGGCCGTCGGCCAGCAGGCGGCGGGCGAGGTCGCGGGCCGCCTCGGCCTTTTCCTTTTCTTCCGCGCAGTGGGCGCGCAGTTCCGGCGCGTCGATGCCGGACAGCCGCACGTGCGTCTCCACCGCCTGACCCAGCCAGATGGTGGCGCGCACGGCGAGCGTGTCGCCGTCCAGCACGTCGAGGACTTCCGCCGGGATCGGGCCGGGCAGGGGCGCCGGGCCGGCGTGCGCGGGCGCCGCCACCAGCAGCGCGGACAGGAGCAGGGGCAAGCGCACGGCGGCAGCCTCTTCGCCAGCGGGCATCACGCCCGGAACACGCCAAGGCTACGCTTACGTTAGGAACAAATCAAGCACGCAATAGGCATAACATCCTGCACACAAGTGTGTGCAAGGTGACCAATCCTAGAAGTCCGAACAGCGGCCCTTGAACTCCCAATCGCCGTAGCGGGTGGGCTCGGGACCCTTGGGGCCGCCGATCTCGCCGGGCTTCTGCTCGGGGCCCTGGACCAGGGGGGGCGCCGGGGGCGTCGTTTCGGCGCCGGCCGGTGTCTTGGAAACCGTCGTGTCGTCGCTCATGATCCTCCTCGCCGTCCTCTTGAACGGGGTATCGGGCCAAGCCCATATCACCTTGCGGGTAAGGACGGGAAGTCCCGTCCGGGCGCATGCCAGCGCACATTTAGGAACTCCAAGGGGTTATGACCAGCTATCTGAAGACCACGGTGCTGCTCGCCGGGCTGACCGCGCTGTTCGCCGGCATGGGCTACCTGCTGGGCGGGCAGGGCGGCATGATGATCGCCTTCGTCATGGCGTTGGGCATGAACCTCTTCACCTACTGGAACTCCGGCAGCATGGTGCTGTCCATGTACGGGGCGCAGGAGGTGGACGCGTACTCGGCGCCGCAGTTCTACGGCATTGTCCAGCAGCTGGCGCAACGCGCCGGGCTGCCGATGCCCAGGGTCTACGTCATCCATTCCGACCAGCCCAACGCCTTCGCCACCGGCCGCAACCCGGAGAACGCCGCCGTCGCCGCTACCACCGGCCTGCTGAACATGCTGAGCGCCGAGGAGATCGCCGGCGTCATGGCGCACGAGCTGGCGCACGTGAAGAACCGCGACACCCTCATCATGACGGTGACCGCGACCATCGCCGGCGCCATCTCCATGCTGGCGAACTTCGGCATGTTCTTCGGCGGCTCGTCCTCGAACGACGAGCGCGGCGGCAACCCGCTGGGCTTCGTGGGCGCATTGCTGATGATGATCGTGGCGCCGTTCGCGGCGATGATCGTGCAGATGGCGGTCAGCCGAACCCGCGAGTACGAGGCCGACCGCATCGGCGCCGAGATCTGCGGCCGGCCGGACTGGCTGGCCAACGCGCTGGTGCGCATCCACGACGGCGTGGCGCATTACGTCGAGCCGCACGCCGAGGCCAACCCGGCCACCGCGCACCTGTTCATCGTCAACCCGCTGCACGGCCGCTCGTTCGACAGCCTGTTCTCGACGCACCCCGCGGTGGAGAACCGGGTGGCGCGGCTGTACGCGATGTCGGGCTACGCCCCGCAGCCGTCCGGCCCGTGGGGCGGCACCCGCCGCAGCCCGTGGGGGTGAGCCTTTCGCACGTTGCTGCGCAATGCGCTGTCGGCGCGGGCTGAAGGCATTTATGCCTTCAGCCCGGGACACCCTTATCGATTGCATGGATTTCGGCTCGCGACTACCTTGCCTAATCCCTTTGGATAGGGGTGGGCATTTGGGGGAAGCATGGCCGAGAATCAGAAGTTCCGACTCGTCACCCGGTCCGACTTCGACGGGCTGGTGTGCGCCGTCCTGCTGAAGGAGCTGGACATGGTGGACGACATCAAGTTCGTCCATCCGAAGGACATGCAGGACGGCAAGGTCGAGATCACGGCCCGCGATATCACCACCAACCTGCCCTACGTGGAGGGCGCCCACCTCGTCTTCGACCACCATCTGTCGGAGACGATCCGCGTCGGCAAGAAGCCCAACCACATCATCCACCCCGAAGCCCCCTCGGCCGCCCGCGTCGTCTACGACCATTTCGGCGGCAAGGCGCGTTTCCCGCGCGTGTCGGACGAGATGATGCGCGCGGTGGACCAGGCGGACTCCGCCCAGTACGGCCGCGACGACATCCTGAACCCCACCGGCTGGACGCTGCTGAATTTCCTGATGGACGCGCGCACCGGGCTGGGCCGCTTCCGCGAGTTCCGCGTCTCCAACTACCAGCTGATGATGGAGCTGATCGACTACTGCCGGCAGCACAGCATCGAGCAGATCCTCGACCTGCCCGACGTCAAGGAACGCGTCGAGCTGTACACGCAGCACCGCGCGCTGTTCGAGGAGCAGCTGAAGCGCTGCGCCCGCGTCGAGGGCAATGTGGTCGTCCTCGACCTGCGCAACGAGGAGACGATCTACGCCGGCAACCGCTTCATGATCTACGCGCTGTACCCCGAGACCAACATCTCGATCCACGTGCTGTGGGGCCTGAAGCAGCAGAACACGGTGCTGGCCTGCGGCAAGTCGATCCTCGACCGCTCGTCGAAGACCAACGTCGGCGCCCTGATGCTGGAATACGGCGGCGGCGGCCACCACGCCGCCGGCACCTGCCAGATCGACAACGACAAGGCCGAGGCCGCGCTGGCGGAGATCGTCGCGCGGATGCGGGCGGACGGGTAGGCGTCTGCGTCGGACCCCCACCCCAGCCCTCCCCACTCCGCGGGGGAGGGGGTTAATTCCTCCCCCCGCGAAGTGGGGGGAGGTCAGGAGGGGGGTCCGATGCAAGCACTTCTGCGAACCCCATCGACACCCCGCCCGCGGCGCGCTACATCCCGGGGATGACCGACGCTCCCCTCGCCGCGCGCGTCGTCGCGCTGGACCTCCTGCGCGACGTTCTGCGCAAGAACCTGCCGTTCGACGACTCCTTCGATGCCCATCCGAAGCTCAAAGAGCTGGAGCCGCGCGACCGCGGCTTCGTGCGCATGCTCGTCTCCACGGTGCTGCGACGGCTGGGCCAGATCGACGCGCTGATCTTCGGTTGCCTCGACAAGCCCGGCCTGCCCAAGGCCGTCGTGCACGACGTGCTGCGCCTGGGCGCGGCGCAGCTGGTGTTCCTCAACACCCCGGCGCACGCCGCGGTGGACACCACGGTGGAACTGGCGGTCGCCTCCGACGCGCCGCAGTACAAGGGGCTGATCAACGCCGTCATGCGCCGCCTCGCCCGCGAGGGCGCGGAGGCGGCCGGCCACCAGGACGCCGGCCGGCTCAACACGCCGGATTGGCTGTGGCTCTCCTGGCGGCAGGCCTACGGCACCGCCCGCGCCCGCGCCATCGTCGAGGCGCACCTGAACGAGGCCCCGCTCGACATCACCGTGAAGGCCGACCCGGCCGCCTGGGCCGAACGGCTGGAGGCCACCGTGCTGCCCACCGGCTCGCTGCGCCGCGCGGCCGGCGGCTCGGTGACCGAACTGCCGGGCTTCGACGAGGGCGCGTGGTGGGTGCAGGACCTCGCCGCCTCGCTGCCGGCCAAGCTGATGGGTGACGTGAAAGGCAAGCGCGTCTACGACCTGTGCGCCGCCCCCGGCGGCAAGACCGCGCAGCTCTGCGCCGCCGGCGCCGAGGTCATCGCGGTCGACCGCTCCGCCAAGCGGCTGGAGCGGGTGCGCGAGAACCTCGCCCGCCTGCACCTGTCGGCCGAGTTGGTCGCCGCCGACGTCGCCACCTGGGACCCCGGCGAGCCCGCCGACGCCATCCTGCTCGACGCGCCGTGCACCGCCACCGGCGCCATCCGCCGCCACCCCGACGTGCAGCGCCTGAAGACCGCCGAGGACGTGGCGAAGCTGTCGCGCGCCCAGGGCCGCCTGCTGGCGCACGCGGTGGACCTGCTGACGGTCGGCGGCACGCTGGTCTACTGCACCTGCTCGATCCAGCCGGAGGAGGGCGAGGCGCAGATCGAGCGCCTGCTCACCAAGGACCCGCGGGTCGAGCGCGTGCCCGTCACCGCGGACGAGCTGGACGGCCTGCCCGAGCCGATCAACGAGCGCGGCGAGGTGCGCTCGCTGCCCGGCATGCTGGCGGACAAGGGCGGCATCGACGGCTTCTTTGTGGCAAGGCTGAGACGGTTGTCATAAACGTTAACGCCTCTCTTGCGGCCTTCGCGGCGAATTGATACGACACGAACCATGTCCTTGATGAATCGTCGCCGCGCGCCCGTCTTCGGCCCGGCCGGCTCCGCGCGCCGCGGGCCGGGGTGAGCGCCATGTCCGGGTCGCGCGACACGTTCGGCCGGTTCCGCGAGGGCGTCGCCCAGATCGCCTACGGCAATCCCATCTACCAATTGACGCTGGGCGGCCGCGCGCCGACCGCGCTGTCGGTGGTGCCGCCGGACCCCTGGCCGGGCGACGCCGACGCCGGCACGTTGCTGCTCTCCGGCTTCTACCGCTTCGCCGGGCAGAAGGTGACCGGCCACCCGGCGGGCGAACCGGAATGGCGCCCGCACGGCGCCAGCCCGTTCTGGATCGCCGCGCTCAACGGGTTCGAGTGGATGCGCGACCTGCGCGCCGTCGGCGGCGACCAGGCGCGGCGGCTGGCGCGCGCGCTGGTGCTGTCGTGGATGGACCACAACAGCTCGTGGAACGCGCAGACCTGGGCGCCGGAGGTGCTGGGCGCCCGCATCTCCACCTGGATCGGCCTGCACGACTTCTACTGCGCCTCGGCGGACGACGAGTTCCGCATGCGCGTCTTCGACAGCCTTGCCCGCCAGACGCGCCACCTCGCCCGCGTCACGCCGGGCGCGCTGGAGGGCGCCGACCTGCTGGCCGCGGTCAAGGGCCTCGCCTACGGCGGCCTGTGCCTGCCGGGCAACGAGAAGCTGGCCGGCGACGCGCTGCGCCTGCTGGAGCGCGAACTGCCGCGGCAGGTGCTCCCCGACGGCGGCCACATCGAGCGCAACCCCTCGGTCCAGCTGCGCGTGCTGCGCGACCTGATCGACCTGCGCGCCGTGCTGCGCGTCGCCCGCGTAGATACGCCGGAGGCGTTGCAGCACGCCATCGACCGCATGACGCCGGCGCTGCGCTTCTTCCGCCACGGCGACGGCGGGCTGGCGCTGTTCAATGGTGCCCGCGAGGAGGATCCGACGCTGATCGACGCCGTGCTGGCGCAGGCCGACGCCCGCGGCCGGCCGCTGAAGAGCGCGCCGCACACCGGCTTCGAGCGGCTGATCGCCGGCCGCACGCTGGTGCTGATGGACGCCGGCGCGCCGCCGGCGCCGGGTGTGGATGCCCGTGCGCACGCCGGCACGCTCTCCCTGGAGGTTTCGGTCGGCAAGGAGCGGCTGATCGTCAACTGCGGCGCGCATGCCGCGCCCGTCGGCCCCTGGCGCGCCGCGCTGGCCGGCACGGCGGCGCACTCCACCGTGTCGATGGCCGACACCAACTCGGCGGAAGTGCGCGAGGACGGCGGCCTGGGGCGCCGGCCCAGCCACGTGTCGTGCGAGCGGCAGGAGGTGGACGGCGCCGTGCTCGTGATGGCGACGCACAACGGCTACGCCCGCAACTTCGGCTATCTGCACCGCCGCCGCATCTACCTCGGCGAGAACGGCGAGGATCTGCGCGGCGAGGATCTGCTGGAGCCGGTGCTCGGCGCCAACCCGGGCGCGCAGCCCTTCACCGTGCGCTTCCACCTGCACCCCTCCGTGCAGGCGTCGGTGATCCACAACGGCCAGCAGGTGCTGCTGCGCCTGCCCAGCGGCGCCGGCTGGCGCCTGCACGCGGCCGGCGGCCTGCTGGAGCTGGCGGAGAGCATCTACCTCGCCTCGGGCGACGAACCGCGCCGCACCACGCAGATCGTGCTGACCGGCCATGCGGACACCAACGGCACCACGGTGAAATGGGCCTTGCGCCGCGAGCGCAAGGGGGCGTAAATCCCCCGCAAAATCCACAAACGACCGTTTCCCGGCGGCTCCCTCAGGAGGCCTTCGCTCAGCATCCTTTTTTCCGTCATTCCCGCGAAGGCGGGGATCCATGCTTTGCAGAAAAGGCATGCATGGGAAACGACTGGATCCCCGCCTTCGCGAGGATGACGGTTTTGGAAAGTGCGGGTGCTGGGCAAAGGCCTTGCGAAGGGACGCCGGGAACAGCAACAGGAGCCCACGCCGCCATGACTGCCGATACCGTCCGCATCACCCGCGCCCTCATCTCCGTGTCCGACAAGACGGGCCTCGTGGCCCTCGGGCAGGCGCTGGCGGCGCGCGGGGTGGAGATCCTGTCCACCGGCGGCTCGGCGCAGCGCCTTGCCGAGGCGGGCGTGCCGGTGAAGGAGGTCTCCGACCACACCGGCTTCCCCGAGATCATGGACGGCCGCGTCAAGACGCTGCACCCGCGCATCCACGGCGGCATCCTGGCCCGCCGCGACACGCACGCCGCCGCCATGCAGCAGCACGACATCCCGCCCATCGACCTCGTGGTGGTCAACCTCTACCCGTTCGAGGCGACGGTGGCGAAGGGCGCCGGCTTCGAGGACTGCGTCGAGAACATCGACATCGGCGGCCCCGGCATGATCCGCGCCGCCGCCAAGAACCACGACTTCGTCGCCGTGGTCACCGACCCCGAGGATTATGAGGAGCTGCTGGGCGAGCTGGAGCGCAACGACGGCGCCACCACGCTGGCCCTGCGCAAGAAGCTGGCGCAGCGCGCCTACGCCCGCACCGCCGCCTACGACGCCGCCATCTCCGCGTGGTTCGCCGGCCAGCTGGGCGAGACCTTCCCGCCGCGCTGGTCGATCTCCGGCCAGCTCAGCCAGACGCTGCGCTACGGCGAGAACCCGCACCAGCAGGCCGCCTTCTACGTCACCGGCGAGCAGCGGCCGGGTGTGGCGACCGCCATCCAGCTCCAGGGCAAGGAGCTGTCCTACAACAACCTGAACGACACCGACGCCGCCTTCGAACTGGTCGCCGAGTTCGAGCGCCCGGCCGTCGCCATCATCAAGCACGCCAACCCCTGCGGCGTCGCCGAGGGCAGCAACCTGCTGGAGGCCTACAACCTCGCGCTCCGCTGCGACCCGGTCAGCGCTTTCGGCGGCATCATCGCGCTGAACCGCTCCCTCGACGCCGCGACCGCCGAGGAGATCGCCAAGCTGTTCGCCGAGGTGGTGATCGCCCCGGACGCCGACGACGCGGCGCGCGCCGTGCTGGCGTCCAAGAAGAACCTGCGCGTGCTGCTGACCAAGGACATGCCGGACCCGGCGGCGCCGGGCATGATGATCAAGGCGCTGTCCGGCGGCTTCCTGCTGCAGAACCGCGACTCGGGCCGTGTCAGCCCGGCGGAGCTGAAGGTGGTGACCAAGCGCGCGCCCACCGAGCAGGAGATGCGCGACCTGCTGTTCGCCTTCCGCGTCGCCAAGCACGTGAAGTCGAACGCCATCGTCTACACCAAGGACGGCGCCACGGTCGGCATCGGCGCCGGGCAGATGAGCCGCGTGGACTCCGCCCGCATCGCCGCCATCAAGTCGGCCGAGGCGTCGAAGGCGGCGGGCATCGCCGAGCCGCTGACCAAGGGCTCGGTGGTGGCGTCGGACGCCTTCTTCCCGTTCGCCGACGGCCTGCTGGCGGCGGCCGAGGCCGGCGTGACGGCGGTGATCCAGCCCGGCGGCTCGATCCGCGACAACGAGGTGATCGCTGCCGCCGACGAGAAGGGCTTGGCGATGGTCTTCACCGGGATGCGCCACTTCCGGCATTGAGGCGCAAACAGCCCCTCTCCCCTTGAGGGAGAGGGGTTGGGGTGAGGGGGGGTACGGCCGAAAGGCCGGAAGAAGGATTTGTCAGCGGCCTTGCCGGCCGCCATGCCCCCTCTCCCGCAAGGGGAGAGGGGCTTTCAGGACGGGCGCCTCAGCGCCGGCCGAACATCATGCGGCCGAACAGGCTCGCCATGGTCAGCGGGCGCGTCGGCGCCGGGTCGAAGTCGTGGCCGGCGCTGCCGACCGAATCCGCACCATCTTCCACCGCCGCGCGTTCGGACTCGGGCACCAACTGCACCACCTCGGCGGACGGGCCCTGCTCCGCCTGGGCCTGCGCCGCCGCCATCAGGCGCGCCAGCAGGACGGCCGGGTGGTTCGAGAGGTCGGCGTTCCCCTCGCGGCCCTCGCCGCGGAACAGCGCCTCGTTGATGTTGGCGAAAGCCTCGATGTCCTTGATGTGCAGCATACGCCGTGCCCTGCGCTGGATGCCCCTGCGGAGGCCCAAAGCTTATTGTGCGCCGCAACATGACATTTTGCCAGAGAGAATATCCTCTCCCGCCTAGGACGCGCGATGCCGCGGTTCGCGCACGCCCAGCATCAGCGCGAATCCCAGCGCGAAGAACAGCATGGTGGACGCCATGCCGGCGCGCTGGCTGGCGAACGCCTCGGTCGCCCAGCCCAGCGCCAGCGGCCCGAAGAAGCCGACCACCCGGCCCGTCAGGCCGTACAGGCCGAACATCTCGCCCTGCATGTGCGGCGGCGACAGGCGCGCCATCATCGACCGCCCGGCCGCCTGCGCCGGCCCGAAGAACAGCCCCAGCCCCAGCGCCAGCACCCAGAACCACTGCTTTTCGGTCACCAGCAGCAGCGGCACGCCCGACGCCATCAGCCCGGCGACGCTGACCAGGATGGTGAGCCGCGCGCCGAAGCGGTCGTCGATCCAGGCGAAGCTCACGGCGCCCAGCCCCGCCACCACGTTGAGCGCGATGGCGAACAGCACGATCTCCTCGAAGCTCATGCCGAAGGTTCCGGCGGCGTAGATGCCGCCGAAGGCGGTGATGGTGTTGATGGCGTCGCGGTAGAGCGCACTGGCGATCAGGAAGCGCACGATCTCCTTGTACCGGCGCGCCTCGCGCAGCGTGCGGCCCAGCGTCGCCAGCCCCTCGCGCACCGCCTGGGCCAGCGTGCGGCCGGTCGCCGGCTCGTCCGGCACCCAGAGGAACAGCGGGATGGAGAACAGCCCGAACCACGCGGCGACCAGCAGCGCGGTGGCGCGCACGTTCTCCTGGTCGGCGGTGGAGAACAGGCCGAACAGCGGCGCGTCGTTCTTCACGAAGCCGAACAGCGCCACGATCAGGCAGGCCAAACCGCCGAAGTACCCGGTGCCCCAGCCCCAGCCCGACACCCGGCCGAGCATGTGCCGCGGCGCCACGCCGGGCAGGGTGGCGTTGTAGAAGACGTTGGCCAGCTCGAACGCGATGGTGGCCAGCCCCACCGCGACCAGCGCCAGCGTCATGGACGAGGGCTGCGGCGTCACCCACCACAGCACCGTGGTGAGGGCGACGGTCAGCGCGGTGAACAGCGCCAGCCACGGCTTGCGCCGCCCGGTGTGGTCGGCGACGGCGCCCAGCACCGGGCTGAGGATGGCGATGGCGAAGCCGGCCAACGCCATGGTGCGGCTCCAGGCGGCGGTGCCCGCCACCTCGTCCTGCGCCACGCCGCGGGTGAAGTAGACGGCGAAGATGAAGGTGGTGATGACCGTGTTGTAGGCCGAACTCGCCCAGTCATACAGGCACCACGCGGCAACCGCGCGCCGGTCGAGGGTCATTCTGCGCTGTCCATGGCGGCTCTCCGGGTGGGGGCGCCATCCTAGCCGAAGCGTCGCCGCAGGACAAACCGGCCTGCCCGCCTATTCCTCGGGCGTCTTCGGTGTCTTCGGCGCGTCCTCCGCCGGCTTGACGTGGTCGGCCGCCTCGCGCAGGTGGCGCTCGATGGCGCTGTCGGGCACCTGGATGCCGGAGCCGGGGCCGCGCACCGGCTCCTCGGGTTTGGCTTGGTCGGTCATGTCGTCCTCGCTCTTGGGTTGCTCGTCATAAGAGCAACAGCGCGCGGGCGGCGGGGTTTCAGGCGACGGCGGCTTCGGCGGGCGCGGTGGCCGGGAAGCGCAGGGTGAAGCGGGTGCCGCCACCCTCGTTCCCGTCCAGGCGGATGCTGCCGCCCAGCTTGGCGGTCACCAGGTTGAAGACGATGTGCAGGCCCAGGCCCGTGCTGCCGGCGCCGCGGCGGGTGGTGAAGAACGGGTCGAAGACCTTGGCGCGGTGCTCCTCCGGGATGCCGCGGCCGTCGTCGGTGTAGGTCAGCTCCACCCAGCCGAGCTGCGGCCGGGTCACGGTCAGGCGCATCGTTCCGGTCCGCCCCGGCGGGTAGGCGTGCGTGACCGAGTTGACCACCAGGTTGGTGACGATCTGCGCCAGCACGCCGGGGTAGCCGTCCACCTCGATGCCGTCCGGGCACTCCAGCTCGACGCGGTGGCCGGGCTTCTTCCAGGTCGGCGACAGGCTGAAGACGATCTCCTCCAGCCGCGGCTTGAGCGCGAAGCGGCGGCGGTCGTCGCTGGTCTGGTCCACCGCCACCTGCTTGAAGCTCTGCACCAGCTCCGCCGCGCGGGCGATGTTGGAGGTCAGCAGCGAGGAGATCTCCTCGGCATCCGTGACGAACTGCTGGAACTCCGAGCGCTTGAGCGTGCCGCCGGTCGCCGCGGCCTTGATCCGCTCGGTTTCGCCGGCCAGGAAGCTGGCGCCGGTCAGCGCCACGCCGAGCGGCGAGTTGATCTCGTGCGCCACGCCGGCCACCAGCTGGCCCAGCGAGGCCAGCTTCTCCGACTGCACCAGCTGGGTCTGCGCGGTGACCAGCTGCTCGTTGGCGGCGCGCAGCTCGCGCTCGCGCCGGCGGTCGTCGGTGACGTCCAGGTAGACGCGCACCATGCCGCCGTCCGGCATGACGTTGCGGCGCACCTGGATGATGCGCCCGTCGCTGAGGTCCATCTCCTCCGGCCCCGCCTCGAAGGCGAAGGGCAGGTCGGCGCGCACCGTGCCCTCGGCCACCAGCGCCGCCAGCATGTCCTCGTAGCGCAGCCCCTCGCGGAAGGCCAGCGAGGGGAAGATGGCTTCGGCCCGGCGGTTCCAGACGCGCAGCCGGTGGTCGGCGTCGAACACCGCCAGCGCGTCGCTCATGCTGGCCAGCGTCGCCTGCAGGCGCTGCGACTGGGTGCGCAGCTCGCGCGTGCGCTCGGCCACCTGGAACTCCAGCTCGCGGGTCAGCGCGTTCAGCTCGTCGTAGAGGCGGGCGTTCTCCAGCGCCGCGGCGATCTGCGCCGCCAGCAGCCGCGGCGCCTCCAGCCGTTCGGCGACGAAGGCGGCGCGCGTCAGGTCGTTCTCCAGGTACAGCACGCCGACCAGCGCCCCCTGGCGCAGCAGCGGCAGGCACAGCACCGAGCGCGTCGCGTGCGCCGCCACGTACGCGTCCCCGGCGAAGCGCGGGTCCTCGGCGGCGTCGGCCAGCACCAGCGGCTCGCGCGTGCGCGTTACGTAGGCGACCAGCGAGGCCGGCGCGCGTGCCTCGGCAGACGCTTCCAGTGGCTCGGGCGGCAGGGCGCGGTATTCGGCGCGTTCGGCGTCGCCCTCGGCGGCGACGTGCAGGGCTCCGTCGCCGCCGCCCATCAGCAGCACGCCGCGCACCGCGCCGGCGGTCTCCAGCACCGTGCGCATCAGCGTGCCGAGCAGCGCGTCGCGGCGGATCTCGCCGGAGATCGCCTCGGCCGCGCGCAGGATCGCCGCCACGTCCAGCCCGCCGGCGTCGCGCACGGTCGAGGTGGTGGTGTAGGTGCCCGACAGCGGCCCGGCGCCCGGCCAGACGCGCAGCAGGGCCGGGTGCCGCCGCTCCAGCTCGCGCACCTTGGCGGTGGCGCCCCAGCGCTCGTAGCCGTCGCGCGCCTGCGCCCGGTAGGCCAGCGCCGGGGTGTCGCGCCCGCGCTCCTCGTAGAAGGCGGCGGCGCGCTCGTTGGCGATCGCCTCCTCGCCGACGAAGCCGTTCTCGCGGGCGGCGGCGATGGCGGCGTCGTAGGCGCGCTCGGCCGCCGCGACCCGGCCGCGGCGGCGCAGGTGCTCGGCCTCCAGCAGCAGCAGGCGGTGGCGGTGGTTGCGCGGCCCCAGCGCCGCCAGGGCGCGGAAGCGCTTGCGCGCGTGTGGCAGCCGCGCCGGGTCGGCCAGCGCCATCAGCAGAAGCGCCAGCGGGTAGTTGTTGGTGGCGCGGATCTGGTCGAGGTGCCGGGTCAGCGCGGTGGCGATCTGCGGCGCATCGGGCGTGCCGAAGACCACCGCCAGGTGCAGCTTCATCAGGTGCACGTTGGCGAGCATCAGGACGTTGCGGGTGGCCTCCATCTCGGCCAGCGTGGCGTCTTCGTCCATGTGCGCGCCATGCAGGCGCGACGGGTGTTCGGAGCCCTCCTGCAGGACGGCGGCGGCCTGCTCGAAGATGGCGACGACCTGTTCCTGCAGGGTGTTGCCGATGCGCTGGAGCAGGCGCCGCACCTCGGCGGTGTCCACCGCGAAGTCCGGCAGCCGCTCCCCCGTCAGCCAGCCGCAGCGCAGCCATTGCAGCAGGTGGTAGCCGGCGCCCTCACGGTCGCCGACGACCAGCGCCTGCTCGTACGCGGCGCGGAAGCGCGGGCGCAGCGCCGGGATCGGCTCCGCCCAGTGCCAGCCGAAGGCGAGGAAGCCGAACACCACCCGCGCCGTGACGCCGAAGCCCTCGGCGGCCAGCACCTCGTCCACGCAGGGGCTGTGCTTCACCGCGTCGCGCCACGCCCCGGCGAAGCTGCACAGCGTCACCCAGGCCGACAGCGCCACCACCCGCATCGCCGGGTCGCCGGAGCGCAGCGCCAGCTCCACCGCGCGGAAGGCGATGGGCACCGCCATGTCCTTGCGGGCGTACAGCACGCCGCCGAACACCACGAACACCAGCCGCGCCAGCGCCTTGAGGTCGGCGCCGCCATAGGCCGAGGGACGGGGCACCGGCGGGTGGGCCAGCATCAGCCGTCCGCGCAGCAGCGTCGCCACGGCGGCGAGCTTGCTGCCGCGCGCCGGCAGCGTGACGCCCAGCGAGCGCAGCGCGGCCAGACCGGCCTCCGTCGCCTCGGCGACCTCGCCGCGGGCGACCAGGGCGGTGACGCGGATCAGGTGGGCGCGGATCGTCTCGCGCGGCGCCCGGGCGTGCGCCAGCGCCTCGGCGCACAGCCGCTCCATCAGCTCCGCCTCGCCGCACATGCCGGCGGCGTCGGCGGTCTCCTCGTGCAGCGCCAGGGCCAGCGCGTGGTCGGTCCCCCACGGGTCGTCGCCGAGCAGCGCCAGCCCGGCGCGGCCGTAGCCGAACGCCGGCTCCGACGCGCCCGACGCCAGCGCCCGGCGCGCCGCGGCGAGGTTCAGCGCGGCGACGCGCAGCCGCTCCTCCGCGCCGCCGATCAGCGCGTGCGCGCGGTTCAGGTGGTCGAGGATGTCGAACAGGTCCTCCGACCGCTCCGGGTCGGCCGCGCCGGACAGCAGCCGGCGGCCGGTGCGCAGGTGCACGGCGGCGCGCTCGCCTTCGGGGATCAGCGAGTAGGCGGCCTGCTGCACCCGGTCGTGCAGGAAGCGGTAGCGCACCTTCGGCCCGGCGCCGTCCGCCGCCGCGGCATCGACGGTGCGGTAGGCGCCGTCCAGCGGCAGCACCAGCCCCTCGCGCAGCGCCGGCACCAGCGCCGCGGCCAGCTCCGCCGCCGGGGCGTCGCCGGCGGCCGCGAGGTCGGCCAGCTCGAACCGGCCTCCGACGCAGGCGGCGATGCTCAGCGCCGCGCGCGTCGCCGGGTCGAGGCGGCGGATCTTCTCGACCATCAGGTCGACCACGTTGTCGGTGCTGTCGCGCTGGGCGATGCGCGCGGCGTCCCAGGTCCACAGGCCCTGCGCGCGGTCGAAGGCGATCAGCCCCTCCTCGTGCATCGCCAGCAGGAACTGGCCGAGGAAGAACGGGTTGCCCTGCGTCTTGGCGCGGCACAGCGCCGCCAGCTCGTCCACGCGCGCGTCGTCGCGGCGCGTCGTCTCCGCCACCAGCCGGCGCACGTCGGTGGCGGTCAGCGGCCCGACGCGCAGCCGCTCCACCCGGCTGCCGCCGTCCTTCAACCGCTTGGCGAGCGCCAGCGCCGAGGCGGCGTCGCTGTCGTCGTCGCGGCAGGCGCCGATCACCAGCAGGTGCTTCATGTCCGGGTCGGCGATCAGCTTCTCCAGCAGCGCCAGCGACGGCCGGTCGGCCCATTGCAGGTCGTCGAGGAACAGCACCAGCGGCCGCTCCGGCCCGGTCAGCGCCGCCACGAGGTTCTGGAAGGTCAACTGGAAGCGGAACTCCGCCTCGCTGGGCGCCAGCTCCGGCACCGGCGGCTGCTCGCCCAGCAGCAGCGCGAAGGCGGGGATCAGCTCGGTGACCACCGCGCCGTTGGAGCCGACGGCGCGGCGGACCGCTTGCGTGCGCTCCGCCAGCTCCGCCTCGCTGCCGGCCAGCAGCTGGCGCGCCAGCGCGTCGAACGCCTGGATGACGGCGGAGTAGGGGATGGTGCGCTTGATCTGGTCGAACTTGCCCTCGACGAAGAAGCCGCGCAGCGCGGTCATCGGCTTCTGCACCTCGCGCACCAGCGCCGACTTGCCGATACCCGCCGGCCCGGCGATCAGCAGCAGCTCGGCCCGGCCCTCGACGACGCGGCCGAAGCTGGACAGCAGCGCCGCCACCTCCGCCTCGCGGCCGTACAGCGTCTCCGGGATGGCGAAGCGTTCGGAGCGGTCGTGGCGGCCCAGGATCAGCTTCGGCTGCTCGCCCGCCTCCGGCGCCGCGGCGCAGGCCTCCAGGTCGGCGATCAGGCCGGCGGCGCTCTGGTAGCGGGCCTCCGGGTCCTTGGCCAGCAGCTTCATGACGATGGCCGACACCGCGGTCGGCACGCCGTACTCCAGCGCGTGCGGGGAGGGCGGGGTGCGGGCGATGTGGCCGTGCACGACGCCCAGCGGGTCGGCGTCGCCGAACGGCGGCCGGCCGGTCAGCAGCCGGTACAGCGTGGCGCCCAGCCCGTAGAAGTCGGCACGCCAGTCGACGGAGCGGTTCATCCGCCCGGTCTGCTCCGGCGCCATGTAGGCGACCGTGCCCTCCAGCGTGCGCACGTCGGCGGGGGCGGCGGATTCGCGGGCCAGCTCGGCGGCGATGCCGAAGTCGATCAGCTCCACCGTGCCGGTGGCCTGGTTCCAGACGATGTTGGCCGGGGTGACGTCCTTGTGGATCATGCCGGCGGCGTGCACCCGGCCCAGCGCCGCCGCCACCGCGATGCCGATGCGCAGCGTCTCCGGCACGCCCAGGCGGCCGTCCTCCAGCAGCCGGTCGAGGCTGACGCCGCCGCTGTCGGGCATGACCAGGATCAGCCCCTCGGGCGAATCCTCCACGCCCTCCACCGCGACGATGCCGGGGCCGGCGAGGCGGCGGGCGATCTCGGCCTCGCGGCGGAAGTGCAGCACGTCGGCGGTGCCGGGGCGCGGGCGCTCCAGGCGCTTCAGCACGACGGGGGCGCCGTCCCCGGCGCGGCGCGCGCGCAGCACCGTCACCAGCGTGCCGCGATAGAGCACGTCCTGCACCTGGAAACCCGCCGCCGCCATCTTCGCCCCATATCACCCGGGCTCTTGCGTCCCGGACTGCGAACGCGACTATACAGGGGCAATCGGCGGTTGGAACAGGGGAACCGCTCAGTCCACAACCGGGCGCAGCAGCAGGCGGATCTCGTCGCCGTGCGTGGTCTTGCGGACGCACTCCCAGGCGCGCTCCTCCAGCTCGGGGTAGAGCAGCATCGGGTCGCGGTCGTGGTGCACCACGATCTCCTGCACCCCGCCGGCTTCGATCAGGCGCAGCACGGCGGTCATCGGACCGGGCGGGACGAGGCCGCGCACCTCGATGTGGGTCGTGCCGCCCTCCCGCCACGTCTCGCCCGGCTTGCGCAGGGTGGGCAGGCCGATTCCTGAGTCGTCGGGCGGGCCGCCGTCGCGGTGGAAGCAGATGCGCCAGTGCCCCGGCCCGGCCGGGCGGCCCTGGGACATCAGGCCCTTGCCGGCCAGCACGCGGCGCAGCGGCGCCGGGTCGAACGGCGCCTCCAGGATCAGATAGCCGCCGGGCGGCACCGCGTCGGCCGCCTGCAGGACCGCGGCGAAGGGGTCGCGCCCCTCGGCCAGCATCGGGCGGACGTCCACGGTGGCGGCGCCGGTCCGTTCGGCCTGCGCGAACCAGTCGTTGGCGGCGGGCGGGGCCGCCGGCGCGGGCGGCGCGGCGGGCGCGGCACCGGCCAGGTCGAGCAGCCGCTCCACCGGCACCCCGGCGATGGCCGCCGCGTCGGCGAGGTGGATGCGCCCCGCCGGCACGTTGCCGGAATCGAGCAGCCGGCTCAGCGCGTTGTCGGGGCCGAGGCCGTCGGCGAGGCGGTCGGCGAGGCCGGGGTCGGCGCGCAGCGCCTGGGCGAGGGAGGTGTCGGCGGTCAACGTCATCATGGGTCTCAAGGAAGCCAGTAGAGCGGGTCCACCCCGAACACCAGGGGGTGGGCGTGGAGGATGGCGGCGTACAGCGCCAGCCCGCCGAGCACCCGCCCGGCTCCGATCTCGCCCCAGGCGAGGCGCTGGCGGCCGGACAGGATGGCGGCGAAGGGCACGGCGCTGGTCCCGGCGCGGAAGGCGGCGGCCTCCGGCGCGGGGGAGCGGCGCAGCACCCAGTCGTTCTTGACCATGGCGAACAGCGCGATGGCCGCCATGGTCGCGAACAGGATGACGCGCCGCGCGTCGCCGGTGGCCTGCAGGTGCAGCAGCGCCCACAGCAGCAGGCCCATGGAGCCGGGGAAGCGGGTGATGCGGTAGATGCCGGCGGCCGGGCGCGGCGCCGCCGGCTCACCGAATTTGGTGGACACCCGCGCCGCCATCAGGACGAAGGCGACGGGCATCAGCGCCACGGCCAGCTTGGCCGCGCCGTCGGCGGGGAAGAACAGGCGGCCGGCGGTGTCGACCTCGCGGTAGGCCAGCACGAACAGCGTCAGCGTCGCGATGGACAGCAGCGAGTGCAGCGCCATGAAGCCCGGCCGCCCCAGCCGCCCGAGCAACGCCGGCCGCACCCCCGGCCAGGAGGGCACGGCGTGGCTGAGGAACAGCAGGACGGCGGAGGCGAGGTACAGGAGGGTCGGCATCGGTCAATCTCCGTCCGCACTGTACAGCATGGAACCGGGGTGGCGCGTCTTGACGATGGTCAAGTTGGCCGGCGCCGAACGGAACCGGCGGCCCGCCGCCGGGGTTCCACCGGCGGAGGCGGGCCATAGAAGCCCCTCCCCCGTCGCGGGGGAGGGGTTGGGGAGAGGGGGAAGAAACCTGGCCGCTTCGCGGCGCCACCCTCTCCCCAACCCCTCTCCCGTCAAGGGAGAGGGGCTTTCCGGCCATTGCCGCAGGAGAAGCGCGCATGACCGAATGGGTCACCGGGATCGTGGCGGAGCTGGGCTATGGGGGGATCTTCCTCCTGCTGGTGCTCGCCCGCGTCGTGCCGCCGATCCCGGCGGAGACGGTGATCCCGCTGGCCGGCATGGGGGCGGCGGCCGGGACGTTCAACCTTGCCGCGGTCATCCTGGCCGGCGGGTTCGGCTCGGCGGTGGGGGAGCTGTTCTGGTACCTGCCGAGCCGGCTGCTCGGGCGCGAGCGCTTCGTCGCGTTCCTGCGCCGGCATGGCCGCTGGATCACCGTGAAGCCGGAGCAGGTGGAGCAGGCGACCGACTGGTTCGCCCGGCGCGGCGGCATCGCCGTGCTGCTGTGCCAGCCGCTGCCGGGGCTGCGCACGCTGATCTCGATCCCGGCCGGGGCGTGCGGGCTGCCGCTGGTGCCGTTCTTCCTGTACGCCGTGGTGGGCTCGTGCGTGCAGGTGTCGACGCTGGCGGTGACCGGGTATCTGGTGCGTGCGGGCTTTCCGCAGCTGGCCGACTACGTGGTGCCGGCGGCGCTGGCGATGGTGGCGGTGGTGCTGGTGGCCTACGTGGTCCGCGTCGTCCGGCACCGGGGCAGCGCCTGAGGAACATTCGCCCACCGTGGGCGTTGCAGGAGCGCGTTATCCGGCCGTTCCGTCGAGAAGGAAGCCCCGCCATGACCCGCGCTGCGTTCGCCGCCGTCCTGATGTCGCTCGGTCTCGTCGCCTGCGTCAGCGACGTTCCCCCGCCCACCGCGCAGATGGGCGCTTCCAGCCAGGCCATCCTGACGGCCGAGCGCGCCGGCGCCGCCGTCTACGCGCCGGTCGAGCTGCAGACCGCGCGCGCCAAGATGGTGGCGGCCGACGAGGCGATGCGCGCCGACGACCGGATCGAGGCGCGCCGCCTCGCCGAGGAGGCGCAGGCCGCCGCCAACCTCGCCACCGCCCGGACGCAGACCGCGATCGCCCAGGGCGCCGCGCCGCCGGCGCCGCTCTCCGGCAGCTCGACCACCGTCACCACCACGGTGCCCGCCCCGCCGCCGGCCTACGGCGGCCCGACCACCTGGAGCCCGCAGGGCATCCAGTCCAGCGGTTCCACCACCACGACCACCACGACCACCGGCCCGCTGCCGGCATGGACGCCGGACACCACCACCTCGGTCGGGGCGGGCAAGAGCGTCAGCGTCGGCGTGCCGCGCTGACGGCCGTTCAGGCGGCGGCCGGCGCGCCGTGGTAGTGGCGCCACATCGCCTGGAACGCCGGCTGCCGCGCCAGCAGCTCGTCCAGCGTGCCGGCGTCGACGCGCCGTCCGTCCGCCATCAGCACAACCCGGTCGAAGTGCTTGAGCAGGTGCAGCCGGTGCACCGCCGAGACGACGCAGGCGTCCGGGAACTCGTCCAGCAGGCCGCGGTAGACCGTCAGCTCGGTGGACGGGTCCATGCTGCTGGTCGGCTCGTCCAGCATGATGAGGCTGGAGGCGCGTGAGGCCAGGATGCCGCGCGCCAGCGCCAGACGCTGCTTCTGCCCGCCCGACAGGTTCAGCCCGCGCTCGCTGATCACCGTGTCGAGGCCGGCGGGCAGCCGCTCGACCACCGGCAGCAGCTGCGCCAGCCGGCAGGCGCGCAGCACCTCCGCCTCGGGGTAGTCGATGCCCATGGTGATGTTCTGGCGGATGCTGCTCTCGAAGACCTCCGGGTCCTGCGGCACCAGCGTGGCGATGCCGCCGAGGTCGCGCAGGTCGGCACGCCCGGCGCCGTCCACGGATATCGCGACGCGCTCCGCCTCGTAGAGGCCGGACAGCACGCGCAGCAGCGTGCTCTTGCCCGACCCGCTCTCGCCGACCAGCGCCACCCGCCCGCCGCGCACGAGATCGAGGTCCACGCAGGACAGCGCGGCGCGGGCGCCGTAGCGGAACTCCAGGGCGCGCACCTCGATGCTTCGCCAGTCCTCGGGCAGCGGGGCGGCCTCGGCGCCGGGGCGCGGCTGGGCGTCGAGGATGGCGTCGGCGCCGGCGACGTCGGCGGTGTGGCGCACCAGCTCCTGCCAGTGCGTCGCCATGGAACCGACCACGGTGCCGACCTGCTGGGCGTACTGGTGCACCATCACCGCGGTGCCCAGCGGCACTACGCCGCCCTCGCGCCACGCCAGCCACGCGTACAGCACCACCAGCCCGGTGCGCAGCGCGTTGTTGGCGAGGTCGATGGCGCACCACTTCGTCTCGTTGACCACCACGTGGCGGCGCAGCGGCACGAACACCGCGGCCAGCCGCTCGCCCACCACCCGGCGCGTCGCCGCCTGCAGGCGCAGCGTCAGCACCGTGGCGATGTTGCCCAAGCAGTCCACCAGCTCGGCCACGTAGCGGCGCTCGGCACGGTTCTCCTGCTCCAAAAGGTGGACCATGGTGCGGTCGAAGCGCACCAGCACCGCCACCACCGCGGCGTAACCGGCCAGCGCCACCGCGCCCGTCGCCGTGGAGACGACGAACAGCGCGGCGATCGGCCCGACCACCGAGACGATGTTCTGCAGGTAGACGAACTGGTGCTGGGCGAAGCCGAACAGCGCGGTGGTCGCCTTGCCCATGCGCTGGATCGTCTCGCCGGAGTGGTGGCGCTCGTGCCAGCCCAGCGGCAGCGCGGTCAGGCGGGCGTACAGCGCGTCGGCGAACTGCGCCCGCGCCCGCACGGCGACGAAGCGCTCGATCACCCGCCCCGGCCCGTGCAGCGCCCAGGCCAGGACCGCCGCGCCCAGCGTCGCCGCCATGTAGCCGCCGGCGGTGCGCAGGTCCTGCGCGGCGGCGTCCTGGAGCGCGTTCACCGCCTCCCCGAAGAACCAGGGGATGGCGAGGCGCACGACCTGCGCTACGAACAGCAGCGCCAGGAACGTCGCCAGCAGGCCGCGCGCGCCGGCCGTATGGTGCCAGAACGTCGCGTAGAGCCGGGCGATGCCGCCGGGCCTGGGGGTGCTCATGTCGGGTCCGAGGGATGCGTGGGATACGGCCGGGCAGGCTAGGCCGGGGCGGTTAAGCGGCCTTTACCGCGACGGCGCCGGACCGGTGTCAATTTTCGGGCGGGCGAGGAGTTTCGAGTCGCGGCGGCACGTTTCGCGACCTTGGCTGTTTACCGTGTGAAGGAAGGCGGCGCTGCACCTTGGCGCGCGGCCTCCGACCGCGGCACGGCCGCGGCATGTCTGAAAACAGGGATCGGAGAGAGAGGATGCGTAAGCTTCTGATCGGAACTGTCGCCGCGCTGGCGCTGGTGACCGGGACTGCCATGGCTCAGGATTCCGGCGGTGCGACCGGCGGTGCGGGCGCGTCGTCCGGCGCGGCCGGCAACACGGGTGGCGGCAGCACCGACATGAACACCACCGCGCCGCGTCCCGGCAAGTCCACGATGACGCCGGGCACGACGGGCTCCACCACCACGGACCGCAACTGGTCGGCCGGCAACCCGGGCGGCACCACCGCCGGCTCGGGCGCGTCGGGCACCTACACCGAGCGCGGCACCGCGAAGAACCGCGGCGAGCTGTCGACCAGCGGATCGCCGGACGGCCGCAGCGACGCGACCGCCCCGGGCCAGGGCCGCGAGTACGACACGCTGAAGAAGGGCACCGCCGGCTCCAGCGGCGACCGTGCGGTCAGCGGCTCGAGCAACAACAAGCCGGCCCAGGCCGCGCCGAACCGTTCGCCGCAGGCCGCGCAGCGCGCCACCGGCACGCACTGCCCGCCGGGCACGCCGGACTGCCGTCCGGGCCAGGGCCCGAAGTAAGGGTTGCGGTGCACGCACGGGCGCGTCCGGGGCCATCCCCCCGGGCGCGCCCGTCGCGTTTGTGTGGGAAAGGAAAACCTCAGGCCGCCAGCAGCTCGAACACCGGACGGCCCTTGGCGGCCTCGACCAGGGTGCGGAACAGGTTCTGCTGGCGCGGGTCGGCGATCAGGTACTCGGGGTGCCACTGCACGCCGACCAGGAAGCGCTGCCCCTCCGCCTCGATGCCCTGGACGACGCCGGAGCGCTCGCGCGCGACCACCCGGATTCCCTCGCCCAGCCGGTTCACCGCCTGATGGTGCAGCGCGTTGACCCGGCATTCCGAGAGGCCGAGGATGCGGTACAGCCCGCTGTCCGGCACGATGGTGACGCGCTTGCGCGGCAGCACGGTGCGCAGCCGCGGCGCCTCCTCGTAGACCTCGTGGATGTCCACGTGCAGGGAGCCGCCGCGGTGCACGTTGATCATCTGCGAGCCGCGGCAGATCCCCAGCACCGGCATCCCGCGCGCCTCGGCGACGTCGAGCGCCTGCAGCTCCAGCCGGTCGCGCTCCGGGTCGATGCGGATCTTCGGCTGCGCGGCCTCGCCGTACAGCGCGGTGTCGATGTCGTCGCCGCCGCCGACCACCAGCCCGTCCAGCTGGTCGAAGGGGAACGGCTCCAGGCTGGTGATGCGCACCGACCGGCCGCCGGCCCGCCACACCGCCATGCGGTTCGCCCAGGAACTGACGCGCGCCCCGCGCGCCGAGGCGGTGATGCCGATGAGCGGCCGGGCCATGCCGCCGTCCCTCAGCCGGCCAGCCGCTGGCCGGCCTCGGACGCCCAGTCGTCCAGCTTCCGGCGCGCGGCGTAGTCGCGGAACGCGGCGCCCAGCGCGTCCAGCCGCGCGCGGTCGGCGGCCAGCTCCTCCACCGCCACCCAGCGGTTCCAGTCCTGCGCCAGCGACCAGCCGGTTTCGCCGATGCGGGCATTGGGCAGGCGGTAATGGAAGGTCGGCCGCGGCCGGACGTGCGGATCGTTCACCTTGGCGAACAGCGCCTCGGGGTCCAGATGGGCGAACAGCGGGAACAGGTCCAGCTCGCGGTTGCGGGTCGGGTTGGCGTCCAGGTAGTCGGCGACCAGCGTGTCCATGTCCGGCCGGTAGGCGGGATCGACGACCTTGGCCGCGTACTCCACCGGGAAGGCGGCGATGAAGCCGGTGATGCGCCGCGTCGGATCGATGCGGATCTGCGCGCGCAGCCACGGCGCCAGGACCAGGAACGCCTTCAGGTGATCGACCACGTAGTCGGCGTCGGTCGCCGCCACCTCCGGGTTGAAGTGCAGGCCGAAGGCGAACAGCGGGCTGGCCCCGGTGCCGGCCGCGCCGCGCTCGCGCAGGCCGTCGACCAGCGCCTCCAGCTCCGGCAGGCGCTCGAACGGCACCGGCGGGGCGGCGATCTCGAAGGGCATGACCAGACTGCCGATGCTGCCCCACAGCGGCCGCAGCTTCTCCAGGAAGGCGTCCAGCGCGCCGGGCTCGCCGTCGGTCTTCGGCGGGTGGGCGGAGCGCATGTCCAGCTCCACCGCGAAATCGCCCAGGCGCGTGCCACGCACCCGGCAGCGGTGCGGGTTCTCCACGGCGATCTCGCCGCCGTAGAGGTCGCGGACGAGGCGGGCGGCGCTCGGCGCGTCGAGGTCGGCGAATTCCAGCTCGACTCCGACGCGGCGGGGTGAACCGTCGGGCGCCGTCAGGCGCGGGGGCATCTGCAGGGAGGTGGTCATGGCCTCGGAACAACAAGGACCTAGCGGCCACGGTTCCGCAGCCGCCGCCGCCCGGTCTTTCCGTGTTTCTGTCTTATGGGGTAATCCAAAGGCGCGGATATCTGCAATTAAAGCTGCTTTCGTGAAGAAGGTGCAAAGTGACTGTCGGCGATTACCTCTTCCGGATCTCCGGTGTTGATTGGATGAATACAGACGAAGTCAAATCCACGCAAAGAAAATTAACGGTGATTTAACCATGATCGTCTAGAACGGGCTGTGTCCGGCGAAGTGCGGAAGGCCCACTTCGCCCCTGGGGAACGTCGTCCGATGTCGCTTCTCGCCCGTCTTTTCGTCCTGGTGCTCATTGCGGTGCTGCCGGCGATCGGCATCCAGGCCTACAGCGTCGCCCGCCTGCGGGTGGAGCGGGCGCAGGAGGTGAGCGCCGAGGCCGTGCGCCTGATGCAGCTCGTCGAGGGGGAGCAGGAGCGGCTGTTCGAGGGCGTGCGCCAGCTCGCCATCGCGGTGGCGGAGGCCAGCTTCGTGCGCACCGGTGAATACCGGCGTTGCGAGCAGTACCTGATCCGCCTGTCCCGCCGCGCCCTCGACCGCCAGACGGTGACCGTCACCGACACCGGCGGAAATGTGCTGTGCAGCGGCGCGCCGGAGATGACCGGGCGCTCGCTGGCCGGCCTGCCGGTGCTGAAGCGCGCCATGACCGAGGGCCGCTTCATCCCCGGCGAGTGGACGGAGTGGCCGCTGGACGGCGCGCCGGTGCTGTCCTTCGCCATTCCCTTCCTCGACAGCGGCGGGGAGGTGGGCGGCTCCGTCCTGGTGACGCTGGACCTGCGCTGGCTGGCCGACAGCCTGGCCGGGCGGCGGTTGTCCGGCGACGTGCGGCTGACGCTGGCCGACCGCAACGGCACGGTTCTGGTGCAGGTGCCGGACACCGGGCGGCTGGCCGGAAGCCCGTTGCCCGAGGCGTTGCGCCCGCTCCTGCACGCCGCCGGCCCCGACGTGACGGAGCTGGTGGACGCCGACGGCGCCACGCGGGTGGTCGCGCACTCCCCGGTGCTCGAGGGCGTGCACGACCTGTTCGTCGCCGTCGCCATCGACCGCGACGCCGCCATGGCGCGCATCGACCGCACCACGGCGGAAGGGGTGGTGATGACGGCCGTCGGGCTGCTCATCGCCATGCTGGCGGCGTGGATCGGCGGGATGCTGTTCGTCCGCCGGCCGGTGGCGGCGCTGATGCGCGCCGTGCAGGGCTGGCGCGACGGGCATTCCGCCGGCCGTGCCGACCTTCGCGACGGCGGGTCGGAGCTCGGGCAACTGGGCCGCGCCTTCGACGACATGGCCGAGGCGCTGGAGGCGCGCGAGGCGGACCTGCGCGGCAACGAGCGGCACCTGCGCGCCGTGCTCGACGGGCTGCCGGTGTTCGTCGCGGTGCTGAAGCCGGACGGCACCGTCCTGCACGTCAACCGTGCGGCGCTGTTCGCCGGCGGGCTGACCGCGGACGAGGTCGTCGGCCGTCCGCTCGACCGCATCCGCTGCTGGGCCGAGGACCGCCCGGTGCGGGTGCGCCTGCGCGCCGCCATCGACGACGCCGCGGCCGGCATGCCGTCGCGTTTCGACAGCACGGTGCGGTTGCCGGGCGGCCGGATGGTGACGGCGGACATCACGCTGACGCCCATGCGGTCCCTCGATGGCCGGGTCGAGCACCTGATCGCCTCGGGCATCGACATCACCGAGCGCAAGCGCACCGAGGCGGCGCTGCGCACGACGGAGGAGCGCTTCCGCACCGCGCTGACCAACTCCGGCGTCGTGGTGTTCAGCATGGACCGCGACCTGCGCTACACCTGGATCGCCAACCCGGTGCTGCTGGAGCCGGATCGCATCGTCGGCCGCACCGACGACGCCATTTTCGACCGCCCGGAGGACGCCGCGGCGCTGACCGCCATCAAGCGCCGGGTGATCGAGACCGGCGAGCCCGCCCGCGAGGAGGTGCGCGTCTGCCTGCGCGGCCGCGACATGGTGTTCGACCTGGTGATCGATCCGACGCGCGACGCCTCGGGCGCGGTCGTCGGCGTCACCTGCTCGGCCTTCGACATCACCGAGCGGCACCGCGACGCCGAGGCGCTGCGCGAGGCGCGCGTGGCGGCGGAGCAGGCCAACGAGGCGAAGTCCAAGTTCCTCGCCGCCGCCAGCCACGACCTGCGCCAGCCGGTGCAGTCGCTGTTCCTGTTCGCCGCCGCGCTGGGCGAGCGGCTGAAGGACCACCCGACGCTGCCGCTGCTCGACAACATGCGGCAGTCTCTGGACACGCTGAAGACGCTGCTGGACAGCCTGCTCGACATGGCGCGGCTGGACTCCGGCCGGATCAGCGCGGTGCCGGTGCGGCTGTGCCTGGACGACGTGATCGGCAAGCTGGCGGCCGAGTACGGGCCGCGCGCCCGGCAGAAGGGGCTGGATCTGCGCGTCGTGCGCAGCGGCGCCTGGGTGACCAGCGACCCGGCGCTGCTGGAGCGCATCCTGCGCAACCTCATCGAGAACGCGCTGAAGTACACGCGGTCGGGCCGCGTCCTGCTCGGCGCCCGGCGGGCCGGCGGCGCCGTGCGGCTGGAGGTGTGGGACACCGGAATCGGCATCCCCGCCGACAAGATGGAGGCGATCTTCGAGGAGTTCACCCAGGTGAACGACACCCGGACCGAGCGCGGCCTCGGCCTCGGCCTCGCCATCGTGCGGCGGCTGGCGCAGATGCTGGAGCACCGGGTGACGGTGCGCTCGGTGGCCGGGCGCGGCTCGGTCTTCGCGGTGGAGCTGCCGCGCGCCGGCGCGCCGGCCCCGACGGTGGACGTCCGCCGCCCGGCCAACGATGCGCCGGCGGGTCCGGCGAAGGACCCGGCGAGGGATGTCGTGCTGGTGATCGACGACGAGGCGATCATCCTGCTCGGCCTGAAGGCGATGCTGGAGGGCTGGGGCTACGACGTGCTGGCGGCGCGCTCGGGCGACCAGGCGCTGTCGCTGCTGGAGAAGGACGGCCGGCGCCCGCGCATGCTGCTGTCCGACTACCAGCTGCAGCACGGCCGCACCGGGCCGGAGGCGCTGAGCGCCATCCAGGAGCGCGTCGGCCACGACGTCCCCGGCGTCATCCTGACCGGCGACGCCTCGCCCGAACGCCTCGCCGAGGCGGAGCGCAGCGGCTACCGCCTGCTGCACAAGCCGGTGCTGCCCAGCGAGCTGCGCAAGGTGGTCGGCGGGGCGTAGGGGGCGGATACGCTCTCTACGGCAGCAGCTGCAGCGCCCAGTACGCCAGCGCGCCGGTCAGGCCGGCGGCGGGGATGGTGATGATCCAGGCGATGACGATGTTGCCCGCGATGCCCCAGCGCACCGCCGAAGCCTTGCGCGCCGCGCCCACGCCGACGATGGCGCCGGTGATGGTGTGGGTGGTGGACACCGGGATGCCCAGATAGGTCGCCATGAACAGCGTGATGGCGCCGCCGGTCTCGGCGCAGAAGCCCTGCATCGGCTTCAGGTCGGTGATCTTCGAGCCCATGGTCTTGACGATGCGCCAGCCGCCCATCAGCGTGCCCAGGCCCATCGCCGCCTGGCAGGACAGCACCACCCAGAACGGCACGTGGAACGTCTCGCCCAGCAGGCCCTGCGAGAACAGCAGCACGGCGATGATGCCCATGGTCTTCTGCGCGTCGTTGCCGCCGTGCCCCAGCGAGTAGAGCGAGGCGGAGACGAACTGCAGCTGCCGGAACCGCCGGTCCACCGAGAAGGGCGTCGAGCGCACGAAGATCCACGACACCGCCAGCACCAGCATCAGCGCCAGCAGGAAGCCCACCAGCGGCGAGAGCACGATGGCGGCGGCGGTCTTGCCGAAGCCGTTCCAGACGATGGCGCTGAACCCCGCCTTGGCCATGCCGGCGCCGGCGAAGCCGCCGATCAGCGCGTGCGAGCTGGAGGAGGGCAGGCCGAGCCACCAGGTGATCAGGTTCCACCCCGTCGCGCCGACCAGCGCGCCGAAGATCACCGAACCGTCCACCAGCTTCGGCGACACGATGCCGGTGCCGATGGTGTTGGCGACGTGCAGGCCGAAGAACAGGAAGGCGATGAAGTTGAAGAACGCGGCCCAGGCCACGGCGTAGCGCGGCGACAGCACGCGCGTCGACACCACCGTGGCGATGGAGTTGGCCGCGTCGTGCATGCCGTTGATCAGGTCGAAGAACAGCGCGAGCGCGATGAGGCCGACCAGCGCCGGCATGGCGATCGTCATGACGTCCATGGATGGGGGCTCCCGCTCAGACCTGTTCGATGACGATGCCGTCGACGACGTTGGTCACGTCGTCGCAGTGGTCGACGATCTCCTCCAGGAGTTCGTAGATCTCCTTGAGGATGACGAAGCGCTTGGGGTCGTGCTCGCCGGCGTTCAGCCGCGACAGGCAGGCGCGCAGCAGCTTGTCCGTCTCCCCCTCGATGCGTGAAATTTCCACGCTCATGCGTTGCAGGTGCATCACGTTCCTGTTGATGGAGCCGAGGAGCGGCACGCCCTCGCGCAGCAGCTTGGCGCACTGCCGGGCGGCGTCGGCCATCTGGCGCATCTCCGGGGTGAACTCGGTGATGCCGTAGATCATGATGCGCTGGGCCGCTTCCTCGATGAAGTCGACCGTGTCGTCCATGGCGGTGATCAGCGCGTGGATGTCCGAGCGGTCGAAGGGGGTGATGAAGGTGCGGTGGACCGCCTGCAGCGTGCGCTTGGTGACCTGGTCGGCGGCGTGCTCGGCCGCCAGGATGCGCTCGAACGCCGCCTGCCGGTCGCCGCCGGGTTCCAGCAGGTCGTGCAGGGCGTCGGCCGCCTCCATGATCCGCTCGGAATGCTCGCAGAAATAGTCGATGAACTTCTCTTCCCTGGGCATCAGGGCGCGGAACAGGCGGAGAAGCATGGCGTATCCTTGGCAAGCGATCCGGCTTCGGCGGCGGTGGTGTAGCACCGGACGCTGGTGCCCGCCAGATGCATGACATATTTATGACGCAAGTGTCGCGGCAGGCGCGGCAATTCGCGCCCCGTTCGGGCGCGCGGCGGCGCGGAGGACGCTTCCCGCGCCGGGTGCCGGCGGCGAATCGGAAGGGCGGGGCGTGATGGTTCACTACATCGGCATCGACGTCCTGCGCACCCTGCACGAGGGCATCGTGGCCCGCCGCAAGGGCGACGCCAAGATCTCGCGCACCGCCAAGCTGTTCGCCCAGGGCAGCCGCAAGGTGGCCTCCAAGGTCGGCGAGGAGGCGGTCGAGGTGGTCATCGAGGCGATGCGCGGCGACAAGCACGCCGTGGTGATGGAAAGCGCCGACCTGCTCTACCACCTCGTGGCGCTGTGGGTTGACCTGGGCATCAAGCCGGACGTCGTGTGGGCCGAGCTGCGCCGGCGCGAGCTGACCTACGGCGTCGCCGAGAAGCTGCTCAAGGACGAGGACGCCCCCGCCCCGGCGGCGGCGCGGCCGAAGAAGGCCCGCAAGGGGAAGTAGACCGCTATCCCGCCGTCAGCCCCCTGAGCTGCCGGTTCGCCACCGCCAGCATGGCGAGGTCGACGTTCGCCTGGGTGCGCAGTTCGGAGACCAGCTGCTCGACCCGTTCGACCACCGGCCGGCGCTGCGCGATCCAGTCCTCCACCGGGTGATCGCCCGCGGTCGCGTCCAGCACCCGCACCGTCAGCGCCGTCTGGTGCGCGAACAGGTCGTCCACGATCGCCGCCACGGCCTGCTTCTGCCAGTGGTTCTCCGTCTTCGCCCCCGCCGCCTTGTCGCGCAGCCACTCCAGTCCGAAGCGCCGCCCCAGCTGGAAGTACACCGCCGCCACCCCGGCCACCTCCCGCCCCGTGCGTGCCGCGATCCGCACCAGGTCCGGCGCCGAGGCCAGCACGGGCAGCGCCGCGATCCGCTTCGCCAGATCCTCCGGGACCCCCTCCGCCACGTACACCGCCGCCCGCGCCGCCAGCCGCGCCGCCTCCTCGGCGTCCAGCACCGCGTCCAGGTTGGAGGTCAGCGCCTCCACGCCGGGCCGGTAGGTCTCCGCCTCCGCCGCGATGGACAGCGGGTGCGCGCCGCCGGTCAGGAACCACGCCACCGTGCGCTCCAAGAGCCGGATCGTCTCCACCAGCATCGCCGTCTGCACCCCGGCCGGAGCCCGCGTGTCCAGCTCCTCGATGGCCTTCCACAGCGGGCGCAGCTGGAAGGCGTCGCGCACCACCGCGTACGCCCGCGCCACGTCCCCCGGACCCATCCCGGTCTTCTCCATCATCTCCTTCACGAACACCGGGCCCACCCGGTTGACGATGGAGTTGGTCACCCCCGTCGCCACGATCTCGCGCCGCAGCCGGTGCCGGGCGATGGCCTCGCCGAAGCGCTCGCGCAGCGGGGCGGGGAAGTAGCGCACGAGGTCCTCGTGCATGAACGGGTCGTCCGGCAGGTCGGAGGCCAGCAGGTCGTCGTACAGCGTGATCTTGGCGTAGGCCAGCAGCACCGCCAGCTCCGGCCGCGTCAGCCCCTGCCGGGTGGCCATGCGGGCCGCCAGCTCCTCCTCGTCGGGCAGGTACTCGAGGCGGCGGTTGAGCCGCCCGGCCTTCTCCAGCGAGCGGATGAAGCGCGCCTGCGCCTCCAGCAGGTCGGCCCCGCGCGCCTGGGCGATGGTCAGCGCCTGCGTCTGCAGGTAGTTGTCGGCGAGCACCAGCGCCGCCACCTCGTCGGTCATCGCCACGAGGAGCTGGTCGCGCTGCTTCACCGTCATGTCGCCGCGCGCCACCACGTCGCCCAGCAGGATCTTGATGTTCACCTCGTGGTCGGAGGTGTCCACGCCGGCCGAGTTGTCGATGGCGTCGGTGTTGAGGCGCACGCCGTGCTGCGCCGCCTCGATGCGGCCGCGCTGCGTCACGCCCAGGTTGGCACCCTCGCCGACCACCCGGGCGCGCAGTTGCGCCGCGTCGATGCGCAGCGCGTCGTTGGCCTTGTCGCCGACCTCGGCGTTGGTTTCGTCGGAGGCCTTGAGGTAGGTGCCGATGCCGCCGAACCACAGCAGGTCGACCTCGGCGCGCAGCATCGCCTGGATCAGCTCGGCCGGGGTGACGTGCTCGGCCGCGATGCCGAAGCGCTCGCGGATCTCCGGCGTCAGCGCCACGGATTTGGCCGAACGCTCGTAGATGCGCCCGCCCTTCGACAGCAGCGCCGCGTCGTAATCGGCCCAGGAGGAGCGCGGCAGGGCGAACAGGCGCTCGCGCTCCTTGAGGCTCACCGCCGGGTCGGGATCGGGGTCGCAGAAGACGTGGCGGTGGTCGAAGGCGCCGACCAGCCGCGTGTGCCGGGACAGCAGCATGCCGTTGCCGAAGACGTCGCCGGACATGTCGCCGACGCCGACGCAGGTGAAGTCCTGGGCCTGGATGTCGCGCCCCAGCTCACGGAAGTGGCGCTTGACCGACTCCCAGGCGCCGCGGGCGGTGATGCCCATCCTCTTGTGGTCGTAGCCCTGCGATCCGCCGGAGGCGAAGGCATCGCCGAGCCAGAAGCCGTAGTCGAGCGACACCGCGTTGGCGATGTCGGAGAAGGTCGCCGTGCCCTTGTCGGCGGCGACGACGAGGTAGGGATCGTCGCCGTCGTGCCGCACCACGCCGTGCGGCGGCAGCACGCTGCCGTCGGAGCCCAGGTTGTCGGTGATGTCCAGCAACCCGCGCATCAGCGTCTGGTAACACGCAATTCCCTCGGCCAGCGCCGCCTCGCGCCCCGCGCCGGCGGGCGGCGGGCGCTTGACGACGAAGCCGCCCTTGGAGCCGACCGGCACGATGACGGTGTTCTTGACCATCTGCGCCTTCATCAGGCCGAGGATCTCGGTGCGGAAGTCCTCGCGCCGGTCGGACCAGCGGATGCCGCCGCGCGCCACCCGGCCGCCACGCAGGTGCACGCCCTCCATGCGGGGCGAGTAGACGAAGACCTCGACCCAGGGCCGGGGCAGCGGCAGCTCGTCGATGCCCTGGCTGTCGAGCTTGAAGGAGAGGTAGGGCCTGGGCGCGCCGTCGGGTCCGGTCTGGTAGGCGTTGGTGCGCAGCGTGGCGCGGATCAGGTTGACGAAGCGCCGCAGGATGCGGTCCTCGTCGAGGTTGACGACGGCGTCCAGCGCGGCTTCGATGCTCGCCAGGATCTCCGCCTCGTCGCCGGGGCGGGACGGATCGAAGCGCGCCTGGAACAGGCGGACGATGAGGCGGGCGGTTTCGGGGTGGGCGGCCAGCGTGGCTTCCACGGTGTCCTGGGTGAAGGCGAAGCGGGCCTGCCGCAGGTACTTGGCGTAGGCGCGCAGCACCGTCACTTCCCGCGCCGTCAGCCCGGCGCGCAGGACGAGGCGGTTGAAGCCGTCGTCCTCCAGCACGCCCTGCCACACCGCGGCGAAGGCCTCCTGGAAGGCCTCCTTGACCGCGGCGACCTCGACCGGCTCGCCGGTCAGGGTGCGCAGTGCGAAGTCGTGGATCCACACCGGCGCCGGCCGTCCGGCGGGGGTCACCTCGAAGGGCTGCTCGGTGATGACGCGCAGATCCATGTGCTCGAGCATGGGCAGCACGTCGGAGAGCGGGACCGGCCGGCCCTCGTGGTAGATCTTGAAGTGCAGCTCGGCCGGTTCGGCCTCCAGCGGGCGGTACAGGTTGATGCCGAGCCGGCCGTGCGCCACCGCCGCCTCGATCCGCTCGATGTCGTGCACGGCGGCCTCGGCGGTGAACGCCTCGCGGTAGCTGGTCGGGAAGGCCTGGGCGTAGCGCACGGTCAGCTCGCCGCCGGCCTCGTCGCCCTTGGCATCGACCAGCGCGTCCTTCAGCTGGTCGGTCCAGTCGCGCGCCGCCTGCACCAGCCGCGCCTCGATGTCGGCCACGGCGTAGGCCGGCGTCTTGCCCGGCTCGGTCTTGATGATGAAGTGGATGCGCGCCAGCACGCTCTCGGCCAGCTGGGTGTAGAAGGCGGTGCAGGTGCCGTTCAGCGCCGCCTCCAGGATCGTCTGCATGCGCCGCCGCAGCGCCGTGTCGTAGCGGTCGCGCGGCACGAAGACCAGGCAGGAGGCGAAGCGGTCGAACGGGTCGCGCCGGATGAACAGCGCCAGCCGCTGCCGCTCCTGCAGGTGCAGGATGCCGAGCGCGGTGTCGTACAGCTCCTCCACGCTGGCCTGGAACAGCTCGTCGCGCGGGTAGGTCTCCAGGATGTTGAGCAGCGCCTTGCCGTCGTGGCTCCTGGGATCGAAGCCGGCGCGCTCCACCACCGCGGCGACCTTGCGGCGCACGAAGGGGATGTCGCGCGGGGACCGGTTGTAGGCGGCCGAGGTGAACAGGCCGACCACCAGCCGCTCGCCGGTGATCTGCCCCTGCCCGTCGAAGCGCTTCAGCAGCACCGCGTCCATGTGCACCGGCCGGTGCACGGAGGACCGCTTGTTGGCCTTGGTGACCATCAGCGCGCGCGGCGCCCGCAGGAACTCCCGCACGTCCGGCGCCAGCGACTGGTAGTGGCGCAGCCCGTCGAACACCGTCACGTCGTCGTCGCGCAGGATGCCCAGCCCGCTGTCGGGCAGCAGGTTCAGCAGCGGCTCGCCGCCCTCCGGCCGCGGCTCGAACCGGTACTCGCGGTAGCCCAGGTAGGTGAAGTGGTCGGCGTCCATCCAGCGCAGGAACGCCTCGGCCTCGGCCACCTCGTCGGCGGGCAGCGTGGCGGATGCCGCCTGGATCTCGCCCAGCGCCTCGTGCACCTGCGCGCGCATGCCGCGCCAGTCGGCGACGGCGGCGCGCACCGCGCCCAGAACCCGCTCCAGCCCGTCGCGCACCCGCTCCAGCGTCGCCGCGTCGGAGCGCGCGTCGACCTCCACGTGCATGAAGGATTCCGGGCAGGCGTCGGCCGGTGCGGCCTCCGGCTCGTAGAGGTCGGTGATCCGTCCCTCGGCGTCGCGCGCCACCCGCACCACAGGATGGATCACCAGATGCACGGTGAGGCCCTGGCGGTTCAGCTCGGCGGCCACCGAATCGACCAGGAACGGCATGTCGTCGTTGACGATCTCCACCACCGTGCGCGGCGACTGCCAGCCGTGCTCCTCGATGCGCGGGTTGTAGACGCGCACCGCCGCACGGCCCGGCGTGCGGCGCTGGCCCCACTGCCACATGGCGATGGCGGCGCCGTACAGCTGGTCGGCGGGGGCCTGGACGATGTCGTCCGGCGGCACGTTGGCGTAGAACTGCCGCACGAACCGCTCCGCAAGATCGACCCGGCTGCGGTCGAGACGGCCGCGCACCTGGCGGACCACCTCCTCGGTCAGCTCGTCCTTGAGCTGCTCGGCACGGAGCGCCATCGCCTGTCCTCCCCAAACCCTCTCTTCGTTCCCTTGAGGGTAGCCGATCCCCGACATCTGACAAGCGCCCGGGTGCCGTACCCGCCATGCGCCGGCCCGGCGCGGCGACCCCTAGCGATTCGGCATACTCGCGTATTCCGTGAGAATGTAGTTAAAATTAAACGGATGACGATACCAAAGCAGGATGCTTTTGATCCGGAATCATCCGCGACGGCCGACGGCCGCTGGCGCATAGTCGACGCATGGACCGCCATCACCACACCCATCGCTCCCACTACGAAGCCGTCATCAGCGAAGACGGGATGGCGTGGGACGTGATCGACTCGGCCAGCCAGGAGGTCATCCGGCTCAACGACCTTCCCCAGACGGGGCTTCCGGAGTCCATCGCGGTGGAGATCGCCGAGTTCCTCAACGCCATCGTCCGCATTCCGCCGAACAAGTGGCACTGACCCGCTCGCCCCTTGCAACCCGCCGGGCTCCGGTGATAGGATTTTAGTCCCGGTTCGGGTGGCCGGTCGGCCGGGCCGAACGAAACACCCTCCGCACAGTGTTTCAGGGTGTTTCACAGTGTTTCATCCGCCCCCGCACCTCCCCGACGTCCGCGGCCGCGGCTTTGCCGCGCGCAGCGCCCTGTCCGATGCCGTCCACTGGCTGGAACCCCGCACGGTGGCGCTGCCCGCCGAGGAGGTGGCGGTGGCCGCGGCCGCCGGCCGCGTGCTGGCGGCGGACGTCGCCGCCCCCATAGACCTGCCGCCCGCCGACCGCGCCGCCCGCGACGGCATGGCCGTGGCGGCCGAGGCGACGCTCGGTGCCGGCGGCTACAACCCGATCCTGCTGATGGAGGGCCAAGCGGTGCCGGTCTCCTCCGGCGAGCCGCTGCCGCCGGGCACCGACGCCGTGCTGCCGGTCGAGGCGACGCAGGCCTCGCCGCTCGGCGTTGAGGCGCTGGACGCGCTGCCCGCCGGCAGCGGCGTCGAGCGCCGGGGCGATCAGGCGCGGGCCGGCGCCGTCCTGCTGCCCGCCGGCCGGGTGCTGCGCCCGCAGGACGTCGGCCTGCTGGCCGGACTCGGGATGGAGCGCGTGGCGGTGGTGCGGCGCCCGCGCGTCCGCATCCTGCTGGCCGGCGGCCCGCGCGACGGGCGGGACGCGGACGCAGCGCTGCTGGCGGCGCTGGTCCGGCGCGACGGCGGGGTGGCCGAGGTGCGCGGGCCGTTCGGCCGTGCGGAGCTTGTCGACGCCCTTCGCGCGCCCGGCGCCGATCTCCTGCTGGTCTGCGGCCGCACCGGGCTGGGCGCCGACGACGAAGCGCCGCTGGCGCTCGCCGAGGCCGGCACGCTGGCGCTGCACGGCTTGGCGCTGCGGCCCGGCGATTCGGCGGGGCTGGGTCGGGTCGGCGACGCGCCGGTCGTGCTGTTGCCCGGCGAGCCGGCGGCCTGCGCGACCGTCTACGACCTGCTGGCCGGCGGCGCCGTGCGCCGGCTGGGCGGACGTCCGGTGGAGCTGCCCTATGCGGTCCGCCGCGTGCCGGCGGCGCGCAAGCTGGTTTCCGAGATCGGCTTCGTGGAGGTGTACCGCGTGCGCCTGACCGATGCGGGGGCCGAGCCGGTGGCCTCCGCCGCCGTGCCCGGTCTGGCGGCGCTGGCGCGGGCCGACGGCTTCGTGCTGATCCCGGCGGAGAGCGAAGGCGTGCCGGAAGGCGGCGAGGTCGCCGTGTGGATGTACGACGCCCCCGCCGAAGCGCTATGATGGCGCGCGAATAACGGTGGGGAGGCCACGATGTCCAACGAGGACGTCCGGCAGTTCGTGCAGCAGGCGGCGCGCCAGCAGCAGTTTCTCAAGGTGGCGGGCCGCGACGAGGCGTGGGAGCGCTGGCGCGCCGCGCTCGACCTGACGCCGCGGGGCGAGGAGCGGGTGCCGCTTTCGGCCGCCCGCGGCCGGGTGCTGGCGCGCGATGTGGTGGCCGGTGTCGACGTGCCGGGCTTCGACCGCTCCAGCGTGGACGGCTTTGCGGTGCGCGCCTCCGACACCGCCGGGGCCAGCGAGCACGCCCCGGTGCAGCTGACCCTCAACGGCGAGGTGCTGTCGGCCGGCGCCCAGCCGCGGCAGGAGGTGACCCCCGGCACCGCCACGGTGATCGCCACGGGCGGCATGCTGCCGCGCGGCGCCGACGCCGTGGTGATGGTCGAGCACACCGAGACCCGCAGCGACGATGGCGCCCTCATCGTGGAAATCCGCAAGCCGGCGGTGCCCGGGGGCTTCGTGGCCGCCGCCGGGTCCGACATCGGGCGCGGCGAGACGGTGCTGCGCCGCGGGCAGACGCTCAGCTCGCGCGAGATCGGCGTGCTCGCCGCCATCGGCCTGGCCGAGGTGGACGTGCTGCGCCGGCCCCGCGTGGCGATCCTTTCCACCGGCGACGAGATCGTGGCGCCCGGCCAGCCGATCCGCCCCGGCGCGGTGTACGATTCCAACGCCGCCATCCTCGCCGCGGCGGTCGAGGAGCTGGGCGGCGAGCCGGTCCGCCTCGGCGTCAGCCCGGACGACGAGGCGACGCTGGAACGCCTCGTGGCGCAGGGGCTGGAGTGCGACGCGCTGGTGCTCTCCGGCGGCACGTCCAAGGGGGCGGGCGACCTGTCCTACCGCATCGTCAGCCGCCTGGACGATCCCGGCGTGCTGGTGCACGGCGTGGCGCTGAAGCCGGGCAAGCCGCTATGCCTCGCCGCGACCAAAGGCAAGCCGGTGGTGATCCTGCCGGGCTTCCCGACCTCCGCCGTCTTCACCTTCCACGAGTTCGTGGCGCCGGTGATCCGCGCGCTGGCCGGCCTGCCCGACGCGGCGAAGGAAAGCGTGGTGGCGACGCTGCCGATGCGCGTCGGCTCCGAGCGCGGGCGCATGGAGTTCGTCATGGTCTCCCTGGTTCGCGGGGACGAGGGGCTGGCGGCGTATCCGCTGTCGAAGGGCTCCGGCTCGGTCACCGCGTTCAGCGCCGCCGACGGCTTCGTCGCCATCGGCGAGCACGCCGAGGCGGTGGAGGCCGGCACGCCGATGGCCGTCCACCTCATCGGCGGCAACCGGCTGGCCGACCTGACGGTGATCGGCAGCCACTGCGTCGGCTTGGATGCCGTCGTCGGCCGGCTGATCGTCGAGGGGCTGACGGTCAAGGCGCTCAACGTCGGCAGCATGGGCGGCCTCACCGCCGCGAAGCGCGGTGAGTGCGACGTGGCCGCCGTCCACCTGATGGACCCGGCGAGCGGTGTCTACAACCGCCCCTTCCTGACGCCGGAGCTGGAGCTGGTCCCCGGCTACCGCCGCCTGCAGGGCGTGGTGTTCCGTCCCGGCGACGCGCGGTTCGCGGGCAGGGCGGGGGCCGAGGCCATCGCCGCGGTGGCGGCCGACGCCGGCTGCCTGATGGTCAACCGCAACGCCGGCAGCGGCACGCGCATCCTTACCGACCGCCTGCTGGGCGGGGCGAAGCCGGCGGGCTACTGGACGCAGGCGCAGTCGCACAACGCGGTCGCCGTGGCCGTGGCGCAGGGCCGCGCCGACTGGGGCGTGGCCATCGAGAGCGTGGCGCGGCTGTACGGCCTGGGCTTCCTGCCGCTGCAGGAGGAGCACTACGACTTCCTCATTCCGAAGGCCCGGCTGGAGCGCGCGCCGGTGAAGCGCTTCCTGGCGGCGCTGGAGGGCGCGGAGGTGCGGAAGGCGCTGGAGGGGTTGGGGTTTGCGAGGTGAGGTGCACGCGCTGGGCCCCCACCCAACCCTCCCCCACTGCGCGGGGGAGGGCTTTTTTGGCTGGCGGCGGAGTTCCTCCCCCCGCGAAGTGGGGGGAGGTTAGGAGGGGGACCGACGCGAAAACCCCTCACGGCTCCTTCGCCACCACCCCCGGCTTCTTCTCCTCCGGCAGCGGGATGAACTCCGTCTCGCCGGGCACCGCGGTGAAGCGGCCGGCCTTCCAGTCCGCCTTTGGCCGCCTCGATGCGGTCCTTGGAGCTGGAGACGAAGTTCCACCAGATGTGCCGCGGCCCGTCCATCGGCTCGCCGCCCAGGACCAGCACCCGCGCCGCCGTCTCCGCCTCCACCGTGATGGCGTCGCCCGGCCGCAGCACGAGCAGCTGCCCGGCCTCGAAGCGGTCGCCGTGGATGAGCACCGCGCCGGCGGCGACGTACAGCGCCCGCTCCGCGACCTCCGCCGGGACCGGCAGGCGGGCGCCGGGGTTCAGCTGGGCGTCCACGTACAGCGTCTCGGTGAAGGTCTTCAGCGGCGAGCGCTCGCCGAAGGCCGCTCCGGCGACGACCCGCACCCGCTTGCCCTCGCCCTCCAGGACGGGCAGCGCCTGATCCGGCAGGTGGACGAAGCCGGGGTCGGCTTCCTCGTGTGTCCTCGGCAGGGCCATCCACGACTGGATGCCGAACACCCGCTGCCCGGTGCGCCGGGTCTCCTCCGAGCTGCGCTCGGAGTGGGCGATGCCGCGGCCGGCCGTCATCCAGTTGACCGCCCCCGGCCGGATCGCCTGGGCCGAGCCGACGCTGTCGCGGTGCAGGATCTCGCCCTCGAACAGGTAGGTCACGGTGGCCAGCCCGATGTGCGGGTGCGGCCGGACGTCGAGGCCGTGGCCGGGCAGCAGCTCGCCCGGCCCCATCTGGTCCCAGAAGATGAACGGCCCCACCATGCGCCGCTGCGCCGAGGGCAGGGCGCGCCGCACCTCGAACCCGCCGATGTCGTGCGTGCGCGGCACCACCACCGTCTCCAGCCACTCCCGCGGACCGTCCATGACCTGCCTCCCTGGTTTGCCAAGGAAAAGGTGGAGCGGCCGCGGCGGACGGCCAGTCGGTCAGCGCTCCGCCCGGTCCGCCTCGAACAGCGACTGCAGCTCCAGCGCGGAGTCGCGCGAGGTCTGGATCAGCCGCTGCTCGTCGTGGTGCACGGCGTGCTGGCGCTCCAGCGTGCGCTCGTCGTGGGCGCGGAAGGTCTCGACGGTGCGGTGCGCCTCCTCGGCGTCCAGGCCGGTGGCGGTGAGCACCCGTTCGGTCAGCTCCAGGCTGGACAGGAAGGTCTCGCGCACGATGATGGTCACGCCGCGGTCCATCAGCAGGTGGGCGTGGCGCCGGTTGCGGGCGCGGGCGGCGATGGTCAGGTGCGGGAACAGGCGCTGCGCCATGTCCACCACCGTCAGGTTCTGCTCCATGTCCTCCAGCGCCACCACCAGCACCTTGGCGCTGTCGGCGCCGGCGGCGCGCAGCAGCTCGGGCCGCGTCGGGTCGCCGTAGAACACCTTGTTGCCGAAGCGGCGGACGAAATCGACCTGGGCGGCGCTGTGCTCCAGCGCGGTGAAGGGGATCTGGCGCAGCCGCAGCACGCGCCCGACGATCTGCCCGACCCGGCCGAAGCCGCAGATGATGACGGGCGCGGCGTCCTCCGCCGGGATGGTGTCGAAGGCGCGCGCCGGCTTGCCGCCCAGGCGCGGGACCAGCCAGCGCTCGGCCGCCGCGAACAGGAAGGGCGTGACGATCATCGACAGCGTCACCACCAACATGGCGGTGTTGGCGGCCTGCTGCCCCATGACGCGCTCGCCCACCGCCTGGGCGAACAGGACGAAGCCGAACTCGCCGCCCTGCGCCAGCACCGCGGCCATGCGCACGGCCCCGCGCGGCGTGTTGCCGGCGAAGCGGGCGAGGCCGAAGACCACCGCGGCCTTCACCGCCACCAGCGCGAACGTCAGCGCCAGCATCCGCCCCGGCGACGCGGCGAAGCCCGCCACGTCGGCCGACACCCCCACCGACACGAAGAACAGGCCGAGCAGCAGGCCCTCGAACGGCTCGATGTCGGCCTTCACCTCGTGCCGGTACTCCGAGTCCGACAGCAGCACGCCGGCCATGAAGGCGCCTAGCGACATCGACAGCCCCGCCGCCTCGACCAGCGCGCCGGTGCCCAGCACGATCAGCAACGCGGTGGCGGTGAAGATCTCCGGCGTCTTGGCGGCGTCCACCAGCCGGAACACCGGCCGCACCAGCAGTCGGCCGCCGACCAGCACGAGCGCGACGGCGCCCGCCGCCTTGGCCACCGCCAGCCACGCACCGTCGCCGCTGGGCACCGCCCCGCCGCCGTCACCCAGCAGCGGCAGCAGCGCCACCAGCGGGATCACCGCGAGGTCCTGGAACAGCAGGATGGAGAAGCTGTCGCGCCCGGCGTGCGAGGACAGCAGGTCGCGCTCCGCCAGCAGCGGCAGCACGATGGCGGTGGAGGACAGCGCCAGCCCGGCCCCCACCGCCGCCGCCGCGTTCGCCGGCAGACCCAGCGCCAGCGCCGCGCCGCCCAGCGCGGCGGCGGTCAGCACCACCTGTGCGCCGCCAAGGGCGAACACCGACTTGCGCATCACCCACAGCCGCTGTGGCCGCAGCTCCAGCCCGATCAGGAACAGCAGCATGACGACGCCCAGTTCCGAGACGTGCGCCATGCTCTCCACGTCGGTGATGAGCCCCAGCCCGCTCGGCCCGATGGCGAGCCCGGCGGCGAGGTATCCCAGCGGGCTGCCGAAGCCCATCCGCTTGGCCAGCGGCACCGCCAGGACCGCGGCGGCGAGCAGCACGATGGCCGTGTGGAGAATCGGCATGCGGAGGGGCTCCATCCTGGACGTGACCGTTACAGCGGTGACATCGTGCGGAAACACGGGCCGGCTAGTCTCACTCTTCCGCCGATCACGAGCATCTGCAATGCGCAACCTGAGCCGCGCGGTCTTCGACGACGCCATCGAGATGACGCTGCGCAGCGGCCGGCTGAGCGACGCGCAGAAGGCCGGCCTGCTGGAGCGGCTGCGCGAGATCCGCGACGGCTTCTGCGACAAGGGTACGGAATGCGGCGCCTGCCCGGCGCGCTGCGCCTGCGAGGACCTCGTCCGCCGCGCCTTCGCCGGCGAGCCGGACCGTCTGGCCGGTTGAGCGGCAGGAACTCCGCGCCTCCCCGCTGTTGAACCCACGATCCATCCGACGGAGGGGGACGTGGACGAGCTTCCCTACCAGCGCCAGGGCCTCGAACCGCACGGCGCGGTGCCGCCCTATCCCGCGCTCGACGCCCTGCTGCCCGAGGCCATCGCCCGCAAGGCGGAGGACCTCGGCGTCAAGAAGGCGCACACCGACACGCCGACGCTGCTGGCGCTGGCGGTGCTGGCCGGCGCCTTCATCGCGCTGGGCGGGCTGTTCGCCACGGTGGCGATGGCCGGCGGCGGGGCCATGCCCTACGGCGTGACGCGGCTGCTGGGCGGGCTGGTGTTCTCGCTGGGGCTGGTGCTGGTGGTGGTCGGCGGGGCGCAGCTGTTCACCGGCGATGCGCTCATGGTCATGGCCTGGGCCAGCCGGCGCCTGACCACGGCGGAGATGCTGCGGGTGTGGACGCTGGTGTGGCTGGGCAACTTCGTCGGCGCGCTGGGCACCGCGGTGCTGGTGTTCCTGTCCGGTCAGTACGCCTTCGGGCACGGTGCGGTCGGGGCGACGGCGCTGTACATCGCGACGGCGAAGAGCGGGCTGCCGGTGGGGCAGGCGTTCTTCCTGGGCATCCTGTGCAACGTGCTGGTCTGTCTGGCGGTGTGGCTGGCGCTGGGCGCCCGCAGCGTCACCGACAAGATCGCCGCCATCGTGCCGCCGGTCGCCGCCTTCGTCGCGGCGGGGTTCGAGCACTGCGTGGCCAACATGTACTTCGTGCCGCTGGGCCTGCTGATCGAGCGCTGGGCGCCGGAGTCGTTCCGCGCCGAGCTGACCCAGAGCTTCCCGCCCATCGACGTGGCGCACTTCCTGGTCAACCTGGGCGCGGTGACGCTGGGCAACTGGGTGGGCGGCGCGCTGCTGGTCGGGGCGATGTACTGGTTCATCTACCTGCGCCCGGCGCGCGCCAAGCACCAATAGGCGATCAGCCCTTCTTGCTGCCGCACCCGCAGCCGCAGCCGCCCCCTTCCGGCACCTGCACGCGGATCTCGCCGCGGGCGTAGGCCAGCACGAGGTCGAGCGGCAGGCCGATCGCGTCGGCGGCGTCGCCCAGGGTCACCTCGCCGGGCAGGCCGGCGCCGGGGCCGAAGACCGGGTGCAGCGTCGCCAGACGCGCGATGGCCTGCGGATCCTGCCTGGTCACGGTGTCCAGGCGGGTGGCGGCGGCGAACTCGATGCTCATGGATGTCCTCTCCGGCGAAACGGGGCCGGAAGTTCTTGCACCGGCGGGGACCCACCGGCGTTGATCCGCATCAAATGTTCGGTCGGGGAAAAATGCCTTCTCCCCGGGGAAGGGGAGAATGGCGCGAGTGACGGGACTTGAACCCGCGGCCTCCGGCGTGACAGGCCGGCGCTCTAACCAACTGAGCTACACCCGCGCTGGCTCCGGCGGTAGGATTCGAACCTACGACCAACGGATTAACAGTCCGCTGCGCTACCGCTGCGCCACGCCGGAAGAGAGCGCGCTTATACGGGCGTGCCGCGGGCTTGGCAAGAGGGAAATTTCGGAAAAATGCACGCCCGCCCCTGCGATCCTCCCTCAGAGGCCGGAAAGCGGAGTGAATTGATGGGTTGTTAACCTTGTTGCTCCTACCGTAAACGGCTTGCGCCCACCTTTGGGAAGTGATCGGCCGATGAAGATCCTGTTCGTGAACCCCAGCCTGCGACCGACGGCGCCGCACCGCTACCTGCCGGTGGGGCTCGGCTACGTCGTCACGGCGGTCAAGCTGGCGGGGTTCTCGTTCGACATCCTCGACATCGACGCGGCGGACCACACCGACGATCAGGTCGAGGCGGCGCTGATGCGCGGGCGCTACGACGTGATCGCCGTCGGCTCGATCGTCACGCATTACCGCTGGGTGCATTGGCTGATCCACACCGCCAAGCGGCACAACCCCGGCGCCACGGTGATCGTCGGCAACTCGGTGGGCTCCTCGATCCCGGAGATCCTGTTCCACACCACGCCGGTGGACGTGGTGGTGCTGGGCGAGGGCGACATCACCACCGTCGAGGTGCTGGAGTCGCTGCGCGACGGCAAGCCGCTCGGCGCGATGGCCGAGCCGCCGGCCCCGGTGCCGCACGACAACGGGCCGTACCCGGCCTGCCTGAAGGGCGTCGGCGTGCCCGGCATCGTGTTCCGCGACAGCCGGGGCCGCATCCTGCATAACGGCCGCCGCGCCGCCGCCAAGGCGGTGGACGACCTGCCGTGGCCGGACTGGGATCTGTTCGACGTGGAGACCTACCTGCGCCGGGCTCGCGGCACGGTGCACGAGACGGTCAACCGCTATCCGTTGGAAGAGGCGCGGGTCATGCCGGTGAACACGGCGCGCGGCTGCGTCTTCAAGTGCACCTTCTGCCACTACGTGTTCTGGCACGACCCCTACCGCCACCGCAGCGCCGGGTCGGTGATCGCCGAGATCAAGCACCTGCAGAAGAAGTACGGCGCCAACTACATTAACTTCTGGGACGAGCTGTCCTTCCACAAGCTGGCGCCGGCCGAGAAGTTCCTGGATGCGCTGGACGCCGCCGACCTGGGCATCCACTACACCGCCGCGGTGCGCTCCGACCTGCTGGGACAGCCCGACACGCCCTACGAGGACCGCCTGCGGGTGGCGAAGAAGTTCGCCAGGACCGGCTGCGTGTCGCTGGGCTTCTCGCTGGAATCCGGCAACGACGAGATCCTCGAGGCGATGAACAAGCGGGTCAACGCCGCCTATTTCCGCGAACAGGTGCGCGTGCTGCGCGAAGCGGGGGTGGTGTGCAGCACCAGCGTCGTCGTCGGCTATCCGCAGGAGACGCCGGAGACGCTCGCCGACACCTTCCGCATGTGCGAGGAGACCAAGGTGTACCCCAGCGTCGGTTACCTGCTGCCGCTGCCCGCCACCGGCATGTGGAAATACGCGCTGGAGAACGGGCACATCACCGACCCGCACCAGTTCCTGATCGACGTGACCGAGCGCCAGGACCTCGTCATGAACATGACCTCCATGTCGGACGAGCAGTTCCAGGGCGAGGTGAAGCAGGGCCTGAGCCGCCTCAACACGGTGCTGAACTGCGAACTGGACGAGAGCACGCTGATCCGCACCGGCGGTTACCAGAAGCATGGCCGCAACCAGAAGGCCGAGGTCTTCCGCCAGCGCAACGCCACCGACACGCTGAACTACGCCAACATGACCGGCGCGGTCTGACGCCCGTCACCGCTTCAGGCGGGCCTGCAGCCGCGCGGCGACCTCGCCGACGACCCCTTCCGGCCAGAAGCGGCCGGGCGCCGGGGCGACCGGTTCCAGGGCCGGCCCCGCGGGGTCCCGCCCGTCGGACAGCGCCACGAAGTACGGCGTCTTCGTCAGGACCAGAGTGGGAATGCCCAGGCCGGCCGCGATCCGGGCGATGGACGTCAGCGCGGTGACCACCAGGTCCATGTTCGCCAGCGCCGCGGCGGTCCCGTCGATGTCGTCCCAGAGGTCGAGGTCCGGGAACCGCGTGACCGCGATTCCCGCCGACCGCGGGGCCTGCGCGAGTTCGCCGTCCACCTCGCCGTGCTGGAAGCAGAAGGCGTGCACCGGCCCGTCCGTCGCCCGGGAGAGGGCATCGAAGATCGGCCGCCACGTGTCGAGCGGCAGGTATTCCGGCGAGCGCTCCCGGCCGAACAGCGGGGAGCGCCAGCAGATGCCGACGCGCAGCCCCGGTCCCATCGCGTCCAGGCGCGTCCGCCACCGGTCGACGAGGACGGGGTCGGGCGCGAGGACCGGCGCCACCGCTCGGCCGGCCACCGTGTCCCACAGGAACCGCGGCAGGCTGCCGGATTCGATGTACCGGTCCGCGCCGTCCGGTCCGGTCCGGCTCTCGCCCACCGCGTACCATATCCCCTCGCGCCGCTCGATCTGCAGGGGGCGGACGGTCACCTGGGGAAGGCTGCGGCTGACCAGGGAGACCAGCTTGGGCGCCACTTCCAGCGTCACGTGGCCGGCCTGCGCGGCGGCCTCGCGGACGAAGGGCAGCAGCCAGAGCTGGTCGCCGATTCCCTGCTCGCCGCAGACGAAGAGATGCCGGCCAGCCAGCGGATCCCCCTGCCAGCGCGGGCAGGCGACGGCGCGGACGACGTGGTTCCGGCCGGCGGGATGCAGGCGCCCGTCGTACTGCGCCCAGCCCTCGGCGAACCGCCCGAGGGACAGCAGCGACCGGGCGAGGTTGTAGCGGAGCGACGTGTCGTCCGGCACCAGCGCGATGGCCCGGCGCAGCAGCGCCACCGCGCGCTCGTGCTCGTCCGTGCCGACGGCATCAATGGCCAGCGCCTCGGCGAAGTTGATGTAGCTGGCGGGTTCGCCCGGCTCCAGCGCGATGGCGCGGGCATAGGCCCGCTTGCCCAGGTACGGGCTGCCGGCGAGGAAGGCGGCGTTGCCGAGGGCCGCCCACGACGACGCCACCTCCGGATGGCGCGCCAGGATGTCGCGGAAGGCGACCACCGCGTCCGACGCGCGGCCGACATCGGCCAGACAGTTGGCCCGGTTGTGCAGGACGGGCAGGGCGTCCGGCAGGGCGGCGGCGAGGGCGTCGTAGATCGCCAGGGCGTCGGCCTGCAGGTCGAGCTGGCGCAGCACGCCGGCCACCTCGAACAGGAACTCGGGATCGCCCCCCTTGGCGGGAAGCGCCGCCTGGAACGCGTCGAGCGCGCCCCGCAGGTCGCCGTCGCCGCGGCGGCGGCGCCCCAGCGCAACCAGCTCGTCGGCCGTCGCGGGGGAATCGTGGAGGGAACCCGTGGACGCTCCGCCTTCGTTCTGCACTGCGGCCTCCTCCGGCGGAAAGCCGAAGGGCCCGGCGATCGCTCGCCGAGCCCTTCGAATTTGGTGGAGCCAAGGAGGATCGAACTCCTGACCTCTACAATGCCATTGTAGCGCTCTCCCAGCTGAGCTATGGCCCCGAAACCCTGGGTGGCTGCCTTGCTTCCGTTGGAAACCGGCGGCCTCGGTGGAGCGGGATATTCATCAGGTCGGGGTCCCATTGCAAGGGGAAAATCTACCCCGACCTCACTTTTTTCTCCCGGTCCTGACCGGCGCCCCGGTCAGCGCTCCTCCTCGTCCTCGCCCTCGACGTCGACGACCTCGTCCATGTCGTCCTCGCCCAGTTCGGAGGTGTCCTCGATGAGGACGTCGTCCTCGTCCTCGGCCACCTCGTCGGCGTCCTCCTCGATGTCCTCGACGGCGACGTCGTCCTCGACTTCCTCGAGATCCGCGACGTCCTCGTCCTCGCGCTCGACTTCCGCCTCGTCCTCATCGACCCCCACCGGCACCTTCTTGGCGGGCACGTCGTCCACCGGCGCCGGCCGCGCGCGGCGCGACTTCAGCAGCGCTTCGGGATCGAACGTCGTGCCGCAGGACGGGCACACGGGCGGGTCCTTGCGCAGATCGTAATAGCGCGCGCCGCAGTTCGGGCAGATGCGCTTGATGCCCCATTCCGGCTTCGCCACGCCAGGTCCTCCGCTTTCCCATGGAATCCGTTAAGGGCGGCCCTTTGCCATGGCGGCGCCCCGATGTCAAAAAAAAGTTCAATCACCAACCGCGGTCGCGCGCAACCCCTTCCGAGGGCCGCGGGGCACGCGTAAGCTCGTTACCCAATGGCGGCCAGAGACGCCGCCCCACCGGCCGAGGGCCGGGGGACACATATGATGGGAATGGGAGGGTTCGTGAAGTCCCAATTCGCTCCCGGCTGGCGAGTCCTCGCTGGCGCCGGCCTCGTCGCGCTGCTGCCGCTGTCGGCGCTCGCGCAGACCACCACCACCGCTCCGGCCCCCGGCATGCAGGCGCCGGAAGGTTCCACCGGCCGCACGGCGCGCACGCTGGGCACCGCCGCCAGGTACATGGCCGCGGCCGCCAACCCGCTGGCCGCTGAGGCCGGGCGCGAGATCCTGCGCGCCGGCGGCAACGCGGTGGACGCCGCCATCGCCACCCAGTTGGTGCTGGGGCTGGTCGAGCCGCAGAGCTCCGGCATCGGCGGGGGCGCCTTCTTCGTCTTCTACGACGGCAAGGCGAAGAAGCTCACCACCTACGACGGCCGCGAGATGGCCCCGGCGGCGGCCAAGCCCGAGCGTTTCATGGGCGCCGACGGCAAGCCGATGCCGTTCTACGAGGCGGTGGTCGGCGGCCGGTCGGTCGGCGTGCCCGGCACCGTCAAGCTGCTGGAGACCGTCCACAAGGCGCACGGCAAGCTGCCCTGGCCGCGCCTGTTCGAGCGCGCCATCGCCCTGGCCTCCAACGGCTTCACCGTCAGCCCGCGCCTCAACGGCCTGCTCGGCCAGGAGAAGTATCTGGCGAAGAACGACCCGGCGGCGGCCGCCTACTTCTACCAGCCCGACGGCACGCCGAAGCCCGTGGGCTTCGTGCTGAAGAACCCGGACTACGCCGCGACCCTCAAGGGCATCGCCGAGAAGGGCTCGTCCGCTTTCTACGAAGGACCGGTCGCCGCCGACATCGTCAGGACGGTGACGGGCCACGCCACCAACCCCGGCGATCTGACCGAGGCCGACCTCAAGGCCTATCAGGTCAAGGAGCGCCCGGCGGTGTGCGGCAGCTACCGCGTCTACACGGTCTGCGGCATGGGTCCGCCCAGCTCCGGCGCGGTGGCGGTGCAGCAGATCCTGGGCGCGCTGGAGCCGGTCGACATGGCGGCGCTCCGGAACAATCCGGTCGAGGCGGTGCACCGATTCGCCGAGGCCGGGCGGTTGGCGTTCGCCGACCGCGGCCAGTACCTCGGCGACCCGGACTTCGTGAAGGTGCCGGTGAAGGGCCTGATCGATTCCGGCTACATCCAGAGCCGGGCCAAGCTGATCGACCCGGCCAAGTCCATGGGCAAGGCCACCCCCGGCGACCCGCCGTTCCGGCAGGGCGCGCGGATGGGCGCGTCGGATGGCATCGAGAACGGCACCAGCCACATCGCCATCATCGACTCGGACGGCAACGCCGTCTCGATGACCACCACCATCGAGGACCAGTTCGGCGCCCGGCTGATGACCCGCGGCTTCCTGCTGAACAACGAGCTGACCGACTTCGCGCTCAACCCCGTCGAGAACGGCCAGCCGGTCGCCAACCGCGTCGAGGCCGGCAAGCGGCCGCGCAGCTCGATGGCGCCGACCATCGTGTTCAAGGACGGCCAGCTTTACGCCGTGGTCGGCTCGCCCGGCGGCAGCGCGATCATCAACTACGTCGCCAAGACGCTGGTGGCGCTGCTCGACTGGGGCATGGACCCGCAGGAGGCGGTCGACCTCGCCAACTTCGGCAGCCGCAACGGCCCGACCGAGCTGGAGAAGGGCACCGAGGCGGAGACCTGGGTCACCGCGCTGGAAGCCAAGGGGCATCCGGTGAAGGTGATGGAGCTGACCTCCGGCACCCAGGCGATCCTGGTGACTCCCGCCGGCCTGACCGGCGGCGCCGACAGCCGCCGCGAAGGCGTGGCGGTGGGGGATTGATCGGTACTCTCCCTCCCCAGCCCCGCCGCTACGGCATGCGCACATGTGGCGATGCAGTAGGCTGCTGAAAATATAGATGCTTTCCGTCATCCCCGCCTTCGCGGGGATGACGGCTAAGTTATTGAAGTGGCGGGCCTCTTTGCGCAGCAACATCTGTGCATACCGTAGGGCGGGGCTGGGGGAGGGGCCTTGGAGCCCACCTTCCGGAACCGGTGCCCGACCTTCCCGGTGCGGCAGAAGTCGGCGATCATCCGGTCGTCCTCCAGGATGTGCGACACCAGCCAGTGCGCCAGCACCGCGAAGAAGGTGCCGCCGTGCCAGGGATGCCAGCGGTTCGCCACCCGGTTCCGCCACGCCTCCACCTTCGCCGTCAGTTCGCGGTGCTGCTGCCGGTGCTCGGCCAGGAGGGGATAGCGGACGGCTTCCATCAGCTCCTCCTCGCGGGCGAAGTGCTCGATGGCGTAACTGACCATCTCCTCCACCGCGTCGGCCACCACGGCGCGCTCGCGCCGGGCGTCGGCGTCGGCCAGCCGGTTCAGGATCTCGAACAATCGCTGATGGTCCTGGTCGATCCGGGCGTTGCCGACCGACAGGAAAGCGTTCCACTCGACCCGCTGCATGCCTCCGCCCCCTTGGATCGGCAGATGATCGAAACGAATTTTATACGAAGTTTACGCACGGTCATACGACCGATGGGCGCGACACACTGTCCCTGATGCGCGCGTCCGGCGAGGTTCCGTCAGAGCGACAAACCATCGCTCGATTCGGTGAACACCACCACCGCCGCGCTGCCCTGCACCACGACGTCGGCGTAGCAGGCAAGGCCGGGCATCGTCTTGCGCCATCGGCTGGGGGCGCCGAGGAACTCGAACCCCTGCTCGGTCAGGTGGCGCTCCGCCTCCTGGCGGGAGGGGAAGCGTTGCGTCCGCATGGGCTCCTCCCGCTTCGGACCGTCCGATGCGCGTATTTTAGCATTCGGTGCTGCAAGGAGCCGGTTGGGCAAGGTGGTTACGGCCTTCGCCACCAGGGCACTCCGCCGGGCCTCGCATCGCCCGAACGGCTGTGCTAGGAACTCCGCCCAACCCGCTCCGACCCTGATTTCGGCCAAGGACCCAGACCCATGCAGGCGAAGCCGCTGCGCTCCTCGTCCTCCGGCGCCCTCACGGGCACCGTGCGCGTGCCCGGCGACAAGTCGATCTCGCACCGCGCGCTGATGTTCGGCGCCCTCGCCATCGGCGAGACGGTGGTGCACGGCCTGCTGGAGGGCGAGGACGTGCTGCACACCGCCGCCGCCATGCGCGCGCTGGGCGCCCAGGCCGAGCGCGGCGCCGACAACGTCTGGCGGGTGCGCGGCGTCGGCGTCGGCGGCCTGAAGGAGGCCGCGCAGGTGCTCGACATGGGCAACAGCGGCACCGCGGCACGGCTGCTGATCGGCCTCGTGGCCGGGCACCCGATCACCAGCTTCTTCACCGGCGACGCCTCGCTGAACAAGCGCCCCATGGCGCGCGTCATCACGCCGCTGGAGCAGATGGGCGCCAGCTTCGTCTGCCGCGCCGGCGGCCGGCTGCCGCTCGCCGTGATCGGCCGCGACGACCTCGTGCCGATCACCTACCGCCTGCCGGTGCCTTCGGCGCAGGTGAAGTCGGCGGTGCTGCTGGCCGGGCTCAACACCGCGGGCGTCACCACCGTGATCGAGGCCGAGCCGACCCGCGACCATTCCGAGCTGATGCTGCGCCACTTCGGCGCGACCGTGACCACCGAGGAGACGGAGGACGGTGCACTGGCCGTCTCCATCACCGGCCAGCCGGAGCTGACCGGGCGCGAGATTTTCGTCCCCGCCGATCCCAGCTCGGCCGCGTTCCCGGCGGTGGCGGCGCTGCTGCGGCCCGGGTCGGAGGTGCTGCTGCGGGATGTCGGCATGAACCCGCGCCGCACCGGCCTTTACGACACGCTCGTCGAGATGGGCGCCGACATCGCCTTCGAGAACCAGCGTGACCAGGCCGGCGAGCCGGTCGCCGACCTGCGGGTCAAGGGCGGGGAACTCAAGGGCGTGGTGGTCCCGGCCGAGCGCGCGCCGTCGATGATCGACGAGTACCCGGTGCTGGCCGCCGCCGCCGCGTGCGCGCGGGGGACGACGGTGATGCTCGGCCTGAAGGAGCTGCGCGTGAAGGAGAGCGACCGCCTCGCCATGGTCGCCGAGGGCCTGACCCGCTGCGGGGTGAAGGTCGAGGTCGGCGCCGACGACAGCCTGACCGTGCACGGCACGGGCTCTCCGCCGCAGGGCGGGGCGACGGTGGCGACCGCCATGGACCACCGCATCGCCATGAGCTTCCTGGTGCTGGGCACCGCCACCGCGGAGCCGGTGCAGGTGGACGACGGCGCCTTCATCGACACCAGCTTCCCGGGCTTCGTGGACCTGATGAACGGGCTGGGCGCCAAGGTCGAGGGGGTGGCGCCGTGAGCAGCGTCGTCATCGCCATCGACGGCCCCGCCGCGTCCGGCAAGGGCACGCTGTCCAAGCGCGTCGCCGCCGCGCTGGGCCTCGCGCACCTCGACACCGGCTCGCTGTACCGCGCGGTCGGCATCGCCGTGCTGCGCGCCGGCAAGGATCCGGCCGACGCCGGCTTCGCCGCGCAGACCGCCCGCGCGCTGCACCCCGAGGACGGCATCCTCAACGATCCCGAACTGCGCTCCGACGAGGCCGCCGAGGCCGCCTCCAAGGTCGCGGTGGTGACGGAGGTGCGGGCGGCTCTGCTCGACTTCCAGCGGAATTTCGCCGCCTCGCCGCCGGGCGGCCTGGCCGGAGCGGTGCTGGACGGGCGCGACATCGGCACGGTGGTCTGCCCCGACGCCACGGTGAAGCTGTTCGTTACCGCTTCGGTAGAGGTGCGGGCCGAGCGGCGACTCAAGGAGTTGCGGGAAAGAGGGATTCCGGCTATACCCTCCGACGTCCTGGAGGACATGAAGGCTCGTGACGCGCGCGACAGTCAGAGGGCGGTTGCACCGCTCCGACCGGCTGGCGACGCTTTTGTGCTTGATACGTCCGCGCTGACCGCCGACCAGGCGTTCGATGCGGCGCTCGCCTTTATCGGCAGCAAGACCGGTCTCGGCCCCAGGCGCTAGGGCGAGCCTCACGCCTTCCAGGGAAAACATCAACCCAAGTCGCCGGGCGTGGGGCCCGGCGCGGCGGACCGTTTCGGACCCGAACCCATTTTGCCGTGGGCCGGGGCTGGCGGACCGCTCCCTGCGCAACCTTAGGAGTTTCAATGGCACAAGCAATGGCCCACACCGGCGGCAAGGAAAGCTTCGCGGCGCTCCTGGAAGAGTCGCTGGGCACCTCCGAATCCCTGGAGGGTACCGTCGTCAAGGGTCGCGTCATCGCGGTCGAGAACGACATGGTGACGATCGACGTCGGCCTGAAGTCGGAAGGGCGCGTTGCGCTCAAGGAATTCGCCGTGGCCGGGCAGGCGCCCGAGCTGAAGGCGGGTGACACCGTCGAGGTCTACCTGGAGCGCATGGAAGACAAGAACGGCGAAGCCGTCCTGTCCCGCGAGAAGGCGAAGCGCGAAGAGGCGTGGACCCAGCTCGAGAAGGCGTTCAACGACCAGCAGCGCGTCACCGGCGTGATCTTCGGCCGCGTCAAGGGCGGCTTCACGGTCGACCTGAACGGCGCCGTGG
>Ga0196970_1000339_pt1 | contig 60824 bp, 47 predicted proteins | sample S1v_513CmetaG_FD_148672 | JGI IMG/M metagenome (GOLD analysis project Ga0196970, IMG submission 148672) | Soil microbial communities from Anza Borrego desert, Southern California, United States - S1+v_5-13C | ecosystem: Environmental > Terrestrial > Soil > Desert | place: USA: California...
GGGAGCAGGCGCTGACCCGCGTCGACAGCACCACCGGCGACTGGTACGACGTGTCGGCCCACATGCTGTGGATCGGCGACCGCACCCGCCAGCCGGACGGCGCGCACGTGGAGTTCCTGCGCGGCGTGAAGAACCCGCTGGGCCTGAAGTGCGGCCCGACCACCGACCCGGACGAGCTGATCCGCCTGATCGACATCCTGAACCCCACCAACGAGCCGGGGCGCCTGACGCTGATCGTGCGCATGGGCGCCGACAAGGTGGCGGAGAAGTTCCCGCCGCTGCTGCGCAAGGTGACGCGCGAGGGCCGCGTCGTGCTGTGGTCGTGCGACCCCATGCACGGCAACACCATCAAGTCGGCCAGCGGCTACAAGACCCGCCCGTTCGACAAGGTGCTGGCGGAGGCCAAGGGCTTCTTCGCCGTGCACCAGGCCGAGGGCACGCACGCCGGCGGCGTGCATTTCGAGCTGACCGGCCAGGACGTGACGGAGTGCACCGGCGGCGCCCAGGCGATCACCGACCACGCGCTGGCCGACCGCTACCACACCGCCTGCGACCCGCGCCTGAACGCCAGCCAGTCGCTGGAGCTGGCCTTCCTGCTGGCCGAGGAGTTGAAGCGCGCCCGCCTCGCCAAGGACGCCGAGCGCCGCGCCGCGGCGGCGGCCGCGGAGTAACCGAACGTCCGACGTTGGGTTTTCGCTGACGCTCAACCCAACCTACCGGGAACGCCGGAGTAGGTTGGGTTGAGGCGAAGCCGAAAACCCAACGTCAGTGGGTTGCGACGAAAAGCCCCTTCCCCGGACCGCGGGGAAGGGGCTTTTTCGTGTCCGCCGCCGTTATACGCGGGAAGGGCCGGCGATTTTCCGGCCAGGGTTGCGCCTGAAGCCCCTTCCGCCGACACCGAGGGCCGTATAATGCTGAACAGAACGACAGGGATGCGGGTGAAAGCGAGGAACACCTCCATGGACGACAGCAGCAAGCCGGCGTGCGCGCGCCCGTCGGTCAAGGCGATCGGCGACTGGACCGACACCTATTTCAAGCGGACCAAGGACGCGGTCGGCAAGTTCGGCGACAAGCGTGTCACCTACGCCATCTTCATGCGTCGCCCGGTCGTGTGCGCGCCGCGCCTGATGATAGACTGGCTGAACGCCGTGGCCGCCGAGCGCGGATTCGAGGTGGAGATCGAACTCAACTTCCCCGAGGGCAAGTGGGTCGGTGCGGGCGAGCCGATGATGTACATCACCGGCTCCTTCTACCACCTGTGCGACCTGGAGACGATCCTGCTCCAGAAGCTGGGCCCGGCTTGCGTGGCGGCCTACAACGCCTTCACCATGTGCGCCGACCTGCCGAAGGTGGCCTTCCTGGCCATGGACGCCCGCCACTGCGCCGGCCGCGATATGGCGGAGATGATGGCCTACGCGGCGGCCGTCGGCTCCGATCGGGCCAAGCGCAAGGTGGGCGCCAAGGGCTTCGTGGGCAACGCCACCGACGCGACCGCGCACTTCTTCGGCCAGCCGAAGGGCAAAGGCACCATGCCGCACGCGCTGATCGGCTACGCCGGCTCCACCGTGCGCGCGGCCGAGATGTTCCACGAGACCTTCCCGGACGAGGCGCTGACCGTGCTGGTCGACTACTTCGGCCGCGAGGTGACGGATTCGCTGGAGGTGTGCCGGCGTTTCCCCAAGCTGGCGGCCAGCGGCAAGCTGGGCGTGCGGCTCGACACGCCGGGCGGCCGCTTCGTGGAGGGGCTGGACCCGCCCGGCTCCTACGCCGTGCTGGAGCGCCACGCGCCGCACGCCATCCGCGGCTACCGCGACGAGACGCAGCTGCGCTACCTGATCGGCACCGGCGTGTCGGCCGCCGCCATCCACTGGATGCGCGAGAAGCTGGACGAGGCGGGCTTCCCGGCGGTGAAGATCGTGGCGTCGTCCGGCTTCGGCCCGGCCAAGTGCCGCCTGATGGCGGAGGCCAACGCCCCCATCGACGTGGTCGGCACCGGCAGCTACCTGCCCGAACGCTGGACCGAGACCTACGCCACCGCCGACGTCATCGAATACGACGGCGAAAAGCGCGTGAAGGTCGGCCGCGAGTTCCTGTTCCGGCGGGGGTGATCCACGTAGGTTGGGTTGAGGCCAAAGCCGAAAACCCAACGTTCTTGCGGTGCCGAGGGCGTTGGGTTTTCGCTGGCGCTCAACCCAACCTACGTTTGCTTGTCCAGGATGACGCGTGGTGTCATGCCGACTTTAGCCGTGAGCACGCTTCTTCCAGCACGGCGAGCAAGTCGTCACGGCTGAGGTTTGGGTAGCTCTCCACGATCTCGTCGACGGTCAGGCCATCGGCGAGGTTCTCGAACAGCACGTCGACCGGCACGCGGGTGCCGCGGAACACCGGCCGGCCGCCCATGATCTCCGGGTCGCGCACGATGATCGGCTGCATGTCGGCCTCCACGGGGCATGGCACGTTCCGTGGAACCATGTGTTCCGGCGCCGCCATCCCGTCAACAGGGTAGCGCGGCGCCGGAGTCCGGTCCAGCGGCGGACGTCAGCGCTGCAGCACCATGATCAGCCGTTCCACCGGCTTGCCGTCCACGAAGTGGGACTGGACGATTTCCTCCACGTCCTCCTCCGTCTCCGGGCGGTACCAGATGCCTTCCGGGTAGACCACCATCAGCGGGCCGGCCTGGCAGAAGCCCAGGCAGCCGGTCCACGCCATGCCGACGTCGGCCAGCCCGCGCGCCTGGACGATCTGGTCCAGGCGCTGGAGCAGCGGGTGCGCCCCGCGCGACGCGCAGCTGCCCTTCGGGTGGCCGGGCGGGCGCTGCTGGGCGCAGCCGAAGACGTGGTGCTTGAACACCTGGGGAAGCTCGTACTCCATCGCGGGGCTCCAATATCCATAATTTGATTATGGATACTGCCGCGACGTTCCGCCGCATGCCAACCCCCTTTTTTGAAAGCGTTCTAATTTTCTTCGCACACGCGAACTACACATCCTCGGCCAAGCGGATCCCGGTGAAGGCGGTGCGCGCCTGCGGGCGCAGGAAGTGGCGCGTGGTCGGGGTGGCATAGTCGAACGGCGTCACGCAGCTGCCGCCGCGCACCACCATGCGGTTGGCCATGAAGCGGCCGGTCAGCGCCTCGTCCACGCCGTCGGGGTGGCGGTAGCCGGGGTAGGGCATGAAGGGGCTGCGCGTCCATTCCCAGACGTCGCCGAACATCTGCCAGGGCCCGTCGTTGCCGCGGCAGACGTGCGGGCGCGGCTGGCGGTGGCCGTTGCCCAACAGGTTGCCCAGGCATTCCTTCTCGCACGCCACGGCTTCCCACTCCGCCTCCTCGGGCAGGCGCTTGCCGGCCCAGCGGGCGAAGGCGTCGGCCTCGTACCAGCTGACGTGGCAGACCGGCTCGGCCGGATCCAGCGGGCGCATGCCGTAGAGGGTGAAGACCTGCCAGCCGCCCTCGCGCCGCTCCCAATAGAGCGGGGCCTGCCAGTCGACGGCGCGCGCCGCCTCCCACCCGTCGCCCAGCCAGTATTTGGGCTTCGCGTAGCCGCCGTCCTCGATGAAGGCGAGGTATTCGCCGCAGGTCACCGGCCGTCCGGCAAGGCGGTAGGGGCGCAGCAGCACTTGGTGGCGCGGCCCCTCGTGGTCGCGGCCGGGAGCGGTTTCGTCGCGACCGATGTCCACCATGCCGCCGGGCACGTCGATCCATTGCTGCGGCGTCTCCGGATGCGCGGCGGCGGGCGGCAGGGGTTCGTATGCCGGGCGCAGCGGGTTGCACCAGAAGGCGTGCTTGATCTCCGACAGCAGCCGCTCCTGATGCCGGCGTTCGTGCACGAGGCCCAACTCGATACGCTCTGCCAGATCGGCCATGCCGGCGTCGTCGATGCGGTCCAGCAGGTGCAGAATGGTGCCGTTGACGTGGTCGCGGTAGCGCATGACCTCCGACGCCGTGGGGCGGGAGAGCAGGCGCAGGGTGGGGGCGGGCAGGTGCGCGCCGAAGCGGTCGTCGAGCGCGGCGAAGAGCTGGCGGAAAGCCGGGTCGAAGGGGCGGTAGCCGGGATCGGCGGCCATCAGCACGTGCGTTTCGAAGAACCACGTGGTGTGGGCAAGGTGCCACTTGGCCGGCGCCCCTTCGGGCAGCGATTGCACCATCAGGTCCTCGACCCCCAGCGGCGCCACCAGCTCCGCCGTGCGGGCGCGGGCCTTCTGGAAGCGGGTGGCCAGGGAATGGCGGATGGCGTCGTTGGGTCCGGCGTCATTAGGGCCGGGCGCGGTGGCGAGGCGGGTGTCGGGCATACGGGGCACTCCCGGTGACGGGGCGGCGGCGGGCGCCGCCGTGACGATGGCGTTGCATCATCAACGTTCATTGTGCCGCAGGCGTAAGCGGAACACCGACGCGCATCGGGAGGAGGGTTAGCCCCTTCGATCGGAGGGGATCAGATGTCGACCACGAGATGCGGTCGCAGCGAATGGTCCAGCCGCAGCAGCAGGTGCAGGTAGACGGCGACCTTGCGCGCGCGCTCGGTGTGCAGGGCCAGGCATTCACGCAGCTGGCGGGCGAGGCGGGCGTTCTCCTGCGCCTCGTCGGGCGGCAGGTGCGGGTGCACGGGGGCGGCGACCTGCACGATCTGGTCGTGGTCGATCGGCTCCACCGCGCTCGGGTCAGCGATTATGGGTTGGGCGGGTGGTGGAAGCTCCGGCGGTGTCTGCGCGTAGCCGGTGGCGTAGGCGCGGCGGCCGTGCGGCGCCTCGTGCCGGGGGGCGGCGGTCAGGTGGGAGCGGATGTTGTCCTTGATGCGCGTGCGCTGCCCCTCGTCCAGCGCGTCGATCTGGTCGATCTCCTCGAACAGCATGTCGTAGATGCGGCGCCGCTTCGGGTTCGGCGGCTGCGGGTCGCGGCGCTCCGGCTCGCGGTGCTGGTGCTGCTGTTGGCGGCGTGGCTGCCTGTCGGTGGCCGAGCCCGTGCGCTCCACCACGCCGGTGGGGCGGAGGGGGAAATCGGGGCGTCCGATCTGGGCGTCGGCCATGGCACGGACGTCCTTTCACACGCGGCCGGCAGATGCGGCAGTCTGTTCAGCATACCAACAAAACTGCGAATGTCAAGGAATCGACTCATCCTCCAGGCGAGCAAGCGAAGACGAGGCAAAAGGCCGCGCCGCCGGGATTTTGTTCAATTGCAATGATCGGCGATGCTCGTCGGCCGGAATGTCGCCGATCTCACATCGAGGAAACCAATCGTTAACCATAATCGCCAAACATCGCGGCATCGCTTTTGGGAACGAGGGTAGCAATGACCTGCATCGTGGGCTTGGTGGACAACGACCGGGTGTGGATGGGCGGCGACAGCGCGGGCGTCTCCGGCCTGGACATCACGGTTCGCGCCGACACCAAGGTGTTTCATAACGAAGACATGCTGATCGGCTTCACCAATTCGTTCCGCATGGGCCAGTTGCTGCACTACCGGCTCCAGCCGCCGCCGCGCGAGACGGACGACGTCTTCCGCTACATGGTGGTGGATTTCGTGGACGCCGTGCGCGCCTGCCTGAAGGACGGCGGCTGGGCGCAGAAGTCCAACGACGTGGAGAGCGGCGGCTGCTTCCTCGTCGCCTACGAGGGCCGGCTGTTCTCCGTTCAGTCGGACTATCAGGTAGGCGAGGCGATCCGCGGCTACCACGCCATCGGCTGCGGTGCGGACTACGCGCTGGGCTCGCTCGCCTCCACCGAGGGGCTGCCGGCCGAGCAGCGCGTGCGCAAGGCGCTGGAGTGCGCCGAGACCTTCAGCGGCGGCGTGCGGGCACCCTTCACCGTGCAGTCGCTGCCCATCGTCCGCGCCAAGCTGACGCTGACCGAAGCTGCGTGAGGGCTGAAGCCGTCTACAGGCTGAAACTCAGGGCCTTGTCGTCGAGGCGGCCGTTGATCGTAATGCGGTCGCCGAGGCGCACCGGGCGCTCGGCGTCGAAGACGAAGACGACCGGGTTCCAGTGCTTGATGGCGCCGAATTTGGTAGTGGAGATCACCGTATCGGCGTCCAGGTGCAGGTCGAAGGACAGCAGCAGCGCCTGCACCATACCGTCGGCCTCCACCTCGGCCTCCGCCGACCAGGACTGGCGCAGGGCCGGCTTCACCGTGAAGTCGAAGCCCAGCAGGTCGAAGGGGGCGGTGAGGGCGGTGTAGTCCTCGTGGTCGGGAAAGACCGGGTAGAACCGCTCCACCGGCGAGCCGATGGAGAAGGCGCTGAGGTCGAAGCCGTTGATGGTCTTCAGCGGGTGCAGCGCCTTCAGCCGCGGCAGGGTCACCAACTGCCCCTTCAGCGTCGCCCCGGCCGGGATCACCCGCGCGCCGGGGGCCAGCAGGTGCTCGTGCGCGTGGCGCAGCGTGCCCAGGATGCCCTCGCCGATCACCAGGGAATCGAACGTCTCCGTCACCAGCAGCGTGGCGCGCGCCGGCAGGTCGCGGCCGACCTCCAGGTCGGTGGAGGGTTTGGGGATGACCGTCACGCGGTCGGCGAAGCCGTTGCGTGCCACGACGATCTTCGCCAACTCGGCCAGATCGGTCAGCATCTCGCAGCCGTAGACACGGCCCGCCCCGGCGCGCGCCGCCATCATGGCGAGCAGGCCGGAGCCGGTGCCGATGTCCAGCACCACGTCGTCCGGCCGGACGGCGGCCTCGATGGCCACCTGAAAGGCGTCGTTGCGCAGCGTGTCGGCCAGCATCGGCAGGTGCCAGCCGTGCACCGCCTGCGTCAGCTTCGCCACCACCGCGTCCAGGTTGCGCGCCGTGTAATGGCCGGGGTCGAGGCGCAGGGCACGACGGTAGCTGTTGAGCGCCGGCACGTTGGCGCCCTCCGCCTCCAGCACGTTGCCGAGCGAGCCGTAGAGGTCCGCCATCGCCGGGAACAGCGCCACGGCGCGGCCCAGCGCCGTTTTTGCCTTGGCGGTGTTGCCCTGTGCGGCGTAGGCGCGGCCGAGGTTGACGCGGTATTCCGGCTGTTCCGGCGACAGGCGCACCGCCTTGGCGAACAGCTCGGCCGCCTGCGCCGCCTGGCCGCGCGCCAGCAGCTTCTGCCCGTCCTCGTTGAGGCGGGCGGGATTGGCCAGCGCCGCCCCCTTCGGCTCCCCCCGGCGCAGCGGTCTGTTCATTCCAAGGCTCCCATCAGCGATGCCGACACCGATCCCGGCACTCAAGGGGGATAGCGCAAGCGCCACCACGCGGGCAAAAGAAAACCGGGCCTCCATAAGGGGCCCGGTTCGTTTCGCGGCTTTGTCGGCGTGGATCAGTCCGCGGCACCCATGGTCGCCACCGGCTGCGGGCGGCGGCGGCCGAAGTGGAAGTCGGGGAAGGCGTTGATCAACGAGGTGATCAGCGCCGCCAGATAGGGCAGGGACTGCACCACCAGCAACCCGGCCCACATGAAGGCGTCGCGGTTCTCGTGGCCGAAGACGAAGACGATCGCCGCCGCCGCACCCCACAGGCAGATCAGGAGCGCGATCTCCTCGCGCGCCATCAGCAGGGCCTGCATGAAGGCGGGCTGGTTCTCGCACTTCGGCGTGCGGACGAAGGGCCGGCCGGAGGTGAACAGGCCCTGCCACATGGCGCGGCCCACCGTGTGCGTCAGCGCCATGCCGGCCACCGCCGCGCCCACCTTGTCCCAGAAGCCGCACTTAACGCGCGCCTCGTACAGCCACATGCTGGCCGCCACCTTGAAGGCGAAGGCGCTCAGCGTCGGGATCATGAAGGCGTTGGGCGGGAACTCGAAGTATTTTGGGAACAGCAGCAGGCCCAGCGACCAGACGATGCCGGCGATGCCGAACACCATGTGCGCGGCGTCGGCGAACCACGGCAGCCAGCCGGAGATGAAGTGGTACTTCTGCCCGGCCGTCAGCTTCTTGGCACCCGGCAGCAGCTCGCGCCAGTGGTGCTTGAGGATCTGCACGGCGCCGTAGGCCCAGCGGAAGCGCTGCGTCTTGTAGGCCGAGAAGCTGTCGGGGACGAGGCCCTTTCCGTAGCTCTCCGGCATGTAGACGGCCTCCAGCCCGGCCTCGAACAGGCGCAGGCCCAGGTCGGCGTCCTCGGTGATGCACCACTCGCCCCAGCGGCCCACCTCGATCAGCGCGGTCTTGCGGATGATCGTCATGGTGCCGTGCTGGATGATCGCGTTGCGCTCGTTGCGCTGGATCATGCCGATGTGGAAGAAGCCGGCGTATTCCCAGTTGATCATGCGCTGGAACAGGTCGTGGTCCCAGTCGCGGTAGTCCTGCGGCGACTGGACGAAGCCGACCTCCGGCCGCGCGAAGTGCGGGATGGTGGCCTTCAGCCAGTCCGGATGAACCTGGTAGTCGCTGTCGATGACGGCGATGAAGTCGGCGTCCGGCGCCGTCTGCTCCAGTCCGAAGTTCAAGGCGCCGGCCTTGAAGCCCGGCCAGTTGTCCAGGTGGAAGAAGCGGAACTTCTCGCCCAGTTGCCGGCAGTATGCCTCGACCGGCTTCCACACCTCGGGATCCTTGGTGTTGTTGTCGATCAGCAGCACTTCATAATTCGGGTAATCCAGGCGGGCCAGCGCGTCCAGCGTCTGGATCACCATGTGCGGCGGCTCGTTGTAGCACGGCACGTGGATGGACACCTTGGGCGCGTTCGGCGCCGGGGCCGCGGAGCAGGGGTGGAACTTGCGGCGGAAGTGCGCCGCCCACACCACCTCGGTCAGCTCCAGCCCGTCGATCAGCATGACGCAGAGCAGGACGAGCTGGCAGAAGATCAGGAAGCCCCAGGCGATTTCCGTGGTGGTGGCGAGGCCGGCGGCCGAGGCCGCGTAGATGGTGGTGACCAGCACCGAAGCGACGGCCTGGATCAGCGCGCCGTAGAACAGCATGCCGCCGAACTTCAGGTCGCCGCGGCGCCACAGGAAGAACACCAGCGGCAGGACGGCCATGGCGATGGAGGCGCCGCACATCCACGGCCAGTTGCGGATCTCCTGCACCTCGCCGGCCATCGGGAACTTCGGGTTGCGCCACGCGTCCCACATACCCCACGACACGCCGGCGGTGCCTTCGATCTCCCGCTTCCAGGGCTGGTCGAAGGCCTCCATGATGAAATAGTCCAGGCGGTTCTGCGCCGCGATGTTCAGGAAATTGCGCAGGAACTTGGCCTGATTGACCTGGCTCGCCTCGGCGCCGCGCCGCCACGGGCCTTCCGACGGCCAGCCGATTTCCGAGATCAGGATGTGCTTGTTCGGGTACTTCGTCTTCAGCTCGTTGTAGCGCATCATCGCGTAATCGACCGACTGGTCGACCGGCACGCCTTCCCAGTAGGGCAGCAGGTGCACGGCGAGGAAGTCCACCGCCTCGACCAGTTCGGGATGCGACAGCCAGACGTGCCACGGCTCGGCGGTGGAGACCGGCACGTTGACCTTCTTCTTGACGCGCTTGATGTATTCGATGGCCTGGGGGACGGTGATGTCGGCGCGCAGGATCGCCTCGTTGCCGACCAGCACGCGGCGCACGTTGGCGTTGTCGCGCGCCAGCTTGATGATGCCGGCGATCTCCGGCTCGTCGATCTCGGGCTTGCCCTGCACCCAGGCGCCGGCCGTCACCGGGATGCCGTGCTTGCGGGCGATCGGCGGCACCTGCTCCGACCCGTCGGTGGCGGAGTAGATGCGGACACCCTTCACGGTGCCTTCCAGCGCCGCCATGTCCTTTTCGATGTCGTCCGCGCTGGCGCGGTCACCCTTTGTCGGGCTCTTGTCGGGGTGGAACGGGGTATAACCGACGCCGCTGACGACACCGGCCCACGGCCGCTCGGCGACCGGGCGGTTCCACAGCGCCCACGCCCCGATGTTGCCGAGGATGACCAGGAAGAGAACCGCGATGGCTGTCTTGCGCATAGCTGTATGCCATTCCCCGCACGTACCCGACCGCGGCAGCTCGGTTGCCGCGGCGTATTTCAGTGCCGTCCGAACGTGCGGCGCGAACGGCATCGCCGCCCCGACCACCTTCGGACCGAACCCGGCACCACACTGGTTGCTGAACGGAGAGCCCCCGTCGCGAAACCCGCACGCGGCGCCCGTCCTCAGGGCCCTGCGTAACGACCTTCACGGTGCGTTCGGCGCAGCACTCCGCGCCGAGCGATCCATTCCAGACCGTCAGCACATTTTATACATTTTCACTTGCACCGCAACCAGCGCCGAAAATGAACACGGGGTATTCCCGCATTATTCCCCAGCAATAATCCGACGTGCGCGACAACGTGAAGCGAGGACCGATGTTCCAATTGCATGAACGCCTGGCGGCCGACACCACCCTTGTGTGTACGTTCGACCTCTGCCGTGTCCTGTTGATGAACAACCGGGTGTGGCCGTGGCTGATCCTGGTGCCGGCGCGCGCGGGCGTGGTGGAGATCCACCACCTGGACGCGGCCGACCGCGTGCGGCTGATCGAAGAGATCGCGCGCGCGTCGGCTGTGCTGGAGGACCTGTTCCGGCCCGACAAGATCAACGTCGGCGCGCTGGGCAACATCGTCCCGCAATTGCACGTCCACGTGATCGCGCGCGGCAAGGGTGATCCGGCGTGGCCGGGGCCGGTGTGGGGATCGGGCTTCGCCGAGCCGTACGGCGTGGATGAGCGGGACGGGCTGGTGGACAAGCTGCGCCGTCGCCTGTTGACGGGGAGCAACCCGTGAACCGGAGGAATCCATGGCCGACCGCAAGCACGACGCACCGAGCGACGACGCCCAGCGCATCGAGGACAAGCTGGTGAAGGAGACCGGCAAGGCCGCCGGCGATACCGACAAGCCCGTCAACGACAAGTTCGACGAGATGGGCGAGCGGGAGGAGATCCGGGAAAAGGCAGGGCGGGAGTAAACTCCCTCCCCTAGCTCCGCCGGGGAGGGCGGGGGCCGCGCCACGTCCGAAAATCCGCGGCCTCCCGGACAGACCTTGCCCCCCCTCCTAACCTCCCCCGCCGGAGGCGGGGGAGGGACTTGAGGTGGATCCTTACGACGCCTCGGCCATGGCGCGCTGGTGGCGCTTGCGCTCGTTGGGGTCCAGGTAGCGCTTGCGCAGGCGGATCGACTTCGGCGTCACCTCGACCAGCTCGTCGTCGGCGATGTAGGACAGCGCCTTCTCCAGCGTCATCTGGATCGGCGGGGTGAGGCGCACGGCCTCGTCCTTGCTCGTCGTGCGGATGTTGGTGAGCTGCTTGCCCTTGATGACGTTGACCTCAAGGTCGTTGCCGCGGGTGTGCTCGCCGATGATCATGCCCTGGTAGACCGGAACGCCCGGATCGATCAGCATCGGCCCGCGGTCCTCCAGGTTCCACAGCGCGTAGGCCACGGCCGTGCCGTCGCTGTTGGAGATCAGCACGCCGGTGCGCCGCGCCGCGATCGGCCCCTTGTAGGGGGCGTAGCCGTGGAACAGGCGGTTCATGATGCCGGTGCCGCGGGTGTCCGTCAGGAACTCGCTCTGATAGCCGATCAGGCCGCGCGAGGGGGCGTGGAAGACGATGCGGGTCTTGCCGCCGCCGCCCGGACGCATCTCGACCAGATCGGCCTTGCGCTCGGCCATCTTGTTGACGACGGTGCCCGAGAACTCCTCGTCCACGTCGACGACGACCTCCTCGATCGGCTCCAGGCGCTGGCCGTTCAGCGGGTCGCTCTTGAACAGCACGCGCGGGCGGCTGATCGACAGCTCATAGCCTTCGCGGCGCATGGTCTCGATCAGGATGCCCAGCTGCAGCTCGCCGCGGCCGGCCACCTCGAAGGCGTCGCCGCCCTCGGTGTCGGTTACGCGGAGCGCCACGTTGCCTTCCGTCTCGCGGTACAGGCGGTCGCGGATCATGCGGCTGGTGACCTTGTCGCCCTCGCGGCCGGCCAGCGGGCTGTCGTTGACCGAGAAGGTCATGGCCAGCGTCGGCGGGTCGATCGGCTGGGCGGGCAGCGGCTCGGCCACGGCCGGGTCGCAGATGGTGTCGGCCACGGTGGTCTGCGACAGGCCGGCCAGCGCCACGATGTCCCCGGCGCTCGCCTCCTCGACCGGGATGCGCTCCAGGCCGCGGAAGGCCAGCACCTTGGTGACGCGGCCCTGCTCGATCAGCTTGCCCTCGCGGGTCAGCGACTTGATGGCCATGTTCGGCTTCACGACGCCGGACTGGATGCGCCCCGTGAGCAGGCGGCCCAGGTACGGGTTCGCCTCCAGCGTGGTGGCGAGCATGCGGAACGGCTCGTCATCGCTGTCGACGCGGGGCGGCGGGACGTGGTCGCGGATCAGCTCGAACAGCGGCTCCAGGGTCTCGCGCGCACCGTTCTCCAGGTCCGTGGTCGCCCAGCCGTTGCGGCCCGAGGCGAACAGGGTCGGGAAGTCCAGCTGCTCGTCGGTGGCGTCGAGCGAGGCGAAGAGGTCGAACACCTCGTCGTGCACCTCGTGCGCGCGGGCGTCGGGGCGGTCCACCTTGTTGACGACGACCATCGGGCGCAGGCCGAGGCGCAGCGCCTTGCCCAGCACGAACTTGGTCTGCGGCAGCGGGCCTTCGGCCGCGTCGCACAGCAGCACAACGCCGTCGACCATGGAGAGGATGCGCTCCACCTCGCCGCCGAAGTCGGCGTGGCCCGGGGTATCGACGATGTTGATGCGCAGGTCCTTCCACAGCACGGACGTGCACTTGGCCAGGATGGTGATGCCGCGCTCACGCTCCAGGTCGTTGGAGTCCATGGCGCGCTCGGCCACCTGCTGGTTCTCGCGGAAGGCACCGGACTGCTTGAGAAGCTGATCCACGAGCGTGGTCTTGCCGTGGTCGACGTGGGCGATGATCGCGACGTTTCGGAGGTTCATTCTCTACCATGCAAAGCTCGGACGGCGCAGCCTGTCATGGTTTCGTCACGGATCCATCATGGATCCAGGGGCCCATAACAAAACGGCCCGCCAAGAATTCCTGGTGGGCGCCGCCGGGGGTTGATCGATTTGCAGCGCAATATAGCGGCTTTCCTGAAAATCGCAAGGGCTCGAAGGAAACGCAGGGCAGGGGTGACGGCCACGCTTATGCTTACGGGACTACCGCCAATTGCCTATGGTGCGTCGCGGTTGCGATGCGCACCGTACGGTGTGCCGGTTTTCCCTGTTGGAACGATCCGTGATGACGTCCGTCCGCCGCCACCGCCGCAGTGCCCGCCGCCTCGCGCCGCTCGCCGCCGCGCTGATGCTGGCATGGGCACCCGTGGTGGCGCCGGTGGCGGCGCAGGACCAGCCGGCCCCGGAGCAGCCGCCGCCCGCCGAAGGGGACGGGCCGGTGGTGCCCTATGAGGTGGAACTGACCGGCGTCGAGGACGGTGGGCTGGGTGACCTGCTGCGCGGCACCTCCTCCCTCTTCACGCTGAAGGAGAACCCGCCGCCCTCGCTGCTGGGGCTGGAACGGCGGGCGGAAGCGGACCGGGAGCGGCTGCAGACGGCGCTGCGCTCGGCCGGGCATTATGACGCCGAACTGGACGTGCGCATCGACGGTGCCGCCCAGCCGGCGCGGGTGACCATCGCGGTGCAGCCCGGTCCCGCCTACCGCTTCAAGACCATCACGATCGCCACGGCCGATGGGTCGCCGGTGCCGGGCGGGCCGGTGGATCCCGGCGAGCTGGGTCTGACAGCGGGGGAGACGGCGCGCGCACCCGCGGTGGTCGACGCGCAGTCGCGCCTGATCGCCGAGATGGCCAAGCGCGGCTACGCCTTCGCCAAGGTCCTCGACCGCCGGGCGGTGGTCGATCATTCCGACCGCAGCATGGACGTGACCTACACCCTCGACCCCGGCCCGATCACCCGTTTCGGCGAGGCCGGCATCGAGGGGCTGGAGGGCGTGGATGCCGACCTGATCCGCGGCCGGCTGCCGTGGCGGCCGGGGCAGCTCTACGACCCGGCGCTGGTCGACCGCGCGCGGACGGACATCGCCAAGCTGGACGTGTTCGAGACCGTGCGCGTCGCCCTGGCGCCGGAGCCGGGGCCGGACGGTGTGACGCCGGTCACCGTCGTGGTGGCGGAGCGCAAGCGGCACTTCATCGGTGCCGGCGTCACCTACTCCACGTCGGAGGGGTTCGGGGCGCAGGCCTACTGGGGCCACCGCAACCTGTTCGGCGGGGCCGAGCGGCTGCGCATCGGCGCCGAGATTGGCCGGCTGAGCGCGCAGAGCGCCGGCTCCAACGCGCTGGAGACCACCGACCTGCGGTTCAACGTGCTGTTCCGCAAGCCGGACTTCCTGGCGGTAAAGCAGTCCCTGGTGCTGGGCTGGGCCGTGGTGTCGGAGCAGCCGCCGGCCTATGACCGCGTCGGCACCGTGCTGTCCGCACTGCTGGAGCGCGAGGTGAGCGACCAGCTGACCGTGTCCTACGGCGTGTCGTGGGACCGCTCGAAGGAGGAGACCACCGACCGCAGCTACCAGTCCTCGCTGATCGGCGTGCCGCTGACGCTGAACTACAACGGTTCCAACGACCTGCTGAACCCGACCAGCGGCTTCCGCATCGGCGTGCAGGCGACGCCCTGGATTCCGGCCGGCGGGAAGGAGGCGGAGCGGCAGTTCCTGTCCACCACGGTCAGCGGCACCGTGTACCACGACATCGCCGGGGATGGGCGGTACGTGGCGGCGGCGCGCGCGCAGGTGGGCGGCATCGTCGGCGCCGGGCTGGCCGCCATCCCGCCGTCCAAGCGCTTCTACGCCGGCGGCGGCGGGTCGGTGCGCGGGTACGCCTTCCAGAAGGTGGGGCCGCGCGACCGGGCGGGCGACCCCATCGGCGGCCGGTCGCTGTTCGAGACGGGGATCGAGCTGCGCATCAAGGTGACGGACACCATCGGCGTCGTGCCCTTCGTCGATGCCGGCGCTGTCTACGACCGCGCGTTCCCGGACTTCAGCCAGCCGCTTCGCGTGGGAGCTGGCATCGGGCTGCGCTACTACACCGACTTCGGCCCCTTGCGCGTCGACGTCGGCTTCCCGCTGAACCGCGAGCGCGACGATTCCACCTGGCAGCTGTACCTCAGCCTGGGGCAGGCGTTTTGAGCGGAATGGTGTGGCGCATCGCGCTGTTGGCCCCATATTCGGCTCCGGCAAGCGCCTGAACAGGGAACGGACGCGTCTTGAAGAGTGTGCGCATACTGCTGTGCGGCCTTGCCGCCCTGGCCGTGGCGGCGGGTGCCGCGACGGCGCAGGACGACGCCGGGGAGAAGTCCGGGCTGGTCGGGCGCTGGCTCACCGGCGTCATCGAAGGGGCGGTCTCCAGCCCCGACATGCAGGTGCGCTTGGGTGCGCTGCGCGGCATGGTGCCCTTCGACTTCACGGTGTCGCAGGTGACCGTCGCCGACCGTGGTGGCGTGTGGCTGCGCATCGAGGAGCTGCATCTCAACCTCGCGCCCACTGCGCTGTTCACCCTGCGCGCCAAGGCCGACGTGGCCGAGGCGGCGCGCGTGGTGGTGGAGCGCGCGCCGCTGTCCTCGGAAACGCCGCCCCCGCCCAAGCCGCCGCAGGACGGTGTCGGCGGGCTGCTGCCGGACCTGCCGGTGGGCATCGTGGTGGACCGCTTCGCCGTGCAGCGCCTGGAACTGCCGGAAGCGCTGCTGGGCGAGGCGGCGGTGCTGAAGCTGGAGGGGGCGGCCGACCTGGAGTCCGGCGGCTCGTCGGTGTCGGCGCGGCTGGACGTGGCGCGCATCGACGACAAGCCGGGGCGGGCGACGCTGAACGCCGCCTTCGATCCGGGCAGCGAGCGCCTGGACCTCGACCTCAAGGCGTCGGAGCCGGCGGGCGGCGTCATCGCCCGCACGCTGTCCATCCCCGGCCTGCCGCCGGTGGCGGTGGCGCTGGACGGACAGGGGACGCTGACGGACTGGCGCGGCACGCTGACCGCCACGGCCGAGGGCACGGCGCAGCTGACCGCCGACGCCGGGATCAAGGCGGCGGAAGGGGGCCACGTGGTGACGCTGGCGGCGAACGGCGACGTGGCACGCCTGCTGCCGCCGCCGGCCGGCGACCTCGCCGGGCCGCGCCCGACGGTGAACGCCGAGGTGCTGGTGGGGGCCGACCGCGCGCTGACCCTGCGCCCGGTGACGGTCGCCGCCGCGGCGGCCACCGCCACGCTGACCGGCCGCGTGGCGCCGGACTTCAAGAGCGTGGCGCTGACCTACGACGTGACGGCGCCGGAGGATTCCCCGCTGCACGCGCTGGCGCCCGTGCGCTGGCGCACCGCGCAGTTGAAGGGCACGGCCGAGGGTCCGCTGGACGCCGTGCTGGTGACGCTGGGGGCGGCGGTGACCGACGTGGCGGCCGACGATCCCACGCTGGGCCCGCTCGCCGGGCCGGAGGTGCGGCTGGACGCCAGGGCGGAGGTGCGGCCGGACGGCGGGAACGTGCGGCTGGACGCGCTGACGCTCGCCACCGCCGCCGCGACCGCCTCGGCGCAGGGCAGCGTGTCCGGCTGGGGGCAGGCGGTGGACGCCACGGTGCGGCTGGCGATGGACGACCTGTCGCGCCTGTCCGCCGTCGCCGGCGGGCAGCCGCTGGCCGGTGCGGCGGTGCTGGAAGGGCCGGTGCGGCTGGCCGACGGTGCGGCGAGCGCGGAGCTGAACGGCACGGTGAGCAGCCTCGCCACCGGCACGCCGGCCGACGCGCTGCTGGGCGACGCCGTGCGCCTGACGGCGTCCGCCGCCATGGAGCCGGACGGAGCCATGCGCCTGAACGATCTGCGGGTGGAGGGCGCGCGCGTCACGCTGACCGGTGCCGGGGCGCTGGTGGCGGGCCAGGTGGACGCCAAGGCGACGCTGGCGCTGCCGGAGCTGGCGCCGGTGGGCGACGCGCTCGCCACGCCGATGCGGGGGGCGGCGACGGTGGACCTCACCGCCAAAGGGCCGCTGGACGCCATCGAGGCCGAGGTGAAGGCCAACGGCCGCGCGCTGGAGGTGCAGGGCCGGCGCTTCGGCGCCACCGAGTTGACGGCCACCGCCGTCGGCCTGCCGGCGGCGCCGCGCGGGCGGGTGCGGGCGACCTCCGCCTTCGCGGGGCTGGGGCTGGATGTGGGCGGGACTTATGCCCTGGAGGGGCAGCTGTTGCGCCTCACCGACCTTGCCGTGGTGAACGGGGCGAACCGGGTGGGCGGGGCGGTGACCGTGGCGCTGGACACGCTGCTCGCCACCGGGCGGCTGGAGGGGCGGCTGCCGGCGCTGCAGGCGCTGTCGGAACTGGCCGGGATGCCGCTGCGCGGCGATGCCAGCTTCACCGTGGCGCTGGACGGCCGGGGCGGCAAGCAGGCGGCGACGCTGACCGCCGCCGCCGACGGCCTGCGCGCGGAGGGCGAGGGCGGGCCTCTGTTCGCCGCCCGGCGCCTGACGGTGAACGCCGAGGTGGCGGACGCGCTGGGCGACCCCACGGGCAAGGCGCGGGTGGAAATGCGCGATGGTGCCGTGGCGGGGAACGAGCTGAGCAGCTTCACCGCCAGCGCCGACGGCGGCCTCGCCAAGGCCGGGTTCCAGGCGGCGGCAACCGGGGCGGGGACCAACCTGGACCTCGCCGGAACCTTCGCCCGCGACGGTGCGCTGAACCGCATCCGGCTGGAGCGGCTGCAGGCCGCGGCGGCGGGCGAGAGCGTGCGCCTGACCGGCCCGGCCACCATCGAGCTGGGCGAGCGGCACTACCGCGTGTCCGGTCTGGCGCTGGCCAGCGGCAGCGCGCGGCTGAGCGCCGACGCCGCGCTGACCGGCGACCGGCTGAGCGGCGGCGTGCGGGTGGACCAGCTGCCGCTGGCGCTGGCCCGGCTGGTGGACCCGACGCTGCGGCTGGACGGCGTGGTCAACGCCGACGCCACGCTGGGCGGCACGCTGGCGGCACCCCGCGTAGAGGCGAATCTGCGCGGCAACAACCTGCGCGCGGCGCAGCTGACCCAGCAGGGCGTGGCCGGGCTGGACGTCAACGCCACCGCCCGCTGGCGCGACGCGCGGCTGGCGGTGGACGGCACTGTCACCGCGCGCGGCGGGGAGGGGCGGCTGGCGCTGAACGCCGGGCTGCCGCTGCGCCTGGACCCGAACACCATGGCGGTCGGCGTGCCGGAGGGCGGGCGGCTGGACGGCACGGTGACGGGCAACATCCAGCTGGCGCGCTTCAACGACCTGCTGGCGACCACCGGCGACCGCATGCAGGGCGTGCTGGACCTGAACGTCCGCATCGCCGGTACGGTGGCCGACCCGCAGCTGGGCGGTGCGGTGACGCTGGCCGGCGGGCGCTACGAAAACCGGGCGAGCGGTGCCGTGGTCAGCGACATCGCCGCGCGCATCACCGGCACCGGCGACGTCTTCACCATCCAGTCCTTCACCGGCCGCACGCCGAACGGCGGCACGGTCACCGCGTCCGGCGTCATCCGGCCGAAGCCGGGCGAGGCCCGCGCCGTGGACGTGCGCCTGCGCGCCGACAACGCGCGGTTGCTGCAGACCGACATCGTCACCGCCTCGCTGGGCGCCGACCTCACGGTCACCGGCAGCTTCCAGCGCATCACCATCGCCGGGCCGCTGCGCCTGCTGCGCGCCGAGGTGCGCGTGCCCGACCGCATGCCGCCCAACGTCGTCGACCTGAAGGTGGTGGAGGTGGGCGGCAACAGCCGGACCGGCAGCACCGGCCCGGCACCCGCGCGCACCGAAGCGCGCGCCACGGGGCGGTCGAACGCCGTGGCCGCCGCACCCAGGCCGGGCCGCAAGCCGGGCACGCCGCAGCCGGCGGCTTCCGGCGCCGCACCCCCGGCGGAGGAGGCCGGCATGGTCCTGGCGCTGGACATGGCGGTGGAGGCGCCCAACCAGATCTTCGTGCGCGGCCGCGGGCTGGAGGCGGAGTTCGGCGGCAGCCTGAAGGTGGCCGGCACGGCGGCACAGCCCGCCGTCACCGGGCGGCTGAGCATGCTGAAGGGCACGCTGGATCTGCTGGCGCGCGCCTTCGTCTTCCGGCGCGGCATCGTCGAGTTCGACGGCAGCCCGGAGATCGACCCACGCCTGGATTTCCTGGCCGAGGCGACCGCCAACCAGGTGACGGCGCAGGTGCAGGTGACCGGCACCGCCAAGCAGCCGAAGCTGGAGCTGACCTCCCCCCAGGGCCTGCCGCAGGACGAGGTGCTGGCCCGCGTGCTGTTCGGCAAGCCGGTCAGCCAGCTGGGTGCGGCGGAGGCAGTGCAGCTCGCCCAGTCGGCGGCGACGCTGGCCGGCTATGGCGGCGGCAGCGGTATCCTGGACCGGGTGCGCACCACGCTGGGCGTCGACCGCCTGGGTTACGTCCAGGGCGAGAACGGCAGGGGCGGGGCGGTGGAGGCCGGGCGCTACATCAACGACCGGGTCTACGTCGGCGTCGAGCAGGGCGTGTCAGGCAACGCCCAGAGCCGCGCCAAGGTGGAGGTGGACATCACCGACAACATCCAGGTGGAAGCCGACGTCGGCGCCAACGCCGACACCCGCGTCGGCGTCAAGTTCGAATGGGATTATTAGTGTCATCTGTTGGGGCAACCAAAGGTTCGTGTCTTTAATCTTTCGTAATATCCACCGCGTTAGGGTCGCCCGTCCGGCGTGAAGACCGGCAGGGGTGCGTGGGAGCGGTGGATGTTCAAGAACCTCAGCATTCGCGTGAAGATCGGGCTCATCCTGTGCGTGAGCCTAGTGGGCCTGACGGCCATGGTGGTCATCGCGCTCGGCAACCTGCGCGCGCAGATGTTCGCCGATCGGGAGGCCAGGGTCCAGAATCTGGTCGAGGTCGCGCACAGCCTGCTGACCCACTTCGAGGCCGAGGCCAAGGCCGGGCGCCTGCCGGCCGACGAGGCGAGGAAGGCGGCGGTCACCGCCCTGTCGGCGCTGCGCTTCAACGGCACGGACTACTTCTTCGCGCTGGATGAGAAGGGCGTCACCATCGCACACGGCAACCCGGCGCAGATCGGCAAGGACCTGAGCGGCGCCAAGGACCGCAACGGCGTCCAGTTCGTGCGCGCCATGCTGGACACCGCGCGGGCCAACCCGCAGGGCGGCTACGTCCGCTATGCCTTCGAGAAGCCGAACGACCCGCAGAAGACGCCCTACACGAAGGTCAGCTTCGTGCGCACCTTCGCAGCCTGGAACTGGGTGGTGGCGGCCGGGATCTACGTCGACGACGTGGACGCCGCCTTCGCGCAGGAGGCGTGGCGACAAGGGCTGATCAGCGCCGTGGTGATGGCGCTGGGCATCCTGGCGACGTGGCTGATCGGCCGCGCCGTGGTGCAGCCCATTCCGGGCATGCAGGCGGTGATCACCGCCGCGCGCGGCGGCGACCTGACGCGCACGGCGGTGGTGGACAGCCGCGACGAGATCGGCGCCATGGCGCGCGACTTCAACGCGCTGATCGCCACCCTGCGCGAGAGCATTTCGCGGGTGGGCGAGGCCAGCTCGTCGGTCTCCTCCGCCTCGGTGGAGCTGAACGCCTCGGCCGACGGCATGAGCCGCAACGCCGAGCGGATGAACGAGAAGGCCGACGGCATCACCCACGCCGTGCACGAGGTGGTGAGCGCGGTGGGCGACCTGTCCTCCATCGCCGAGGAGTTGGCCGCCAACGCCGACGCCGTCGCCGCGGCGGCGGAGGAAATGGGTGCGTCGATCCAGGAGGTGGCGCGCCACGCCGCCGACAGCTCGGAAGTGGCGCACAAGGCCGCCGCCGCGGCGCAGCAGGCCGGGGAGGTGCTCCAGCAGGCCGAAGGCGCCAGCCGCCTCGCCGTCGAGAACATCCGCAGCCTCGCCCAGGCCAGCACGGAGATCGGCGCGGTCATCAAGGTGATCTCCGACATCGCGCAGCAGACCAACCTGCTGGCGCTGAACGCCACCATCGAGGCGGCGCGCGCGGGCGAGGCCGGCAAGGGCTTCGCCGTCGTCGCCAGCGAGGTGAAGAACCTCGCCACCCAGTCCGCCAAGGCGACCGAGGAGATCGAGGCCAAGATCACCACGACGCAGGAGCAGACGGAGAAGAGCGTCACCTCCATCACCGAGGTGGCCCGCATGATGGAGCGCGTCAGCACCACCATCCAGTCGATCAACGACGTCATCGGACAGATCGACCAGATCGCCGCCTCCATCGCCCACGAGGTGAGCCAGCAGAGCGCCACCACCGCCGAGATCGGCCGCAACGTCTCCCAGGTGGCGACGGCGGCCAAGGAGGTGGCGAAGGACACGGCGCAGACGTCCGGTCAGGCGCGCGTGGTGGAGGACGCGGTGGAGTTCCTGGCCCGCATCGCCGGCGAGACGGCCGGCGGCGCCACGCAGACGTCGGCTGCCGCCGGCGAACTCGGCCGCCTCGCCAACGACCTCGACCAGCTGGTGTCGCGCTTCAAGCTGCGGGCGTAACCTGGACGGGAAAGTGCTTTCCAGCCGGCCGGCACCGGGTCATGCTGGCCGCCTGACACCGCGAGCGGGGGGTGCGATGGCCGACCTGATGGAAGCCCTGTGGGACGTGCTGCTGGCGAACCGCTTCGTCCGCTGGTTCTTCATCGGCATGCTGATCGGGCTGGTTCTGGTCGGTTACATGGTCTCGCAGGGCAGCGGCATGGACGCCGGGGACGCGGTCATGGCCATCGTCGCCAGCGGCTTCCTGGTGCTCGGCGGGCGCGTCCTGCTGTGGTACCTGAATCAGTAAGGCCGTTCCGACGTTGGGTTTTCGCTGGCGCTCAACCCAACCTACGGGTGCGCTGTAGGTTGGGTTGAGGCAAAGCCGAAAACCCAACGCCCATGACGCTCTACCCCTTCACCCCCACCCCGATCCGCACGTGCGCGGGCAGCGGCACGGCGTCGCCCTGCGCCAGCGCGTCGAAGCGGGCGGCGATGTCCGCCTCCAGGGCGGCCCGTTCGTCCGCGGCGAGGGCGGTGAGGCGGCCGCCGAAGCTCATCTCCAGGGTGGCGCGCCAGAAGGGCTGGCCGCGCGGCGCCTTGCGCACCGGCTTCAGCGCCGTTTCCTCGGCCGATGCGAAGCCCGCCTGAGTGAGTGCTGCGGCGAGGCTGCCGGGCTCGGCGAAGCGGAACAGCGGGGCGATGTCGTGCACGGGGTCGTGGCCGAGTTGCGTGTCGACGGCCGCGCCCACCACCTGGAAAAGCGCGTTCTCCGCCCGCGCGCCCCACACCATGAAGGCCGCCCGGCCGCCGGGGCGGAGCGTGCGCAGCGCCTCGCGCAGGGCGGCGACGGCGTCGGGCACGAACATGATGCCGAAGCGGCAGGTGACGCGGTCGAACACGCCGTCCGCGAAGGGCAGGGCGGTCATGTCGGCGGCGGCGTAGGCCGGGCGTTCCGGCGCGTCGGCCGAGCGCCGCACGGCGCCGGTCAGCATGGCGGGCACGAGGTCGGTGCCGACGACCAGCCCGGCCGGACCGACCCGGCGCGCGGCGCTCAACGCCGGTTCCCCGGCGCCCGACGCGAGGTCGAGCACGCGGTCGCCCGCCGTCACGCCCGCGGCGTCGAGCAGGGGCTGGTTGAACTTGTCGGCGAGGTCGGCCATGGGGTCGGCCCAGCGGTCCCAGGCGTCGGCGCTGGAGGCCCAGCGGACGCGTTCCGCCTCGCGGTTCACGGTGTGGGTGGTCATGGCGTCAGTGCAGCAGCCGGGCCGAGCCGCCGGGGCGGCGGGCGGCGTCGCCGTCGGCCAGGCGTTCGCCCAGCGCGGCCAGTTCGTCGGTCAGGCGGCGGTTGGCGTCGGACAGCGCGTCGATGCGCGCCTGCGCGCTCTGCTGCTGGAGGTTGAGGGCGGCCACGCTCTCGGCGAGGCGCCGCAGCTGCTGCGCCTGCTTGACAGCACCCTCGTTCAGGCTGCGCCGGATCGAGCCGACGGCCACCAGCACGACCACGCTGATGGTCGCGCCGGCGGCGATGGATACGATGGCGAGCGCCGTGACCCAGTCCATGAGCCCAGTCCAAGGCCGATGCCGCTGGTCCGCCGTCGCGGCGGGCCAAGGGGCAAGCATCGGCCGAAACGGCGCGCCGGTCAAGGCTCGCGGGCGCAGGTCTCACGGCCGGGGGCGTGGGGCGCCCCCGCGCCGGGGGATCAGGCGACCTTGCCGTCCACGGGACGCTCCGCGCCGGCCTTCATCTCCTTGAGATGATCGCCGAAGGCGCGGACCACCGGCATGATGCGCTGCATCTGCTCGGTCGTGACATGGGCGTCGGTCTTCAGCACGATGGTGGGCGCCTCGGACATCAGGCGCTTGGCGCGCATCGGGCCGACCTTGTCGTCGAGGAACATGGACAGGCCCATGAGGATGCCGAGCGTCACGTCGTCCGGCGCCTTGGGCAGGGCCAGCACCTCATGGAGTTCCTTCAGCAGCGTGTAGGCGACGATCGAGGTGCGCTCGATGGTATCGACGTCGGCGGACATGGGCATCAGGCGGTCCTTCGAACCTGCAAGGGAAGAATACGTTCCGCCGTGACGGTACCAAGGCTTTCGTAACCAAAGCATTAACCAACACAAGCTTGACCATACCGATTCGGGGTATCCGAGTCGGTATAAGGAAAAGTCCTGATGAGGGATCAACGGACGGCGTTGAGCTGGCCGATGATCCGTTCGATGGCGCGGACCGCCTCGGCGTGGCGCTCGGGCTCGGGACCCGCCGGATCGGCGCCGCGGTGAGCCGCCGCCGCGTCTTCCAGCGCGCCGCGCGCTTCCTCCGCATCCAGAACGCCCTTGCCGATCAGGGCGAAAACCAACGCCTCGCACACCGACAGCGCCGCCAGGCCCGACGCCTCCCCTCGCCCGGACATGCAGCCTCCTTCAGCTGTGCCGTACCCCGTTCCGCCGACGGGTACCTCCAAACGCGCAATCAACATTGGAAAGGCGGCTGTGTCTCGGAACACCCGCAAGCCGCATGCCGTTTAACCTATGTTATGGCGCCATCACTTGAATCGACGGAATGGTGTCGCAATCCCGTTTCGGGGCAAGGCCTTGGGGGTCCTCTCCCCGGGCATCGGGCAATACACCGGAAGGCTAAGAACAACTCATGACTACCGCGCCGGACACGCCTGTGTCGGGAAGCCCGTTGTGTCTCAAATTGAATAGTTACATCGCCCTTTCCGACGGGGAGCGGGCCTTTCTGTCCGGCCTGGACAGCAGCACGACGCGGCTGCCGGCGCGTGCCGACATCGTCCGCCAGGGGGAACGCTACGGCGAGGCGCGCGTGGTGCGCGACGGCTGGGCCATCCGCCACAAGACGTTGCCCGACGGGCGCCGGCAGGTGGTGAATTTCGTCCTGCCGGGCGACATCGTCGGCATCTACTGCAACCTGTTCGAGACGGCCGACCACAGCGTCACCGCGCTGACCCCGGTGGAGTTGACCAGCTTTCCCGCCGGCAAGGTGGTGGACATGTTCCGCACCTTTCCGCGCCTTGCCGCCGCCCTGGCATGGTCGGGTGCGCGGGAGGAGGCGATGATCGCCGAACGGCTCCTCAGCCTCGGCCGGCGCACGGCGCTGGAGCGCATGGCGCACCTGATTGTCGAGCTGCTGCGCCGGCTCAGCATCGTGAACCTGGCGCAGGGCGGGCATTTCACCCTGCCGGTCACTCAGGAGATCCTGGCCGACGCGCTGGGCCTCAGCAACGTGCACATCAACCGCACGCTGCGCCGCCTGCGCGAGAGCGGCCTGATCGACCTGAACGGGCAGCGCATCACCGTGAAGGACGTCTCGCAGCTCGCCGCCGTCGGCCAGTTCGACGAGCTGTACCTGCACTTCATCCAGGCGCCGAAGCGGCTGGAGCGCGCGTTCTCGCGCCCCGGCCGGGGCGAGCCGATGCAGGCGAAGGGGATACGGCCATGACCGGAGCGAACATGGCCGGTACGGACATGATCGGCGTGGTGCTGGTCGAGGAAGAGGAACTCCGTCTCACCGCGCAGGAACTGCTGCTGGAAGGGCTGGGGTTCGACGTGGTGGCCGGGCGGACGGCGGACGAGGTCATCGACCGCATCCGCGCCGCCAATTCCCAGCCGCGCGCCATCGTCACCGATTTCCTGCTGGGCGGCGGCCTGACGGCGCTGGAGGTCGCCAACCGGATCAAGATCCAGGTCGGCTACGCGGTGCCGGTGGTCATCGTCACCGCCGACACCCGCCCGCAGCGCCGCCGCGAGGCGGAAGGCTGGGGCTGGACGGTGCTGCACGAGCCCGTCGCCCCGGACGCCCTGGAAGCGGCGATCCTGCGCGCCGCCCGCCGGCCGGCGGCGCCGTGACGCCGGCCGGCGGGGCGCGCCGTTACTCCCCGGCCGCCTGCTGCTGTTCGTAGGCGCGCTCGATCTGCGAGGCGCGCATGACGCGCTCGATGGCGGCGATCACCGCCTCCGGCCGGGCGTGGTGCGGCATGTGGCCGGCGCCGGCCAGCAGGTGCATCGTCGAGCCGGGCACTGCCTCGTGCAGGCGCATCGCCTGGGCCCGCGGGTCGAGGATGCGGTCCTCGTCGCCGGCGATGATGGCCAGCGGGCAACGCAGGTCGCCGTACTGTTCGGAGAGCGTGCGCGCCGCCGGAATCAGCGCGGCGATGTCGCCGGCCGACGCCTCCAGCTGGCCGGGACGCAGCAGCATGTCGGTCCGTTCCCAATAGGCGGCGGGAACGGGGTTGGGGGCGAAGACGCGCTTCAGCAGGGCCGGCAGCAGCGCCCGGTCGATGGGCTGCGCCACCGTGCGGCTCAGCACTTGGCCCACGCCGGGGATGGCCGGCGCCATGAAGGGCACGAAGTCGGCGCGCGGGGTGGGGAAGGCGTAGCCTGAGATGAACACCACGCCGCCCACCTCCTCCGGGTACTGCAGCGCGTACGCCAGGGCCACGGCGCCGCCGAAGGAATGGCCGACGAGGATGGGCCGGCTGGCGTTCAGCCGGACCACGCCGGCGTGCAGGATGTCCGCCTGCGCCTGCGGGCTGCCGGCACCCCACGGGCGGTCGCTGTAGCCGCAGCCCGGCCGGTCGATGGCGATGGCGCGCCAGCGCCTGGACGCCTCGTCCATCAGGCCGGCGATCTCGAAATCCTCGCTCCAGGTGCCAGCACCATGGATGAACACGACCGGCGCGCCGCGCCCCTGGTCGAGTACGTGCAGGTGCACGCCGTCGGCGTTGACGAAGCCGCCGGTCGGCGGGTGCTCCCGCTCGGCGCGCGCGGAGCGCCGCGCGGTGTCGATCCACAGGCCGGCCAGGATGCCGGCGGCGATCGTCAGGCCCGTGCGCATGATGGTCAGCTCCTTCCCCTCGTTCACATCCGGGGGAAGCAACCGCCGAAGCGCCCGGCGGGTTCCGCGAAGGTCAGGGTACCGGATGGCTGAGGGAGGCAGATTGCGGGGCCGGGGCCTCCTCGCAGCGGGCATCGGCGAGGCGGCGGATGTCGTTGCCGGCGTTCAGCCACTCCGTCAGCCGCAGGCGGGCGGCGAGGTGGCAGGCCGTGGCGTTGGCGATGCCGGGCAGCGGCAGCCGCTCCACATGGCAGGAGCCGGGCGGCCTCCCGGGCTCCGCCGACAGGCAGGCCACCAGAACGAGGACGTAGGTCATGGAACCTCCCCGGTGCGCGGAGGTCCAGGGTAGGCCGCGGGCGGTTAAGCGATCCTTGATTACCACCCCCCTTGCTTACCATCCCATGGCGCAGCCGTCCTTGCGCGGGTCGGAGGCACCGGCCAGCACGCCGCGGGCGTGGTCGATCCACACCGCCTGCCCGCCGCCGATGGGGGCCGGCGACCACTCCACCCGGTGGCCGCGCGCGGCGAGGTCGTCCACCACGTCCGCGGCGAAGCCCGTCTCGATGCGCAGGACCCCGCCCTCGGCGAAGCTGCGCGGCAGCTCCAGCGCGGTCTGCGGCTCCAGGCCACGGCCCAGCACGTCGAGCAGGAACTGGGCGTGGCCGGTCGCCTGGTACTGCCCGCCCATGACGCCGAAGGGCATGACGGCGCGCCCGTCCTTCGTCACCATGCCGGGGATGATGGTGTGCAGCGGCCGTTTGCCGGGCGCCACGGCGTTGGGATGGCCGGCCTGGAGCCGGAAGGAGCGGCCCCGGCAGTGCAGCAGCACGCCGCTGCCCGGTGCCGTGATGGCGCTGCCGAAGGCGTCGAACAGCGAGTTGATGAAGGACATGGCGTTGCCGTCGCGGTCGACGGCGCAGAGGTAGACGGTATCCTTGTGTTCGGCGTGCGGCGGCGGGGGATAGGGCAGGGCGGTGTCGGGGCGGATGCGGGCGCGGCGGCTTCTGGCGGCGGCCTCCGACAGCAGCTCGGCCACCGGGATGGGACCGAAGGCGGGGTCGCCGACCGTCGCGTCGCGCTCGGCGTAGGCGAGTTTGGTTGCCTCGGCCAGCCAGTGGGCGCGTTCGGCCGGGCCGGCGCCGGGATCGTCGGCGGGCGTGCCGGCCAGCGTGTCGAGGATCATCAGCGCGGCGATGCCCTGGCCGTTGGGCGGGCACTCGTGCACCGTGTGGCCGCGGTACTCCGTGCGGATCGGCTCGACGTAGTCGCTCACTTGCGCGGCGAAGTCCTCCGCCGTCATCAGGCCGCCGAAGTCGCGCAGCGTGCGCAGGATGTCGTCGCGCACCGGCCCCTCGTAAAAGCCGGCGCGCCCGTGGCTGCCGATGCGGCGCAGCGTGTCGGCCAGCGCCGGGTTGCGGAAGCGGTCGCCCTCCGCCAGGGGCTTGCCGCCGGGCAGGAACAGCGCCCGCGTCGCCGGGTGGCGGGACAAGCGGGGGGCGTGCACCGCCCAGTCGCGGGCGACGCGCGGCTGCACGAGGCAGCCCTCCTCGGCCAAGCGGATGGCCGGGCGCAACAACTCGTCAAGCGGCTTGCTGCCGTGGTCTTCGGCCAGCCGGCACCACGCGTCCACGGCGCCCGGCACGGTGACGGCGTGCACGCTGTTGGCGCCGATGGCGGTGACGCCGAGTTCGGCGAAGCGCTCCGGCGTCGCCGCGGCCGGGGCCCGGCCGGAGCCGTTCAGGGCCAGCACGCCGCCGGCGGCGGGGGCGTACAGGGCGAAAACGTCGCCGCCGATGCCGGTCATGTGCGGCTCGGCTACGCACAGCACGGCCGCCGCTGCGAGTGCGGCGTCGACCGCGTTGCCGCCGGCGCGCAGCACGTCCAGCCCGGCCAGCGTGGCCAGCGGGTGCGAGGTCGCGACCATGCCGTGCCCGCCGTACACCGTGGACCGGCCCGAGCGCTGGAAATCACGCATGGCGCATGCCCTCCCTCCGGATGCGAATGCCAAGGTTGTATTAGGCGGCATTTCCGGGAAATATGCCAAGACGGACCAAAGCCATGGTCCGAAGGGGAGGTGGGGATGGCCGAGAGCGTGCAACTGCCCGAGGACGACTACCGTCAGCTCGAGGCGTTCATCTCCCGCACGCCCAAGGGCCGCGCCTTCCTGGCCGAGCACGCCCGGCGGTCCCGCACGATGGGGATCGATCAGGTGGAGGCGCTGGTCGACAAGCTGCACACCGCGTGGCTGCGCCACGAGCAGGCGGCCACCGCCGTGCACCGCATCGAGGTGCTGCGCCACGAGCTGCAGGACATGAGTGCCTCCATCGCCCAGGCGCGGCGGGAGATCGCCTCGATCCGGCCGAAGGACGACGGGTCCGACCGCATCGCCACCGCCGCCAACGAGCTGGACGCCATCGTGCTGTCCACCGAGCGCGCGTCCATCGAGATCCTGAACGCGGCCGAGCGCATGCTGGAGGTCACGGCCGGGCTGCGGCAGGCGGGCGCGCCGGCCGCGCTGTGCGACACGCTGGACGCCGAGGTGACGAACATCTTCACCGCCTGCTCGTTCCAGGACCTGACCGGCCAGCGCACCACCAAGGTCGTCAACGCGCTGCGCTACATCGAGCAGCGCATCATGGCGATCATGGACATCTGGAGCATCGACGGGGTCAAGGCGTCGGAACTGGTGGCGGAGCCGGTGGACGCCCGTCCCGACGCCCACCTGCTGAACGGCCCCACCGACAGCGGCGTCGACCAGGACGAGATCGACCGCCTGCTGAACGGGGCGGCCCCGGCGGCTCCCGCCACTGGAGCGAAGAAGGACGCCGGGGTGAAGAAGGACAACAAGGACGAGGAGGGGCCGTCGCCCCTCGATCAGTCCTCCATCGACGCCCTCTTCGGCTGAGCGCGCTTGGCTGTCGACGCCGACGCGTAGGACAGCTCCGCCACCTCCTCCTTGGCGCGCGGCAGGCCGGCCGACCGGGTGACGCCGGCGTCGTAGGGGTGGCGCTTGAACTTGTACAGGCTGTGCACCTTGACGACGTAGTCCTGCGTCTCAGCGTAGGGCGGCACGCCGCGGTACTTCTCCACCGCCCCTTCGCCGGCGTTGTAGCCGGCCAGCGCCAACGTCACGTCGCCCTCGAAATAGGCCAGCAGCCAGCGCAGGTACATCATGCCGCCGCGCATGTTCTGCTGCGGGTCGAACGGGTCGGTGACACCGAAGCGGGCCGCCGTCTCGGGGATCAGCTGCATCAGCCCCATGGCGTTCTTATGCGACACCACGTCGGTGCGGAAGGCCGATTCCACGGCGATGACGGCGAGCACGAGGTCGGGGTCGAGCCCGTACTTCGGCGCCATCTTGTGCACCGCCGCCTTGATCTCCGCCGGAGGCGCGGCGAAGGTGCCGGGGAGCGAGCGGAACTGCGGCGGCTCGCACTTCTCCGGCGCCTTGCCGCCGCCGGCCTTGGCCTTGCGCAGCCAGGCGTTGCCCAGTTCCTCGTCCGGGGCCAGGGCGCCGCTGCCGCGGATCAGCATGCGCCCGGCGCGCTCCGCCGCCTCCGCATGGCCCTGGCGGGCCGCCTTGCAGTACAGCGTGAGCGCGAGGCGCATGTTGCGCGTCGTGTCCTTGGGGCTGGGCTTCGAGCCATCGTAGCGCTGGGCCAGTTCGTACTGTGCACGCGCGCTGCCCTTGGTGGCCAGCGATTCCAGCGCCAGCAGCGTGCGGTCCTTCACCGCCGTGTGCTGCATGTGGATGGTGCGTTCCACCTTGGTGGTGCGCGTCTTGCTTGTGGAGCGGTCCTTCGGACCGGCCTCCCCGGCAACCGGCCAAAGCAACGCCGTACCGGCGAGAAGAAGTCCAAAGAGGCTTCGCTTCATGATTTCGGCCTGTTGTTAGGAATTGGATCGGTGGCGGCGGGCGATTCTGCGGTAATTCTTCCGCCCCGCGCCGTGTCCTCTCCAAACGGCGTAGGCAGGAAGAGGGCGCAGGTACCGCCATCGTCGGAATATTCCCCGGATGGGGACTTCGGTATTGTCTCGTTCAGGCGAGACGAAAGAGAAAAGAACCTCGCACAAGGGAAGGAAGCGCCCCGGAAGCGGCACACAAGAACCGCTGGCAGCGGCGGCAGATAGAGGGAACGGCCGTGCCGCTGCGCGGGTCCCAGGCCACGTTCTGCCGTAATGAACGCGTGAATCAGGAATATGATGGACCGGACGATGCCTCTCGTCCGGTCCTTTCCTTTTGATCAACCGCATTTTCCTCCCCAAAAACCTGGCGGCGTGCGCCGCACGGGCAGTAATGCTTCTCCGATCGGTGAATCCATCGAGGTGGATCGTCGGGCATTCGTGCAAAATTGAAGGATCGGCTAGCCTTTTTCCCAACTGGCGACGGCACTCCGCGGTCATTACGTACAGACCAGCCCGCGATTGTCTTTGGGGAATCCGGCGATACCTCAAGTGCACTGCGCATCGGCAGATCATTTGTGCAGGGCACGGCGTTGTTGCCGGGGAAGAGCGTCCCGCCGTTGGGAAGGCGGCAGGGACGGCCGTAGATTGGGAGCTGGGACGCAGCAATGGCCAGTCATGTGGCGCGCAGCCTGCGCGCAACGGAACTCGACACCGTGCCGGTCGCCCTGGAGATCGCCGACACCGTCGGCGCTTCGGCGGACCTGACCGACGATCCCGTCGCCGACGATGACGCCGTCGACGGGGCGGGAGAAGCCGAGGGGCCGGAGGATGCCGTCCCGGCAGAACCCGGCGCCCCGCCCGACCCGGCGGTGATCGCGCAGATCGAGGCGGAGATCCCGCGCCTGCGCCGCTTCGCCCGCGCCATGGTGCGCGACGCCACGTTGGCGGACGACCTGGTGCAGGAATGCCTGGAACGCGCGTTGAGCCGCCTGCACCTGTGGCGGCCGGGCAGCAACCTGCGCGCCTGGCTCTTCACCATTCTGCGCAACCTGCACATCAACGGCATCCGCCGCCGCCAGACGGTGGTGGACATCGACGGCGAGGCGCAGGCGGCCATCGGCGCCGCGTCGGGTGCGCAGATCGTGCGCCTGGAACTGCGCGACCTGCGCCGCGCGCTGGGCCTGCTGCCCACGGAGCAGCGCGAGGTGGTGCTGCTGATCGGCCTGGAGGGCATCAGCTATGGCGAGGCGGCCGACATCCTGGGCATCTCCATCGGCACGGTGAAGTCGCGCCTGTCGCGCGGCCGGCGCGCGTTGCGCCTGCTGATGGAAGGCCGCTCCCCCGCGGACGACGACGAGACGGATTGACCAATCATGCAGCACAGGGCCGCGCCGGGCACTCCGGCGCGGCCCTGTGCTGTTCCGCTCTGAGCGTGCAAGCAAAAACGGCCCAAACAAAAACGGCCCAAACAAAAACGGCAACGCCCGAAGGCGTTGCCGTTAGGTGCGAGGCTAACATCGAGAGGCTTTGGGGTACTCGCGCGTCCGACGGCAAGCCGGGCGCGGGCGTCTTGCGGGGAATGCGGCCGTCCGGTGCGGACGGCCGTTGGGTCTAGCGACGCCGGACCAGGCCCAAAATCAAACTCGCAGCGAACAGGACCAGGAAAAGGAAGAACAGGATCTGCGCGATGCCCGAGGAGGCTTCGGCGATGCCGCCGAACCCGAAGGCGCCAGCCACCAGGGCGATGACAAAGAACACCAGAGCCCAGTACAGCATCTCGTACTCCATGTCTGAAGCACTGCCGCGCCAACGCTTCCCGAGCATTCGCCGGTCCGGAGGACCGGCAAAGCCGTCGTCGCCGGCCTTGCGAATTGTACAACACGATCAGGCGGCATTGGTTCCCGCGCGGGTCCCCGGAGCGACCGGGATGCCCGTACGAGTTGCCGGGAGCGCCGCGGCGCCACCTTCCGGCTTACCGCCGCCGCCCCGGCGCCATCGCGTGCAACGCTTGCCCCCCAAGGCCTGTTAAGCCGCGAGACCGCAACCGCGCTCGCGGTGCGGCGATCCCGTTGCATGCATGGGGAGGACTGAACCTATGAAACGCACACTTACCGTCGCCGCCTTCGCCGCCGTGATGGCGGTGGCGCCCATCGCGATGGCGCAGATGAACACGCGCACCGACGGCGGCGACCCGCGCGGCACGCCGCGCATGAGCACCGGCTCCGGCCTGCCCAGCGAGAACCCGGCGGTGGAGAGCATGGAGCGCGGCACGACCAACATCGACCGGCTGTCGCCGGGCACGCGCACGCCGAGCGGCACGGCGGGCAGCACGTATGGCAGCAGCACCTACGGCAGCACCACCAGCCCGCAGTCCGGCCCGGTCGTCACGTCTCCCGGCATGGGCAGCGGGGTGGGCAGCGGCACAATGATGCAGGTGGATCGTTCCGAACTGGCCGACCGGCGTGGCCGCGGCCAGAACAACATGGAGCTGATGCAGACATCACTGCTGAACAGCTTCAGCGCCGCCGGCTTCCGCGCCGTGCGCGACTTCCGCAAGGACGGCGACCGCTACGTCGCCACGGCCATGGACCAGACCGGCAACTGGGTCACGGTGCAGATGGACCCGAGCACCGGCGCCATCAGCTCGGCGCGGTAACGGTCCGCGACGCGTAACGCCCCCTCCCCACTCCGATCGGCCCTCCCCCGCGTGGTGGGGGAGGGCTTGGGTGGGGGCCCTACGCAGCCACGCCTTCACTCCATCAACCGCCCCCATGTCCCGGTCAACCGCCCGCTCCCGGCGGGGGCGAGCACGTCCCACAGTGGCAGCGGCGCCCGCAGCCGCTGTCCGGCGTCGCGGCCCAGCGTGCGGGTCGCCACCTCGGCGGCGCTGCCCGGCGGCAGGAAGCCGGCACCGCCCAGCGGGATCGTCAGCACCAGCCCCTGCTCCAACCGGCCGCCCAGCCGGCTCTGGCCACGGTCCGGCCCCTCGGTCCAGGTGGCGTGCGCGGCGATCCGCACGCCGTTGCCGAAGCGGTGCGCCAGCTCCACCGTACCGCCCCAGTCGCCCCCCAGATAGCGGCCGAGCCGCAAGGCCCCCGTCACAGCGGCGCCCGGTGCTTCCAGATACAGGCTGGCGTGTCCGGTGGTGGTGCCGGTGTGCGTCCACACGCGCAGCGGATCGCCGGGCGGACGCTTCCAAACGCGGTTGACGTCGAGGCCGAGCGCCCAGCGCGCCGGAACCGGGCGATACAGCACCTCGCCGCTGAAGCCGGCGAACATTTCCTCCAGGGCGCCGGCCGACAGCCGCGCGTGCCACCCGGGCTCCGGGGTGGTCAGCCACGTGGCGTGCAGGTGCTCCAGGTTCAGGCGGGGCAGGGCGTACCACGCCACGTCGCTGCGCACCGGCTCCAGCGACGGCAGAACCTCGGCGTCCAGCATGGAGAGCGTGCTGCCGTGGTTGGCACGAATGCCGCCGCCGAACACGACACCCCGCCAGGGCTCCACCGCCAGCGCCGCGTCGGTGTAGGCGCGCCACGCCACCGGGTAGCCCTGCTCGAACAGGCTCTGCTCCAGGGTCGGGCGCAGGGTGAAGTCCCACCGCACGGGCCACGCGGGTGGCGCGGGGGCCGGGTCGAGGCGGGCTTTTTGCCAGATTTCCTCCGGGCTGCCGCGCCGGTTGGCCGCCTGCCGCACGGCGCGCCGCTGCACGGTGACGGCGACGCCGTCCAGCCCGCGCGCGGCGGTGGCGACGGTGAGCGCATCGGCGTTTGGCGGCGCCCCGTCGGCCAGGATGCGCGCGGCGCGCCCCACGGTGCGGGCCGCCGGCTCCTCGTCCGAAGGTTCGATCCACAGCGTGCTGTCGGCGGCGGCGCGGACGGGCAGGCCGGCACTGCGCGCCTCCGCCATCAGGTCGCGGCTGGCGGCGGCACCGGCGGACGGCGCGGGACCGACGCGTGGCGGCGGGGGCGGCTTGTCCTCCTCGTGTTCCTTGCCGTCGAAGCGCACGGCGAAGCGCAGCATCGCCCGGTGCCCCTGCTCGACGCCGAGCCCGAGGTCGAGCCACGGCCAGGGGCGGTAGGCGAGGCCGGCGTTGAACGGCAGGCCCGGCACGAAGGCTGGGTCGTCCTGCTGTTCGGAGCGGAAGCTGTCGGCGCTGTATTCCAGCTTGACGCTCAACCCCTCGATGGGGGTGTGCCACTCCAGCCCGCCGAACAGGCCGACGTCGCGGCCGGAGAACCACGCCTTCGGCCCGCGGCTCTTCGGGTCGTACGGGTCGCGGTCGCGGCGGAAGCGCCCGCCCAGCAGGCGCAACGGGTTGGGCAGGTGCCCGTAGCCGCCCAGCCGCCCCCAGCCGATGCCGAGGCTGGCGTCGACGTTCCAGAAGCGCCGGGACAGCACTACGTACTCACCCGCGAAGCGGCCCTTGCCCGGCAGGTCGAAGCCGGCACCGGTCACGTCGCGCCCGCCGACCGCCACCGCCGGCCACCACTCGCCCTCGGGCAGCAGGCGCAGCTTCAGGTCCACGCCCGGCTCCGGAATGCCGTACCAGCTGGGGAACAGCGTCTCGCGCACCGTGACCTCCAGCCAGGGCAGCAGCTGCGCGCCGACCGTGATGTGGCGGTGCACGTCGCCCAGCGCGCCGTAGCCGGCGTGATAAGTGCCCTCCGGCAGCATGCGGGCGGTGGGGGTCTGCAGCAGCCCGGCGCCGCCCCAGTCGGACAGCGATGCGGGCAGGCCATCAGCAAGCGCAGGGCCGGCGGCCAGGAGCAGCAGGGCGAGGGCTAGCCGTTTCACGCCATGGTCGCAGAGGTCGGTCGAAACTTCCCGCAGGTTTCAGGGAAGCCGCATACGAATGCAACCGGAAAGACGCGGAGGGGTGTGCTTTCAGCGCCGCCGCGGGGCTTGCGACAGCTGGGTGCGCAGAAGCTTGGCGCCGGCCAGGTCGGCGCCTTCCAGGGCGGTGCCGTCCAGGTTGGCGTCGCTGAGGTTGGCCTGCACGAGGCTGGCGCCGCACAGATGCGCGCGGCTGAGGTCGGAACCCATCAGGTTGGCGGCCCAGGAGCGGCCGGTGGGCTTGCCGCTGGGGTCCTTGATCTCGGCCGGGCATAGGCGCACGGCGGTCAGGTCGGCCTCGGCGAGGCGGGAGTGGCTGAGGTTGGCGCCGGACAGGTCGGCACCGATCAGGTTGGCGCCCTCCAGGTTGGCACCGGACAGGTCGGCCATGATCAGCCGCGCCCCGGCCAGCGAGGCGCCAGCGAGGTTGGCGCCGCGCAGCGACGCCGCGCTGAGGTTCACGCCGCGCAGGTCGGCGCGGCTGAGGTCGGCGCCGTCCAGCTCCGCCCGTTCCCCGCGCTGGCCGAAGCTGTCGATCCAGCGCTCATGGTCGAAGATGGCGCGCTGGATCTCCGAGCCCAGGTTGTCGATCGGCTTGGCCATCAGCGCGCCGCCGAGGTCGGCGAGGCTGAGGTCGCAGTCGGCGAAGCGTGTGCCCACCAGATCGGCGTTGCGGAAGATGGCGCCGGCGAGGTTGGCCCCCTCCAGGTTGGCACCGTTCAGCCGCGAGTTGGTCAGGTTGGTGTTCACCAGAATGGCACCGCACAGGTCGGCGTTCTGGAGGATACTGTCGCTGAGGTCGGCTTCCGTCAGTACCGCCTTGCGCAGCGTGGCGCCGGTCAGGTCGGTCACCACGCCGTTGGAGGCGCTGCGCGCCGTGTGGCCGATGCGGTCAAGCACGGCCTGGCGGAAGGCGAGCTGGACGGCGTCCTTCTCGGCGCGCGCGGTGTGGCTGGCGCCGGGCGAGCCGGCCGACAGGTCGGCGCCGCGCAGGTTCGCCTCGCTGACGTCGGCGGCGCGCAGGCGCGCCCCGCGCAGGTCGGTCTGCGACAGGTTGGCCCGGCTGACGTCGGCCTCGTACAGGTCGACGCCGAAGAGGTCGGCGCCGGCGAGGTTGGTGGCGTGCAGGCGGCACTTCACCAGCCGCGCGCCGATCAGGCGTGCGGCACGAAGGTCACGGTGGGCGAGGTCCATCCCCTCCAGGTCGGCCAGCGCCAGATTGGCGCGCGCACCGCCCGGCAGCCCCTTGACCCAGCGCATATGCCGGTCGAGGACCTCGGCAAGTTGCTCGGGCCGCAGTGGAGAAGCGGGAGAGGATAGGAAGGCGGTCTGCGTCGACACGGATTCACGTCGTAGCGGCCGTTTGCACTACCGCAACTATGTGCTCGGATTTGTTACCGAAGGCTAAACGGTGCCGAAAGCATTCTTGCGCGATACTGGTCTCAATGATGTTGCCCACTTGTCACAGCCTGCGGCATTTGGGGAACACATGCTGGACGCCGTCCGGGACGATGGATTATCGATCCCGGCAAACCGGAAGGCCATGCCATGACCCGCTTCGCGCGCCTGCTGCTGCTCTCCCTCCTGCTGCCGGCCGGCGTCCATGCCGCGGTGCCGGAGGCGCCGGTGCTCGCCGAACCCGAAGCGCCGGTCGTGATGGCGCCGGAGGCGGCACCCGACGTCGTGCCGGCGCCCCTGCCGGAGGGCTTCGCCGGGGTGCTGGCCCGGCGGCTGGCCGAGGAGTCGCGCGCGGTGGCCGGGCGGACGGTGGACCTGGACCGCCTTCGCCGCTTCTACACGCCGCGCGCCTTCGCGCCGGCCTGGATTGACGACGGGGCCGGCGACGCGGCGGTCAAGGCGTCCGCCCGCGCCGTGCTGGAAGGCCTGCGGGGTGCCGACGCGGACGGGCTGTCGGTCGCCGACTACCACGCCGACGCCATCGCCCAGCGCCTCAACGGCGTCGGCGAGAAGGAGCGGGCGGAACTGGAACTGCTGCTGTCCGACGCGGTGATGCGCTATGCCGCGCACGTGCGCGCCGGCCGTCTGGCGCCGAAGACGATCAGCGGCGACTTCGCCGAAGTGACGCCGCCCGCCGTCGACGTCCCGGCGCTCGCCGCCGCCGTCTCGACGGCCGAGGACGCGGGCGCGGCGCTGGCGGCGCTTGCCCCGGCGCGCGCGGATTACGTGGCGCTCAAGGACGCGCTGAAGCGCCTGCGCGCGCTGGAGGCGGCCGGCGGCTGGCCGCTGGTGCCCGCACCACGCGCGGCGAAGCTGGAGCCCGGCATGCGCGATCCGGCGGTGAAGGCGTTGCGCAAGCGCCTCGCCGTCACCGGTGAGTTCGACAGCAAGCCGGACGCCAAGGCCGCCGCGTCGGAGGTGTACGACCCCGCGCTGCGCAAGGCGGTGGAGCGCTTCCAGGCGCGCCACGGGCTGTTCGTGGACGGCGTGGTCGGCGCCACCACCGTCGCCGCGCTGAACGTGCCGGTGGGGGAGCGCGTCGGGCAGCTCGTCGCCAACCTGGAACGCCTGCGCTGGCTGCCGGACAGCTTCGGCGCCCGCCATGTGCTGGTCAACGTGCCGGACTTCACGCTCAAGGCGGTGGACGGCGGCACCGTCGTGCACGACATGCGCGTCATCGTCGGCACCAAGGTGCGGCGCACGCCGATCCTCTCCAGCCAGATCACCTCCGTCGTCCTCAACCCGACGTGGACGGTGCCGGTGAAGCTGGCCAAGGAGGACTATCTGGCGAAGTTCATCAGGGATCCCGGCTACCCGAAAAGCCACGGCTTCACCGTCTACTCCGGCTGGTCGTCGGACGCCCGCCCGCTGGACGCCGGGCGCATCGATTGGAAATCGCTGGGGGCGGGCATCGCGCGGCTGCGGCTGCGCCAGGACCCCGGGCCGCAGAACGCGCTTGGGCAGGTGAAGTTCAACATCCCCAACGGCTTCGACGTCTACCTGCACGACACGCCGAGCCGCGAGAAGTTCGACAAGACGGTGCGCACCTTCTCCTCGGGTTGCGTGCGGGTCGGCAGGCCGCTGGATCTGGCCGACTTCGTGCTGTCCGGCACCCCCGACTGGCCGGCCGAGCGCCGGCAGGCGCAGCTTGAGAAGGGGGAGACGAAGACCGTGGTGCTGAAGGCGCCGGTGTCCGTCCACATCCTCTACCAGACCGCCTGGGTGGATGCCGCCGGCACGCTTCAGTTCCGCGAGGACATCTATGGCCGCGACGGGGAGTTCCTGGAGCTGTTGGCCCGCAAGGCCATGGCCGGGCAGAAGCTGGCCGACGCGCGCGGCTGATGGTCGCGCTTTGGTGGGAGGGGGACGGAAACCTACCCGACCGGGCGTTGACATTCGGGGACGAACCGTTCAGGTGATTGGCGGGCCTTCCGCCCGGAAAAGCCAGCCGTACCGCCGAGGTCACGCAGGGATGCCGTTTCCGTTGCAGGGAACCCCATTCCAAGGAACTGATGCGCCGCGTGCCGGCCCATTCCGCTGAGCCCGTGCATTCTCCGGCAGCCGATCAGGATACAGGAACGATGAAACGCAAAGGCAGCCCGTACCGCCGCTTCCGCCTGACCAAGGTCGTCGCCACGCTGGGCCCGGCCTCCTCGACGCCGGAGATGATCCGCGCCCTGTTCGAGGCCGGGGTCGACGTCTTCCGCCTGAACTTCAGCCACGGCAGCCACGAGGACCACGGCGAGCGCCTGCGCGCCATCCGCGCGCTGGAGGAGGAGACCGGCCGCCCCATCGGCGTGATGGCCGACCTGCAGGGTCCGAAGCTGCGCATCGCCACCTTCGCCAACGGTCCGATCACGCTGCAGGCCGGGCAGAAGTTCCGCCTGGACCTGTCGCGCACGCCGGGCGACGCCAACCGCGTGGGCATGCCGCACCCCGAGATCTTCGCCGCCCTGGAGCCGGAGGCCGAGTTGCTGCTGGACGACGGCCGCGTGCGGCTGCGCGTCGTCGACTGCGGGCCGGAACACGCCGACACGGTGGTGGTGTCGGGCACCCGCCTGTCCGACCGCAAGGGCGTAAACGTGCCGGGCGTGGTGCTGCCGCTGTCGCCGCTGACCGAGAAGGATCGCGTCGACCTGGACTTCGCGCTGAGCCTGGGCGTGGACTGGGTGGCGCTGTCGTTCGTGCAGCGGCCCGACGACGTGGCCGAGGCGCGCAAGCTGATCTCCGGCCGGGCGGCCCTGCTGTCCAAGCTGGAGAAGCCCTCGGCCATCCAGCACCTGGACGGCATCATCGAGCTGTCGGACGGCATCATGGTGGCGCGCGGCGACCTGGGCGTGGAGATGCCGGCGGAGGACGTGCCGTCCTTGCAGAAGCGCATCGTCCGCGAATCGCGCATCGCCGGCAAGCCGGTGATCGTCGCCACGCAGATGCTGGAATCCATGGTCTCCAGCCCCGCGCCGACGCGGGCCGAGGCGTCGGACGTGGCGACCGCCGTGTACGACGGCGCCGACGCGGTGATGCTGTCGGCCGAGACGGCGGCCGGCGCCTATCCCATCGAGGCGGTGTCGATCATGGACCGCATCGCGCGCCGGGTGGAGCAGGACCCGCTGTACCGCACCATCATGGACGCCCAGCATCCCGACCCGCAGCACACCGCCGCCGACGCCATCACCGCGGCGGCGCGCCAGGTTGCGCACACCGTGGAGGCGGCGGCCATCGTCACCTACACCACCTCGGGCTCGACGACGCTGCGCGCCGCGCGCGAGCGGCCGGAGGTGCCGATCCTGTGCCTGACGTCGAGCATGGAGACGGCGCGGCGCCTCGTCGTCGCCTACGGCGTGCACAGCGTGCACACCGCCGACATCGACAACTTCTCGGAAATGGTGCGCAAAGCCGCCAGCATCGCGTACGCCGACGGCATCGCGGACGAGGGGCAGCGCCTCGTCATCACCGCGGGCGTGCCGTTCGGGACGCCGGGCAACACCAACATCCTGCGCATCGCCTGGGTCGAGAGCTGAGCGGGCAGGCCGGGGGCGCGAAAAAGTTTGGCATGCCAACTTTCCGCTGGCAAGCCAAAGAGCCTCTAAACCATACTGGGGTATGACGGTTCGGTCTGCCGGAGCAGGAAGGGGCACATCCTCGACGCACCGCGAAGCACTCCCACGCTGGGGTCTGCTGACCCTTGCCGTGGGAGTGCTGGTGCCGCTCCTGGCGTTTGCCGCCGTCATCCTCGTGCTCCTCAACCGCCAGCAGGAGCGTGCCATCGAGGCGCTGCTATGGCAGACCGTCAGCGCCGCAGCGGAGGACGTAGCCCAGCAGGTCAACAACGACCGCTCGGCGCTGGAGAGCCTGGCGGCGTCCCCGGCGCTCGACGGTGATGACCTGATGGCGTTCCGCGAGCACGCGCGGCGGGTGTTCCGAGCCCATGAGCACTGGCTGACGCTGATCGTCACCGACCACGAGCGGCAGCTCCTGAATCTGCTGGTGCCGCCCGGCCACGACCTGCCGCCCATCGTCGATCCCCACACTCTGGAGACGGTGCTGCGCACCAGACAGGCGACGGTGGGCGACCTGCTGTCCTATGCGGGCGGTTACGCCATGCCCATCCGCGTGCCGGTGCTGCGCGACGGAGCCGTCAAATACACGCTGGCCACCTTCGTCCGGCCGGACATCTTCACCCGCCTGCTGATCGGCGCCCGCCCGCCGGAGGGGTGGGTCCTGGCGCTGTGGGACCGCAACCGCACCTTCATCGGCCGCACCCGGGGCGCCGACCGGCTCACCGGCACGCCCCTGCCGGCGGCCTATCAGGCTGAACTGACGCGGCAGGAGGGGCGTATCTTCCGGACCATAAGCCGCGACGGAGTCCCCGCCTACAGCGGCTTCCTGCCGGTGACCGGCAGCCAGTGGCAGGTCGGCGTCGGTGCGCCCATCACCGTCGTGGAGGGGCCGTACCAGTTCCTGCGCCGTTCGACCTGGATCGGCGGTGCCGCGGCGGTGGCGGCAGCCGTGCTGCTGATGGTCATGCTGCTGACCGCGCTGCGCCGCCGCCACGCGGCCGAGCAGAAACTGCTCGCCGTGCGGGCGGAGCAGGAACTGGAACAGCGCCTGGGCGACATCGCCGCCAACTTCCCCGGCGCCATCTACCGCCGCGAACTGCGTCCCGACGGGACCATGGGCTACACCTACCTCAGCCGCAACGCCAAGGCGCTGCTGGGTGCGGAAGTCGAGGAGGGGCTGGGCTGGAAGCCGTGGTCGGTGGTCGGCGACCGCCTTCCCGAAACGGAGCAGGCCAAGTGGCTGGAGGCGTTGCGCCGCTCCGCCGAGACGCTGGAGCCGTTCGATCTGCAGATGCAGATCCCGATGCCGCACGGCCGCATCCGCCACATCCGCACGCTGGCCTCGCCGCACCGGCGCGAGGACGGCACCGTCGTGTGGGACGGCATCGCCATGGACATGACCGACCTGGAGAAGACGCGCCGCGAGCTGGCCCACGCTCGCGACGAGGCGGAAAGCGCCAACGAGGCGAAGTCGAAGCTGCTGGCCGTCGCCAGCCACGACCTGCGCCAGCCGGTGCAGTCCATGCTGCTGTTCTCCTCGGCGCTCAGCGCGCACATCGCCACCGAGCAGGGGCGGGAGATGCTGCACTTCCTCCAGCACAGTCTGGAGACGCTGAAGAGCCTGCTGGACAGCCTGCTCGACATGTCGCGCCTGGACGGCGGCGCCATCACCCCGCAGCCGGAGGACATCGCGCTGGGCGACCTGCTGGACCAGCTGAACGCCACCTACGCCCCGATTGCCCAGCGCAAGGGGCTGGGCTGGCACGTCACCGGCGGTTCCGTGGTGCGCAGCGATCCGGTCCTGCTCGGCCGCATCCTGCGCAACCTCGTGGAGAACGCCTTCCGCTACACGGAGACGGGGCAGGTGTCCGTGCACGCCTGTGTCGACGGGCCGCAGGTGCGCATTTCGGTGCGCGACACCGGCGTGGGCATCCCGCCCGACAGCCTGGACCGCATCTTCGAGGAGTTCCATCAGGTCGACGACGGGCGGGGTGCGGGCCGGCATGGGCTGGGCCTCGGCCTGTCCATCGTGCGGCGGCTGGCCCACCTCCTCGGCCATCCGGTCGAGGTGCAGTCGACGGTGGGGGAGGGCTCCGTCTTCACGGTCACCGTCCCGTTGGCGGGGTGCCGGGCGGGCGACGTGGCGGCGTGAGTCGAGCCTTCAACCGCACGTCGTATGACGTCGGTGCAGGGAAGTTCTTCTCCGGCAAAGCGGAACCGGACGAAAGCCCAGGCGCGGAACATGGATGCCGCTGCTATGTTTTACTGGTGCACCGTTTCCCGTTGTGTTTGTGCTGCCAATGACGACGACCCCTGCTTTCCTTGTGGACTTTCAGGACGCCAGCGATGTCGCCGGCAAACGGCGCATGCTGCGCAGCTGGGCCATGGGAGCGTTGCGCACCACTCTCCAGCGCAACCGGATGGAACTGCTGAACGAACCGGACAGCACGCGCTGCCGGCAGATCCTGTCGGGTTCCATCCTCATCCGCTGCGAACTGGCGCAGCGCCGGACGGACGCGGTCCTGGACGCCGTTCAGGACGAGGGGGTCGCCATTCCCCAAACCCGCAGGAATGCACCCGGCGTGTAGCCGAAGCTGCGCTTGAACAGACGCGTCAGGTGCGCCTGGTCGGCGAAGCCGGTGGCCGCCGCCGCGTCGGCGATCGGTTGGCCGGCGCCGATCAGCGCACGTGCCGTGATCAGGCGCCGTTGCGTCTGCCACGCGCAGGGCGGCATGCCGTAGGCCGCGCGGAAGGCGCGGATCAGGCGGTAGCGCCCGGCCCCGGTCGCCGCTTCGAGTTCCGCCAGGGAGACCGGTTCGGCCGCGCGTGCCGCCAGCAGGTCGCGCGCGCGCCGCGCCAGGGCGGCGTCGCCGGAGGCCGGCGGGCGGGTGGGATGGCGGGCGGCGTGCCGGCCGATCAGGTGGGCCAGCGCCTCCACCGCCCGCACCTCGACGGCGAGCGCCGAGGCGTCGGCGTGCAGCGCCTGGAAGAAGGCCGCGAAGCGCCGCGCCGCCTCGGCGTCGTCGATCACGCCGGCGGCGAAGTCGGGTGCCGCGGCCGCCGGCCCGCCCAGCTCCGCGGCCAGTGCGGCGAGGGCCGACGGCGGAATGTGGACGCTCCAGTACGACCAGCCGCCCTCCTGCACGTCGCCGGTGTGCACCTCGCCCGGATCGGCGAGGCACAGGGTGCCCAACGGTGCCACCACGCGCTGGCGCCGGTAGCGGAAGCGGTTGGCGCCGCGGGTGATCAGGCCGACCGTGTAATCGTCATGGAAGTGCGGCGCGAAGCTGCTGCGCCGGAAATCCGCGCGCAGCACCTCCAGCCCGCCCATCACCCGGGGCAGCCGCCGCAACTCGACCCGGTCACCGCCGTCCTGCACGCCGCTCACTCCTCCGGCACGTGGGCCGTCGCCTTGAAGAAGGTATAGCAGAAGGCGCCCTCCGGACCCTCCGCCGTGGCGTCGAGATCGGCGAGACCGCGCGCCCACGCCGCGGCGTCGAGCAGCCCGGCCGCCAGCGCCGCCTCCCGCACGCCGTCCACCATCGGCACGATGATGCGGCGCACGAAGCCGTCGCGCAACGCCGGGCGGCCGGCGTCGGCGTAGACCATGCGCGGCTCCACCACGATGTCGGCGAAGCCGGCCTCGGCGAGCAGGCCGTACAGTCGCCGGCCGATGTCCGGATCGCCGCCCAGGCGGCGCTGGCAGGTCACCAGCGCGCTCCATGCCGCCATGGCCGGCGGCGTTTCCGGATGGAAGCGGCAGGAGCCGTGGTCGCCCTCCACCACCACGATGGAGCCGCCGGGCCGCACCAGCCGCCGCAGCGCGGCCAGCGCATCCACCGGGCGTGTCAGGTGCTCCAGCAGGAAGCAGACGAAGGCGGCGTCGAAGCTGGCGGGCGGGAAGGGGGCGTCCAGCAGGTCGCCCTGGCGGAACGCGACGGCCGCCGCGTGCTCGCCCAGCCGGGCGCGCGCGCGCGCCAGCTGGCCGGCGTCCACGTCCAGACAGGTGAGGTCGATGCCGGGGCTGCCGTCCAGCAGGGCTTGCGTCTGCATGCCGGTGCCGCAGCCGGGTTCCAGCACGCGCGTGCCGGGCGGAAAGCGCGTGTCGCCGTGCAGCAACGGGCGAAGGATGGTCGCCTGATCGGCCAGCCTCTCCGCCTCGCGCGCCGAATAGCCGTGCACGTATCCGCCCATCCGCTCCTCCCCCGGTGTGTCAGGCCCTGGTGTGTCAGGCCCTGGTGTGGTCGGGAAGGAGCGTAGCGGTGGCGGCACCGGCCGGTCTTGAAGGAAATTGCACGCCGTCGGGGCGGATTACAGCGGCTGGCCGGCGAGCGTCTGGCGGATCTGGGCGGCGCGTTCGCGGGCGCGCGGCAGGTGCGGGTTGATGGCCAGCGCAGCCTCGAACGCCCTCAGCGCCTCGGCCGGCTGCTCCACCGCCGTGTAGACGAGGCCCAGGCCGACGAGCGCCCCGAAATGGCGTGGCTCCAGCGCCAGCGTACGGCGGATGTCGTCCACCGCGGCGGCGTAGTCGCCGACCAGGTAGTGCGCGTTGGCCCGGCGGTTCCAGCCCTCGGCGTAGTCCGGCGCCTCCGCCACCACCGCGTCGAACAGGACGAGCGCCTGTTCGACGTCGTCCTCGTGCAGGCGGCGCACGCCGTCGCGCATCATCGCCAGCACGTCGGCGCCGGGGTGGTCGAGCCAGATCAGCCAGATCTGCGTCTCCACCGCCTGCGCCGCCTCGTCACCGGGGGCGGTGCGGAGCTGGCGGAACAGCTCGTCCAGGCGGGTGTCGTCCTGCCGGGCCGCGGCGGGCGAGGCGCCCAGCGCGGCGAACAGCGTGACAAGGATGGCGGCGGCGACGAGCCGCAGTAGCGTCTGTGCGCGTGTCATGCGAAAAGCTTGGGAAGCCTTCGCCCGCGCGGCAACCGCGCGTCGGGCGTAAGGCCGGCGCCCGACGGGGTAGGCCGGCGGCGCCGGGGCACAGAGAGTCGATGAACCATCGGGAGAACAGGACATGTCGCGGCCATCCAACCTGCTGTACGGGCTCAACGACGTTCCGCCGCTGGGCGTGACGCTGTTGAGCGGGCTGCAGCACGCGGCGATGGTCGCCGGCATCGGCGCGGTCTTCCCGCTGCTGGTGCTGGCCGCCGCCGGGGCGGACCCGTCGCAGGTGCGCGACACGCTGGCGGTATCGATGCTGGCGCTGGGCATCACCACGGCGCTCCAGGGGGCGCGCCTGGGGCCCGTCGGATCGGGCTTCCTGGCGCCGGCGGTGTTCACGGCGGCCTACCTGCCGTCCAGCATCCAGGCGGCGAAGATCGGCGGGCTGTCGCTGGTGCTGGGCATGACCATCTTCGCCGGCCTGTGCGAGATCCTGTTGTCGCGCGTGCTGCACCGGCTGCGGCCCTATCTGCCGGCGGAGATCGCCGGCTTCGCCGTCGCCATGATCGGCGTCGTGCTGGGGCTGCTGGGCTTCCGCTTGATCTTCGGCGTCGACGCGCACGGCGAGCCACCGCCGCCGTCCGTGGCGTTGCGCGGTCTGCTGCTGGGGGGAGCCACGCTGGGCATCATGATCGGGCTGAACATCTGGTCGAAGGGCAAGCTGAGGCTGTTCTGCGTGCTGGTCGGCATGGCGGCCGGCTATGCGCTGGCGTGGGCGATGGGCATGCTGGACGTCGGGCGCATGACCGCCGCCATCGGGCGCACGCCGTTCAGCATTCCGACCCCGGCCGACATGTGGCCGAGCTTCGACTTCGGGCTGGCGCTCGCCTTCGGGATCGGCGCCATCGCCTGCACGCTGCGCGCGGTGGGCGACCTGACGACCTGCCAGAAGATCAACGACACCGAATGGCAGCGCCCGGACATGACGACGATCCGCGGCGGCGTGCTGGCCGACGGCATCGGCACCGTGCTGTGCGGCGTGCTGGGCACCGTCGGGCTGAACACCTTTTCGGGGAGCATCGGCCTGTCGGTGGCGACGGGGATCACGGCGCGCGTCGTCGGCTTCGCCACCGGCGGCGTGCTGATCGTGCTGGCCTTCGTGCCGCAGGCGCTGGACGTGCTGGGCGCCATGCCGCGGGCCGTGATGGGGGCGGCGCTGGTGTTCTCCGGCACCTTCATCGTCATGAACGGGCTTCAGGTCATCCTGTCGCGTCTGATGGACAGCCGGAAGATCGTGGTCATCGGCCTGTCGCTGATCATCGGCCTGTCGCGCGACATGTACCCGCACCTGTTCAACGAGGCGCCGGCCGCGCTGCAGCCGGTGCTGGGATCGTCCATGGTGCTGGCGATCGGCACGGCGCTGCTTCTGAACCTGCTTTTCCGCATCGGCGTCCACAAGCGCGTGCAGTACGCCTTCCCGGCGCACGGCGCGTTGCGCGACCTGCACGACCCGCTGGAACGCCAGGGTGCCGAATGGGGTGCGCGGCGCGACGTGTGGGACAAGGTGATGCACGCCTTTGCGGAACTGACCGAGCTGCTGCCGCATTTGGCGCAGCCGCAGACCCGCATCGCCATCGAGGTGGCGTTCGACGAATACGGGGTGGATGCCGAGATCCGCTACACTGGCCAGCCGCTGACGCTGGCCAGCGCCGCGCCCTCACACGAGGAGATGCTGGAATCCGACGACGCGCTGCACCGGCTGTCCAGCTACATGCTGTCCCAGCTCGCCAGCCGCGCGCGCATCGGCACGCAGAACGGCGAGCAGGTGCTGAAGCTGCACTTCGATCATTGAGGGATGGGGAAGGGGCGGTGGATGTGTAGAGTCCGGCATAAATTAGAGCACAGAGGCTTGAAAATCAATAACTTAGAAGGGCACGTCCGGCATATAATGCATTGAAATCCGGCAAATCCGCAGTTTAGTAGCGCCATTCCAGCTTATTGGGCCCAGGATCATAATGCCAACATAGGAGCGCCGACTCTAATCCAAAGAGTTTCTGCCTACCACTCACAGGAGCTAGTTCCCATAGGAACCGGTACGCAGGTAGCGGTAAGGCCGACTTGGTCGCGTACTGAACCGCGCCGGGTTTCCCGGAGGCTCCATTTCCTGAGAGGATGGGGCCATCGTGACGAAGCGGACATCACCCAAATACGCCCCTGAAGTCCGCGAGCGCGCGGTGCGGATGGTGTTCGATCACGAAGCGGAGCACGCCTCGCAGCGGGCGGCGATCTGTTCGATCGCGGCGAAGATCGGCTGTAATGCCGAGACGCTGCGGGGCTGGGTCCGGCAGGCCGGGCGTGACCAGGGCAAGCGGCCGGGTCCGACAACGGACGAGCGGGAGCGGATCAAGGCTCTGGAGCGCGAGAACCGCGAGTTGCGCCAAGCGAACGAGATCCTGCGCAAGGCGTCGGCGTATTTCGCCCAGGCGGAGCTCGACCGCCCGTTCAAGAAATGATCGCCTTCATCGACGCGCATCGCGCCGTCCACGGGGTCGAGCCGATCTGCAAAGTGCTGCCGATCGCCCCGTCCACCTACCACGCCCATGCTGCCCGGCGGGCCGATCCGGCCAAGGCCCCGGCCCGCTCGCGAAGCGACGCGGAGCTAATACGTGGCCATCAAGTACACCGAGCGCCTCACCGAGGCCGGCGTCGAACCCTCCGTGGGCAGCGTCGGCGACAGTTACGACAACGCCTTGGCCGAGACCATTAACGGCCTCGACAAGACCGAGGTGATCCGGCGCCGAGGGCCGTGGCGCACCCTGGAAACCGTCGAGTTCGCCACCCTGATGGGTGGACTGGTTCAACCACCGGCGCCTGCTCGAACCCATCGGCAACATTCCTCCCGCCGAGGTCGAAGCACGCTATTATGCTCAAACCGAGGACGTCGCCATGAGACGGTCTCATTGCGACATGTCGGCGGGAGGCAGGTGTCTCGGCGTCATCTTGGTCATTCAGGGCAGATGGTATCAGCGAGCTCCCAATAGTCTTGGCACCGACAACAGGCAAAGCAATACGACAGAGCAAACGTATATGGGCCAATAAATGGCCCAAACAATCGACATGCCCACGAAAGCAACAAAAACTCCTAGAACGGGTTTTCTAGAGGCGTAGGAAGTAGCGCCATATTGCAGAAGGTGAACTTCATAATTCATCAGTTTGATGAAATGGAGCAACCGGAGTCGAGCGGTTTTCGGCATAGCAGGCACCTTTTTCTCAATTCACCGCGAACGCCGCCACGAACAACCACGCGACCAGCAAGATGAATCCAGCAGTCGCAGCCTGAAGATCAGTCAAAAATATCGAATTGTCCGGAACAGGCGCACCGCCCAGAGGGAGATAGGGGCGAAGCGTGACGATACTCATGCACTTCTGGCGAAGATAGCGAGCAAAGCCGCCGGAGACGAGCCCCGCAGCCACCCCGATCGCGCCCGAAACGGCGAGGGATGCCGCCCGCACATGGTCGATCTTCAAAGCAGCCCCGCGCCCGTAGGTGAGAAGAAACGACCAGGTCGGAATGTTATCCCTGACGTTCACCATCGCATTCACCATGCTGAAGTCCATGCTGGCGCCGATCGTGGTGCTGCGCAGGTGTGCGGCAATGGCGGCGAGAACCAGCCCTGCGATGAGCATGGCGGCACCAGGGAGGAGCAACCCGCCGCTTTTCTCCAGGAGGCCGCCCACGGCAGCCAACCCGCCGAACACCGTCAGGCCGAGGATCAGGATCTGCACCGCGAACACGACCGCGACGCCGGCGCCCCAGCCCGCCCACAAGAAACCGACGAGCGCCACCGACAGGAAGCTGGCAAGCAAGTAGAGGATCGCCATGGCGGCCAGGGGAAGAAAAAGCACAGCCACGGACAGCCACGCGATCTCACGCGCCAATCGCAGTTCGCCTTGCATGCTGACCCGAGGCCGCAAGGCGAGGGTGGTCAGTGTGGCAGCCAGGGCTACGGCCATCGCCAACGCACCATCGACCGTCGGCAACCTGACGGTCTGCCGAAGCTGGTATTCGAGCACGAGCCAAGCGACGCCTAGTACGACCGCCAAGCACGAAAAGGTGCTTTGGGCAATCTTGCCACGTAACCCGGGCATCAAGACCTCCCCACACCCTGCGAGCCGGCGCTGCCCAACACCCGGTCTAAAATGTCATGGCGTTCCCATTCCGACAGAAGGCGGAGGCAGTCCGCGGCCACCTCGACGAACCCGCCATCCTGCGCACCGCCGATCAGGTTCGACAGCATCTTCTTGACCGCCGACGCCCTGGTCAAACTCTCCACGCGCTCGACCGCGGCCGCCCCCTCCTGGCGGACCGCGGCCTCGCAGGCCACCATGCCCAACACCGCGAAATGGTGCGTCCGACCGCCGGCCGAGCGCAGAATATCGCAGAGCGTGCGCAAGGTCCGTGGTTCGGACGCAACCGCCGCCAGGCTTCGGCCATTGTCGCCGAACACCTTGTCCAGCCAATCGACCGGAATGGAGTCGGTTCGTTCCCATCCTGTGCACAGCAGCCTGGTCAGCGACTCCGCCGACAGTTGCTGCAGGATCGCTTGCTCCTCCGGACCAGGATCGTGAACGGGCGAGAACAGGATCCGCCATCCCTCTGCGTTCGCCCATCCAAGGCCGATCAGCGCCTCCCTCAGGCGCCGATGATCCGCCCCGGTCCAGGACGGGGAAATCACCGTTTCCAGGAGCGAGCGGAGGAGTCGTGCGGACGGGCGCAGGACCACCTCCGAAACACGGACGTTCGGCAGGACGACGAAAAAGCGTTCGGCGTCCGGTGCCGCGGCCAGCATCTGCGCGAGGTCGTGGCGCCGCCCCCGACGGTCGAGGGTGGCTGCGACCAATTCCACCTCTCGCACGGAAGCCCCGTCGAGGTCGGCATCCCAGCGGACGGCCGAGTCGGATACGCCATCCAACGCCTGCCAGAGGACAGCCGCCGTGCGATCCGAGGGCGCCTGCCGTGCGTGCTTCATGGCCTCGGCAAGAAGCTCGGCCTCATCCGACAGCGCCGCGTCCTTCAGAAACATGCGGCCGGAGCCGCCCGCCCGAGCCCACGGACGGTCGCGCAGGGCACACCACAGCCGGTCGATGATCAGCGGATCGAGGGTGCTGGCCACAGGCGCGCTGAGCAGCGCGCCCGCCCGGCGGCGTAGCGAGGGCCAGCCATCGGCTGCGCCGGTCCATCCGAGGAAGACGGCCGCGTAGGGCTGCCCGATGGCGGCGGCAAGGATCTCCCCAACCGGCGGCCTCCGATCGAGGTGGTTCCAGACGAGGAGAACGAGCTCCAGGCCGAAGCCCACTGCGCTCAGCCGGGACTCCGGCGAGCCTTCCGCGGTTTCGAGGAAATAGACGAGCTGATCGGCAAGGGTGACGAGGTCATCGTGCGTCACCTCCTCGTCCACCTGCCCGGAAAAACGCCGCAGCCAGCGCGCAGACCGCCCGCTGTCCTTCAGCACCTTGAGCATCCGGCCGACGGGGATCACCCAGGATGCGTTCCCGGGCCAAATCAGCACCGCCGACAAAAGCCTGTCGGCACCGTCGGCGTCGAGATGGCGGGCCAAGCGCTCCAGCGGCGCCCAGTCCTCGTGGTCTTCGTGGGCCAGCAGGGCGGCGACGGCGCTCGCCACGTCGGCGACCGGCAGCCAGTCCGGAAGCCGCGAACGGCCGCCCTCCCCTGGCTCGATAAGCGGCGGGAGCACTACCGCAAGAATTTCCGCCTCGTGCTTGCGATACCAAGCCATTGCCCAATGATCGGCATCGAGCCCTGCCATAGCCGTCAGCAGCGGCTGCCACGCGGAGGGATCCGCGCCTCGGCTCCACAGCGCATCCAGCGTCGCCCTCGCCCGTTCCGCCAAGGGTGGGTCGAGCGGCACGTCGACGCAGGGCACCAGATCGGCTGGATCGCGGCAATCGACGAAACCCAACAACTCGGCCCAGGCGCGGCGCCTCGGGTCGGTTCGGGCCACTTCCTTCCAGGCCGCGGCGTGCTCGTTCGATAAGAAGTGGCGCAGGACGCACATTCCCACTTCGGAGGGTTGCTCCAGCGCCATCGCAAGAACGCGTCCCTTCTGCCGGTGGAAGCGCGACGGGTCCACCACCCCGTTTCCTTCACGGAGCGCGCGCTCCAACTGAAGTATTTCCGCCCGCTCCTGCAGCGAGGATACGATCTCCGCCATGTCCGCGCGCCAGTCACCTGCGCCGGCACCGGGACGGGCACTGCAGGAAAGGAAGTCGGGCATGCCGGCTTCGAGAACGCGCCACAGCCTGCCGGCCGAGCGGCGCTCCGTTCCCAGCGCCGTGTTCAGCCACGAGACGTAGCTTTCGCCCCCCTGGAAGGACACGTTGTCTACGGTTCTCCGCTGTCCGCCGATAACGCGGACACGCCCGCGCGCCGTCTGCCCCTGGGCCAAGCCGAGGGTTCCGTCCATGTTGCCCAAGGCGACGCCCAGGCCGACGCGCCAAGCGATCGAGAACGGGAAGGCGCAGAGGCTCCACGCGAAGTCGCGCATCTGTGCTTCCAGATCGGCGTTCCAGTCCTGGATGGAGACCGCCTCGCCCGACGCAACCGGGACCACATAGGCGGCCAGCAGGCGTTCCCAGGCATCGTCCGCAAGCGATTCGTCAAGGTCGCAGCTCGTCTCCATCTCCGGCAGATCGCGGTCGATCTGCACGAGCGGATCCGGCGAAAGTTCCCGAAAGATGGCGGGGAGCATCAGCGGATGCCACTGTTCCGCCGGCGTAACGGCGATGTGCGCGAGCGTGAACCGCCTTCCCTGCCTTTCCTCGCCCGCTTCCGGCCTGTGACGGATGCGCCCGGCGACCACGTACGGCGTACCGTCCGCGGTCACGCAGGGGCGGCAGACGAAGCCCCCCCGCGTCGTCGACCAGGGATAGGCGTCCCAGTTGAAGCTCTCGCCAAATCCGGTCCCGAGCCGGGACGGGTGGATCAGCGGCTGCAATCCTTCGGGAAAGCCGGCCGATATGCCGATCAGGCCGTGCTCTTCGCCGGGAATGATCGGCCCGTCCTCGGACGATACGAGCTTGCCGAAGCGGTACTGAAACCATGTGGCTTGCCGATGGGCCATCAGACGAGCGCCTCCTGCCAGCAGACTCCACGCGCCAGGAATTCGAGCGGCTCGTACACCCGGTACGGCTGCCAATCCTCGGCGACCCCGTCCCGAACCGGGCCGTCGTACACCCATCCCTGACGTGCACGGCGCACTGCGGACCGGCCGGTCACCGGATCGAAGCCGAACACGGAGACCAGTGAATACCAGTCGGCTCCGGGCGGCACCGCGTCACCTATGAGGTTCACGACGGCAGCGCCATAGAGATCCTGCAGAACGTCACGGGCTTGCATGCGCTCGAGTCCCTGAACGGCGCCTTCCCCTTGGTCGAGGACCAGCAATTCGCACTTCGTGAGCACGACGGCGATCCGTTCGAAAAGACATTTGTCCCTTCCCCGCTTCTTGGATTGACCGACGCACCGGATAAAGGAGGAAAGCCGCGCCTCCATGTCGGGGTGGCGGTCCGCGGGGTCGCACGACAGCATCAGCATCAATCCGTCCGCCGCGACGGCGCGGCCGAGAACTTCCGGATGCGGCGGACAGCCGGGCGCGACGAGACAGTCGCCACCCGGCGGATCGGCAACGCTCAGGTGCACGGAGGCGCGTCCAATGTTCCCCAGCCGCGACCCCGGCAGATCGACAATCAGATTGTGCCGCTGCAACGCCGATGTTCCCACCGGCATCTCGCCGCACAGCATGCGCACCGCCGCCTGGCTGAGTTGACGGGCGCCATCGTCGCCGAGACCGGGCCTGACCTTGATGAGGCGCGCGCGCTGGCCACCGCCAGCGAAGGCGGCACGCATGAGCGCGGCCAAATAGACCGTCTTTCCGGCCCGCGTCGAGCCGGCCAGGGCAACGGAGAGCGGTTTCACCGCCATCGCTGGAGGCTCCCCAGATCTCCGCTCGCCAGGAAGATGAAGGGATCGACAACTCGGAACGGCTGCCAGCGCTCGATGTCCTGGCTGATGTCGCCGGTCCTGCCGTCGGCGCGCAACGCGATCTGCCCGGTCCGTGCATCGATCAACGCGTTGCCCCGCTCAACGTCGAATCCGTATGCGGATGTCATGGCCACGGCGATTTCCATCGTCTTCGGAGCGAAGGAGAGCAAGGCGTTGACGCCGGGCCGCGTCAGAATGTCGCGGGCCAACTGCACCGCGTCTGACTGCTGCGCCGCTTCATGCGCTTGAGACCGCCGGTCGACGAACAGTGCATCGGCCTTCGTGAGGCAGATGACGAACCGTCGGAAGGGAAGCTTGTCCATGCCGAGGTCGCACAGGATGTCCGGCAGGTTCAGGAAGAAGCTTCGCGCCTTGCTGCGGTCGGTGGCGTCGACGCACAGCATGGCGCCGATGCTCTGACGCATGTGCGAGAGGAGTTCGGCGCGGAAGGCCTCCGCCTGCTCGACGTCGTCGTCCTGCCCCCCCGCGGTCCCGTCGACGAAGAGCGCACCGCCCGGACCATCGAGCAGGCTGTAGTGTGCCTTCACGGTTTGCCTGGGCAGGAAGAGGCTCGGCTTGCGCGTGAACTCGAACTCGAAAGCGACCTTGGTCATGTCGTAGGTCGCGTTGGCGATGGCCCTGCCGTCGAGCACGGCACCGCCCGCAGCGCGGAACAGCCGCCTTGCCCCTTCGGACTTCGGGATCACCCGCCACCCCGACTCGTCGCGGTTGAAAACCGCCTGCTGGAGGGTCGAGAGAAGCGAGGTTTTTCCGGAGTTGCTTGGCCCGAAAATAACGAACTGTTCCATAGTACGCATACCATTGTATGTTTAGCTTGCCGCTAGCTGCCGCGATATTGCCTGCCGTTTGACTGAAACGCCATATGCGTGTTGGATTGGCAGGCGTTCCAATGCATTGCGTGGTACCGGGCATGCGCAGGTCCAGGACCTAGGGAGAGAGTTTTGACGACGAGCCAGCAGGGGTTGCTTCTCAACCCGCACGACATCGACGAACTCCGCAAGCGCCTGACGGAGCGGGACGTCATCGCGTTTGTCGGGGCCGGCGCCTCCTATCCGATCTACCCGCTCTGGTCCCAAGTGCTCGCAAAACTGCTCGACGCGCTGGAGCAGGGCGGCCAACTCAATCCGCACGCGAGAGCGTTCCTGACCAGCTTCGCAAGTTCCCAGCCGCAGTCGGTCGCGACCTATCTGAGCCACGCCCTGGACGACCGCTACTTCGCCATCCTGCGCAGGATGTTCGAGCCCAACGCCGCCAGCAATGGCAAAGGGTACACGGATGTTCACGACCTGCTGATGAGACTGCCCTTCCGCGGCTACGTGACCACCAACTACGACAACGCCCTGTCGCTGGCGCGCGCCGCCGCCGACCCGAAACTCGGCGGAGAGAGCGTGGGCAGTTGGGACAATCCCCAACTGTACAACGACTGGGCCAGCCGCGCGGTCTTCGAAAAGAACAAGAAGCCGATTCTGCACCTCCATGGTCAGCACGAACACATTGATTCCGTCATACTATGTGAAAAAAGCTACGCTAGAGCCTATGGCGTCGCGCGCAACCAAGGCATACCCGGCTTGTTGGAGCAGATATTGACTGCCTACGACATGCTGTTCGTCGGCTTCAGTTTCAGCGATCCTTGGCAGAACTTCATAATCAAGGATGTCGCATCGCGAATACCGGCAGCCAACTCGGAACAGCGGCGGCGCTTCATCCTGACGGGGGTGCCCCGCGAGGACACCTCGATTGATGTGCGGCGCAGAATCATGGCGCAGGTCTATCGCGCGACGCCCATCTTCTACCCGATCGACATCGTGCGCCAATCCGACGGGAGCACAACCGAGGATCATCGGGAGCTGACGTCGCTGCTTGAGGTGCTGGGAGCCCGTCCGAAGGAGCCGCACGGCGATCCGCCATTCCTGCGGCAGCAACGGACCGAGGTCGTCTATTTTCGAGACGGCACGCCGGCGTTGAAATTTTCGATTCTCCCGCAGGGAAGAATGCGCATCAGCACCGACGCCGGCGAGCGGATGGTCACCTTCGGGTCGGCCTTCGGCATGTCCCAGACTGTGGTGCCGGCCTCGCTGTTCCAACGTTTCCTGATGCAGCGACACGGTGCCGCACCGCGTGCGGAGCTGCCCGACGACCTGCCGGCGACCAGCGTTCGTTGGGCCGACGCGCAGGCTTTCGCCAATTGGCTGGGCGCGCTCGTTGGACGCCGGCTTCGCCTGCCCAGCGAGGCCGAGTGGGAGTACGCCGCCCGTGCAGGCACCCCGCACGATTACTGGTTCGGCCGCGACCCGGACCTCGTGCACATCCGTTGCCGGGAAACGGGTGCGACCGCGCCGCTCCCCGCGGGATCCGGCACGGCCAATCCCTGGGGCTTGTTCCACATGCACGGGAACGTCTGGGAGTGGGTGCAGGACACCGGCCGCGGCAATCAACGGCACCTGCCGTCGGACGGACGGCCGCTGGAAATTGACCTGAACTTCCGGATACTGAAGGGCGGGTCCTTCCTGGAACCGGCCGAGAGGGCGCGGGCCTGGAAGCGGCGCCGGGTGTCGCCGCTCATCACCAGCCCGGACGTCGGCTTCAGACTCGTCCTGGAAACGACGGGCTGATGTCCCCGGACAAAGCAGAGGCGCACCAATGTCAGACAACGACACACCGGATCCGTACGCCCCGCCGTCGTCGCCCGTCGAGACGGTGACGGCGAAGCCAGGGCACGCAACGTCCGCACCTCCGGTGGGCGAGCCGCAGGCGGAACGCGCGCGCGAAGCCAGGGTGCGCGAACTGTTCGCAAAGGCCGAGGGCGATGGATCGGCCGGAAGCGTTCCGTCCGCGCCCTCCATCTTCGACGCAGCGCAGAGCTTCGTGTTCGCGGCATCGCTTGCCGACACGGTGCCGCGTCCTTGCAAAGCCGATCTCGACCGCATCGCGACCGCCCTCGAACGGCACCACCTCGCGCTTGTCTCGTGCTGGGACGAGCAGGTGGTGAGCAGCGCAGTGAACATGCTCGTCCGCGAAGGAGTTCTCGCCGGATGCCAAGACATCCGCCTCGTCTCGCAGGATCCTCTCGGGGAGCTGCCGATACCGGGAATTTCGCTGGCGGACTTGGTCCTCGCCCCCGGCAAGGACGTTGTGGAGACGACCATCGTCCTGGCTTTCGTGGAGGGGGAATATCCCGACGAGGCGCGCCAACTGGTCGCCACCCTGACGGACCTGGCCCTGCTCGCCGATGGGCTGCGCTCCTCAGGCCGGCGGCTCCTGGCCCTGCTGTCGCCGGATGCCGTTGAGGCGCTTCCCCGGCTCGCCGACGACGCGGTGACACAGGACGTCGTCATTGAGATCGACTACCTGCCGCCGTTGCTGCGTGCGGCACGCCCGGCCAAGCTGGGCGAAGCCCTGAATATCGACGAGGTGCACCGGACGGTCGTCCACCAGATCGAGGCGGGCCTGTGGGGCGGCAGTCCACGGGAGGTCAGGGACCGCATTGCCGGCGATTTTGTCGATGGTAAGCTGATCGATGAGATCACACGCAAGGCGAAGACCCCGCTGTCCAGTGCCGGCGCTGACTTCGACAAGGCCCTGAAGCAGGCGGTCGAGCCGGTGGAAAAGGGAACCGAGCCCGACGCCACGCTGCTGTTCACCACCGCCTTTTTCCCGAATCTCGGCTTGCGCGACTATGAAGACGTATTCGTCCGGCTGATTGGCGACCGTGGCGAAAGCGCCATTGAGAAGACCGAGACGCTTGCCGAAGACGGGACGCTCCGGCAGGTCGGCGTCCGGGTGCAACGGTATTACCGCGACCTCTATCGCGAGAACCCCGCCCGGCACCGCTGCCAAGCCGGCTTGATTATCGATACCAGCGGGGCCCACCCGACCATCGCCTTCAACGTGCGCTACCTGACGCACCCGATCCAACGCTACTTCCAGTCGGACGGGATCGACGCTTTCAACCGCTATTTCGACCAGGGGTGCAAGGCCAAGCTGCTGTTCCATCCTTCCGAAGTGATCGCCAGCCACTTCATGCGCGTCGCGGTCGCCGCGGCGCGGCTCGACACCCCCGTCCGCAGCGGCGAATGGCTGATCCGCCTGATCGACGGGACCGACGACGAGACCGGCATCCTGAACGACGGCACTCCGAAGGCGGACAGCATCGAACGGTTCATCGAAGACTGGAACACCGCCAAACTCGAAGAGCACAAGCGGATCACCAAGCTCCTTCAGATGTTTTGCGAGGATCCGCAGCTGGCTGCGGTCGTCCGTGGACTTATCGACACGGCGATCCGCCGGGGGCGCATCGAACTCGCGCTGCAACTGATCCTGCTGATCTTCTTCAATCGGGAAATCGATCCCTACGAACCTCTTCGCCGCATCGTCGAAAGCCAGTCGCGGCCGAACAAGATCCGCATCATGGAAATGATCCGCCCACGCATGCGCAGCAGCGGTCCGGCACTGGCCGAGCACCTGGTGCGCCTGGGTGGCTGGCTGCCTGACGACAAGCGCGGATGGGAGCAGTATTCCGATGCGCAGAAGCTGGCCTGCCGGGAGATCATTCACGTCCTCCTGCTGGCGACGTACCAGTTCGACGTCAACCGGTACGGCAATGCCGTCGGTCACCCCATCGTCGCTGCCTGTTGCGACACGACCGGGCGCCGAAGCGGAATCATATCGGTACTGAAGCACCCTGGGCTTAGATTTTATTTGGATCACGTGGCGGAGAACGAAGCGCAGTTCGGCAATTCGGACGTGCAGGACCTCTACGCCTTCCTCGCCAAGTGCATCCTGCTCGCCTGCCGGCGAGCCGGAAGCAATAAGGATCTGTACCAATCGGTACAGAACTTTGCGAAGTTTATCGAGTTCTATGCGGATGTCATCGCCGACGAAGACGACGAGCGGAGCGAGCTTCTGGTGGGGGCATACGCCGACATCAACCGCGTCGGACGACACCTGCACGCGTGGCTGCTCGCGGAATGGTACGTCATGGCCAACGGACTCGACCCCGGCATGCCCGCGCCGACCGGTTACCGGTTCACCATCTTCCTAAACGAATTCGCGACGGCGATGGATCGCGGTGAACGCCGTGCGCTCCTGGACGGCCTGAGCGAGCTGCGCCAACTGCTCAGCGCTGTCCGCGAACACGAGATCGTCAAGAACGGCAATCGCATCACCCGCCCGGCCAAGTTCTTTGGAACCAAGGCAAAATCAATTCTGCAGCTGCACAGTTGGCTGCGCGCCAACGGCACGTGAGAGGAACGGTCATGCCTCAGAACTCAAATTACGGTAAGCTCTCGCGAGTCTTCTCCCGCACGGATACTCCCTCGGTGGCAGTGACGGGCACAGTGCTCATAGGATTGGATCCGGCGAGCAACAAGACGCGGCGCGACCGCCCTCTGGTGCGCACCCCTTGGTCGGAAACCGTTTGGTACCTGGTCCGCCCCGACGAGCTGGTGCGCCTTGAGCCGTTCGAATTCGTTCATGAAACCCATGCCGGCTCGGTTCAGCTGACCGTCGCGCTCACCGTGAGCTGCCCGACCAAGGGCATGGATGCCGCCGTCAAGGCGCTGCACCACGCCAGCGGGGCGGACGCCGGCCTGATCGCCGCCACGCGGCGCTGGCTGGCGCAGCATCTCAACGCGAATCCCGATCTCCTGACCAGCAGTTCTGCACAGGAACTGGGCAGGCTTGGCCAGCTTCTGAACGAGCACGCCGCCGCGCATTGGGGGTTGGATCTCAGGACACGCCTCGAACCGCTTGCCGGGCGCGCAACCGATCCCCTGCGGGTCAGCCCGCCGCCGTTCAAGATCCATTTCAAGGACTGCTCCCAGGAGCTGGAGATCACCGTCAGGGCCACGTTCGACCGTTCGGAATTGGATCTTGCCGCCCTCTCCCGCCTCCCCGACATGATCGAGGAGTTGGAAGGCCAGATCGAGCGCCGGATCCGCAGTCACTGCGCGGCGTCGGTGACGATCCATGCGTACTGCTTCGATCCGGACAACTCGATCCTTCCCGACACCAGGAAACTGCTGACGGAGTTGGCGGCGGAACATCGATTGAAGCTGGATCGACTGGAAATCACGCGGGGTGGCAGCGGCTTCACGGACCAGTTGCGGGAGGTGGTCGTCAGTCGTCCCTACCCGATCGTTCCCCACAACGAGACGATTACCGTCACCTGCAAGATCCGGACGCGCCTCGAAGACGCCGGAGCCTACCTGCGCAGCGGCGCACGCCCTCTGGAGGCGTGGCTGGAAGAGACGGTCGACGGCCTGTTGTCGGAGGTTCTCTTCGGCAAGAAGCGCTCCGAGCTTCTGCACGAGTGGCCCGACCTGGAAATCCAGATCCGGAGCCGCATCGCGGCCGCCGGAAAGAAAATAGGCTATCGGGTCGAAGCCGTGATCACGGCCCCGGTGATGGAGGAGTGGAAGTGGACCCAGCCGTTCGACGTTGATCTCGGAGAGCAGCATTCCTTCGAGACGAAGAACGGCATCGCGAGCGTCCCTCTGCGGGTGGTTGCCACTATAGATAAGATCAATCTGCAGAAGAATCAGCGTCTCATCGACGAGCGCCGCAACCTGCCGGCGGAAATGCAAGCGGTGATGATCAATGAAATCCGGCGTTACCTGCGCAGCGTAACACCGGAAGAGTACCATATGAAGTTCGAGACTTTCGACGATACTTCACCGGGACTGGACGTCAAGCTCGCGAACCTCGTCAGGGATGCTCTGGCCAAGCAATTCGCGGCGAATGTGCGGACCGTCGACGTGACGCCGCTGCCGACCGAGGAGAGCCGGCGCCTGCGTGCCTTGCTGGCCCGTCCCGATCTGGACCTGTCGGTGCCCGTACGCCCGTTGGGCGACCCACAGTTCGGCGAGGTCGTCATCCGGGTCACAATCCAGATCACCGGCGTGACGGAACAGGGATGGTCCAAGTTCCAGCTGCGCAGTTTCACGCACGATGACATCGCCGATGCGCTGAGTCGGTGCTTGACCGATGAACTGCCCACCGTCGACTGCGACTTGCTCCGCTTCGCGGACAAGGAAGGACAGAAACTGCTGCTCGAGGCGATCTCCAGCCAGCTCAGGGACGAGGCCCAGGCGGTCTTCGGCCTGGGAATTGCCGTGCGTAGCGTCGGCCGTGCGGCCACCTCTCGCGAGCAGTTGGTCAACAAGATCAAGGATCGTGAATTTGATACCAAGGTCCTAGGCTTCAATGACGAATATGACGAGGCCTCCGATTCCTCCGTGCAAAGGAAGCGGCTGCGAGCGATCAAATACGAGGAAGATGCGAACACCCTCAGAGCGCTGCTGCAGCGGAAAGGCGATTTGGCAGCACGCGTCGACGACGATGTCGAGTTGAGTGAGCAAAGGCGCGATATCGAAAATCAGCTCGCAAAGCTGGACAGCAAAGCCTCACAACAGAAGGATGCGAGCGACCCATCCTCGCTGCTGCCTCCCCGAGCATCGAAGCGTCGGATCGAAGGCGGTGATCACTGAGCCGGGGCACCTGCTGGCCCGTCCGCTCCGCGTACCCTGTTTTTGTATCATACGGGCGGCGCATGAATGCCTTCATGACCGGCTGCCAGTATCACCCTTTCGCTCCTTGTTTCACAAGGAGCTGTCGGGTTTCACCAAATGCGCTTGATCGAAGCGATCAAGCGCCTTTGATATGACAGGTCGCCCCCTTCTGCCCGTTAGGTGCCGTCACGCATGCCGTTCCCGGCGCATCTAGTACTGCCTCAGCGGTGATGTGACGGCCGTCCTCCTGTTGGAAGCGAAAGCACCGAAGGGAGGGCGGCCATGAAGAAGCATCATGTGTGCGGATTCCGATTCAAAGCGGCCACCTATTCCGACGTGAAGGCGGCCGGCGTTCCGACCTGAAGCCGGCCACGATTCCGATTTGAAGTCGGGCCACCGTTCCGATCTGAAAGCGGCCACCTGCCGG
>Ga0196970_1000340_pt1 | contig 60479 bp, 60 predicted proteins | sample S1v_513CmetaG_FD_148672 | JGI IMG/M metagenome (GOLD analysis project Ga0196970, IMG submission 148672) | Soil microbial communities from Anza Borrego desert, Southern California, United States - S1+v_5-13C | ecosystem: Environmental > Terrestrial > Soil > Desert | place: USA: California...
GGGAAAGCCCGGCAAGCTCGCGCTGACCGCCTGCATGCACAAGGCCCTGCTCATCCTCAACGCCATGCTCAAGACAAACACCCCGTGGAGCCCGGCCGCCGCATAGACGCTACATAACAGTTGCTACGGTGCTGCGGCTCCGGCCAGAAGTTCCGGCCGAGCACTCAATAATCGAGCACTCAAAAATCCGGATGCGGGCCGACGCCGGGCCAGAAGTCCTCGTCCAGGGCTTCCGCGCCGTACGGGTTGCGCTCCGGAAATCGCCCCTTGGGCAGGCCGCTTTCCGCCACGGCGATCCGCAGGGCCGTGCGATAGACGCGTTCGTCCACCAGCAGGTCGGCGAGGAGCGGGCGCAGGCTGGGGCTTTCCTCGAACAGGTCTTCGATCCGCGCGCGCTGCTCGACGATCGTGCCGAGCCAGCTTCCCGTACGGGCTTCCGGCTGAAACTGGTACTTGAGCAGGTGCGTCAGGAGCACTTCCAGGCGCGAGCGGAGTTCCTGGCGTCTGCTCTTGCTCATGTCCTCCAGCTCTTCCGCGAGGTTGGCGAGATCGAGGCCGTCGAGGTTCCCATCGCGGATCAGCATGGCCTGCCGGTCGAGCCAGGAGACGAAGTCACGCTCGTACAGGCCGTCGGCCCCGGAAACGGCCGGCGTGGCGCTGGTCGTCCGGGACTGCGTCATTCCCTTGAGAATGCGTCGGGATGCCGTGATCTTCGTCATGCCTCGAATATAGCGCTCCAACAGCCCCTGAGCCAACAACCCCCAACCAACGGAAAGCCCGGCTCAGGGCGGGCCGGGCTTGGGGGAGGTCGGTCGGGCGGTCAGTGCCGCCAGATCGGGTGCGTGGGGCGCACCGGCGAGTTGCGCCGGTCGCACGGGTTCGGGTGCCGCTCGCAGGTCGTCCGGTAGAGGACCTCCAGTTCAAGGGTGCGATCCCCCTTCTGGAGCTGGTTGGCCTTGCACAGGTTGTCCCAGACCATCTGCCGGATGGCGGCGTCGCCCCACGGCTGCATCAGCAGCGCCGCACCCTTTTCGAGCGCGGTCATGTACGGGAGCCGCTCGTGCTCCGCGATCTGCGCCACCTCGTCCTTCTCGAGGTCGGCAAGACCGATGCAGTCCTCGTAAGTCAACATGGCATCCTCCATCCAGTGGTGCCATGGACGTCGTCGGGGTCGAGCCCGACGCACGCCGGGGCTGAAGGCCCGGTTTTCCGGGCTCTTCGACAGTCACATTTGTATCACATGCCAGGAATTAAGGACAGCGCAAGACAAGGTTAAGACGACGTATAACCGCCTCTGCGACCGGATGCCGCATTTCTTCCGGTTGATTCTTCCGGTTGTCTGCCGCAACGCACAAGAAAGGCCGACGCGGCGCAGCATAGGTCGAATATGTTAATCCGTCAGTCCTCGCCGTGCAGCTGGCTGCCCTGGTAGCGGAAGAGGCTGGCCGGGTAGACGCCCAGAATCTTCACGTCGCGGGCGAAGAAGTCCAGCTCCTCCAGCGCCAGGCGCAGCGGGCGCTCGTCCGGGTGGCCCTCCACGTCGGCGTAGAACTGCACGGCGGTGAAGCGGCCGCCAATCATGTAGCTTTCCAGCTTCGTCATGTTGACGCCGTTGGTGGCGAAGCCGCCCATCGCCTTGTACAGCGCCGCCGGCACGCTGCGCACGCGGAAGACGAAGGTGGTGATGGTCTTGGTCGATCCGGCCGGCGGGATCTTCGGCTCGCGCGACATGATGAGGAAGCGGGTGGTGTTGTGCTCGGCGTCCTCGATGTTGTTCTTGAGGATGTCGAGGCCGTAGATGTCCGCCGCCAGTTCCGACGCGATGGCGGCGTGGCGCGGGTCGCCCAGCTTGGCGATCTCGGCCGCCGCACCCGCGGTGTCGGCGTGCTGGATCACCTCCAGGCCCAGCTCGCGCGTCAGCTTGCGGCACTGGGACAGCGCCTGGATGTGGCTGCGCACCGTCTTGATGGTCGACAGCGTGGCGCCCTTCGGCGCCAGCAGCTGGTGGTTCACCCGCTGGAAATGCTCGCCGATGATGTGCAGCCCGCCCTCGGGCAGGAGCTGGTGGTTGTCGGCGACGCGCCCGGCGACCGAGTTCTCCACCGGGATCATGGCGAGCTTCGCGCGCCCCTCGCGCACGGCGGCGAAGGCGTCCTCGAACGTCGCGCAGGGCAGCGTCTTCATCTCCGGGAAGACGGATCGGCAGGACAGGTCGGAATAGGCGCCGGGCAGGCCCTGGAAGGCGATGAGGTCGTGCGGCTGCATGGAAAGGCTCAAGCGGAGGGGCGGCGCGCCAGGATCGCCCGGGCGCGCTCCAGGTCGGCCGGAGTATCGACGCCGAGCGGAACCGCGTCAACGACGGCGGCGTCGATGCGCATGCCGTTGGCGAGTGCCCGCAGCTGTTCCAGCCGCTCGCGCTGCTCCAGTACTGCCGGCGGCAGCGTCACGAAGCGTTCCAGCGCGGCGCGGCGGTAGGCGTACAGGCCGATGTGGTGGAACAGCGGCCCCTCGCCCCAGGGGGCCGTGGCGCGCGTGAAGTACAGCGCGCGCCCGCACCGGGCGCCGCCGGCCAGCTCCAGCACCGCCTTCACCACGTTGGGGTCGCTGATTTCCTCCTCCCGCGTGATGGCGACGGCCAGGGTGGCGATGTCCACGTCCGGGTCGGCCAGCGGGGCGAAGGCGGCGCGCACCACCTCCGGCTCCACCGTCGGCAGGTCGCCCTGCACGTTGACGATCGCGTCGTGCCGGCCCTCCGGGTCGACCAGCGACACCGCCTCGAAGATGCGGTCGGAGCCCGACGGGTGGTCGGGGCGGGTCAGCACGGCCCGGCCACCGGCGTCCTCGATGGCCTTGGCGACCTCCGCTTCGGCGGCGGCGACGACGACCGGGCCGATATCGGCCTCGACGGCGCGGCGCCAGACGTGCACGATCATAGGTGCACCGTCGATGTCCGCCAGCGGCTTGCCCGGCAACCGGGTGGAGGCCATGCGGGCGGGGATCACGACGACGGGGTTGGAAGGCGGCGGGTTGGTCATCATGGCAACCGGTCGTGCGGGGAAGGGGCGGTCCGGCGGGTGAAGCACGGATCGAGACTTTCCGTCAACCCCGCGAAGACCAATTTACGGGTTGGGACGGCCCCGCCGGCGGCGGCCGTTCCGCAACGAAGAGCTTGGAAACAAGACGAAGAACGAGAGGGATGAGGCGTAATGTCGATGGAATTCAATAAGATATTCGGGGCCGTGCTGCTGGGCATGCTGATCGCCATGCTGGCCGGCTTCGCCGCCGAGGTGCTGGTGCACCCCAAGCCGCTGGAAAAGCCCGCCTACGTCGTCGCCGTGCCGGAAGGGCAGGGCACCGCCCAGCCGGCGGCGGCCTCCACCGGCGGCCCGGCGCCGATCGGCCCGCTGCTCGCCAAGGCCGACGCGGCGGCCGGCCAGACCGCCTCCAAGGCCTGCGCCGCCTGCCACAGCTTCAACAAGGGCGAGGCGGGCAAGGTCGGCCCCAACCTGTACGGCGTCGTCGGTGCGGCCAAGGGCCACGTGGCCGGCTTCGCCTATTCCGACGCCATCAAGGGCAAGGGCGAGTGGACGTACGAGGACCTGAACAAGTTCCTCCACGATCCCAAGGGCTACGCCCCCGGCACCAAGATGACCTTCGCCGGCATCAAGAAGGACCAGGAGCGGGCCAACGTCATCGCCTACCTGCGCTCCCTCTCGGACAACCCGCCGCCGCTTCCGCAGTAAGCGCCCGTCCCGCCCGGATCCCCGCACCTTCCCCGCCACCGGCGGGGAGGGGCGGGGCTTTGCGTGCTTATGGGACAGCACCGCTGCACCGTCCGTCCAGCCATATGCATGAAAGGCGAACGATATCGGCTCGAATACAAGTACTACGGATTTGTGAGTATTGCCGCCGCGTCTCTTCTCTGATAACAATATTGGAACGGAATGCTCACGGACGCGAGAGGTGTCGGCATGATGGCGGCAATGAACTCCGCAACGGAACGGCATCGCGAAGCCATCGTCGGACTGGAAAGGCGGGTCGAGCGGGATGAGCGCAACGGCGAGGATGCGACAATTGCGCGCATTATTCTGATGCAGCATTATGCCGCATACGCCGCGTCGATGGTCCAGGGAACCGGCGGCAACCTCACCGAACTGCACACCCTGACCGACCGCAACAACGCCATTCCCCTGGCCTGGGCCGACGGCCGCTGCCCCGTGGTGGATTGAGCCGTCCGCCACCGGGCGGGCTTCTCCGCCGGATTAGCCGGATGGGGCAGGCAAGGGCCTCGTCCGGCATACGTCCGTCGTAATCGAAAACCCCCGGCCCGCGTGGGTGCATGCTTCCCTGGCAGCCGTCCCGGCTGCGCATTCCAGGGGGGCATCACATGACCATGTACAGGGTGGCCCTGCTATTGTCCGCCGCCGCGCTGACGGCGGCGATGACCGACGGCGAGATGATCACCAACGCCATGTCGGCGGCACCGCGCGCGGTGTCCGAAACGGCGACGATCATCGCCATGAACGAGAAGGGAGAAGCGCGGACCCTGCGCGAGGGGACGGGCACCTTCACCTGCATGCCCGACAACCCGATGACGCCCGGCAACGACCCCATGTGCCTGGACAAGAACGGCATGGAGTGGGCGAAGGCGTGGATGGGGCGCAAGGAGCCGGAAAAGGGCCGGATCGGCCTGGGCTACATGCTGGCCGGCGGCTCCGACGCCAGCAACGACGATCCCTACGCCACTGCTCCCGCGGCGGGCCACGTCTGGGTGGACACCGGCCCGCACGTGATGATCCTGGGCGGCGTCGACGGTATGCCGGACCACCCGCGCACGGCCGACAATCCGAAGGTGCCCTACGTGATGTGGGGCGGCACGCCCTACGCCCACATCATGATGCCGGTGGGCGACTCCGCCCCGCAGACGGCCGAGGTGCCGACGACCCCGGCCAAGCCGTAGTTTCCGGCCGTTGAACCCCTCAGACGTTGGGTTTTCGGCTGCGCCTCAACCCAACCTACCCCGGGCGCTCCCGTAGGTTGGGTTGAGCGCCAGCGAAAACCCAACGTCAGGTACCCCTCAAAACGGCCGCCGGGCCTTCAGCGCCGCGGTCAGGGTCCCGTCGTCCAGGTAGTCCAGTTCGCCGCCCACCGGCACGCCGTGCGCCAGGCGCGACACGGTGACGTCGGCCGCCGCAAGGCGGTCGGTGACCACGTGGGCGGTGGTCTGGCCGTCGACCGTGGCGTTCAGCGCCAGGATCACCTCCTTCACCGCGCCGTCGCGGGCGCGCTCGACCAGGGAGGCGATGTTGAGGTCGTCCGGCCCCACGCCCTGCAGGGCCGACAGCGTGCCGCCCAGCACGTGGTAGGTGCCGCGGTAGGAGCGCGTGCGCTCCAGCGCCCACAGGTCGCCCGCGTCCTCCACCACGCAGATGGTGGAGCGGTCGCGCGTCGGGTCGGCGCAGACGGTGCATGGCGTGCGCGTGTCGATGTTGCCGCACACCTCGCAGGTGCGGATCGCCTCGGCCGCCAGCGCCATGGCCTCCGACAGCGGCACCAGCAGGCTCTCGCGCCGCTTCATCAGGTGCAGCGCCGCCCGCCGCGCCGACCGCGGCCCCAGCCCCGGCAGCTTGCCCAGAAGCTGGATCAGCCGTTCGATTTCAGGTCCGATCATGAATTCCCGTGATTCCCGCCCCCGGAGGGGGTTTGAACACGGATGCACACGGATAGGAACACGGATTCACACGGATGATTCTTTCAAGGAATATCCGTGTGAATCCGTGTTTCACATCCGTGTGCATCCGTGTTTTAGATCCGCCTCAGAACGGCAGCTTGATGCCCGGCGGCAGCTTCAGGCCGCCCATCAGCTTGGCGGTCTCGTCGGCGACGTGCTGCTCGACCTTGGCCTTGGCGTCGTTGAAGGCGGCGACGATGAGGTCTTCCAGCATCTCGGTGTCCTCGGGGTCGACGATCGACTTATCGAGCTTCACCTTCCTCAGCTCGCCCTTGCCGTTCACCGTGACGTTCACCATGCCGGCGCCGGACTGGCCGCTCACCTCGATTTCGGCCAGCTTCGTCTGCATTTCGGCCATCTTGGCCTGCATCTGCTGGGCCTGCTTCATCATGTTGCCGAGGTTCTTCATGGCTTATTCGTCTCCAATTTCATCCAACGGGTACAACAGGGCGTCGCGGATATTGATGTCGTCACTGTCGTGTTCATCCGCAACCTCGGCCGCGGCCTGCGCCTCGGCCGCCGCCTTGGCCAGGTCGCGCACCTCGACGATCCTGGCCCCTTCGAAGGTTGCCAGCACGGCGCGCACCACCGGGTGGGCCTGGGCCTCCTCCAGCGCGCGGCGCTCTTCCGCGTGGTCCTGCTCGGCCAGGGTCGGCTCGCCGGGGCGGGTGCTCACCATCACCACCCAGCGCTGGCCGGTCCATTCGGTCAGCAGCTGGCCGACACGGTTGGCGAGGTTGGCGGGCGCCTGCGGCTCGGGGCGCAGCTCCAGCCGGCCGGGCTCCAGCCTCACCAGATGCGCGGCCCCGTACAGCTGGCCGTACAGCGCGCCCTCGCGCTGGTCGGCGAACATCTGCACCAACGCGCGGTAGTCGCGCGGCATCGGCAGGGTCTCCGCCCCCTCGGCCACCGCCTCGGCCGGGCGCGGCGCGCCCGCGGCCTGGGCGGACCCGTTCGACACGGCGCGCACGCCGCCGCCGGCAATCGCCACCGGCCCGCCGCCGGGCCCGCGCGGCGCGGGCGCCCCGGCGCCGCCCCCATTCTGGCCGGCGTTCTGCAGCTGGCGGATCAGGTCGCCCGGCGTCGGCAGGTCGGCGGCGTAGGCCAGCCGCACGATGATCATTTCCAGCGCCTGCTGCGGCACCGGGGCCGCCTGCACCTCGCCCAACCCCTTCAGCAGCAGCTGCCACGCACGCGTCAGCGCCGGCATGGACAGCCGGCCCGACATCTCCGCGCCGCGCGTCCGCTCCGCCTCCGGCAGCGAGGGGTCGGCGGACGAGGCCGGCACCACCTTCAGCCGCGTCAGATTGTGCACGAGGTCCAGCAGGTCCTGCAGGATCACCACCGGGTCGGCACCCACGCGGTGCAGGTCGGCCAGCGTGTCCAGCGCGTCGGCCGGCTTGGCGGCGATGGCGGCGTCGAACAGGTCGATGACGCGGGCCCGGTCGGCGAGGCCCAGCATGTCGCGCACCTGCACGACGCTGACGTGCCCGCCGCCCAGCGCGATCGCCTGGTCCAGCAGCGACAGCCCGTCGCGCACCGACCCGTCGGCGGCGCGCGCGATCAGCGCCGCGGCGTCCGGCTCGATGGTCGCACCTTCCTTCTCGGTGATGCGCGTGAAGTGCTCCTTCAGCACGGCGCTGTCCACCCGGCGCAGGTCGAAGCGCTGGCAGCGGGACAGCACCGTCACCGGCACCTTGCGGATCTCGGTGGTGGCGAAGACGAACTTCACGTGGGCCGGCGGTTCCTCCAGCGTCTTCAAAAGCGCGTTGAACGCGCTCTTGGACAGCATGTGGACCTCGTCGATGATGTACAGCTTGTACCGCGCGGCGACCGGCGAATAGCGCACGCCGTCGATGATCTCGCGGATGTCGTCGACGCCGGTGTGCGACGCGGCGTCCATCTCCATCACGTCGACGTGCCGGTCCTCCGCGATGGCGCGGCAGTTGTCGCACACGCCGCAGGGATTGATGGTCGGCCCGCCGGTGCCGTCCGGGCCGGTGCAGTTCAGCGCGCGGGCGATGATGCGGGCGGTGGTCGTCTTGCCCACGCCGCGCACGCCGGTCAGCATGAAGGCCTGCGCGATGCGCCCGGAATTGACGGCGTTGGTCAGCGTGCGCACCAGCGCGTCCTGGCCGATCAGCTCGTCGAACGTCCTGGGGCGGTACTTGCGCGCCAGCACCCGGTAGGCGAGGCCGTTGCCGGCGGTGCCGGTGTCGCTTGCGGCGGTGGGCGTATCGGTCACGGTGTCGGTCACGGTGTCGTTCACTGCGGGCGCATCCGGGCGAAGAGACGGCTTGTCACGTCGGCGGCCCGCAGCATAGCGGCACCGCGGCCCGGCGGTCAGTCAAAAACGACGCTGTGGGGAAGAGGGTGGGAGGCTGACTGAACGACCCGAGCCGGAACTCGTTACGGCTGCTTCCTTCCGGACCTGACCGGGTTGGCGAGGGACCCGTCCGCCGCCAACCTCCCGGGCGCAATATCGGCACTCCCGGCCGCGGATGCAAGGCGAATCCGCCGGGGCGGGATCATCCCCTCCACCATCCCTTCCATATACTGGCGCGGCGTCTCGCCCAGCGCGCGGCGGAACATGGCGGTGAAGGCGCTGGGGCTGTCGTATCCCGCACCCCGCGCGGCCGCCGCCACCCCGTCGCCGCGCGCCAGCCGGGCCAGCGCCTCGGCAAGGCGCGCCTGCTGGCGCCACGCGCCGAACGTCAGGCCGGTCTCCCGCCGGAACAGGCGCGCCAGCGTGCGCGCGCTGGCCCCGCTGCGCTCCGCCCACGTCTCCAGCGAATCCGGCCGGGCCGGGTCGTCGACCAGCGCCCGGCACAGCGCCGCCAGCCGCCGGTCGCGCGGCATCGGCAGGCCCAGCGGCACCTCCGGCGCGCGGGCCAGCTCGTCGAGGATCAGCGCGGTGATCAGGGCGGCGCGGCCGTCCGGCGCCAAATCGCCGTCCGAATCCCCGCCGGAGTCGTCCAGCGCGGCCAGGATCAGCTCGCGCAGCAGGCCGGACACCTGGACCACCCGGCAGCGCCCGCCGTCGGCGAACACCGGCACGTCGGGGTCGATGTACAGCGTGCGCATGGACAGGTCGCCGGCGATCAGGAAGCTGTGCTCGACCCCCGGCGGGATCCACACCGCGCGCAGCGACGGCACGATCCAGGCGCCCTCGTCCGTGGCCAGCCGCATGGTCCCGGTGATGGCGTGCAGCAGTTGGGCGCGGCGGTGCCGGTGTGGCTCCACCCGCGTGCCGTGCGGGTATTCCTTGGCCATGGCGACGACGCGGCCGGGCAGGTCGTCGGGATCGGTGATGCACATGCGGTGTGTCTGTTTCGCGACGATTGTTGGCCGGACACAGTCTGACGGACAGGCCTACACTTCGTCCACGGTCAACTTCGGGAGAGGAGCAACGCCATGACCGCCGCATCGCGCCGGGTCATCGCCTTCGTCAACGCCGGCCACGTGATCGACCACCTGCACATGCTCATCCTGCCCACCGCGGTGCTCGGCATGGGCGACGCCTTCGGCCTGTCGTACGGGGAGCTTCTGGCGCTGTCGCTCGGCGGCTTCATCGCCTTCGGCGCGGGCTCCATCCCGGCCGGCTGGCTGGGCGACCGGTGGAGCCGGCGCAACATGATGGCGGTGTTCTTCCTGGGCATCGGCGCCGCCACGGCGCTCACCGGGCTGGCGGACACGCCCTGGCAGCTGGCCGCCGGGATCACGCTGGTCGGCGTGTTCGGGTCGATCTACCACCCGGTCGGTACGGCCATGCTGACGGCGCACGCCGGCAGGCTGGGGCGGGAGATCGGCATCAACGGCGTGTGGGGCAACCTGGGCATCGCCGCGGCGGCGCTGGTCGCCGGCGGCCTCACCCAGTGGTTCGGCTGGCGGATGGCCTTCGTGGTGCCGGGCGCCGTGGCCGTCGCCGTCGGGCTCTTGTTCCTGGCGCTGGTGCCGGACGCGTCGGCGCCAGCGCGGGCGGCGGCCCGGACCACGGCCAACCTGCCGCGCGGCGTGGTGGTGCGCGCCTTCTCCGTGCTGGCGGTCACCACGGTGGCGGGCGGCGTGGTGTTCAACGCGGCCACCGTGTCGCTGCCCAAGCTGTTCGACGAGCGTCTGCTGGCGGTGGCCGGCACGCCGCTGGGCGTGGGGGCGCTGGTGTCGGCGATCTACGCGCTGGGGGCGACGTCGCAGCTCATCATCGGCCACCTGCTGGACCGCTACACGCTGCGCCGCGTCTTCCTGCCGCTGGCGGCTTTGCAGGCGCCGGGTCTGCTGCTGGCCGCGACGGTGGAGGGATGGGCGCTGGTGGCGCCGGCCCTGCTCATGATGTTCGCCATCTTCGGGCAGGTGACCATCAACGACACCATGGTCGCCAAGTACACGACCGAGTCCTGGCGCGCCCGCGCCTACGCCGTGCGCTACTTCGTGTCCTTCGCGGCCAGCGCGCTGGCCGTGCCGCTGGTCGGCGGCCTGCACGCGGCGGGCGGCTTCGCGGTGGTGTACCAAGTGCTGGCCGCCTTCGGCCTCGCCATCGTCCTGTCCGCCGTCGCCTTCCCGCACCGCCCGGACGAGCTGGAACCGGCCCCGGCCCCAGCCCCAGCCCAGGCCCCGGCGGAATAGTCAGCGCACCTTCCCGCCGGCCCACGCCCGCAGCTCGTCCGCCAGCCGCTCCACCACCGGCGCCCAGGCGCCGGGCTGCGGCTGGCGGAAGATGCGCATCGTGGGATACCACGGGCTGTCCTCCCGCTCCGCCAGCCAGCGCCAGCAGGCGTCATAGCGCGACAGCATCCACACCGGCTTGCCCAGCCCCCCGGCCAGATGGATGACCGAGGTGTCGACGCCGATCACCAGATCAAGGTTGGCGATCAGCGCCGCCGTGTCGTCGAAATCGCCGACCTCGTCCATCAGGTCGACCAGATCCATGCCGGCCGGCGGGGCCTTGGCCTGCGGCGCGGTCTCCTCGCCCTTCTGCAGGCTGTAGAAGCGCACGCCCGGCACGCCGGCCAGCGGGGCGAACTGCGCCAGCCGCATGGAGCGGCGGCGGTCGATGGCGTGGGCGTTGATGGCGTTGCGGCGCGGGTTGCCGGCCCACACCAGCCCGACGCGCAGGGCGCCGCCCCCCTCCAGCCCGGCCCCTTCCAATTTGGCCCGCCAGCGCTCCACCGCCGCCGGGTCGGCGTGCAGATAGGGCATGTCGGCCGGGATCGTCTCCAGCCGCGTGCCGAAGGCCAGCGGCAGGCTCAGCAGCGGGCAGTGCGCGTCGTACTCCGGCCGCGGCTCGCCCTGGGTGATCACGCGCTCCACGCCCGGCGTGCGGTCCAGCAGGCGCCTCAGCGGCCCCGGCACCTCCAGCACCACGCGGGCACCCCGCGCCGCCACCATGGGCGCGTAGCGGACGAAGTGCAGCGTGTCGCCGAAGCCCTGTTCGGCGTGCAGCAGCACGGTCTTGCCCGCCACCTCCTCGCCGCGCCAGACCGGGCCGGGCGGCAGGAACGCGTCGCCGGTCTTCCAGCGCCACTCGTACGTCGCCCAGCCGCGCGCGAAGTCCCCCCCGTGCAGCATCGTCAGCGACAGGCCCAGGTGCGCGGCGGCGTGGTCCGGCGTCAGCGCGATGGCCGCCCGGTAGGACGTGGCGGCGTCGGCGTGGCGGCCCTGCTCCAGGTACGCGTTGCCCAGGTTGTGGCGCGCCGGGGCCAGCGCCGGGTCCAGCGTCAGGGCGCGATTAACGGCGACGAACCCTTCCGCGAAGCGGTCGTACTCGCGCAGGGCGTTGCCCATGTTCGAATAGACGCGCGGGTAGGTGGGATCCAGCGCGATGGCGTTGCGGTAGGCGGCGACGGCCCGCTCCGGCTCCCACAGGTCGACCAGGACGTTGCCGATGTTGATGTAGGCGGCGGCGTAGCCGGGGTTGAGGCGGATCGCCGCGCGGTAGGCGTCCGCCGCCTCCCGCCACTGCCGGCGTTCGGCCAGCGCGATGCCCAGGTTGTAGTGCGCCTGCGGGAAGCCGGGCGCCAGCCGCACCGCCGCCTTCGTCTCGTCCAGCGCCTCGTCGAAGCGCCCGGCCTGCTTCAGCGCCACGGCAAGGTTGTAGCGCGCCTGCCCCTCGTCGCGCACCGCCAGCGACCGCCGGACCAGCCGTATGCCGCCCGCCGGGTCGCCCATCTGGGTGGCCAGCACGCCGGCCATGTGCAGCGTGTCGGGATCGCCGGGGTCCAGCGCCAGGGAGCGGCGGTACAGCGCCTCCGCCTGTCCCACCCAGCCGGCGGTGTGGAGTTCCAGCGCGCGCCGCAGGTCGTTTCGTGCGTCGAGGGCGTCGGCGGGGGCGGCGGCGGCGGTCATGGCGGGTCCGGAAAGGGCGAGTTCCGCGCGGACACTACACCTTTCCGTGCGTTCCCGTCACCACGCCGCAACGATCAGGCGCCATGCGCCATAGCCCAGCCCGGCGACCAGCGCCCAGGACCCGGCGATCAGCACGCCCCACAGCAGCACCAGCCCCGGTCCGCGCAGCCGCTCCTCCCGCGGTTCCGGCCGCGGGCCTGCGTGCAGGGGATCGGTTTCGGCCGCGTCCGACGGCGCCTCGCGGCTGGTGGCCGGGGGGCGCGGAAGGGTGGTGGGGTCGGATGGGCGCATCGGGGGTGCCGCGGGGTTGTCGGGCGTGCGTCACTCTACCCCACCTTCGCGGGGAGGGTATGGGACCAAAAGGGGCACCCCCGCTTAACAGCATCGACGCGCACCGGTTCCATTCCCTCAACGCGCACGCGAAAACGGGCGGGAACCACCGTCCCCGCCCGCTCCTTCACCATACGTCCAAACCTTACTTCTTCAGCGCGGCCACACCCGGCAGGTCCTTGCCTTCCAGCCACTCCAGGAAGGCGCCGCCGGCCGCCGAGACGTAGGAGAAGCTCTCCTCCACGCCGGCCGCGGCCAGCGCCGCCACCGTGTCGCCGCCGCCGGCCACCGACAGCAGGCGGCCTTCCTGCGTGCGCTCGGCCACCAGACCCGCCACCGCGTTGGTGCCGGCGTTGAAGGGCACCAGCTCGAAGGCACCCAGCGGGCCGTTCCACACCACGGTCTTCGCGCCCTGCAGCTTCAGGCCCAGGAACTCCACCGTGGCCGGGCCGACGTCCAGCGCCATCTCATCGGCGCCGATGGCGTCGGCGGCCACCGCGCGGTGCGCGGCGTTGGCCTTGAACTCCTTGGCGACGATGAAGTCCTTCGGCAGCAGGATCTCGCAGCCGGCGGCCTTCGCCGTCTCCATGATGGAGCGCGCCTGGCCGGCCATGTCCTTCTCGCACAGGCTGGCGCCTACGTCGGTGCCCTGCGCGAACAGGAAGGTGTTGGCCATGCCGCCGCCCAGCGCCAGCATGTCGACCTTCTTCACGAGGTTGCCCAGCAGGTCCAGCTTGGTGGAGATCTTGGCCCCGCCTACCACCGCGCACACCGGCCGCTCCGGCTTCTCCAGCGCCTTGGTCAGCGCCTCCAGCTCCGCCTGCATCAGGCGGCCGGCGGCGGCCGGCAGGTGCTTGGCGACACCTTCGGTCGAGGCATGCGCGCGGTGCGCGGCCGAGAAGGCGTCGTTGACGTAGAAATCGCCCAGCTCCGCCATCTGCTTGGCGAAGGCCGGGTCGTTCTTCTCCTCCTCGGCGTGGAAGCGGGTGTTCTCCAGCAGCACCATTTGCCCGGGCTGGATGCCGGCAACGGCGGCCTTGGCCGTGTCGCCGACGCAGTCCTCGGCGAAGGCGACCTCCTGGCCCACCGCCTTCGACAGCTCCGGCAGGACCTGACGCAGCGAGTTCTTGGTGTCCGGCCCGCCCTTGGGGCGGCCGAAGTGGGACAGGATCACCACCTTGGCCCCCTTGGCGGCCAGCTCCTTCAGCGTCGGCGCCAGACGGTCGATGCGCGTGGTGTCGCTCACCTTGCCGTCCTGCACGGGCACGTTCAGGTCGGCGCGCACCAGCACGGTCTTGCCGCTCACGCTCAGGTCGTCGATGGTGTTGAAGTCGCTCATGGCCACTGACCCCAGAAGGTTCGAATCTGGCGCGCAACGAAGCACAGCCCGCCCCGCTTTGCAACGCCCGCCGGCAGGGGTAACGCCCCCTCCAAACGGGTAGGCGCGCATCGCCGCGGGCGGTGCCCCGTCCCATCTTCCTGCCATGACCGACGCATCGCATCGACTCCGGCCCGTCCAGCGCTTCGCCTACGCCGCGTCCCAGGCGGCGCGGGTGGCGTGGTTCTTCGGGCAGTACGCGGTGGCCGCCCGCCTCTCCGGGCCGGCGGTGCCCCGCGCCAAACGGCCGCAGGGCCTCTCCTTCCCCAACACCCGCGGCATCCTGGCCGAACTGCGCGCGCTGATGGAGCGCGACCTCGCCAACATCGCGGCCGGCATCTACCGCATGCCGCACGACCTCGTGCCCGACCCGGCGCGGGTGCTGGCCGACGCCGCCGCCTTCTTCCGCGACCTGCCGCAGGTGTCGCGCCGCCGCCGCGCCGGCATCGGCTTCGAGGTGCGCGAGAACCCGCCGCCGGGTGCCGAACGGCTGCCCCCCTATTACCGCCAGAACTTCCACTTCCAGACCGACGGCTACCTGTCGGCGCGCAGTGCACGCCTCTACGACCATCAGGTGGAGGTGCTGTTCGGCGGCGGCGCCGACGCCATGCGCCGGCAGGCCCTGGTGCCCATCTTCGAGCATCTGAGGCACCGCACGCTGGCCGACTGCCGCCTCACCGACGTGGCGGCCGGCACCGGCCGCTTCCTCACCTTCGTCAAGGACAACTGGCCCCGCCTGGACGCCACCGCCGTCGACCTGTCGCACGCCTACCTCGCGGAGGCGCGGCGCCGCCTCGCCCCCTGGGCGCGCACCACCCGCGCCGTGCAGGCGGCGGCCGAGGCGCTGCCCCTGCCCGACGCCAGCCAGGACGTGGTCACCTGCATCTACCTGTTCCACGAGCTGCCGCGCGGCGTGCGCGCCCGCGCGGCGGCGGAGATCGCGCGGGTGCTGAAGCCCGACGGCATCGCCGTGTTCGTCGACAGCCTGCAGCGCGGCGACAACCCCGCCATGGACGGGTTGTTGGAGCTGTTCCCGCTGGCCTTCCACGAACCCTACTACGCCGATTACGCGGCCCAGGACCTGGGCGCGCTGTTCGCCGGGGCGGGCCTGTCCGTGCGCTCCTCCACGCTGGCGTTCCTGTCCAAGGTGATGGTGCTGGCGAAGGACACTCCGAAAACGCCGTCATAAAACCGCAACAAAACTGTAAACCAACCCTGTCTAGGCAGTGCTGCGGTCGTCGGTGTACAAGGGGTGCGCAAGGTTCGACACCGAACGACCGCCGGTCCTGGGAGATGGGAATGGCCCGCGTGCGCCATGGCTGAGGACACCAACCGCGAGACGGAGCTGAAGCTCGCCGTCCGCCCGGAAGACCTGGATCGGCTGCGCGGCGCCCCCGTCCTGAAGGAGCGCGGCAAGGGCAAGGCGGTCACCAAGCAGCTGGAAAGCACCTATTTCGACACGCCCGACCTGCGTCTGGCGCGCCGCCGGGTGACGCTGCGCGTGCGCCGCCAAGGCGCCCAGTACATCCAGACCGTCAAGGGCGCGGTGGCCGACGACGGCGGCCTGTCGCGCGACGAATGGGAATGGCCGGTGCCCGGCCCGGCGCCCGACCTGTCGCTGATCACCGAGCCGGCGGCCCTCCAGCAGCTCGGCACGCTCGCCGCGTCGGAGCTGGAGCCGGTGTTCGCCAGCCACATCCGCCGCACCGTGCGCATCCTGAACGGCGCCTCCTCCACCATCGAGCTGGCGATCGACGAGGGCGAGATCCGCACCCCCGCCGGCGCCGTGCAGCCGGTGGCCGAGCTGGAGCTGGAACTGAAGGGCGAGGGCGACCCGGCCGACCTCTTCGCCGTGGCACTCGAACTCGCCAAGGTGGCGCCCCTGCGTGTCGAGGTGCGCACCAAGGCCGCGCGCGGCTACGCGCTGGCGTCCGGCGCCGCCGACGGCCCGGTGCGGGCGGAAAAGCTGGCCCTCGACCCCACCGTGACGGTGGAAGGGGCGCTGTGCCGCATCGTGCGCAGCTGCCTCAATCACCTCGCGGCCAACGAGGCGTGCTCGCTGAAGGGCATGGATCCCGAGGGCATCCACCAGATGCGCGTGGCGCTGCGCCGCCTGCGCTCGGCGCTCGCCCTGTTCCGCCCCTTCGTGCCCGCCGAGCAGTACGACTGGCTGGTCGGCGAGGTGAAGTGGCTGGGCGGCCATCTCGGCCCGGCGCGTGACTGGGACGTCTTCCTCACCGAACTCTACGCCCCCGTGCGCGACGCCTTCGCGCAGGCCGGCGAGCACAGCGCCGCCCAGCTCACCGAGCTGCACGCCCTGGAGGCGGCGGCCGAGGCGCGGCGCGTGCGCGCCTACCAGGGTGCGCGCGAGGCCATCCTGTCGGCCCGCTACGGCGCCTTCCAGCTGGAGCTGACGGCGTGGCTGGAGGCGCGGCGCTGGCGCAGCCAGCCGGTGAGCGAGCAGTCCGCCCGCCTGTTCGAACCGGTGGACACCCTGGCCGGCGACCTTCTGGCCCGCCGCCACCGCAAGGCGCGCCGGGCCGGCAAGGGCTTCGCCACCCTGTCGGTGGACGACCGCCACCAGCTGCGCATCGCCTTGAAGAAGCTGCGCTACGCCGCGGAGTTCTTCCGCCCGCTCTATTCCGACAAGGCGGCCCGCCGCTACATCCAGCAGCTGGCCGGCTTCCAGGACGCGCTGGGCCACCTGAACGACGTGGCGACGGCGACGCGCCTTCTGCGCGACCTGCACGACGACGGCAGCCCGGCGGCCCCCGGCGAGCGCCGCGCCGCCGGCATCGTTATCGGCTGGCTGGCGCGCGGCATGGTAGACGCCGAACCCGCCCTGGTAGCGCAGTGGGAGAGCTTCGAATCCGCCAAGCCCTTCTGGACCCGCGGCGCGCAGAGATAGCCGATCTCTCCCTCCCCCGCCTCCGGCGGGGGAGGGAAGCCCGCGATAGCGGGCAGGGTGGGGGCCAGTTGTCCGCGAGGATCAGCGGCGCAACGGCTGGCGACGAAGGTGCTGATCAAAAAATAAGAGATTGGGAGATTGAGAGATATGGAGAAACGTGCCAAAGCGTGCTGCTCTGCGCGGGGTCATGATTGAAGAATATCTTCAGATTTCTCTATCTCTGAATCTCTTGTTCTTGAACAGAACCTTCATCGCCAGCCGACGTGCCGCTGTGCGCGGCATGCGCACGGCCAGCGCGCCGCCGGGCGCCACCGTCTCCGGCAATTCCGGGATCGAGCACCGGCAGGCAGTTCATGCGCCCGTCAATGCGGCGGCTCGGCGTGGCCGTCGCCCGCCGCCTCGCGGCGGTCGTAGTGGCTGTTGATCATGTAGAAGATGTACGCCACGCAGCCGATGAAGACCAGGAACCCGCCCCAGTAGAACGCCTGGTCCTGCGCCCGCGACGCCGCCAGCAGCCCGATGAACGCCAGGAATCCGACGACCCCGCCGGTGATCCACTTGCCCGCGCCTTCCACGATCCGCTCTCCCCTCGCCAGCGCGCCGTCGTTGCGGCGCCTCTGGGCAGGAAGAGTGATGCAAGACCACGAATGAATCAATCGGCGAGGCTCCGGCCCTCCGATTGACAAAATTCCTACCGACGATCATGATGAATGCGACAATGACCGCATCCTGCGCGCATAGCCTTGAGCAGAAATACGGACACATTCCCAATCGTCATGCCCGGGCCCAGTCCCGGGCACCCACGCACCTTGGATTGGCCGCAGTGCGTGGGTGGCCGGGACTGGGCCCGGCCAAGACGTGGAAAGGTTTAAACAGGTTGCTGTGTATCAGCGTTTCCGCTCGGCGGCATCCCTCCGTTCGCGGACCCCGGCCGAAAATGGCGCCGGTGAGACAATGCAACACCTGCCGAAATGCGTTGCATGGTGTTGCATCCGGTTACATTCGCCCGGCCCCCATGGGGCCGGCGCGGCCAGCGGCGGAATGTGACACCCCCTGAAAAGCGTATCGCCGCGTATCATTGGGTAACATTTCCTGCCGGCGGCGGCGCTACGCCGGCAGGTCCAGGGCGAAGGTGGTGCCCGCCCCGGTGCTCTCGACCAGCCGCAGGTCGCCGCCGTGCGCCCGCGCGATCTCCCGCGCGATGGCGAGGCCCAGGCCGACGCCGCCCGCCCGTGCCGAACCGGCGAAGGGTTCGAACAGGTGCTCGCGCGCCCGCGGCGGCAGGCCGGGGCCGGTGTCGGCCACGGTCAGCGTCACCCGGCCGCCGGCCGCTTCGGCCGCCACGGTCACCCGGTCGGCGCCCGCCTGCACGGCGTTGCGGCCCAGGTTGACCAGCGCGCGGGCCAGCTGGTCGCGGTCGGCGGCGACGGTCAGCCCGGCCGGCACGGCGTTGACCCAGGCGGCCTCCGCCCGCACGCCGTCGGCGCGCAGGCCGGCCTGCACCTCCGGCGCGACCTCTTCGACCAGGGCGGACAGGTCCACCGGCTGGCGGCGCAGCGGCAGCACGCCGTCGCGGGTGTAGGACAGCGTCTGCCCGCACAGGTCGACGGCGCGGTCCAGCGCCGCCATCAGCCGCGGCGTGACCCGCCGGGCCTCCGGGTCGGCGCTCTCGCCCAGCCGCTCGGACAGCAGCGACGCGGTGGCCAGGATGCCGCGCAGGTCGTGGTTGATCTTGGCCACCGCCGTGCCCAGCGCCGCCAGCCGCTCGCGCTGGCGCAGCGCGGTGCGCACGGTGTCCTGCATGGCGGCCAGCTCGTGCAGGGCCACGCCGATCTCGTCGCCGCGGCCGTTCGCGGGCGGCGGCGGCGCCGTCTCCGGCGCGCGGGCGAAGGCGACGACGCTCGCGGTCAGGCGCCGCATGGGCCGCACGAACAGGGCGTTTAGCGCCAGGAACACCAGCCCGGCGGTGATCAGCGAGATGACCACCGACAGCACCAGGATGCGCACCGCGAAATCGCGCATGGCCTCGGCCATCGGCGCCTCGTCCATCACCACCTCGACCCGCAGGCGGGCGTCCCTGGGCGACGGGCCGACGACGCGGATCGCCCGCCGCTCGGTCCGGGCCAGGGCCGAGAAGGCGTCGGCGATCAGCATGACGAAGCCGCTGTCGCGCAGGTCGTACGTCGCGTCCACCTTCGGCGGCATGGAGCGGGCCAGCATGTAGACCCGCGAATCGGGCTGCACGAGGTCCACCGCGTGCGCGCCCACGTGGGCCAGCAGCTTGGCGGTCAGGGCCTCCGTCACCATGCGGTCGGGGGCGGCCTCCACCGCCAGCGCCGCGAGGTGCCCGGCGGCCAGCCGCTCCTCCAGGTAGGTCAGGCGGAAGCGCGCCACGGACGGGGTGAAGATCAGCACCTCCGCCAGCATGACGAACAGCACCGTCAGCACCAGAAGCTTGGCGGACAGGCTGCGGGCAAGGGGCGGCATCGGCATGGCCGGAATGGTAGGCTCGGGATGCCGCCGTGGGAAGTGCGTGCCGTTGGGTTTTCGCTGCGCTCAACCCAACCTACGACGGACCCGTAGGTTGGGTTGAAGCCAAAGCTGAAAACCCAACGTCAGGCGCTCCGCACCTGCGCCGGGGTGACGCCGTAGACGCGCTTGAACCAGCGCGTCAGGTGCGCCTGGTCGGCGAAGTCGGCCTCCGCCGCCACGTCGGACGGGGCGTGGCCGGAGGCCAGCAGGTGCTTGGCCTGCTCCAGCCGCATCAGCCGGGCGTACTCGCCGGGTGCCAGGCCCACCGTGCGGCGGAACAGGCGGGCGAGGTGCGGGCGGGTCAGGCCCAGTTCCTGCGCCAGCGCCTCCACGTCCGGCCGGGCGCCGGCCCGCTGAAGGGCGGCGCACAGCTTGGCGATGCGTGGCTCCCGCCGCTCCGGCCGCTCCAGCGGCGCGCTGCCGCCGTCGGCGTGGAAGGCGCGGAGCGCCGCCGCCACCACGTCGTCGAAGGCCGGCGTGCCCGGCGCCATGTCGTCGTCGGTCAGCCGCCCGGCCAGCGCCGGGTCCAGCAGCACCGGGCGGGGGGTGCGCGGCCCGTGCTCGGGCTGCAGGCGCAGCACCTCCTCCACCAGGGCGGTGGGCAGGTACAGCATGCGCATGTCCAGCCCCGGCCGGCCGACGCTGGCGGAATGGACGGCGTAAGCCGGGATCAGCACGAGGTCGCCCGGCACCGCCGTCCAGCGCCCGCCGGAGCAGGTGAAGTTGCAGAGGCCGGCGCGGATGGCGCCCAGCGCCCAGCGGTCGTGCCAGTGCGGGGCGAAGCGCATGGGCGGGTGCGCGCCGCTGCGCACCTCGACGCCCCGGTGGGTCTCGGCGGTTTCCAGCCTTGCCTTTGCCGTCACGGCACCTCCCCGTCGGCGACGCGCGAGATGGTCAGCGCGAAGCATCCGGCCGACGCGTCCACCACCCGGTTCGGCGCCAGCGCCGCCAACTCCTCGCGCGGGGAGTCGAAGAAGTCAAGCGAGGCGTCGGCGGCGAAGCTCGGCCCGAACTCCTTGGCGTCGGCCGCCATGCGGACCAGCCGGGGCTGCGCCGCCTGCGGGCCGCCGATCAGGCTGGGCAGGCCGGTCAGCCCGTAGGTCGGCCGCGCCAGCAGGCCCAGCCGCCGCCCCTCGCCGCCGGTCAGTGTCAGCGCCGCCTGCGCCAGCCGCCGGTCCTTCACCGCCAGCGAGGCGCCCAGCCGCGTCCCCGCCTGCGCCGGCGCCGCCGCCGGGTGGTTGAGGGGGTAGGAACGGGTCAGCCACACGCTGCCCAGCTTCTTGGGCAGGCCCTGCAGCCAGCCGCGCACCATGGAGATGTCCTGGTCCACGTAGATGAAGGGGCAGAAATTGACCGGATCGCCGCGCCGCTCCGCCTCGATCAGGACGAAGAACTCCCGGTACTGGGCGTAGACGGGGTCGAGCAGCTCGCTGCCGTCGGTGGTCGCCTGCCAGTCGCAGAAGTGCGCGGCCGCACAGCCGGTGGCGCGCCCGAAGCCTTCCGGCAGGAAGCGGTTCGCCACGGCCGGGTCCAGCTCGTAGGCGATGGAGAACAGCCAGCCGGCGTAATGCCAGGGCGGCGCCGGGGCGAGGGAGGAGCGGCCGTCGGGCGTGAAGGGCGGGGTGAAGCCTTTGAGCATGGCGGGTTTCCCGGTTGCGTCGCCCGCCAGGATGGCCCGCCGGCCGGGCCGCCGTCTTGAACGCCTTTGACCCCTCAGCCGGCGGCCGCCGGCTCCTCCGGCAGCACGCGGTTGCGGCCCCCCCGCTTGGCGCGGTACAGCGCCTCGTCGGCGCGGGCCAGCATCGGGTCGATGTGGTCCTCGCCCTTGTGCAGGGTGCTCACGCCGATGCTGACGGTGAAGGTGAAGCTCGGCCCGTCCGGCGCCTTCACGGCCGTCACCGCCAGGGAGCGGCGCAGCCGCTCGGCCAGCAGCACCGCACCGGGCAGCGCCGTCTCCGGCAGAAGCACGGCGAACTCCTCGCCGCCCAGCCGGCCCAGCACGTCGCACTGGCGGATCAGGTGACGCGTGGTGCGGACGTTCATGCGGATCGCCTCGTCGCCGGCCGCGTGCCCGTGCGTGTCGTTGATCCGCTTGAAGAAGTCGATGTCCAGCATCATCGCCGACAGCTCGCGGCCATAGCGGCGCGCGCGCATCACCTCCTCCGCCGCGCGGGCCATGAAGCGGCCGCGGTTCAGCGCGCCGGTCAGCGAATCGGTGGTCGCCAGCCGCTCCAGCTCGCGCTGCATGTCCACGACGCGCGACGCGGCGAGCAGCCGGGCGCGCAGCCACGCCCAGTCCAGCGGCTTGCGCAGGAACTCGTCGGCGCCGTTCTCGACCACCTCGAAGAACTGGTTGGTGATGCTGCCGGGGATCATCAGCATCAGGTACAGGTGCTTGGCGCCCTGCGCGGCGCGCAGGTGCCAGCAGACCTCCACGCCGTCCATGTCGGCGACCTTGAAGTCGACCAGGACGACGTCGAACGCCTCCTCCTGCACGCGGGCCAGCGCCTCGGCGCCGCCGGGAGCCCAGGCCGCGTCGTAGCCCATCGTGGCAAGCTGCTGGCACAGCGCCGTGCGGGCCATGCGGGAATCGTCGACCACCAGGATGCGCAATCCGGCCTCCCTGCGCGGCTTCTGCCTGCGCCGCGACAGTGAAGCGCGCAGCCCTTTAAGGAAGGGTTACACATGCACCCCGCGACCGAGTGGAAATTAGCCGAACCAGGAAAGGAAGCGTACCAACAACCGCGTGCGCGGCCCGAACAGGACGGGCGTGAAGAAGGCGCCGGCCGCCCGCTTGCCGGCCTCCGCCAGGGTGGGGTAGGGCAGCAGCAGCCCGGCCACGTCGTGCACCCGCATCCCCTTGGACAGCGCCAGGCACCACAGCGCGATCTGCTCGCCCGCGTGCGCCCCGGCGATGGAGGCGCCGAGGATCCGTCCGCCGGGCAGCGCCACCACCTTGGCCAGCCCCTCCGCGGCACCCTCCGCGCGGGCGCGGTCGCTTTCGGCGAAGGGCGCGCGCAGCACCCGCACGTCGCCGTGCCGCGCGCGCGCCTGCGCCTCGGTCAGGCCGACGTGGGCCAGCTCGGGGTCGCTGTAGGTGACCCACGGCACGGCCGCGCGGTCGGCCCGCGCCGGCCAGCGGAACAGCGCGTTGCGCACGACGATGCCGGCCTGGAAGCCGGCCATGTGCGTGAAGGCCGGCCCGCCGGTGACGTCGCCCACGGCGTAGGCGCGCCGGTTGCTGGTGCGCAGCCGGGCGTCCACGGTGATCCCGCCCTTCGTGGTCCCGATGCCGGCGGCCTCCAGCCCCAGGTCCTCCACGTTGGCCCGCCGCCCGGCGGCGACCAGCAGGTCGGAGCCCGCGATCCGCCGGCCGTTCTCCAGCACCACGGCGACTCCGTCGCCGGCCCGCCCGACGCTGGCGACACCGGTGCCCTCGATCAGGTCCACCCCCTCGGCGGTCAGGCGGCAGCGCACGATCTCCACCAGCTCCGGGTCGTCCTTGGGCAGCAGGCTCTGCTTCTCGACGACGGTGACGCGGGCACCCAGGCGGCGGTGCGCCTGCGCCATCTCCACGCCGATCGGCCCGCCGCCCAGGACGATCAGGTGCCCCGGTGCCGTGGTGCGCTCGAACACCGTCTCGTTGGTCAGGTACGGCACCGAGTCGAGCCCCGGAATGGGCGGCGCCAGCGGGCGCGAGCCGGTCGCCAGCACGAAGCGCCGCGCGCGGATCCGCACGCCGCCGGCCTCGACCGTGCCAGCATCGACGAAGCGGGCGGGGGCGCGGATCACCCGCACGCCCAGTCCTTCGAATCGCTCCTGGCTGTCGTGCGGGGCGATGGCGGCGATCGTGCGGTGGACATGCGCGTGCACGGCGGCGAAGTCGATGGCCGGTTCGGGACCGGTCACGCCGAACCGCCCGGCGGTGCGCATCCCCTGCGCCGCCTTGGCGGCGGCCAGCAGCGCCTTGGACGGCACGCAGCCGGTGTTCAGGCAGTCGCCGCCCATGGCGTCGCGCTCGACCAGCACCGTGTCGACGCCCATCTGCGCCGCCGCAGCAGCCACCGACAGCCCGCCGGAACCGGCACCGATCACGCACAGGCCGCACCGGATCGTCTCCGTCATGCCCGGTCCCGCCACGCCTTCACCGCCACCGGCAGCAGCGCCAGCGCCGCCAGCCCCAGCAGGGGGAACAGCACCTCCGGCGCGAAGATCAGCCCCAGGTCCGGCGTCCCCCCGGCGTCCAGCACCGCGCCCAGCCCGTTGCCGACGGAGGCGTAAACCAGCCCGCCCGGCACGATGCCGATCAGCGTCGCGAATGCATAGGTGCGCAGCGGCACGCCCAGGAAGGCCGGCACCAGATTGACCAGCCAGAAGGGGAACAGCGGCACCAGCCGCAGGAACAGCGTGTAGGAGAAGGCGTGCTCCCGGAACCCCGATTCCAGCCGGGCGATCCACGGTCCCGCGCGCTCCCGCAAGGCCCCGCCCAGTGCTGAGCGCGCCGCCAGGAACACCGCCACCGCACCCAGCGTGGCGCCGGTGACGGCGTAGGCGGTGGCCGGCAGCGTGCCGAACAGGAAGCCGCCGGCCACCGTCAGCACCGTCGCCCCCGGCACCGAGAACGCCACCGACAGGGCGTAGACGCCGATGTAGGCCAGCACCGCCACGGCCCCCTGCGCGGCGACGAAGCCGGCCAGATCGGCGCGGTGCCGCGCCAGTGCGGCCAGCGACAGCTGCCGGTCGAGACCCAGGGCGAAGAACGCCGCGAAGCCGGCCGCCAGCAGCAGCAGCGGCAGCAGGCGTCTGAGGAGCGGCGGGGATGATGCGGCGGGAGCGTCCATGCCCACGATCTAACGCCGCATCCCGCTCACCGGCCAGTCACCTTGCCGTGAGCGGGCCGCGACTGGTAGAAGTGCGCGCATGAGCGACCTTGCCCGCCACATCGATTCCCTGTCGTCCGCGCGCGTTCTGTGCGTCGGCGACGTCATGCTCGACCGCTTCGTCTACGGCGCGGTGGACCGCGTCTCGCCCGAGGCGCCGATCCCCATCCTGCGCATCGAGCGCGAGAGCGCCATGCTCGGCGGCGCCGGCAACGTGGCGGCCAACGTCATGGCGCTGGGCGCCGGCTGCCGCTTCATCTCCGTCATCGGCGACGACGGCGCCGGGGCGGAGCTGCGCCGGCTGGTCGCCGGGGAACTGGGGGATGACGCCGGCATGGTGGCCCAGCCCGGCCGTCAGACCACGGTGAAGACGCGCTTCATCGGCGGGCGCCAGCAACTTCTGCGCGCCGACGCCGAGACGGTTGCGCCGATCGCCGCCGACAGCGCCAACCTCGTCTCCGGCATGGTGCGCGACGCGCTGTTCGACGTGGGCGCCGTCATCCTGTCCGACTATGGCAAGGGCGTGCTGACCGACAAGCTGCTGGCCCGCGTCATCGCCGTGGCCCGCACCGCCGGGCTGCCGGTGGTGGTGGACCCCAAGGGCAGCGACTACCGCCGCTACAAGGGGGCGAGCATCGTCACCCCCAACCGCAAGGAGCTGATGGAAGCGACCGGCATGCCGGCCGACACGGACGAGCAGGTGGCCGCCGCCTGCCGCCGCATCATCGAGACCTGCGGCATCGACGCGGTGCTGGCCACGCGCTCCGAGCGGGGCATGAGCGTGGTGACGAAGGACGGCCTTGTGGCCCACCTGCCGGCCGAGGCGCGCGAGGTGTTCGACGTGTCGGGGGCGGGCGACACCGTGGTCGCGACGCTGACCGCCGCCTTGTCGGCCGGCGTGCCGCTGGAGGACGCGGCGCGCCTCGCCAACCTCGCCGCCGGCATCGTGGTGGGCAAGGTCGGCACCGCCGTGGTCCGCGCGCCGGAGCTGCTGGAGGCGCTGCACACCCAGGAATGGCGCCACGGCGAGGCCAAGGTGGCGACCCGCGAGCAGGCGGCCGAGTGCGCCGAGCGCTGGCGCCTGCGCGGCAAGCGGGTGGGCTTCACCAACGGCTGCTTCGACCTGCTGCACCCCGGCCACGTCTCGCTGCTGTCCCAGGCCAAGGCGGCGTGCGACGTGCTGGTGGTCGGCCTGAACAGCGACGAGTCCGTGCAGCGCCTGAAGGGCCCGACCCGCCCGGTGCAGAGCGAGACGGCGCGCGCCACCGTGCTGGCCTCCATGGCCCCGGTGGATCTGGTGGTGATCTTCGGCGAGGACACGCCCGAACAGCTCATCAAGGCGCTGCGCCCGGACGTGCTGGTGAAGGGGGCGGACTACACGATCGACAAGGTCGTTGGCGCGGACTTCGTGCAGAGCTACGGCGGCAAGGTCGTGCTCGCCGACCTCGTGGCCGGGCAGAGCACCACCAACACCATCAAGCGCATGGCGGGCTGAGCCCGTCACGCGGCCTTCGAGCCGTGGAGCGAATAAGGGCGGATCAGGCTCTCCGCCGGGATCTGCCACTCCTGCGCCAGCTTCCACGCCATGTCGAGCGTCAGCCGCCGCTTGCGCGCCAGGATCTCCGACGCGCGTGCGCGCGACCCGATCAGCCGGGCGAGGTCGCTCTGCGAATAGCCGGCCTGCTCCATGCGCGCCTTGATGGCTTCGACCGGATCGGGCGGGTCAATGGGCCAGCGTTGTGCCTCGTACACGTCGATGAGCGTGCCCAGCACCTCCAGCCGGTCGTGTTCGGGCGTGCCGGGGGTGGCGTTCCACAGGCGCTCGACCTCGGCCACGGCGTTCGCGTGGTCCTGGTCGGTTCGGATCGGTTTGAGCTGTTCCATGCCGGGCCTCAGTGCTGGTCGACCGTCAGGGCGTCGATGCGGTCATACGCGGCGTGCGTGCCGATGAACTTTATGAAGGCGATGCGCGTCGTGAACTTGAAGGCGACGATCAGGCGATAGTTGCCGCCGCAGATTTCGAAGCGCACCCGCTCGCCGTTGAGCGGCTTGGCCTTCGGGTAAGTCCGCAGAACTTCGTTCATGCACGTCCAGCCTGCCTTCTGGGTGGTGCGGAACCACTCCTTCAACGGCTGTTCCGTTTCGGGGTGGCGCTCCCAAAAGTCGACCAGCGTGGCGCGCTTGATGATGTTCATGCCGAAGCATAGCCTGTACCCAAAATGGGAACAAGGCTGGTGCCGGGCAAGGGGCAGGCTATAATCGAACTATGTCCGTACTGTCCGCTCACCTCCTCTACGCCCTCGCCTGGGTGGCGTTCGGCCTTGCGCACAGCGCGCTGGCGGTGCCGGCGGTCAAGGCGCGGCTGCGGCTGGGGCCGTACACGCGGCTGGCCTACAACCTGTTCGCCGTCGCCACGCTGCTGCCGGTGCTGGCGCTCGGGCGGGCGCTGATCGACGGGGCGCCGTTCGAGCGGCCGGCGTGGCTGGCGGTGGGGCAGGGCGTCGCCGTGGCGGCGGGAGCGGCGGTGTTCCTGTGGGGGCTGGCGGGCTACGACCTCGGCCGCTTCGCCGGGACAACGCAGATCCGCGCCCATCGGGCCGGGCGGTTCCTGGACGAGGACGGGCCGCTGCGCCTGGACGGCGCGCATCGCTGGATGCGCCATCCGCTCTACGCGGGCGGGTTGCTGGTGCTGTGGGGCGGGGTGGCCGACCCGCTGAGCCTCGCCACGGCGGTGTGGGCGAGTGCGTACCTGCTGATCGGCATGATGCACGAGGAGCGCACGCTGCTGGTGCACCATGGGCAGGCGTACCGTGACTACCGGTCGCGCGTCCCCGCCTTGATTCCGTGGCGGGGGCGCGCCCTGTGACCGGGTAAGGCCTACATCTTCTTCTGCACGCTGTCGGCCGAGCGCTCCATGGCGCGGCCACCGGCCTGGACGTCCTCGCCCATGCCTTCGAAGGTGTTGCAGGCGGCCAGCAGCGAACCGACGATGCCGAGCAGGGCGAAAGCCTTGATGATGCGCATGTTCGTCTCTCCAAAATCCGTTCGGTCGGGGTGCCCTTACAAACGGCGGCGACCACGCTTGGTTGCGCCGCCGAACGCGGCGCGGGCGGGGTTCCCCGATGGAAGGGCGCCGGACTCGCCGAACGGAGGATGGAGGACGGGCGGCGCTTCCTTACCAGCTTCCGGCCGGGGTCTTCACCTCGTGCGCACCGGCGGCCGGCTCGTTTGCGGCCAGCCAGCGTTCCACCTCCAGAGCGGCCATGCAGCCCATGCCGGCGGCGGTGACGGCCTGGCGGTAGACCTTGTCCTTGATGTCGCCGGCGGCGAACACGCCGGGGACGTTGGTGGCGGTCGAGTCCGGGGCGGTCAGGATGTAGCCGTGCTCGTCCATCGCGACCTTGCCCTTGAAGACCTCGCTGGCCGGCGAATGGCCGATGGCGACGAACACGCCCTCGCACGGCACGGTGGACTCGGCGTCCGTCTTCACGTTCCGGATGCGCACGCCGGTGACCGCGCGCGGGCTGTCGAAGGTGCCGTCGCCCTGGCCCACCACCTCTTCCACCACGCTGTCCCAGATGACCTGGATCTTCGGGTTGCGGAACAGGCGGTCCTGCAGGATCTTCTCGGACCGGAAGCTGTCGCGGCGGTGGATCACCGTGACCTTGCTGGCGTGGTTGGTGAGGTACAGCGCCTCCTCCACGGCGGAGTTGCCGCCGCCGACCACCACGACCTCCTTGCCGCGGAAGAAGAAGCCGTCGCAGGTGGCGCAGGCCGACACGCCGAAGCCGCGGTAGGTCTGCTCGCTCTCCAGCCCCAGCCAGCGCGCCTGGGCGCCGGTGGCGATGACGACCGCGTCGGCGGTGTAGGTGTCGCCCGAGTCGCCCTTGCAGACGAAGGGACGGGTCGTGAAGTCCACGTCGGTGATGACGTCGAAGACCATGGTGGTGCCGACGTGCTCCGCCTGCTTGGCCATCTGCTCCATCAGCCAGGGGCCCTGGATGGGGTCGGCGAAGCCGGGGTAGTTCTCCACCTCGGTGGTGATGGTCAGCTGGCCGCCCGGCTGCATGCCCTGCACCAGCATGGGCTGCAGGTTGGCGCGGGCGGCGTAGATGGCCGCGGTGTAGCCGGCCGGGCCGGCGCCGATGATCAGGACCTTGGTGTGGTGCGTCGCGGGCATGGGTCGGATGATCCGTTAAGGAAGATTAATAGCCGAACATATGGTCGAGGCTGAACGCGCCGTCACCGGCAAGGCAGCCATGATATCCGAACAGGCGGCAGGTCACGTCGCGGATCAGGACGTAGGCGTGGTCGCCCGCCGCCTGCCGCTCGGCCGCCGTGAAGGTCTCGTGGTAGCGGAACAGGCGCGAGCCGCCGCAGGGGATGGCGATCTTGCGCCGCGCCACCTCCTGCCCGTCGGCGCGGGTCAGGATCAGCGCGGTGTCGGACGCCGGGTGCCAGGGCGTGGACGCCGGGTAGACGAGGTGGCACAGCGTGTCCCACGGCTGCGGCCCCAGCCGCAGGAACAGGCGCGACGACAGCCCCGGCGGCCGGCCGTGGTAGCTCTGCGGCTCGTCCCGGTAGGTGAGTGCCGTGTTGAAGATGTGGCTGCCGAAGCTGGTCTCGGCCACGTGGCCGGAGTGGCGGTCCTCGTAGCGGAACAGGGCGTGCAGCCAGCCGTCGGCGCACTCCCCGGCCGCGAAGTCGTAGAGCAGTTCCACATGGCCCCAGCCGCCGGGCAGCTGGGCGCCCCCCAGCAGCTCCGTCACGTCCAGCGCCACGCTGTCGGCGCGCTTTAGGTTGCCGAAGCGGTGGCGGGCCAGCTCGCGGCCCGAGGCGTCGTAGGCCACCGCCTGCACCGGCAGGGCGTCCTGCGCCGTGCTCATGGGCGTCGGCAGCAGCAGGGTGCGCCAGCGCTCCGGCGGCAGGATCGGGGCCGGCAGGATGTGGCCCTTGCCCAGCAGCGGCGCCAGCGTCGCCAGCCGGGGGTCGGGCGTCAGGTCGGTGCGCTCCACGTTGGCGTGGGCGATGCGGCGGCGGCCGTTGGCCTGCAGCACCTCATAGCGCGGGCGGACGAAGTGCTTGCCGGCCCGCACCTCCAACTGCTGCGGCCAGCGCGCCTGGGGGAACAGGTCGGCCACGTCCAGCGCCACGGTGGCGAAGGGCGGCACCGCCACGTCCAGCCGGCGCACCTCCTCCCGGCCCATCAGGTTGAGGCCGACGGCGCCGGCCGGGATGGGCGTCGGGTGGCTGTTCTGGATCCACAGCAGGACCTTCTCGCCCTCGGCCGGGGCCGGCAGGCCGGCGTAGCGCTCGGCCGGCCAGGCGTTGGCGTCGTGCGTGCAGGACAGCTCGTCGGCATCGTCGCCATAGGTGTCCAGGGCGTACTTCACCACGTCGTGGCCGGCGGCGCCGATCACGTGCAGGAACAGCGTGCCGCAGAAGTCGCCCAGGCCGAAGCGGCGGCGCACCTCCCGGCTGTCGACCACCACGGTGCCGCCGGCCGGCGGCATGGCGTCGGTCCATTCGGCGATGGCGCGGCCGTCGGCGTCGAACAGGCGCGCCCACAGGCGCGGCGCCCGGGCGCCGTAGCCGGTCCAGTAGTTGGCCGAGACGACGCGGGTGTGGCGCCCGCCTTCATCGCGCAGCCAGGCGAAGTTGGTCGCCCAGTTGAACTTGGCGAGGTAGTTCACCCGGTCGGTCAGCATGTCCTCCGGCACCCGCATGGCGTCCAGCGACACCACGCGCGCCCCCGCCGGCACCAGGTGCGCGATGTGGTTCTCCAGCCGCTGCGAATCGAAGGCGGCGATGAACACCGTGCGCGCCCTGCTCTCCGCCAGTTCGGTGACCGGCCGCGCCGCGTGGCCCAGCACCGCGCGCCCCACCGCGTCCACGTCCTGCACGTAGACGCCGGAGATGGCGATCCGGCCGATGTCGTAGAACTCGGCGAAGGCCGAGGCCATGCCGTGCGGGTCGTAGACGGCGACCGGCCCCTCGCCGGCGAGGCGCCCGATCAGCGCGTGCGCCTTGGGCACGGCCAGCGGATGCCCGACGGCCTTGAAGAAGCTGAAGCCGCCGGTGACGTTGGAGAAGGTCTCGATCCGAAGGGGCATGACGGGCGCTGGTTTGATGGCCGGGCCGACGGTTATAGCCCGTCAGGACAGGCCGCGACAGAGCAAACCGAGCGGTCGGGTGGGCGACCGGACGGCGAAATGTTACCGGATGAAACCGGATGAAACACTTTTCCCAGGGGCGTTACATCCCGCCACCGGCCGTGCCGGCCTCAAGGCGGGGCGGGCGAATGCAACCGGATGCAACACCATGCAACGCTTTTCGGCATGTGTTGCATTGTCTCACCGGCACCGTTTATCGCGCGGAGCGCGCGGGCCGGGGCAGGATGGGGACGGAAGATGCCGCGATTATCGCACCCATCATGGCTGCCGGTAGGAATATTGTCAACGGCTTCGGCCGAACGTGGCAGCCGTGCCGGGCTGCGGTGGAACACGAAGCAACGAAGGCCACGAAGGGGCACGAAGACGCGCCGGCACCTGCCGGGTCAGGCGCGCGCCGGGGCTCAGCCGTAATCGAAGGCGCCACGGTCGATCAGGCGGTAAACCCTTTCGCCGAACGCCGTGAAGGGGCTGAGATCGATTCCCAAGCCCGCGATCTTCCGCGCGGCTTCGTCGCCACCGTCGTCGATTGCGTTGAAGTAGGCAAAGCGCTGAGGGTCGGCGGGCGGCTTCGCCGCTGTGGGCTTTTCGGTCAGGATCGGGCCGGCGTCCGCAGGGGATCCGGAGTCCGGCCGGCGCTCGCCGCGCTGGGGCAGGCGGGAGCCGTCCATCCGCCGAAGCATCGCATCCGAATCGAGGTCCACGGCGCCGATGCCGAGGTCGGCGGTGTGCGCGAAGCCGACCCGTTTCAAGCGCGTCGCCAAGCCCTTGGCAACGTCGTCACCCGTCAAGGCGCCGGCTTGCACGGCGTCGTCCAGCGTGCGGCGGTCGTCATCCGTCAGGGCCTCGTTGAACATCGTCAGCGCGTTGCCTTTCAGCGCGGCGGCGATAGGGCTGAGGGTCACGCTGTCGCCGGAGCGGGCAGCGGTGGCCGGCGGCGCATCCTTGGGGAGCGTGGCCGCCGAGTCCGTGCCCGGAGCCCTCAAGACGCGCAGAAATGCAGGAACGTCAGTGGGTGATGTCGCGCCTGTTGTTGTCATGAGGGGCTCCATCAGGAAAATGCCCGGCTTTTTGGAAAGCCCAAACGCTGCGAGGCGCTGCTCAGGTTAAAGAGGGGGGGACTAACGTGGAATTAATGTAAATTAGATTGGTAACGAAGGACTTGCTGTGTCTTTGGTCAAGCCGCCGGCTTCGTCGACTTCCGGTTCCGCGGATTTGCGGCGGTGACGCGGCGAGCCCGTCCATCCCGTACCATCGCGGTCAGGTCGAGGCCGGTCGTGTCCGTATCGTCTTCCGCTGCTTGGCGGGCGATGTCGGCCTCGGTCGTCTCGTCCACGATCCGGCGGTTCACGCGGGCTTCCCGGCGGATGTCGTCAGGGGAACGTCTGGCGGTTGGCATGCCGCTCTCCTGGACTGGCGGGGGCGCGAACGCCGTAGGTTGGGTTGAGCGTCAGCGAAAACCCAACATCGCTTGCACAGCGGCGGCGTTGGGTTTTCGGCTTTGGCCTCAACCCAACCTACGGGGCCTGCACGGGTCCGGTGCGTCGTGGCCGGGCGGAAAGACCTTGCCCCCACCTAACCTCCCCCGCCTCTCGCGCTGGCCAGAGGCCAGCGCTGACGGCGTCAGGCGGATGCCCCTGGCATCCGCTGAGAGCCGGGGCCGGGGGAGGGACTTTGGTTGGGTGCCGTCAGGCCGCCTGCTGGCCGCCGAACAGGTTCTTGGCCCAGGCGCCGATGCGGTGGCGCCACTGTTCGTGCCAGATGTAGACGTTGCCCTTCACCCAGTTCATCTGCACCGCGCGGCGCGGGCCTTCGAACGGGTGGTGGCCGTGCCAGGAGGTGTCCGTGCGGCGGAAGCACATCAGCGTGCCCTCGTCCGGCGGAACCTCGGCCGCGTAGTCCTCCAGGTTCTCGGAGCGCAGGACGCGCAGCCGGCCGCCCGAGGCCTCCCACGGCGGGTTCATGTAGATCAGCACGGTCACCACCTTGCTGGCCGAATCCGGGTGGATCTTGCCGTCGGTGGCCCGGCACATGCCGCGCGCGGTGAACATCGTCGGGTACTTCGAGAGGTCGATGCCGAACTTCTCCGAGAAGGCCTTGGACACCTCCGGCCCGCGCAGCTCGCGGATCAGGTCGTCGAAGACCGGCCCCTGCGGGAAGACGCCGAGCGGGATCGAGCCCGGCTTGTCCACCTTCGGATAGTCGCGGTGCAGCGCCTCCAGGTATTCCTTCTTCACGAAGCCCGGCACGCACAGGAAATCGTAGGGGTCGCGCTGCAGCGGGGTGGCGCGGAACTTGTCCAGATCGAGCATCGACATGGAGGAACGTCTCCCGAAGGGGTCAGGCGGCGATGGGGGTGTCGGGGAAGCACAGTTCGTGGCGCGCGCGCCACTCCGGCCCGACGTAGTTGACGATGATCGACTTGCGCACGCCGTTAATGGGGCGCTTGGCGAAGCCGTGCCAGGTGTTGCTGGCCGGGATGAAGATCAGCCCGTCGTTGAAGGCGTAGGGGGCGCGGCGCACGAGGTTGCCCTGGGCGTCGTTCACGTCGGTGCCCCAGTTCTCCGACCCCGGGTCCTTCGAAAGGTAGACCAGCATCGTGTACTTCTTGACGCCGATGTCGGTGTGCGGCTCCAGCCAGAAGCCGTCGGTGTCCTGGCAGTACTCGATGCGCAGCGAGGTGCCGGTCAGGTCGACGTTGCAGGTCTTCTGGATGGCGGACACCACCTCCGGGCTCTGGAACGCCTGGGCGACGTCGTCGCACGCCTTGTACTTCGCGCGGTTCTCGACGCTGAAGTAGGTGCGCGACGCGTTGTTGGTCTCGCGCTTGCCGTAGGTCTCCAGCACGGCCGGCGGACCCCAGGGCAGCTCGGCGATGCCGTCCGCCGTCTCCTCGGGCAGGGCGTTCGCTAGCAGCCAGTGATTGTAGGGGTCGGTCAGCAGCCGGCTGTTTTCCAGGCAGGCGATGAAGCTCTGGCGCACGGCGGTCGGCGAGGTCATGCGAAGGTGATCCGATGGTGGTGATGCCACGCCCGAACGGGGTGCGTGATGCCATCCTTATGGCATGGTCGCCGTCCGAAAGGAACGGGTACGGAATGTCGCATTGCCCATGGAAGATGCAGGGCCGCCGGTGCTGCGGTCACGTGTCGCGGGCGTGACGGCGGTGGTCGCCGCGTGTTGGGGTGGGAGACGCACACACAGCAGGGGAGGCCGGCATGGCCGAGAAGCGCGACGACGACCGGAAAGCCGACGACACGGCGCCGAAGAAGCCGCAATCCGGCAGCGGTTCCGGCATCGATGACCGCACCTCCAGGGCGCAGGAGGAGGCGGCGAAGGAGCGGGCGAAGGAAGGCGGGTACCAGTAGGGGGCGGCGTGCCCGCGATGCCGGCTGGTGGGATCACGAAGCAACGAAGGGAACATAAGGACACAAAGAGGCGCCGGCCCGGCCGCAGGCATGCCGCCGAGCCGAAGCTTCTTTGTGGTCTTGGTTGCCTTCGTTGCTTTGTGAGAAACCGCGGTTCGGCAAGGCGGGAGGTTGGGGGCGTGCGGCGGACGCCTTACCGCCCCCGCGCGGCCATGCGGCGGCGGACCTCCTCGGCGACGCGTTCGGTGTCGTCCAGCGGCGGGTAGGTCCAACTGTCCAAAGCACCGGTGAAGGGGCGGGTGATGCCGTCCTTGTACAACCCGTCGTGGAAGGCGCGGAACTTGGCCGAGCCGCCCTCCATCTCGATCACGTACACCGGCTTGCCGGTCGAGCATGCCTCCGACACCATCGACACGCTGTCGCAGGTGACGACGATGGCGTCGGCCATGGCGAGGTAGGCGAAGTAGGGGTTCTCGCCGCTGCCGTCCCACACCTCGGCCGGCAGACCGGCGAGGCGGGCGCGCAGGATCGCCTCGTTGTCGGCCCCGGTGCGGCGCGACGGCGTGACCATCAGCCCGGCCCCCCGGTCGCGGGCCAGCGCGGCCAGCTTTTCGGCGACGTCGCCCATGATGGTGGGCGTCAGGTGGTAGACGGCGTTGTTGCCGCCGATCAGCACGGCCACGCGCGGGCGCGGCAGCGGCTCCAGCCGGGGCCCGAGGCGGCCGGCCGCCGCTTCCAGCACGGCGGGCGTCACCCGGTGCACGGCGCCGCGCGTGACCAGCACATTGTCACCGCGCAGCCGGTCGTGCCGGGGCACCACCACGAGGTCGAAATGGCGCGGGCTGATCTGCGGGTCCTGGATCTGCACCGTGAAGGTGCGCCCGCGCGACAGTTTGCGCGCCGCCAGCGAGGGCGCGATGCTCTGCCGGCCGGTGGCGATCAGCAGGTCCGGCCAGGGCGGCTGGATCGGGTCCCCCTTGGGCGAGGCGGCGAAGCGCGAGCCCAGGCGCAGGAACGGGCTCAGCTCGCGCCAGGGGCTGCGCAGCTGCACGCGCTTGACGACGGGGGTGAGGCCCAGTGCCTCGGCCAGGCCGATGCACTGGTTCTCCATGCCCGGCTTGCCGTCGCTGACGACCCAACAGGTGAGATTCTGCATGGCGGGGTGCCGTTTTCCGATTGCGGGCGTGTGTGGGGCGGGGTGCGGCCGGTCGTCGCGTTCGGGGCGGGGCGCGCCGGGCCGGCGTCGATACGGGGGTATTCCGGGTCAGCCTTGTAAGGGCTTGCGTCTTGGCTTAAATGGGGTCACCGTGTAATATCCTTTCTCAAACCCATCCCCCCTGGAGCGAAACGAGTACATCATGCGGCGGGTCAAACTCGACCGAATTGACCGGCGGATTCTGCGCGACCTGCAGAACGATGGCCGGATGACCAACGTGGAGCTCGCGCGGCGCGCCGGCATCTCGGCCCCGCCCTGCCTGAGGCGCGTGCGCGCCCTTGAGGAGGCGGGTTTCATCCGCGGTTACCACGCCGACATCAATCCCGACGCGTTGGGATTCGGTGTCACCGTGTTCGCGCAGGTCGGGCTGTCGAGCCAGGCGGAAGCGGACCTAAAGAAATTCGAGGAGCTGGTCAATAGCTGGCCGATGGTGCGCGAGTGCAACATGCTCGCCGGCGAGTACGACTTTCTCCTCAAGATCGTGGCGGAGGACTGGGACGACTACCAGCGTTTCCTGACCCAGAAGCTGACCAGCGCGCCCAATGTGGCGCACGTGAAGTCGGCCCTGTCGATCCGCGGGTCGAAGTACCTGCCGGGCGTGCCGATCGACGTCGATTCGCCGGACATCCCCGAGGGATCGGAGGACGACGACGAGGAGGACGAGGACGCCGGCACCACCACCCGCGCGGTGCGTCGGTAACGGCCCCTTTCCCGGGACTGTTGCGGTGCGGTTCGCCGCGCTGCAACAGGCCGCTTCCCGTCGGCGAAGCCAGTGCCTATGATCGGCGGACCCCAAGGGAGTCCGCCATGATGGCCCGCTTGCCCGCGCGCGCTGCGCTCCTCGCCGCCCTTGCCTTGCTTATCGCCGATGCGCTGCCGACGGCGCCGCCCGCGCGGGCGGCGACGCTGCTGCACGCCGAGGAGATCGTCAGCTTCCCGTCGCTGGACGGCGACCTGACGGAGGGCGGCGCGCCGACCACCCTGTCCGGCCGCATCCTGCGCCCGGCCGGGCGCGGGCCGTTCCCGGCGGTGGTGCTGCTGCACGGCTGCGGCGGGATGTACGAACGCAACGGGCAGCTCACCACCCGCCACCGCGACTGGGCCTTGCGGCTGCGCGACCAGGGGCACCTGGTGTTGCTGGTCGACAGCTTCGGCCCGCGCGGCGTGCAGGAGGTGTGCACGCTCCAGGACCGGCCGGTGCTCGCGGGCCGGGAGCGCAAGCGCGATGCCTGGGCCGCGCTGGCCTTCCTGGAGCGGCGCCCGGACGTGCGGCGCGACCACATCGCCATGATGGGCTGGTCGCAGGGGGCGGCGGCCGTGCTGGCGGCCTATGGCGACGGGCCGGGGGCGGGGTACCGGGCCGCCGTCGCCTTCTACCCCGGCTGCAGGACGCCGCTGGCCAACGTGCATTGGCGCCCGCAGGGGCCGGTGCTGCTGCTGGTCGGCGGCCAGGACGACTGGACGCCGCCCGAGCCCTGCATGGAGCTGGCCGAGCGCGGCAACGTGAAGGACCGGGTGGAACTGGTGGTCTACCCCGACGCCCACCACGGCTTCGACGCGCCGCGCACGCCGGTGCGCACGCGCAAGGACGTGGCGACCGCGGCCGGGGCCGGTGCTGAGGTGCACATCGGCACCAACGAGGCCGCCCGCGCCGACTCGCTGGCGCGGGTGGCGGGGTTCCTGGAGCGGTATTTGAAGGAGTAGGGGCGGGTTACGCCGCCTCGTCCGCGTCGACGAGGTCGATGCGCAGCTGCTTGCCCAGCACCTTGGCCGCCCGTTCCAGCGTCGACAGCGTCACCGACGTGTTCGACGGGTCCAGCAGGCGGTCCAGCGCGGCCCGGCTGGTGCCCATGCGCTGCGCCATGGCCGTCTTGCTCAACCCTTCGGCCTGCATGGCCTGGGTGATCTGCCAGGCGAGCACCGACTTGATGGCCCGCTGGCTGACCTCGCCGAGCGTGCCGTCCTCGGCCAGCAGGTCGTCGAGCGAGGAGCCGATGTGCGGGTGTTGATCGTCCATTCCCGTGATCCTGTGGTTTGATCGCCACGAACGGCCGGCCCGAGCATATGCCATTTTTAGATGTGGATCGCACCTGCTGTTGGGCCGCACCTTTCAGAAAGGATGGCACGCGGCTCTGGATCGAAAAAAGCAAAAGCGCGCAGCCGGGGGTGGCCCGGCTGCGCGCCTGTGGTGCGTGTCTGAAAAGGGGCGTCAGCGGAACGCGACGGTGACGATCTCGTACAGCTTGGAGCCGCCGGGGGTGGAGACCTCCACGCTGTCGCCGACCGACTTGCCGATCAGGGCGCGGGCCAGCGGCGAGGTGATGGACAGGAAGCCGTTCTTGATGTCGCTCTCTTCCGAGCCGACGATCTGGTAGGTGATCTCCTCGTCCGTGTCCTGGTCGGCCAGGGTGACGGTGGCGCCGAACTTGACGGTGTCGCCCGACAGCTTGGACGGGTCGATCACTTCCGCACGGCTGATCTTGTCCTCCAGCTCGCCTACGCGGCCTTCGATGAAGCTCTGGCGCTCGCGCGCGGCGTGATACTCGGCGTTTTCGGACAGGTCACCGTGCTCGCGGGCCTCGGCGATCGCCTTGATGACGGCCGGGCGCTCGATGGTCTTGAGGTGCTTCAGTTCCTCCTGCAGGCGATTGTAGCCCGCAGCGGTCATCGGGACTTTTTCCATGTTGTTCTGTCCATCACCATGCAGCGCAGCGCAAGGGACAGATGATTTCGGCGCGACGGGGGGGTGCCGTCGCGCCGTCAACCATCCCTAGTACGATCCGCTAAGGTACGACTGCAACGGCGCGACTTCAAGACTGCCGTTGCGGAGTGCTGCGATGGCTTCCACAGCCGCGCGGGCGCCGGCGACCGTGGTGTAGTAGGGAACGTTGTAGGTGAGCGCCGTGCGCCGCAAGCTGAAGCTGTCGGCCAGTGCCTGGGCACCTTCCGTGGTGTTGAGCACGAGGTGGACTTCACCGTTGATCATCGAGTCGACGATGTGCGGCTGTCCTTCGACGACCTTGTTGATCCGTTCCACCGGCAGGCCGGCCGCGCGCAGATGCTCCGCCGTGCCGGTGGTGCCGATCAGGCGGAAGCCCATGCCGTGCAGCTTCCGGGCGATGGGCACCAGCGACGCCTTGTCGCGGTCCTTCACCGAGATGAAGACGGTGCCTTCCTTGGGCAGCTGGGTGCCGGCCCCCAGCTGCGACTTGGCGAAGGCGAGCGCGAAGTTGTGGTCCAGGCCCATGACCTCGCCGGTCGACTTCATCTCCGGGCCGAGGACGATGTCGACGCCGGGGAAGCGGGCGAAGGGGAACACGGCTTCCTTCACCGCGGTGTGCGGCGGGGTGGGGCCGTTCAGCTTGAAGTCCGACAGCTTCTCGCCGGCCATGATGCGGGCGGCGATCTTGGCGATGGCGGTGCCGGTGGCCTTGGCGACGAAGGGCACCGTGCGCGAGGCGCGCGGGTTGACCTCCAGGATGTAGACCGTGCCGTCCTTCACCGCGAACTGCACGTTCATCAGGCCGACGACCTTCAGCGCACGGGCCAGCGCCTCGGCCTGCCGGTTGATCTCGGCGATCACCTCAGGCTTCAGCGAGTAGGGCGGCAGGGCGCAGGCGCTGTCGCCGGAATGGATGCCGGCTTCCTCGATGTGCTCCATCACGCCGGCCACGTAGACTGCACCGCCGGCATCGGCCACCACGTCCACGTCCACCTCGATGGCGTCCTGGAGGTAGCTGTCGATCAGCACCGGGTTCTTGCCCGACACCTTCACCGCCGTGCCCATGTAGCGCTGGAGCCCGGCCATGTCGTGGACGATCTCCATCGCCCGGCCGCCCAGCACGTAGGAGGGGCGGATGACGACCGGGAAGCCGATGCGCTCGGCCACCGTCTCCGCTTCCTTCAGCGAGCGGGCGAGGCCGTTGGCCGGCTGCTTCAGGTTCAGCTGGTGCAGCAGCTGCTGGAAGCGCTCGCGGTCCTCGGCCAGATCGATGGCGTCCGGCGAGGTGCCGAGGATGGGGATGCCGGCCTTCTCCAGCGCCTCCGCCAGCTTCAGCGGGGTCTGGCCGCCGAACTGCACGATGCAGCCCAGCACGGTGCCGGTGCGCTGCTCGACGCGGACCAGCTCGATCACGTCCTCGGCGGTCAGCGGCTCGAAGTACAGGCGGTCGGCGGTGTCGTAGTCGGTGGAGACCGTCTCCGGGTTGCAGTTGACCATGATGGTCTCGATGCCGGCCTCGCGGAGCGCGTAGACGGCGTGGACGCAGCAGTAGTCGAACTCGATGCCCTGGCCGATGCGGTTCGGGCCGCCGCCGAGGATGACGACCTTCTTCCGCTCCGTCGGCTCCGATTCGCACTCGGCCGCACCGGACCCGTCGGTCTCGTAGGTCGAGTACATGTAGGGCGTGCGCGACGGGAACTCGGCCGCGCAGGTGTCGATGCGCTTGTAGACCGGGGTGATGCCGGCGGCGCGGCGCGCCTCGGCCACCGCGTCCTCGCCCTGGCCGGTCAGCTCGGCCAGACGGGCGTCGGAGAAGCCCATCTGCTTCAGCTTCAGCCAGCCGGCGGCGCCGGTGGGCAGGCCGTTGGTGCGGACCTCCGCCTCCTTGTCGACGATGGCCTTGATCTGCTCCAGGAACCAGGGGTCGTACTTGGAGGCCTGCTGCACCTCGGCCACCGACAGGCCGTGGCGGAACGCCTGGGCGATCACCAGCAGGCGGTCGTGCGTCGGCTTGGCGAGCGCACCGCGGATGGCGGCCGGGTCGGGGTTGTCCTCACCGGCGATCTTCACCTCGTTGAAGCCGGTCAGGCCGGTCTCCATGGAGCGCAGCGCCTTCTGCACCGACTCCTGGAAGGTGCGGCCGATCGACATGGCCTCGCCGACCGACTTCATCGACGTGGTCAGCAGCGGCTCGGCACCGGGGAACTTCTCGAAGGTGAAGCGCGGCATCTTGGTGACGACGTAGTCGATCGTCGGCTCGAAGCTCGCGGGCGTGCAGCCGGTGATGTCGTTGGTCAACTCGTCCAGCGTGTAGCCGACGGCCAGCTTGGCGGCGACCTTGGCGATCGGGAAGCCGGTGGCCTTCGACGCCAGCGCCGAGGAGCGGCTGACGCGCGGGTTCATCTCGATGACGATCAGGCGGCCGGTCTGCGGGTTGACCGCGAACTGCACGTTGGAGCCGCCGGTGTCCACCCCGATCTCGCGCAGCACCGCGATCGAGGCGTTGCGCATGATCTGGTATTCCTTGTCCGTCAGCGTCAGCGCCGGCGCGACCGTGATGCTGTCGCCGGTGTGGACGCCCATCGGATCGATGTTCTCGATGGAGCAGATGATGATGCAGTTGTCGGCGCTGTCGCGCACGACCTCCATCTCGTACTCCTTCCAGCCCAGCACCGATTCCTCGATCAGCACCTCGCCGACCGGGCTGGCGCGCAGGCCGCCGCGCACGATGTCCTCGAACTCCGCCCGGTTGTAGGCGATGCCGCCGCCGGTGCCGGCCAGGGTGAAGCTGGGGCGGATGATGGCGGGCAGGCCGACGAACTCCAGCGCGTCCTGCGCCTCGCGGTAGGACTTGACCAGCCGCGACTTGGGGCTTTCCAGGCCCAGCTTGTCCATGGCGTCGCGGAACAGGATGCGGTCCTCGGCCTTGGCGATGACGTCGCGCTTGGCGCCGATCATCTCCACGCCCAGGCGCTCCAGCGTGCCGTCGTCGGACAGCGCCATGGCTGTGTTCAGCGCCGTCTGGCCACCCATGGTGGGCAGGAGCGCGTCGGGCCGCTCCTTCTCCAGGATGCGGGCGACCACGGCCGGGGTGATCGGCTCGATGTAGGTGGCGTCGGCCAGACCGGGGTCGGTCATGATGGTGGCCGGGTTGGAGTTGACCAGGATGACCCGGTACCCCTCCTCGCGCAGGGCCTTGCACGCCTGGACGCCGGAGTAGTCGAACTCGCAGGCCTGGCCGATGATGATCGGCCCCGCGCCGATGATGCAGATGGACTTGATATCAGTGCGCTTGGGCATGGCGGTCCGCTTCTCGACGTTCAGTCAGCAAAAGCCCCCTCCCGCCGAGTGCGGGGAGAGGGGGCGTCAGGTCTCGTGCGAGGGCACTTTATAGGCACTAACCGTCCGGGGGGGAAGGGGTGGCTTTGGCAGATCCGCCATATGCCCGTAACAATGCAACGGGCGGGCGAAAGGGCGCTTGCGCGTTCGATGGAACGGCGTCATCAATCGATGCATGACGCACGCCTTCGCCAAAGACAGCCGCGCCTGCGCCGCCTGCGTTTCCTGGGGCGGACAGCGTGCGCTGGCGGCCGACAACACGTTGGTCGAGGTCCCCCGCTACAGCGTGGAGGGGGAGTGCCGGACGGCGATCAGCCAGGACTACCGCAAGGTCCGCAAGTCCTATCACACCTGCGACGCGTGGTCGCCGCTGCCGCTGCTGCGCGCGCACGGCGGCCGCACCGACCGCACGCCGGGTCCGGCGGCGGCCATGGCGGCGATCATGGCGAACGCCCCGGCGGGGACGGCCGTGCCGGCTCCCCCGGCGCCGGCCCCGATTCCCCCGGCGCCCAAAGCGGTTGCGCCGAAGCCGGTCGCTCCGGCCGTGATCGTGGAGCCGGAGGTGCCGCGCTGCTCGGCCGCGCCGCTGGACATCGACAAGGTGCCGCCGCAGGCGCGCGTGCTGCACACCTATTGGACCCGGCTGAAGCGCCAGCGCCCGATGCCTGGTGCGCGCGAGGTCGACACCGCGCAGGTGCGCGACTGCGTGGCGCGGCTGGCGCTGCTGGAGCCGATCGGCGGCGGTGCCGATTTCGTCTACCGCGCCTGCGGCAAGGCGCTGGCCAAGCGCCTGGGCCAGCGGCCGGTCAGCCGGCTGGTCAGCGCCTGCCACCCCGAGGACGCGGCGGCGCGCTGGCTGGACGACCTGCGCGCCTGCCTGGAGGACGGCGCGCCGCGCAGCCTGCTGGTGCGCGACGACCCCATCCTGCCGGGCCAGAAGTTCGTCGAGCTGCTGCTGCCGCTGGCCGACGACCAGGGGCGGCCGGCCTTCGTGCTGGCCTACCGGCACCTGCCCGGCGGCTGAACGGGCGGCCCCGCCATGGCGAGCGAGCGCAGCGACGATCCCCCGTTATCCGATTCGCCGGACCGCTGGCCGGCCATGGTGTGGATCGCCGCCGGCATCTGGCAGTTCGCCGCGTTCCCGATGCTGTTCGCGTGGTGGAAGGGGGTTCTCTACTTCCTGGTCGGCGCGCCGGTGATGCTGCTGGTCACCGGCACGGCGACGGCGCGGCTGCGCGGCGTGATGCTGGACATGGTGCGCGACGTCTTCCCGGTGAAGGACCGCTTCACCCGGCTGATCGCCGTCCTGCTGCGCGTCATGCTGGCGGCCCTGGAGGGCGTGCTGGTCCTGACCGCCGCGCGCGGGGCCTTCATGCTGATGGCGTGAGGGGTGGTTGACGGCCCGGCGGGGCGTCACTACCGTTCATGCGGTACCAGGAGCCATCCCATGAGCCCGATCGACACCGCCGTTCGCCGCATCGTCGAGGCCGTGCAGCCGGAAGCGGTCTTCCTGTTCGGCAGCCGGGCGCGCGGCGACGCCGTTGAGGGGAGCGACTGGGACCTGTTCGTCGTCGTATCGGACACTGTTCAGCCCGGCACCGTCACGCCGTCGCGGCTGCGGCGCCTTCTGAAGGGAACGGGTGCCGCGTTCGACGTGGTCGCCTGCCGCCGTTCCGTCTTCGATGCCCGGAAGACCGAGCCGAACAGCCTCAGCCATGACGTCGCGGAAGATGGGGTGCTGCTCTATGAGCGCAAACCTCGCGGCTGATACCTCCGCGCGGAAGCACCAACACATCGCAACCGGTCAAAATCTTTCCACCGTCATGCCCGGGCCCAGTCCCGGGCACCCACGCACCTTGGATTGGTCGGAGTGCGTGGGTGCCCGGCACAAGGCCGGGCATGACGAATTGGAGATGTGTCTGGATTTCCCGTCGCGCTACGCTCGCCGCCCCAGCACCCGTCCCACCGCCGCGGCCACCTCCTCGGGCGGCACGGTGAAGTCCCAGTCGAAGTTCAGGGTGCCGCGGTTCACCACCGGGGTGCCGACCAGCTGTTCGTAGCGCTGGCCCAGCAGGGCGGCGAGGATGCCGTATTGCGGCAGGACGCAGCGGCTGTGCGTCAGTTCCACCACGCCGGCCGTGGGCGGGGCGAAGGCGATGCCGGCGGAACCGCCGCCCACCGGCATGACGATCAGTTCGGCCTCGGCGAAGCGGCGGATCTGCTCGGCCATGGACAGGGCTTCCGGCCGCAGCGGCTCGACGCCGAAGGGGCGCAACGCGTCCAGCACGGCGGCTTCGTTGAGCAGCGCGCGGTGGCCGGTGGCGGGGCGGGACAGGTAGAGACGGCGTCCGGGCCGGGCGGCCGGGGCGCCATAGGCCGCCGCAACGCGGGCGCGCAGGAAGTCCAGGTATTCCGGCGCCATGTACTGGAAATGGTGCGTCAATGACGGCACCCACAGGCGGCGGCAGGAGACCGTGGCGCCCGGCGGCAGGCGGACCAGCCGGTCCGGCGCCACGCCCAGCGCGGCCAGCAACTCCAGCACGCCCGGCCGCAGCGCGGAGGCGACCAGCACCGGCAGGCCGGCAAGCTCCGGGCAGCGGTCGAGGACCAGCGTGCGCGACAGCCAGTCCAGCACGCCGTGCGCGAAGTTGCCGTCGCCGCCCAGCAGGATCGCCTCGTCGTCGATGCGGATCGAGGGTTCGGGGATGGCGGCCAGCATGCGGCCGTCCGGCGATTCGTGCAGGAAGTGCGGCGCGCCCAGGCTGCGGCGGGAGTAGGCGTGCAGCCCGTCGAGCAGCAGCGCGCCGCCGGTGGTGGCGACCGACAGGTTGGAGGGGATCAGCACCGCCTCGTCGACGCGGGCCAGGAAGCTCTCCGGCAGGTCGTAGGTCAGCGTGCCCCACGTCGGCGAGCCGGTCGCCACCGTCCGCGCGCGGGCCGGCAGGATGGTGCGGTAGGGCAGGGCGTTCGCCGCGCACCACGCGGACACGGGGGTGATCCGCAGGGCGCGCGCGGGCTCGGCTTTCGGGCCGGACAGATGGGGGCCGGACAGGCGGGCGGCGCGGCGGTGCCAGAGGGCGGCGGTGGCGTCGTCGCCCCGGTCGAAGGCGGCGCGCAGCCGGGCGTCGGCGGCGCGTGGCTCGGCGGGGGTGAGGGCCAGGGCGGCGCGCGCCGCCGCGTCCGTGTCGCGGCCCAGCGTGCGGAGCGCCGCCACGCGGGCCAGCCGCGCCGCCGGCATGTCGGGGCGCAGGCGCAGCGCGCGGGCCAGGGCGGCGGCGGCTCCCGCGGCGTCCTCCTCGTCGACCAGCGTGGTGCCGAGGTTGCCCAGCGCCTCGGCGAAGTCCGGCTGCAGGCAGAGCGCCGTGCGGAAGGCCGCCAGGGCCGCCGGGCCGTTGTTCACGGCGCGGAGCGCGTTGCCCAGGTTGTTGCGCAGGTCGGCGGCAGTGGATTCTGTGGCGAGGGCGGCGCGGTAGTGCTCCGCCGCTTCGCCGGGGCGGCCGAGGTCGTACAGCGTGTCGGCGAGGTTGCGCAGGGCGCGGGCGTAGCCCGGCCGCTGATCGAGCGCCGTGCGGTAGTGCGCCGCCGCCTCGTCGCGCCGGCCGAGGTCGCGCAGGGCGTTGCCGCGGTTGTTGTGCGCCTCGGGGAAGGTGGGGCGGTGCTGCAGCGCCTCGGCGATCAGCGCCGCGGCCTCCTCGGCGCGGCCCTGCTGCTGGGCGGCGACGCCGAGCAGGTGGAGCGCGTCGGGCTGTTGCGGCAGGGCGCCGAGCACGGCGCGGTAGAGCGATTCGGCGGTGGCGAGGTCGCCCGCCTGATGGTGGCGCAGCGCCAGGGACAGCGCCTCGTCCACCGTCATCTCGACCATGCCCGCCCCCGTCGTTCGCCGCCGGTGACCTTGGCACGGGCGGGCGGGCGGGGACAAGCGCCCGGCGTCAGGCGCGGGCGGCCTTGGGGAACAGCAGCAGGCGATCGGGGGCGATGGTCGCCGCCACCGCCGCGCCCGGCGGCATGGGGACGTAGCCGGGGACGCGGGCGTGGATCTCCACATTGCCGTCGCGGCCGGGGGCCGGCAGGCTGAGGCACACGCGGGTGGAGTTGCCCATGAAGCTGGTGCGCCGCACCGTGGCCGGGATGGCGGTGTGGCCGCCGCCGTTGATGCCGTCCGGCGGCAGCAGGGTCACGTCCTCGACCCGGCAGGCCACCTCGATGGCGCCGCCGTGCGGCAGGGCGGGGACGTCGAAGCGGCCGAAGGGCGTGTCGAGCCGGCCGTCCGTCACCTGCGCCTCGAAGCGGTTCAGCTCGCCGAACAGCTGGGCCACGAAGCTGCTGGCCGGGTTGTGGTAGAGCGCCAGCGGCGTGTCGTCCTGCACCACCAGCCCGTCCGACATGACCACCACGCGCTGGCCGATCTCCAGCGCCTCGTCCGGGTCGTGGGTGACGACGACGGTGGCGATGCCGGTGGCCTTGATGATCTGCACGACCTCCTCGCGCACCGAGCGGCGCAGCTGCTCGTCCAGCGCCGAGAAGGGCTCGTCCAGCAGAAGGACGGCCGGGTCGCGGGCCATGGCGCGGGCCAGCGCCACGCGCTGCTGCTGGCCGCCCGACAGCATGTGCGGGTAGGAGTCGCCGTAGCCCTTCAGCGCCACCAGCTCCAGCAGCTCGGCCACCTTGCGGTCGCGCTCGGCGCGCGGGCGGTGGCGCAGGCCGAAGCCGATGTTGCCGGCGACGGTGAGGTGCGGGAACAGCGCGAAGTCCTGGAACATCATGCCGACCGACCGGCGCTCCGGCGGCAGGGAGCGGCCGGGGGTGGCGACCACGGCACCGCCGATGGCGATCTGGCCGTCCTGCAAAGTCTCCAGCCCGCTGATCAGGCGCAGCAGCGTGGACTTGCCGCAGCCGGACGGACCCACCATGCAGACGACCTCGTGCGGGTCGACGCGCAGGTCGACGCCGCGCAGCGCCGGCAGGCGGCCGTAACGGTGGGAAACGCCGGAGACTTCGATGGTGGACGGCATCGGATCGGGATCCTCGGAAAAGAAACCCTCTGAAACGCGAAATGCCGCAGGCCCGGAGGCCTGCGGCATGGTGGTGCTTACTTCCAGCCGGCGCGGTCCATGATGCGCAGGGCCGGTTCGGCGTGCTGCGCGTAAGCCGCGGCGTTCATCTTGTCCTGCTTGAAGGCGCCCAGCTTGACCAGTTCGGGGTGCGGCTGCACGGCCGGGTTCACCGGGTATTCCATGTTGCCATCGGCGAAGTGGCGCTGCGCCTCGGGGCTGGCCAGGAACTCCAGCAGCTTGATGGCGTCGGCCTTGTGCGGGGCGGTCTTCACCACGCCGGCACCGCTGATGTTCACGTGCGTGCCGCGGTTGGACTGGTTGGGGAAGATCACGCCCACCTTCTCGGCCACCGCCTTGTCCTCGGGCTTCGAGGAGGTGATCAGCTTGCCGAGGTAGTAGGAGTTGGAGATCGCCACGTCGCCCTCGCCGGCGGCCACGGCCTTGATCTGGTCGGTGTCGCCGCCCTTGGGCGCGCGGGCGAGGTTGCCGACCAGGCCCTTCACCCACTCTTCCGTCTTCGCCTCGCCGTTGGCGGCGATGATCGAGGCGGTGAGCGCCAGGCTGTAGGGGTGGGTGCCGCTGCGGGTCAGCACGCGGCCCTTCCAGACCGGCTTGGCGAGGTCCTCGTAGTCCTTCAGGTCCTCGGGCTTCACGCGGTCCTTGGCGTAGACGATGAGGCGGGCGCGGCTGGACAGGCCGTACCAGGCGCCGCCCGCGTCGCGCAGGTGGTCGGGGACGGCCTTGGCCAGCACGTCGGACTTCACCGGCTCCAGCAGGCCTTCCTTGGCGGCGGCCGCGAGGCGGCCGGCGTCGACGGTGATGAAGAGGTCGGCCGGGCTGCTCGCCCCTTCCGACTTCATGCGCTGGATCAGCTCGTCGTGGTTGCCTTCGATGACGTTGACCTTGACGCCGGTCGCCTTGGTGAACGCCTCGTAGATCGCCCGGTCGGTGTTGTAGTGCCGGGAGTTGTAGACGTTGACCTCCTGCGCCTGGGCCTGGGCGTTGACGGCGGCGGCGAAGCCGAGGCCGGCGAGCAGTGCCAGGGCGCTGGTCTTGAAGCGAAGCATCCCAAATCCCCCACGAGTGCGAATGACTATCAACTTCATTCGGTTAGCAGAACGCGCGCACTCTGTCGAGAGGCACGATGGGAGCGGTGTGACGCCGCCATGACGCTGCGACCAGCCGCCGCATGACCAAAGGTTGATCAACGGTGCCCCGGCCGCGATGCGGCGATTGAGCGGCTGAGCAGGATGACCGGCAGCAGCCCGGCCAGCACGATGATCAGCGCCGGCAGGGCGGCGTCGTCCAGCCGTTCGGTGGAGGCCATGCGGAACGCCTCGATGGCCAGGGTGTCGAAGTTGAAGGGGCGCAGGATCATGGTGGCCGGCAGCTCCTTCATGATGTCGACGAAGACCAGCAGGAAGGCGCTGAGCATGCTGGCGCGCAGCAGCGGCAGGTGGACGCGGAACAACACCTGCGCCGGCCGGTTGCCCAGCGAGCGCGCCGCCCCCTCCAGGTTCGGGCTGATCTTGGTGAAGCCGGACTCCAGCGGGCCGTAGGCCACCGTGAAGAAGCGGATGAGGTAGCCGTACAGCACGCCCACCAGCGTGCCGCCCAGGATATAGCCGGTGGCCGCCCCGCCGAACCACTGGCCGGCGCCGCCGATGGCGATCAGGATGCCGACGGCGATGACGGCGCCCGGCGTGGCGTAGCCCAGCGAGGCGATGCGCGTGGCCAGCGCGGCGACGCGGGTGCGGTCCTGCCGCACGCCGTGCAGCACCAGGAAGCCGACGGCGACCACCAGCAGCGCCCCCGCCACCCCCAGCAGCAGCGTGTTGGCGGTGAGGTGGGCGACCTGCTCCAGCGTGATCTCGGCGCTGCCGCGGGCGATCATCCACACCAGGATGCCGGCCGGCAGGACGAAGCCGAAAAACACCGGCGGCGCGCAGAAGAACCACGCCAGCAGGGTGCCGGGCGCCGACAGGTGCACGGTCGGCAGGTGGCGGTAGCGCGAGGTGGTCTGGTGGAAGCGCATGCGCCCGCGCGACAGCCGCTCCAGCCCCAGCACGGCCAGCACGAACAGCAGCAGGATGGCCGCCAGCTGCGCCGCCACCACCGGGTTGCCCAGCGCGAACCACGCCCGGTAGATGCCCACCGTGAAGGTGTCGATGCCGAAGTACTTCACGGCGCCGAAGTCGGCCAGCGTCTCCATCAGCGCGTAGCCGACGCCGGTGGCGATGGCCGGCCGCGCCAGCGGCAGCGCCACGCGCAGGAAGCTGGTCAGCGGCGTGGCGCCCAGCGTGCGGCTGACCTCCAGCACGCACACCGACTGCTCCAGGAACGCCGTGCGGGAGAGGACGTAGACGTACGGATACAGCACCGCCGACAGCACGAACCCGGCGCCGCCCAGCGAGTGGATCTCCGGGAACCAGTAGTCGCCCTTGCGCCAGCCCATGGTGGCGCGCAGCCACGTCTGCAGCGGCCCGGTGAACTGGAAGAAGTCGGTGTACGTGTACGCCAGCACGTACGCCGGCATGGCCAGCGGCAGCAGCAGCGCCCAGCGGAAGGTGGAGCGGCCGGGGAAATCGTACATGGTGACGACCCAGGCGGAGGAAACGCCGGCGAACAGCGTCCACGCCGTGACCAGCACCATCAGCGCCAGCGTGTTCAGAACGTACCCCGGCAGCACCGTGTCGGCCAGATGCGCCCACATGCCGTGGCTGGACGCCAGCGACTGCGAGAACACGGCGGCGATCGGGGCGGCGATGGCGAAGGCCACCAGCAGGGCCAGAACCGTTCCCCAGCCGAAACGGGGCAGGCGCAGGCGGTGCGCGATGCTCCAGGAGCCGTCCCGGTCGTTCCTCGCCACCGACATACCGCACCATCCCGCTCAGGCATTCTGCGATTGATTCGCAGTTACCATTCATACGCCATACGGCGGTGCGGTACAAATGTTACGGTCTTGCGTACCCGGCAGGTCAGGCGGGCTCGCGCAGGAAGTAGATGAGGTCGATGGCCGGCGCCTCGCGGCCGAACTGCGACAGGAGCGTGTGCGCCTGCCCGCGATGGTGCGTCTGGTGGTTGAAGACGTGCGCCAGAACGGGGGCGAGCGGCTGTTCGCACGCCTCGCCCTTGATGGTGCGGTAGGCGAAGAGACCGGCGAGCCGCGCCTCGTCCAGGCCGCCGACGACGTGCAGGATGCGCTCGTCCTCCGCCTCGCGGGCGGCGCGCAGGTCCTCGAAGCGGTCGTACAGGATCTCGTCCAGGCGGGTGGGCATGGGGCCGGTGCCCTCGATGCGGCCGAACCACAGCCGGTCGCCCACCAGCAGGTGGTTGAGCGTGCCGCGCAGCGAGCCGAAGAAGGCGCCCCGATCCTCGCGGAACTGCGCGTCGGACAGCTCGGCCACGGCGTCGTACAGGCGCCGGTTGGCCCAGCGGTTGTAGCGGGCGAAGGCGTCGAAGTGCGCTTTCATGGCGGCGGGCCTCAAGGCAGGTGGTGGCGGGGTTCCATGGCGTCGTGGAGGAGGCGGAGGACGGCAACCGTTTCCGGGTCGCGCATGCGGTAGATCAGCAGATGGCGCGGTGCGTGCACAATTCCGTCGGGCGTTCGTGCCCGTTTCCGGCAGTGCACGAGATGATAGGACCGAACGCCGTCACCGAGATCGCTTCGTTGCCGGCTGCCGGGCCGGTACGGGTCTTCGGCCAAGTCCCGCAACGCCCGTCTGACAAGCGCGCTGTATCGCCGGGAAGCCGCTTCGCCGAACGTCCCCCGGCTTTGGGCCAGAGCCGCGTCGATGTCGCGCCGGGCCGGCGCGGTGACGCGAACGAACGCCATGGGTCAGCGATGCCCTTCCGACCGCCTGAACCGCTCCTCGACTTCGTTCCCGATCTGCTTCACGAAGTCGTCGATCTCGTCAGCCCGGAGAATGGTCACGTCGCCGCGCGCGTCCGCATCCATCCCCTCACGAACCGCCTCGCGCAGGCGTTCCAGCTTCAGGGCGTCCTCCTGCTCCTGCTGCTCCAGCAGGCGCAGGGCGGCGCGCACCACCTCGCTGGCGTTCTGGTAGCGGCCGCTGGCGATGCCGGCCTCGACGAAGCGATCGAAGTGGTCGGTCAGGTTGATGTTCCGCGTCGGCATGGTGCGTCTCCCCCCCCTCCAACACACGGTCGTTCAACCGGAAAGATAGGCGGATTGGCAAAATTTGCCAACCGGCACGCGGGGGCTACACCCCCGCGCGCTTGGCGGACAGGCCGGCGGGGGAGAGCAGGACCTCGCGCTTGCCCTGGTGGTTGGCGGGGCCGACGACGCGTTCCTGCTCCATGCGCTCCACGAGGCGGGCGGCGCGGTTGTAGCCGATCTGCAGCTGGCGCTGGATGAAGCTGACCGACACCTTGCCCTCGCGCACCACGAGGTTGACGGCCTGCATGTACAGGTCGTCGCCGCTGGCGCCGCCGGCACCATCGTCGTCCTCGTCGGCGACCGCCTCCTCCTCTTCCTCGGTGATGGCGGTGACGTAGTTGGGGGCACCCTGGGCCTTGACGAACTGGACGATCTCCTCGACCTCCGAGTCCGAGACGAAGGGGCCGTGCACGCGGGTGATGCGGCCGCCGCCCTGCATGTACAGCATGTCGCCCTGGCCCAGCAGCTGCTCCGCCCCGGCCTCGCCCAGGATGGTGCGGCTGTCGATCTTGGAGGTGACCTGGAAGCTGATGCGGGTCGGGAAGTTCGCCTTGATGGTGCCGGTGATGACGTCCACCGAGGGACGCTGCGTCGCCATGATCAGGTGGATACCGGCCGCGCGCGCCATCTGCGCCAGACGCTGGATCGCCGCCTCGATCTCCTTGCCGGCGACCAGCATCAGGTCGGCCATCTCATCGACGATCACCACGATGTAGGGCAGCGGCACCGGCTCCTGCGGGGTGAGGTCGAGCAGGGTGTCGGGGTCGCCCGGCACGGTGCGGCGGGGCAGCTTCTCGCCCGCGGCGATCATCTCCGCCATGCGGGCGTTGTAGCCCTCGATGTTGCGCACGCCCAGGCGCGACATGGACTCGTACCGGCTCTCCATCTCGCGCACGGCCCAGCGCAGGGCGACCACCGCCTTCTTGGGGTCGGTCACCACCGGGCTCAACAGGTGCGGGATGCCGTCGTAGACCGACAGCTCCAGCATCTTCGGGTCCACCATGATGAAGCGGCAGCGCTCCGGCGGCAGGCGGTAGAGCAGCGACAGGATCATCGTGTTGATCGCCACCGACTTGCCCGAGCCGGTGGTGCCGGCGACCAGCAGGTGCGGCATGCGGGCGAGGTCGGCCACCACCGGCTCCCCGCTGATGTCCTTGCCGAGAGCGATGGCGAGGTTGGCCGAGGTGTTGCGGAAGACGTCGGCGTCGAACATCTCGCGCAGGTAGACCATCTCGCGCACGGGGTTCGGCAGCTCGACGCCGATGACGGAGCGGCCGGGCACGATGGCGATGCGGGCGGTGACCACGCTCATGGACCGCGCGATGTCGTCCGTCAGGTTGATGACGGTGGAGGACTTGGTGCCGGGGGCCGGCTCCAGCTCATACAGCGTGACCACCGGGCCGGGGCGCACGTCCATGATCTCGCCGCGCACGCGGAAGTTCCGCAGCACGGTTTCCAGCTGGCGGGCGTTGCGGGCCAGCACCGTCTCGTCGTGCTGCTGCGGCGGGCGCGGCGGCGGCGTCTGCAGCAGGTCGGGCGGCGGCAGCAGGTAGGGGCCGCCGGGCTCCGGCTTCTCCACCGGGCCGCTCGGCGCGCTGCTCGGCACGTTGGCGACCGGCAGGTGGATGACGATGGTGGATTGGGGCGTGGACTGGGGGGTGGGTTGCGGCGTGGACTGGGGCGCCGGGGCGGGCACCGCCGGTTCCACCGGGGTGGACAGCGCAGGCGTGTCGGCGACGATGCCGGAGCCGGTTTCCTCCGCCCGCGCCTCGTAGGCCCAGTCGACGCCGGCCAGGAAGGCGAATCCGGCGACCACCGCCAGCGCCTCCTCGCCCAGGCCCGTCGAATAGACGGCACCGGCGCCCGGCGTGCCCGGCAGCACCTCGACCGCCCACAGCGAGCGGCCCTCGGCCACGTGCGGGACGAGGTTGAAGGGGCGGCCGTTCAGCGCGCACCACAGATTGAACTCGTCGGCGGTGACGATGCCGGACTGGGTCAGCGGGGCGGCGAGGTGGGGAATGCGCGGCTTCATGCCGGGGCTCCCGAGGTCTGGGTGGCGGCGGGCGCCGGGGCGGTGTCGGTGGCGGTGGTGGCGCCGCCGGCCGGCGGCGCGGCCGTGTCGGCCGGGGCGGCGGCGGGGGCCGCGCCCTCGACGACGCGCGGCTCCGCGTTCGGCGTGGCGGCGGCGGCGCCGGTCAGCTCGTAGGCGGCGACCAGCAGCTTGTCCACCGTGGCGCCGTCGCTGGACAGCGGCAGGACGAGGCGTTCGAACGTGCGGCGGCTGCCGTCGAAGTTGCCGGTGTAGACGCGGGCGACCGGCAGGCGTTCGCGCAGCACGGCCTCGTACTCGGCGGCCAGGATGGCGCGCTGTTCGTCCGGCAGGGCGTCCAGCGTGTGGCCGAGGCGCGAATGCCCCCACGCCTCCGCCAATGCCTTGCCGTAGTAGGAATAGACGAAGTCGTCATCGCCGATCACTTCGAAGATGACAATATTGTCCTTCCACGGCCGCAGGTCGGCGGGCGCGATGGTGCTGGACACAGGCGGGGTTCCACCGGAACACTTGCCGAGCCAGAAGTCGAGCAGACCGCTCAGGGCAAGCGTGGTCAGCTCGGTTCTTTCCTTCATCATGGGATGTGCGGTTTCGCGACAGGGGCCACAGGGGCTTTCAAGGACGGACCGAACCATACCCGGAACGCCCCGCGCGGTGCAACCGGACCTTACCCCAAAGGGGTGGGACATCGCGCGTGCGCGCCCACCCGTGTCGGAAATGCCGCGGCGGTCAGGGGGATTCAGGCCGCCCGCGGGCGCACCTCGTCGTCCAGGCGGTGGCCGATCTGCCGGCGCGCCATGTCGAGGTCGTAGCGGCTCTGCAGGTTCATCCAGGACTGCGCGTCGGTGCCGAAGTAGCGGGCCAGCCGCAGCGCCGTTTCCGCGCTGATGGCGCGGCGGCCGGCCAGGATCTCGGTCACCCGATTGGGCGGCACGCCGATGTCCTTGGCCAGGCGATAGGCCGTGATGCCCTGTGGCTCCAGCCATTCCATCCGCAGGATCTCGCCGGGATGGATCGGCATCAGCGCCTCGCCCGCCGGGTCGATCGCGCCGCCGAGATCGACGCGGCCGGATTCGACATCTTCGATGCGGATGGCCATGGCCGTCATGAACAGCAGCCCCGTAGGTTGGGTTGAGCGCAGCGAAAACCCAACGTTCCCGCAGAGGAACGGGCGTTGGGTTTTCGCTGGCGCTCAACCCAACCTACGCTTCTCGCCCTTTCGGATCCATCACCCCGGACAGGTCACTCCCGTGCCGCCCAGGCCGCAGTAGCCGCCGGGGTTCTTGGCGAGGTACTGCTGGTGGTAGTCCTCGGCGTAGTAGAAGGGCGGCGCCTCGCGGATCTCGCTGGTGACGGGGCCGTAGCCGCGGCGGGCCAGTGCTTCGGCGTAGGCGTCGCGCGACGCCTCGGCGGCGGCGCGCTGGGCGTCGGTGTGGACGTAGACCGCCGAGCGGTACTGGGTGCCGACGTCGTTGCCCTGGCGCATGCCCTGGGTCGGGTCGTGGCTTTCCCAGAAGACCTTCATCAGATCCTCGAACCGCACCTTGGCGGGATCGTAGACGACGCGCACCACCTCCGTATGGCCGGTCCGGCCGGAGCAGACCTCCTCGTAGGTCGGGTTGGGCGTGACGCCGCCCTGGTAGCCGACGGCCGTCACCCACACGCCCGGCACCTGCCAGAACTTGCGCTCCGCCCCCCAGAAGCAGCCGAGGCCGACGTCGACGACCTCCAGCCCGGCCGGGTAGGGCGGCTTCAGCGGGTTGCCGTTGACGTAATGGCGCTCCGGCACCGGCATCGGGCTGGCGCGGCCGGGCAGCGCCTCGTCGGCGGTCGGCAGGGTGAGGGGCTTGCGCAGGAAATGGCCGAGCATGGCGCGGCGTCCTCTGGATGGTGTGTCAGGGCGGATGGCCTGTGAGGAAAGGCAAGTGGGGGCCGGACGGCGTGGCGGCAAGCGGGCGGCCGTGAAAGAGGCGGCGTTCCGTACCGCTTCCGTCGGAGTTGGCGATCCCGGCCGCGCTCCCGATTGTTAAGGTCGGGGATGCTAACGGAACGGGAGGCCGCCATGGCCATCAACGAAGCCGCCTACCAGCGCCTGGAAGCGCACGGTCGCCGCGACGGCCGCATCACGGTCGAGGAGATGGGCCGCGAGATGCCCATCGAGGACATGGACCCCGTGGAGATCGCCGAGGTGGTCGACCGGCTGGAACGCGCGGGCATCGACGTGGACGTCGACGCGGCCCTGCTGAAGCCGCACCCCGACCGGGAGCGGTCGGGCGGCGACGCCGGCGTGGTGGACATCGCCCATCCGGCCGCCCCGGCGGTGTCGGCGCCCGGCGTGCGCCCGTCACGCCCGGCCGACATCGCCGGCATGGGCGACCCGCACCACGGCCATCACGGGCACGGCCGCAAGGCGCCGACCTGGGTCCACAACGGCATCGACCTGCTGCCGATCGTCTGCGTCGGCCTGGTCGCCATCGTGATGATCGTGGCGCTGGGGTAGGGGCGCCGTGGGTCCATTTCTCTTACGTCATGGCCGGGCTTGTCCCGGCCACCCACGTACCCGGCGCGCGCCAGGAACCGGGGGCGTTGGGGCGCGGATGGGCAAGCTTCGCGTGCGTGGGTGCCCGGGACTGGGCCCGGGCATGACGATTGAGGAAGAATCCGGTCGGCGGAGCTTTTCCGGTCAGATCCACGCCGTCTCGATGGTCTGGTCGCTGAAGCGGATCAGCTCGACCCGGTAGAGGCGTTCGCCGTCGTTGACGACGACGGCGCCGTCGGCGACGCGGGTCAGGGTGTACTGGGCGCGGGCGTAGAGGAAGACGGCGGTGTCCGTGCCGTCGCCGCCGTCGATGGTGTCCCATCCGGCGTTGCCCGCCGTCGTGGTGCTGTCGCCGTACAGCGTGTCGTTGCCGAGGTTGCCGAAGATGGCGTCGTTGCCGTCGCCGCCCTGGATGATGTCGTCGCCCTGGCCGCCGAAGATGGTGTCGAAGCCCTCGCCGCCCAGCACGCTGTCGCTCGCCATGTTGCCGTAGAGGACGTCGTTGCCCTCGCCGCCGGACATGGTGTCGCCGCCCTGGCCGCCGAACAGCGTGTCGGCGCCGGTGCCGCCCAGCAGCGTGTCGTTGCCCAGGTTGCCGTACAGGATGTCGGCGCCGCCCTGGCCGTCGGCGTAGTCGTTGCCGCCCAGCATCGCCACCGTGTCGGCGGCCGAGGTGCCCATGTAGGTGTCGTCGCCGTCGGTGGGCGCGCCGGTGGTGGGCGTGGTGGGCGTGGTGGTGCCGCCGCCGCTGGCCGCGCCGTACAGCGCCGTCACGCCGGCGATGTCGTCGGAATGCAGCGCCGTCTGGTTGGAGTTGTAGGCGTGCATGATGGCCTGGGAGATGGCGGAATGGTCCAGGCCGATGGCGTGGCCGATCTCGTGCACGGCCACGGAGTAGAAGTAGGTGCCGCTGCTCGCCGACGCGGACCATGACTCGCTGGAGTCGAAGATGATGTCGGACTGCGTCATCGTCGAGCCGCGGTACATGTAATGCGCGGTCGCCAGCGTGCCGCTGGCGCCGTCGATGCTGCCGCCGCCCAGGCGGATGTCGACGTCCTCGCCGTCCGCCACCTGCACGAAGCGGATGTTGGCGACCCGCGCCCAGGTCTCGAAGGCCTGCTGGGCCAGCGCCTGGTAGCCGCTGGGCAGGAACGTCAGCGTCGAGCCGAAGGTCTCGCGGCTGTCGTAGTTGTATTCGGCGAAGCTCCAGGTGACCGTGCCGCCGGAGGTGCCCATGCCGCCGTCGCCCCACTTGGGGCCTTCCAGCACGTAGTCCTTGGCGACGCTTATACTGCCGTCGGCGTTCACGGTCTGGGAGCCGCATTGGCCGCAGCCGCAGGCGAAGCTGCCGCTGCCGATCGCCCGCGCGGCGTCCGCCGTCAGCTGGCCGGGGAGAAGGGAGGGCAACGGGTCCGGCATGCTGGTTCTCCCCGATGGGCCGACATCGCCAAAGAAACTGTCAAAGTTGATTGTTCCGGTCGCATTCGCGCGGAGTCAACGAACAAAGCGCACGGCGGGCCGTTCCTATGCCTCACAGCGCATGCGGTTGCGACCTTCGCGTTTGGCGCGGTAGAGGGCTGCGTCGGCACGGTTGAGTGCGGCCTCGATGGACGCGTCCCGCGGCGCCCATTCGGCGACGCCGACGCTGACCGTGCAGTGCACGTCCGCGCCGATGGACAGCGCCGCCCCCTCGATCGCCTCGCGCAGGCGCTCGGCCGTGGCGACCGCGCCGTCCATGTCGGAATCGGGCAGCATGACGGCGAACTCCTCGCCGCCGATGCGGCCGATGTGGTCGGTGGCGCGCAGCACCGACAGGGCGACGCGGGCGACCTGCTTCAGCACCTCGTCGCCCGCCGCGTGGCCGTGGTGGTCGTTGATCTCCTTGAAATGGTCGATGTCCAGCATCAGCACGCCCAGCGGCCGCTGGTGCCGGCGGGCCAGCGCCACCTCGCGCTCGGCCATGGCGAAGAAGTGGCGGCGGTTGGCGATGCCGGTCAGCGCGTCCATCATGGCCAGCCGCTCCAGCTCGCGGTTGGAGCGTTCCAGCGCCGCCGCCATGCCGGCGAGGTCGCGCTCCGTCTGCTTGCGGCGCGAGATGTCCTCCTCCAGCGCCACGAAGTGGGTGATGGCGCCGTCCGCGTCGCGCACGGGGGAGACGGCGACGGAGACCCAGACGTCGAAGCCGTGCTTGGTCCGTTGCAGCATCTCGCCGCGCCAGCCCTCGCCGCGCCGGACGGCGGCGATGTGCGGCTGGTAGGTGTCGCGCGGCACGTTGGGGGAGCGGAAGGCGGCCGGCGTGCGGCCCTTCACCTCGGCCAGGGTGTGGCCGGACAGGCGCTCGAACGCCGGGTTCACGTATTCGATGCGGGCGTCGGCGTCGGCGATGATCACCGCCGCCGTGCTCTGCGCGATGGCGGAGGAGAAGGTGCGCAGCTCCCGCTCCGCCCGGCGGCGGTCGGTGATGTCGTGGACGATGGAGTAGAGCAGCGTGCGGTCGTCCACCTCGATGGGGCCGGAGTGCACCTCCACGTCGCGCACCTCGCCGGAGGCGAGGCGGTGGCGGAACAGGAAGTGGGAGCGCGACTCGGCCCGCGCGCGCGCCATCTCGGCGGCGATCTGGTCGGGCGTCAGGCAGTTGATGTCGCTGATCCGGCGCGCCTTCAGCGCCTCCACCGGCCAGCCGTAGAAGTCGGCCGCCGCCTGGTTGGCGTCGACGATGGCCCCGTCTGCCGGGTCGATCAGCAGCTCGACCGCCTTGCACCGGGTGAACAGGCGGCGGTAGCGCTGCTCGCTGGCGCGCAGCGTGGCCTCCACGCGCAGCCGCCCGGCCCGTTCGCGGTCGCGGGCGATGCCCAGCGTCAGCTTGGCCGCCAGCTCGCCCAGCAGGGCCACCTCCTCCGCGTCGAAGGCGTCGGGCTGGGCGGCGTAGACGCCCAGCGCGCCGATGACGCGGTCGTCCAGGCGCAGCGGCAGGCCGATGCACGACGCGAAGCCGCGCTGCGCCGCCTCCTCCCGCCAGGGGCCGAAGGCGGGGTCGGCGTGGATGTCGCGCACGACCATGGGCCGGCCGGTGCGGATCGCCGTGCCGACCGGGGTGTGGCCGCGTTCCGTATCGTCCCAGGACAGGGCGAGTCCCTCGACGTAGCCGGCGGCGAAGCCGCTGTGCGCCATCGGCCGCACGGGCTTGCCCGGCGTGTCCTCGGCATAGCCGACCCAGGCCATGCGGTAGCCGGCCTCGTCGACGATGACCGTGCAGACCTCGGCCAGCACCTGCGCCTCCGGCAGGTCGCGGGCGAGGATGTCGCCGCAGCGGCCGATGGCGGCGAGGGCGCGCATGCGGCGGCGCAGCGCCGCCTCGACATCAGCCTGGGATGGGGCCTGGGATGGAGGTGGCGGGCGTGTCGTCCGCCGTCGCGCCCGCCGCATCAGCAGCGCCGCGCCGGCCGCGGCGACGATCAGGCCGATGGCGACCGGGGCAAGGGATGGCATGGTGCGGCGGTGGGGACGGGGGTGGACACGGGAGAGGCTCCAGCCTTGGGGCGGGATACGCTAACGTATCATGGTATGCGCCAAGCGTTGCCAAAGCCTTTCCAGCGCGCTCAACCTCCGGTCAGCGTGTGGATCAGGATGGCCGCCGTGGCGGCGACGTTCAGCGACTGCACGTGGCCCGATCCGGGAATGACGACCACCTCGTCGCAGGCGTCCATGGTGGCCTTGGGCAGGCCCTCCTCCTCGTTGCCCAGCACCAGGGCGATCGGCTTGCCGGCCGCCTTCAGGGAGGTGAGCGGCCGGGCGCGCGGCGACAGCGCGGTGCCGACCACGCGGTGGCTGTCCTTCAGGCGCTTCAGCGCGGTGGCGAAGCGCTCGGCCCGGTGGACCTCCACCCACTCGAACCCGCCCTCGGCGACGCGGTAGCTGGCCTCCGACGGCAGCGCCTGTCCGGGGTGGTCGGAGACGAGGATGCGCGGCAGCCCGAAGAAGGCGGCGGTGCGCACGATGGCGCCCAGGTTGTGCGGGTTGCCCACACCGTCCAGCACCAGCAGCGGCTTGCCCTCCGCCGCCCAGGCCCTGGCCTGTTCGGGGTCGAAGGCGGGGACCGGGCGCGGCTCGATCAGCGCCACGACGCCGCCGTGCATGGCGGTGCCGGCGACGCGCGCCAGTTCGTCCGCCTCCACCAGCCGGTATGGGCGGCGGGTGCGGGCGAGCTGCTGGCAGAAGGATCCGACCTGCGGTTTCAGCCGCTCGTCGAAGAACAGCCGCTCGACCCGGCCGGGGTCGCGCTCGAACAGGGCCGACACGGCGGCCAGCCCGGCGACGCGGAACAGCTTGCCGGGCTCGCGCTCACGCGGGGGCGGCGGCGCCTCCTTGCGGGAAGGGCGGGGGGAGGCCGGTCTGCGCGTGGGGTGCCGGTCCGCCGGTCGTGCCATGTCCAATGCCGTGGGTGGGTGTCGAAGGGGCGGCAGTGTGGCGCAAGCGGGGCCGGCGTTCCAGAGTCAGAGACGGGCGTCAGTGTCTCGTGTTGCGGCGGGTGAAGCCGACGTAGGCGGCCGCCGCCGCGGCGGCGACGCCGGCCAGCATGGCGGGGGCGGCCCAGGCGGGCGGCGGCCGGTGGAAGCCGCCGTACACGCCGCGCCCTTCCTCCACCGGTTCGAACAGGTTGCCGTCGCTGGCCGGGGCCGGCGGCGTGCGTGCGAAGTGGCGGCGGGCGCCGTAGCCGGCCACCGCCTCCATCACCCGCGGCGCCACCGCGTGGCCGAGCAGCGCCAGCTTGGCCAAGGCACCCACGGTGACGCGCGCGCGGGGGCGCAGCGCCAGGGCGACGATGGTCTCCGCCACGTCCTCCGGGTCGTCGTAGATCGGCCCCTCCGGCTCCAGCGCGTGGCCGGTGTAGTTGGCGCCGTGCATCATGCCCGGCGTGTCGGTGAAGGACGGGTAGACGCCGCAGACGTGGATGCCCGGCTCGTCGCCCAGTTCGGCCCGCAGGCTCTCCACCAGCCCCTCCAGGCCGAACTTGCTGGCGGCGTAGGCGGCGGCGTAGGGGGCGGGCGCGTAGGCGCCGACCGAGATGGTGTTGATGAGCACCCCGCGCCCCTGCCGGCGGAAGACGGGCAGCACCGCGTGCGCGCCGTGCAGCGGGCCCAGCAGGTTGGTTTCGATGACGCGGCGGTGCGCCTCGACCGGCGTCTCCTCGAACCGGCCGACGGCGCCGACCCCGGCGTTGTTGACCCACACGTCGATGCCGCCGAACGCCTCCACCGCGCGCCCGGCGAGGTGGCGGACGGCGCCGGCGTCGGTGACGTCGGTCGGCACCACCAGGGCCTCGCCGCCCAGCGCGCGGCACTCCTCCGCCACCTCCTCCAGCAGCCCTTCGCGCCGCGCCGCCAGCACCAGCCGCGCGCCCTGGCGGGCGAAGCCCTGCGCCGCCGCCCGGCCGATGCCGCTCGACGCCCCGGCGATGACGATGACGGCCCCTTCCAGACTGTCCATGACTTCCCCCTCCCGTGATGACGGAAACGTCAACAGGGCGGGAGCGCGGCCGTTGCGGGACCGTTGTTGAGTGGGGCGAGCATGAAACTGGGGCGCAGCCCCATAGTCCCTCCCCCAGCCCCGCTGGGGGAGGGAGGGACCCATGCGCAGCATGGGAGGGTGGGGGCAAGGTCTTTCGGGGGGCCGGAGATCCGGGCTCAGAAGCTTTTGTCGTCCCACGGCACCTTGCCCCCCCCCCCCCCCCCCCCGCGGGGCC